>Ga0137385_10005079_pt1 | contig 11523 bp, 7 predicted proteins | sample SagtaG_FD_104921 | JGI IMG/M metagenome (GOLD analysis project Ga0137385, IMG submission 104921) | Vadose zone soil microbial communities from Sagehorn Ranch, Mendocino, California, USA - Sage2_R_80_16 metaG | ecosystem: Environmental > Terrestrial > Soil > Vadose zone | place: USA: California...
AACTACTATTCACTTAGTAGAGTTCTCCGTGGTCGAACTTGACGTTGAACTTCACTCTGAGTATGGTCGTCTTGATACCGTGTTTTCGGGCAAGATCCAACGCTCTTGTCTGTAAGTGGATCAATCGCGAGTCTGAGGATTTTACCTCCACTAGCAACAGTTCCTCGTCTCTCTTAGCAATCAGATCAATCAATCCCCATAGATCAGAACCGTCCCTTGTGGTCCTCTTGTAGCTGATCATATCGTCGACGAACTCTTTGACTCGAGGGTGGTCCGCGAACATCGAGCCTCGCTCCTCAAGAAGCTCCTCCCAGAGCTCCTGGCGCTTCGACAGGCTCATACCAGCTGCGTAGCGTACTCCGGCTGTTTAGGGGAGACGTTGAAGCTGAAATCTTTGACAATGAAACCCTCCGCGATAAGCAACCGCTTGGCCTAGCTCTCGGCAACATTCCCCAAGCCCTGCTGAAGTATAGTGTTGAATCTCTTGTCTCTCAAATGCCCGTGTAAAGCCGTCTTCTTGAGAAACGATGTCGCCCCCTTGAGCACGTCCGCAGATCAATAGATGCTACTTAGCATGAAGAGGAGCCCGAATAACGAGGACGATTGTCCAGGAGGTTGAAAAAGCCCGCGTGCCAATAGATCTATCCGAATAAAGTCGTTTTGAGACTAGATAGCTGTACTAAACTCGCAAGTCTTAGACTCCGAACAATAGTAGGGCCAGATCAAAAGCCCGGAAGTCGACGCTTCTTCTTTCGCCTGAACCGAAAGACTGTCAACAACGCGACTGTTCCCCAGATTTTTATGTCAGGGGAGGACTCGGAACAGTTCAATGGGCTCCTTCACATTCTTTAATTCACGACTCCCGATCGATTCTGTCTTGATATCCGGCCTGCTTCGAACTTGTTCGTAGACCGGTTTTGTTATGAGAATCCCGTTAGGATCCGCTAAAGGTTCTATTCTAGAAGCGACGTTGACAGCGTCACCGTACAGGTCTCCCTGTCTGTGTTCAACATCGCCGACATGGACACCCACCCTGACAGAAACTCTCCGATCTCTTGGAAGGCTCTCGTTGCGCTTGGAAAGCATGGCCTGGATTCGGATAGCACATCTGACCGCCTCCAGTCCACTCGGAAACTCGACGAGGAACATGTCCCCGACGGTCTTCACCTCTCTCCCGTTGTGGCTGGTGAAGAGTGGTCGCAGCAGCTTCCGGTGTTCTTCCAAGAGGTGGAGCGCGAGAGACTCGTCTTGTCCGGTCAGGGCAGTATAGCCCACAATGTCTGTGTACATTATTGCCGCGAGTCTCCGGTCGATTCCACCCGCTTCACCGGTCTCGCTGGTCTCGGCTGAATAATCGGGTGGCTCTCTGATTCCGGTAAAGCTGCGGGTTTCTGATAGGAATCTTTGCCAAGCAGGTTCACCGGGCAGCAAGATGTGGTTTCTTCCCTCCATAGGAACAAATCTTGAGTTCGGAATGCGTCCAGCCATATCCCGGCCTCGCTCGAATGGGATCACGAGGTCTCCCTTCGAGTGTAGAACTAGTGTTGGGACGGTCAGTTTGGGGAGAAGATCTTCTATGTTTAGATTGCCGACCTCCTTCATCAACCGCAGCGCAGTCTCTGGAGTGCATGAGACGCGTTGGAGGTCGTCGAACCAGCGCTGTTGTTCTGGCGTCGATTCCGGTAGGAATGCGTCGGTGAAGACACGGCGAGCAAAGGGATCATCCCGGCCCCACCCGTTCTTCATTATCGTCACCATCGCCCTGATGAGTTCAAGCTGTCCGGGTTCGAGGTTCCAGTGATCCCAGCCGCTGGCAAAGGCTCCTCCCAGGATCAGATGGCTGACCCGTTCCGGGTGACGGACAGCATAGGCGATGCTGACCGGTCCACCTTGAGAGTTTCCCAAGAGATCGAACGTTTCAATGCCGAGAGCGTCTACGACGGTCTCAAGGTCCTGTACCCAGCTTTGAAACGAGAAATTCTCAACGTCTCGGTCAGACAGTCCAAAACCTCTCTCGTCATAGCGGATGTACGTGTACTGTCTGGAAAACTCGCGGACCCAGGGCCGCCAGACGGGGCTCTCAAGGTCATACTGTACATGGGTGAGCCAGTGAGCAGCCTTGACCAGTGGGGGCCCAGAACCTACGGAGGCGTATGCGATCCTCACGCCGTCTGGTGCGGTGCAAAAACGAATCTTATCGTCCAACCCTGTTCATCTCTGCCAAAGACCGTCCAAAAGCTCGCTGCCACATGATCTGTTAGGCGCACCGATCATGTGCAGCACGGTCGCAATAGAAAAGAGCATCAGTTCTGAAAAACCTAGCGGTCCAGTCCCGACAAACTAGCACTTGATCATGTCAGGAAAACAACCGTCCAAGAAAGATACGAGGACAGTCTTGCTCACCGGTCCGACCATAAGCAAACGAAAAGCTCAACATCAAACATGTCCGGTCAGCGGAGCTACTGGCCGCGAACGACTCCACGCCAACGCCTCACGAATGGAAATAGAGCTAGAAATTAGACTACAGAACGATCAATAGCGACTGGTCATGGGCTATCCTGTCGGTTCGGCGTGATTCTTCTAACATTTCTCGCAGGTTCGATCATCGTGTTCTTTGACCGAGTCCAGTTCTGTTAGTTTTAAGAGCCAATCTTCCTGTCCAGAAATTCGATGATCGCTTTGTATTGGCGGACCAGGTTCTCAGTCTTCTGGAATCCGTGACCTTCATCCCAGACCACGTTCATCTCAACGTCCTTTCCCAATTCACGGAGTCTATCAGCGTACTTCTGGACTGGAGCCAATGGGCATCGCGAGTCGTTGCCTCTATGCCATATGAGCAACGGGGCCTTCAGGTTCTGGGCGAAGTTTATCGCAGACCGGTCGTAGTAGAGATCCGGGTTCTCCTCAGGTTTTCCGAAGTATCTTTCGATGAAGCTCTTGAAGGCGGCGTCGGACAGCCCGTACATTTCCTTCCAATCGGTGATGCCCACGATTGCCGCGCCCGCTGACCAATAGTCGGGTATTTTTGTGGTTGCGAGGAATGTCATGAAGCCACCATAGCTTGCTCCGACCAGAGCGATCTTCGACGGGTCCACGTCCGCCCGGGACTTGAGATATTTGGTTGCCTCTTCAACGTCTTTGAGGTCTGCGCCTCCGCAGTCGTGTATGTTCAGGTTCTGGAACTCGACGCCGTATCCGGTGCTCCCGCGAATATTTGGTGCGAAGAGTGTGTATCCTGCAACTAGGAAGGACTGGATGGCGGGGTTCCAGACGTCTGCAACTTCCCAGGCGGGGCCTCCGTGAATCCAGAGGACGCATGGTCTCCTTCCCTCCTGTCGTGTCGGTTTGAGGAACCATCCGTGTATTGGACGATCGTCAAACGAGTTGTAGACCACCGGCTCCGCTCGTCCCAACGGAAGGTCTGTGAAATGCGCGTTGAGCGTCTCTACTCTACCAGTCTCCAGATCGTACCTCGATAGGGTGGAAGGGCTGGAGAGTGAGGACCAGGAGAATACGAAGTAGCTTCCTGACTTTGCTACTTTTACTGACGTGCCGAAGAATCCGGCATGGTTGCCCTCTGGCAATGGGATCTCTCGCGGGGGCTCGGAACCGTTGATCGGTTCGATGTAGAGCCGAGTTCTGCCCTTATTCGTTGCGAGGTAGTAAACGGATCTTCCGTCAGGCATCCACTCGAATACGGGGAAGTCGAGACCTAGATCCGCGCCTTTGAGGTAACTCAGTTCTTGTGCGTCTGTTTTGTAGACTGCGAGTTCGTACTTTCCTCTAGCGTCCGTCTTGAAGAGTATCCAGGGTTCGGAGGGGTGCCATCCGCCATTCGTGTTCTCCGAGTCAACTCTGGGCGTGTAGATTACAGGATCTTGTTCCTTTTCTGGCGACAAGAATACCAGTTCTAGTGCTGTGGGATGTTCCGTGGTCTTCGCGGAGACGCAGATTCTAGAATCATCCTTGGACCATTCAGGGTTGAAGACCCAGTGTCGGTTCTGATAGATCTGCAAGTGCTGGCCGCTGCTTGAGTCGATGGTCCAGACTCCGTTGGTCTCCTGTGTTGCTCCTGCGAGGGCGATCCTATCATCGCCGTTTGACCAGTTGAAGTTGAAAGCGCGGGTCGCGGGTAGCCGAGTGAGTTGCTCTTCCTCCTCGCCATCAGTTAGGGGAACTGTGAAGAGCTGATGTTCCTCCTTTCCGCCAAAATCTCTGGAGAAACAGACGGTCTCCGAGTCATTCGAGATTCGGGCCCAGGCTACTCGTTCCTTTCCGTGAGAGATGGGGCGTAATTGGCCTCCTCTGACATCTAAGGCTGCTAGCTGGTAAGATCCGGTCTTGTTGGAGAGCGCAACGGCAGTCTTGCCGTCCTTCGAAAGGTCGAACAGCTCGATATCGGGAATGCCAATGACACGTTCAACATAGATCAATCTCGGCGAAACAAGAACGGGCTCTGTCAAGGCAGGGCCAGACTGATCCTGATGTTGTATTTATCGAGTGCTAACGATAGCCAACCCGTTCTCGACGCTGAGAACACCCAAGGGCATCAGGACCCACGGCTAATTCGACTCCTCCAAAACAAGTACCGGTATCAGTGAAATAACAGAAAATTACAATTTGTTTTCAGGCACTCTGCAGGGGTCAGACTCTTCCGGAATCTGTTCACGAGGTGCGAGTGGCTCCGGCTCCTATGACTCATTGAACAGGTGATACTTCGAGCACTACACCCGCACGCTGATCGAATGCCATTCGCCAGGAACGATGTATGTGCGGAAGTGCGGATCCCGTACAAGGCGTGTCAAGTAGGACAGGATCGCTGACTTTCCCTGCAACCTTCCGCCCCAACCGCCAAAGAGCGGGTTGAGATTGGCGGTTACGATAATGCTGCCGGGACGGGTGAGACGGCGGAGGTGTGGAAGGTATCGTGGATATTCGCGCCAGTCACCGTCGAGAAACAAAGCATCGTAACGGCCCTTCAGCCTTGGAAGGAGATTTTGTCCCCTCCCGCGTAGGACAGTGATGCGCTCGGAGAGATGTCGTTCCTGGAACGCTTTCTCCGCTAGTTTAGCATGCTGCGGATTCGCTTCAATCGTGTCTACATGACAATTGGGTCCTCCTGCCGAAGCCATCACTGCTGCAGTGTACCCGTGGCCACAGCCAACCTCCAGCATTCGTCGCGCGTGTGTCAGAGACGCGAGCAATGTCCAGAGAGGCGCCTGCAACGGGTCGCTAGGGTACATGTCGCAATCCCGCCCATGCTTACGTCGATGCTGGTTCGACAATTGATACAGGTCTAGGTGAATATTCGCTCGACCAGCGTAAATTTTCATGAGAAGTTGTTCAACGCTCTTCTTCAAGATCTCATCCACTCTCCCGCAGCTTACAGCACTAGCACGAACCAATCGAAGCTGGAGGATAGGCTGGGATTAAAGGCTCGGAATCTCAAGGTTTTCACTATAGTGACCTTCTCATCTCAGCAATTCTTAAACCAATGAGGAGAACATATCGACCCTATGCAGTCTGTCACCAGCAAACCAAACCCCACTCCTCAAGATTACGGAACCGTTACACCGTACTTGATCGTAGATGGAGTACCGAGACTGATCGATTTCTTGAAGGAGACTTTCCAGGCAGAAGAGAGGGCACGAATCAACGACAAGGAAGACCACGTAGGTCATGCCGAGATCAAGATCGGCAAATCCATAGTCATGATGGCCGATTCAACCGCTCAGTACAATCCGATACCGAGCCAGTTGTACGTGTACGTTGAGAACGTGGACGAGACCTACAGACGAGGTTTGAAGGCTGGCGGAACCTCTGAGCAGGAACCTGCAACCCAGTTCTATGGCGACCGGACCGCCGCGGTCAAGGATCCAACCGGAAACGTCTGGTGGATAGCCAGCCGTGTCGAAGAGGTATCTCCCGAAGAAATGGAGAAGCGCATAAAGGGCCGAGGCTTCGCGGCCGACAATTCATCCGAACGTAGAACTTTTTGAGCGACTATTCTCTGTGGGCTGAAGACTCCTTCAACTCCAAGCAGGGCCAAGGGACAATCGGGTCGATGACCCGCACTGTCTGCAATCAAGGGAGATAGATTCAACTAGCAACCCTATGGACTCTTCGGAACAAGTCCGCAAGAAGCTCTCGCTCTCTTCCTTCTAAGAATCGCAAATGTTCCGAGTCCTGCCGCGGCGGTCGACGCCGCGAGAAGCGCGAATGCAATGGTTGGGAGGCCCAGGAATGGTTGGGTCTGCTGAATCTGGGAGTTGACTGTGATCGACATGGTCGTCTGATGGCTGTTGGGTCCGCTAACACCCGTGATAGTTACCGTGTAGGAGCCTAGGGCGAGGGTACTGCTAATCGTGATAGTTATGGTCGAGCTTTGGCCGGGCCCTATGCTTGATGGGTTCAAGGTGACAGTGACTCCGTTCGGAGCGGTGGCCGATAGACTCACGGTACCGCTAAATCCGTTTTGAACAGTCAGAGTTATCGTTGTGGTGGCTGAGGACCCTTGGATAATTGTTAGACTTGACGGATTGCTGTTCAACGAAAAGTCAGGCGTAGGCGCGGTGATGGTGATGCTTGATGTTGGGCTGGAGCTTCCAGTGTGCGCAACATCTCCTGCGTAGGTTCCATTGACTGTCGCAGTACCAACGGCGCTTCCGGTGAAGGAGACTGAGCAGCTCCCGCCGGAGAGGGTGCAGCTCGTTGCGCTGAGAGATCCTGATCCTGTTGACGAGAATGAGACGATGCCGGTTGGTGTGATCGCTGTGCCTGAACTAGAGGTGTCTGTTGCGGTCGTGGTACATGTCGACGCCTGGCCTATAGCGACCGGGCTGGTGCAAGAGACTGATACGGCCGAGGTTCTCTTGCTCGAGTTGATAGTTGCTGGGCTGGCGGTCGAGCTTCCAGTGTGAACTTGTTCCCCTGCAAAGGCTGTGTTGATGTTTGACGTGCCGCTTGCTGCCGGTGTGAAGGTGACGCTGCACGAGGCGGAGATTCCCGTGCCGTACAGGTAACAGGTTGGAGAGCTGAACGAGCCTGAGGTTCCAGTCTGTCTAAAGCTGACTATACCGAACGGGGCGATGCTTCCAGAGCCAGATGTGTCTGTGACGGTCGTAGTGCATGTTGCGGCTTGTCCTGCGAGGACAGAGCTGTTGCAGGTAATAGCGGTCGACGTGCTTCGGCTGCTAGCCGTCAAGCTGGTGGTTCCAGAGCTGACCGAGTGTGTGCCATCTCCTTGATAGTTTGCGGTGATTGTGTGGCTGCCCGCGATACGTGGAGTGTAGCTTACAATGCATGTCGCGGAGGTCGGCGTTGCTGTGGTGAGAGTGCAATAGTAGGGGAGACTTCCTCTGCTATTTGTTGTCAGGGTGACCGTTCCCGAAGGAGCGGCGGGGTTCGTCACGGTGTTGTTCACTGTCACTGTGCAGGAGGAAGCGGTCCCGGCTAGTATTGGCGTATTGCAGGTGATGCTGGTGCTGGTGAGGCTCACAACGTCGACGGAGATGTCGATGGTGTGAGCGAGAGTTCCGTTAGTCGCGGTTAGCGCGATCGTATAGTAGCCGAGAACCGCGGTTGATGGAGCGGAGACTGTCAGGTTAGAATATCCCCAACCACCGGGCGCGAGTGCAACACTCGATCTCGTCAGCGATGCGGCGGGGCATGTGGGTCCCGGGCAGCCAGTTCCGCTTACCACTGGTGAACTAAGCGATACGGTTCCGTGCAGACCGTCGAGGCTTAGAAGCGTGATTGTCGGGGTACTTGTTCCGCCGACGAGTAGCGTGATCCGGCTGGGAGTGGTGTAGATTTCAAAGTCGGGTTTTGCTACAACGACCGTGACCGAAGCGTAGTGAGTGATTGTTCGGTTTGTCGCTTGGAGGCTGACGTAGTAGATGCCTGGACCGGCCGTGGGCGAGGCTGTGATGGTGAAGAGAAAAGTTGCCACGCCTCCTGAAGTGAGTGTGATGTTCTTGGCTGCGGGGTTTACTGTGATCAGACCAAAGCTTGGCGCAGAGACCGTGACGTTGCCGCTGAAACCGTTCTGGCTGCCGAGCGAGACGGAAAACTTTCCGGATCCGCCTGGAGCGAGAATGATAGTGTCAGGATTCTCGGTGAACCCGAAATCTTTGAACCCAACCATGATGAAGAGCGTAGCCGTGTGGAAGGGTCCTCCGGTAGTGGCGTTCACCAGGACGCTGTACTGCCCTGGTGGCGTTGACGCGGTTGTCGTGATCGTCAGCGACGTCCCGACAATTCCGTTGGCAGGTAGAGCCAGGCTGGAGCCGCCTAGCACCGCGGTGGGACAGTTCAGGCCAGGACAGACTGCTGCGGGTCCTCGTATCGTCCGGGACAATGTGATCGTGGCGGTGTAGCCTTGTTGGCTGGACAGTACGACTGATGGTGATGCGGATGTTCCTCCTTCTGGCAGAAAGAGCGAGTTGCTGTTGAAGAGGACGGTGAAGTCTGGAACTGTGACTTGGAAGAAGAGGTAGGTTGTCTGTGTTTGTGTGCCATTTGACGAGGATACGAGAGCGTTGTATGAGCCTCCGGGGGTTGTTGCGAGCGCGTTGATGGTGAGTGTAGAGGTGGTTGTGCCGTTGGCGTAGAGCGCGACTCCGGTGGGGTTTAGGGATGCTGTTGGGCAGTTGGGTCCGGGACACGTGCCTGTGGGTCCGCCGGTGACTGTTGTGTTGAGCGACAGGTGGCCGACGAAGTTGCTCTCGCTGATGAAGACGAGTGTCGAGTTAGCGCTACTGCCTCTCGGTATTGTCAGGAAGAACGGGTTTGGCGAGACGAAGTAGCTTGGAGAGTTGCTAGGTGGTGTGATTGTTGAACTGGGTCCGATTGTGACGAAGATGGAGGACTGGCTGGTCTGGTTGCCGCTCTGCGCGTAGATGGTGACGAAGCTGAAGGGGAGGGATGATGAGAGGGCTGTCGGGACCGAGATTGTAATCTGTGAGGTGACTGTTCCGCCAGGAGTGAGTGTAACGTTCGCGGGTGAGAGCACGTATCCTAGTTGTGTGTAGAAGGCGTCGATGTTCGCGGCCAGGGTGACTTTGCCCTGGAACCCGCTGAAGCTTGTTAGCGTAATGGTTGACGTCGCGTTCTTTCCGGGTGCGATTGTGAGATCAAACGGGTTTAGACTGGCCGAGAAAGAGGGCTGACTCACAGTGACGGAGAAGTCTATCTGGTGCCTGAGGATTCCGCTGGCTCCGGTTATTGTGACAAAGTAGTCTCCTGAAACCACGTTTTGCGGCACTGAGATGGTGACCGTAGACTGGCTTGTTGATCCGCTCGAGAGTGTGATTGCGGATGGGTTGAGCGTGACTGCTAATCCTCCATACAACGACCCTGAGAGTGTGATTGTTCCCGCGAAGCCTGCAAGGCTCTTCAGACCGATCACGGCCGTTCCTGTAGAGCCTGGCGATATGGCCAATCTGGTAACGTTGGTGTTGAGCAGAAAGTCCGGTCCAGTGGCGGTTATTGGGACCGTGACGCTGTGTTGCTGCGTTCCGCTGGTCCCTGCGACGGTCGCGGAGTAGTCTCCGGGAAGCGTGAAGGAAGATACTGAAGCTGTCAGCGTGGAGTTGACTATTGATGTCGTTGGAGTGAGGGTGATGCTGGAATGGTCAAGCGATGTCTGGATGAGAGGCGTGCTCGAGGATGGTGCTAGGTTGACTGTTCCGGAGAAGAGTCCGAGGGCTTCGACTGTGATCGTGGATGTCTTCGATGATCCTACTGCTGCTGTAAGGTTTGAGGGAGTGGAAAGGATCTCGTAGTCTGGGGGAATCACGTAGACTGCGATCGTGGCGGTGTGAGAGAGGCTGCTGCTCGCCCCGGTGACTGAGAACAGGTATAGTCCGAGAACGGTCGATGCGGAGGTGGAGAATGTAATGGTTCCCTGGACGGAGCCGCCTGAGGGGACTTGTAGAGTGTTCTCGCCTAGCGAGAGTGTTGGTGGGTTGGAGAGGGAAGAGTTGAGAAGCTGAGAGGTCAGAGTTACACCGCCAGAGTAGCCGTTGATGCTTGTGAGATTGAGGCTGAACATGATCGATTGGCCGAGGTGGATGACTGGGGACGTTTGTGGTGTCGCCTCAAAACCGAAGTCTGGTAGGCTTGAAGAGGGCCAGGCGTTTGTTGTCGTGACTTTGGCCTCGATCGAATATGTCTGTCCTAGATAGAGTTCGGATACTTGCTCGCTTATTTCTACCAGGAAACCTGTTGACTGGTCCCAGACAGCGGTGAGGTTGTAGAATAGATTCTTGGCTACCAGAATGTTGACGGGCCTTACTGCGCCGGCGTAGGGTTTGGCGACTGTCTCGGTGATTCCTCCTAGGAATCCGTAGCCTCCCTGTGTCAGCGAGTCTCCCGCGCTGAGCCCTCCGGCTATGATCCATATTGATAGGTTTCCGTATCCTGATGCGACGTTTCCGGCTAGTATTTGCGACTGGGTTGTTCCGTTCTTGTAGAGGTAGGTCTGGGTCGCCGTCACGTTCTTCGCGCTAGGGTTGACTGCAGTTACGAGGATTGTGAGCGATTGTGTCTGGTTGAGCTGGGAGAGGATCGAGGGCGGAGTTCCACTGCCCTTGAATGTGACGCCTATCTGGCCGAATGTGACATACTGACCTATGCTTACGCCTGGATTGTATGATTGGGCGTGGGCTATAGGTGAAAGGAGAGGGGTCGCCATCGCTAGGACTAACGCTAGAAGAATGGACGATGATTTTCTCAAGGCCCTCATCAGAGACTACCCTTCGTCGAACGGAGGACTCAGCGTATTGCGAACATGATATGCCAGTCGTTACAGACACGCAGAACCTAGCGGACAAGTAAAATATCAAGACAAACGCACGAGCCTCCTCGTTAACTTCCATACCGGCCAGGCTTCGATGCAAGAAGGGTCAGCTTGCCGGGACTTTGTCGATGGTTCCAGCTTGAAGGGTAAGGCTGACTCTGGACAGTGAGACGCAGAAAACTAGAGTCGCTTGGCCCGTCGTGGCTGAGTAATGAGAATATGTTTTGGGAGAGAGATCAGACATGTTTCAGAAAGGTGTTTAGGAAAACTACTTCGTATCTCAACTGAGGATCCTGTAGATATCCTCTCGGCTAGAAGCTACCTTATGCTTGCGCTTCTTGAGCTCCCTTTCTCCAGTCTTGAGCCTCTTAACTGAGTTGGTCGTCAGGCGAACCGCTCGGTTGCCTTTCCTCTGGGTCTGTGCTGGTTGAAATATTTCTCTTAAGATCATGATCGTGCCCTCTCTTCTCGCCTGGTCTAGGATCTTCCGCTTGTTGACTCTGGTGTTTGCGAGTATTGCTCTACTGTCTTCCACGTACTGCTGGCTGCTAGTTCTCGACCGGAACCGTCTCCTCGCAAGCTCCAAAAGTTTCGCTCTAGATATGCCGGGATGATGATCCCTGATGGACTCGATGGCAAGAGCCATGACTGTGGAGCTCATGTCGACGGCGAGGTTGAGCCTGGCCTCGTTGCTTTTGAGCCTGAGACTTCGGTAAGGCTTG
>Ga0137385_10005086_pt1 | contig 11520 bp, 10 predicted proteins | sample SagtaG_FD_104921 | JGI IMG/M metagenome (GOLD analysis project Ga0137385, IMG submission 104921) | Vadose zone soil microbial communities from Sagehorn Ranch, Mendocino, California, USA - Sage2_R_80_16 metaG | ecosystem: Environmental > Terrestrial > Soil > Vadose zone | place: USA: California...
CCGCGAGCGCGTCGGTGAGATCAGCGGCGATGCCGGGGCCGGCCAGCACCCGGGTGGCCGCGGTGCAGTCCTGGCCCGCGTTGTAGTAGCCGGCGTCGGCGATCAGCCCGGCCGCCTGGCCGGCATCGACGTCGTCGAACACGATCACTGGTGCGTTGCCGCCCAGTTCCAGGTGCACCCGCTTAAGGGTGCCCGCGGCCGCCTGCGCGACCTCCCGGCCCGCGCGGACCGAGCCGGTGATCGAAACCATCCGCGGGATGTCATGGACGACGAGCGCGCGGCCGGTGTCCCGGTCACCGCAGATCACGTTCAGCACGCCGGGCGGCATGAACTCGGCGGCGATCTCGGCCAGCAGCAGCGTGGACACCGGGGTGGTGTCGGACGGCTTGAGCACGACCGTGTTGCCGGCCGCCAGGGCGGGCGCGATCTTCCAGATCGCCATCATCATCGGGTAGTTCCAGGGAGTGACCTGGGCACACACGCCGACCGGCTCGCGCCGGATCATCGAGGTGTGATCAGCCAGGTACTCTCCGGCCGACCTGCCCTCGCCGGCCCTGGCGGCAGCGGCGAAGAACCTGAGCTCATCGGCCAGCGGCGGGACCTCATCCGACGTGGTGATGCCCACTGGCTTGCCGGTATTGCGGGACTCCGCTACGACCAGGTCCTCCGCCCTAGCCTCGACCGCGTCAGCGAACCTGAGCAGGATCAGGCTGCGCTCCGCGGGGGTGGTGTCCCGCCAGGTCTCGAAGGCTGACGCGGCCGCGCGGAGCGCGTTGTCGACGTCGCCGGCATCAGATACCGGTGCCCGGGCGTAGGCCTCGCCGGTGCTCGGGTCGACGACGTCGCTCGTCTGCCCGTCCCGGCCGGAGACATATTCTCCGTTCACGAAGTTCCGCAGTTCCTGCATGCTGCCCTCCGGTCCGCCCGTGCTCAGGCCGACTACGACCCTGGCATGCCGGCAGGCCTCAGCACAAGTGAATCAGTAGCCAGAACTGTTCTGCTCCTGCGGAATCAGTTGACAGCGGTGCTGAGCGTGGCAGGATTGCCATGCGGAGGAGGCAAACGCATGGCGCATACGCCAGGGGCACCCCTGGCCCCGGAGGGCCGACGGCGCACTGAGGCTGGCCCGCACCAGCGCGGCAACGGAAGCGTCCACGTCCGGCTGCTTCTCGATGCCATCTCCAAGGAAATCATCGAGCAGCTGCAGCAGGACGGCCGGCGCTCGTACGCCGCGATCGGGAAGGCGGTCGGCCTGTCCGAGGCGGCGGTGCGGCAGCGGGTGCAGCGCCTGATCGAGAGCGGCGCGATGCAGATCGTGGCCGTGACCGACCCGATGACGCTGGGATTCCGCCGCCAGAGCATGATCGGGGTCAGGTGCGGCGGTGACCTGGAGCAGGTCGCGGACCAGCTGGCGGCCATGCCGGAGATCGACTACGTGGTGATCACCGCCGGCTCCTTTGATCTGCTGATCGAGGTCGTCTGCGAGGACGACGACCAGCTGCTGGAGATCCTCAGCCGGGTGCGCACCATCCCGAGCGTGACTACCACCGAGACGTTCGTCTACCTGAAGCTACACAAGCAGACCTACAGCTGGGGGACCAGATGACACAAGACAAGGGCGCCGGGCAGCGAATGACGGGCCTGCAAGCAACGGGTCAGCAAGCGACGGGTCAGCGAACCAAGGGGCAGCAAACCCCGACCGCGCAGCAGGCCGCGGCCGGGCGGAACCTCTGGCTGCATTTCACCCGGATGTCGTCGCAGGCCAGCGGCCAGGTACCGGTCATCGTGCGCGGCTCAGGACCGTACGTCTTCGACGCCAGCGGCAAGCGCTACCTGGACGGGCTGTCCGGGCTGTTCGTCAGCCAGATCGGGCACGGCCGCAAGGAGGTCGCCGAGGCTGGGGCGCGCCAGGGCAGCGAGCTGGCCTACTTCCCGCTATGGTCGTACGCCCATCCGCGCGCGATCGAGCTCGCGCAGCGGCTCGCCGAGCTGGCCCCCGGCGACCTGAACCGCGTGTTCTTCACCACCAGCGGCTCGGAGGCGGTCGAGTCGGCGTGGAAGCTCGCCAAGCAGTACTTCAAGGCCACCGGCGAGCCGGGCCGCTACAAGGTGATCAGCCGCGACATCGCCTACCACGGAACCTCGATGGGCGCGCTGGCGATCACCGGCCTGCCCGCGATCAAGGAGCCCTTCGAGCCGCTTCCCCCGGGCGGGGTGCGGGTCCCCAACACGAACTTCTACCGGGCGCCCGAGTTCGTGGCCGACGACCTGACGGCGTTCGGCCGGTGGGCGGCCGACGAGATCGAGCGCGCGATCCTGCGCGAGGGACCTGAGTCGGTCGCTGCCGTATTCCTGGAGCCGGTGCAGAACTCCGGTGGCTGCTTCCCGCCGCCGCCCGGCTACTTCGCGCGGGTCCGCGAGATCTGCGACCGGTACGGGGTGCTGCTCGTCTCGGACGAGGTGATCTGCGCGTTCGGCCGGCTGGGGTACTACTTCGGCGCGCAGCGCTACGGCTACCAGCCCGACATCATCACCTTCGCCAAGGGGGTCACCTCTGGCTACGCCCCGCTCGGCGGGATGCTGGCCCGCGAACGGCTCATGGAGCCGTTCGAGGAGGGTGCGGCCACGTTCCTGCACGGGATCACGTTCGCCGGCCACCCGGTCAGCTGCGCGATCGCCCTGGCCAACCTGGACGTCTTCGAGAAGGAGGACCTGCTCGGCAACGTCCGGGCGCACGAGGCCGGGTTCCGCGCCACGCTCGAGAAGCTGGGCGACCTGCCCATCGTGGGCGACGTCCGCGGCGACGGCTACTTCTACGGGATCGAGCTGGTCAAGGACAAGGCCACCCGGCAGACGTTCGACGACGACGAGTCCGAGCGGCTGCTGCGCGGTTTCCTCTCCCCCGCCCTGTTCGAGGCCGGCCTCATCTGCCGCGCCGACGACAGGGGCGATCCGGTCATCCAGCTTTCCCCGCCGTTGACCTGCACCCAAGAACATTTTGACGAGATGGAGCAGATCCTGCGCAGCGTGCTAACGCAGGCATGGTCGAAGCTCTGAGCCGGCTACAGCGCAGTTCGTGCGGGCCGCCCGAGAAGTTATGGATTCGTTACCCCAGAGCATGTCCTAACCGGCACCCTACGCGTGTCTTATATGTGGACGGGGCGACGCTCGAGCCGCGCCGTCACCTAACGGGGAGACACGCGGGAGGGGATCCGATGTCCAGCGAAAGCCAGGACTGGAGCGCACTGGCGAGCCACAACGAGAGGGTCGTGGAAGCCTCTGTCCTGCTGCTCAGTCCCGGCGCCGAACGCCATCTCGCCGCGCCGCGCCCGGCCGCGCCGGCCAAGGAGCGGTGGCTGCGCCGACGCAGGCGCGCCACTGCCGCGCAGCGCTGCTAGCCCGCGGTTACTGCCGCTAGGCGCAGCTAGCACGGCGCCGCGGAGCCGCCGGCCGCGCTTTACCCGCGCGCGAGCGCGATCCCTCAGTCCCGCGTACCCCTAATCCCCCGAGCGGACAGGACCTGCTGCAGGTGCTGGGCGGCCTGGTCCACCGGCACCCGCTCCTTCTCGCCGGTCTTCCTGCTGGTGATCTCGACCACGCCGTCGGCCAGGTCGCGGCTGCCCACGCTGACCCGCCACGGAATCCCGGTCAGTTCCGCGTCCCGGTACTTCACCCCGGGCCGGTCATCCCTGTCGTCGATCAGCGTGTCCACACCCGCGGCCAGGAGTTGCTCGTAGAGTGACTCGGCCGCCGCGCGCGCCCGCTCGTCCTGCGGCGACAGCAGCACCACGTTCACCTCGGCCGGCGCCACCTGCACCGGCCACCTCAGCCCGGCGTCGTCGTGGTGCACCTCAGCGATGGCCGCCATCGCCCGCTCCACGCCGATGCCGTAGCAGCCCATGATCGGGATGATGCTGGCGCCGTCCGGGCCCAGGACCGAGACGCCGAGCGCGGTGCTGTACTTGCGGCCGAGCTTGAAGATGTGCCCGACCTCGATGGCCCGGATGAGCTCCAGCGGGGTGCCGCACCGCGGGCATGGCTCGCCTGCGGTCACCTCACGCAGGTCCTCCCAGCGGGAGACGGCGATGTCGCGTTCCACGTCGACGCCGGTCAGGTGCACGTCGTCGATGTTCGCCCCGGTGGTCATGTCCCGCCTGCCCCGCAGCGCCAGATCGGCGATGACCGGCAGGCTGGTGACTCCGACCGCGCCGAGGCTGCCCGGCGATGCGCCGAGGGCGTCACGGATCTCGTCGGCCTGGGCCGGCCTGATGTTGCCGGACCCGCACGCGTCCGCGAGCTTCTGCTCAGCCAGCGGGTGATCACCGCGCAGCAGCACCAGCGTGAGCTGCCCGTCGATCACGTAGACGAGCGTCTTGATCTGCCGGTCGGCCAGGATCCCGTACTTGATGATCAGATCCTCGATGGTCCGCACGCCCGGGGTAGCCAGGCGCTCGGGTGCTGGCTTGCCTGGCCTGTCCTCGATCGGCGGCAGGGCCGAGGTCGCTTTCTCCAGGTTGGCGGCATAGTTGCAGTTGCCGCAGAGTGCGACCAGGTCCTCGCCCGCATCTGCCGGGCACATAAACTCGACCGAGTCGGTGCCGCCCATGTTCCCGCTCGATGCCTCCACCGCGATCGCGGGGATGCCGAGCCGGGCGAAGATCCGCTCGTACGCGCCGCGGTGCGCCTCGAATGAGGCGTCCAGCCCGGCCTCGTCGATATCGAAGCTGTAGGAGTCCTTCATCGTGAACTCCCGCACCCGCAGCAGGCCGCTCTTCGGCCTGGGCTCGTCCCGGAACTTGGTCTGGAACTGGTACCAGAACTGCGGCAGCTCGCGGTAGGACGACAGCTCGACCGCGAGGCTGGTGAATATCTCCTCGTGGGTCATGCCGAGGACGATGCCGGCTCCCCTGCGGTCCCTGAGCCGGAACATCTCCTCCCCCATAACCTCAAGCCGCCCGGTCTTCTCCCAGATCTGGGCCGGCTGCATGGAGGGGAGCAGGAACTCCTGCGCGCCGATCCGGTTCATCTCCTCCCTGATCACGTTCATGATCTTGGCCCGGACCCGCACGGCGAGCGGGAGCAGGGAGTAGTGGCCGGCCATGAGCTGGCGGATGAAACCAGCGCGCAGCAGCAGCCGGTGGCTGGCCACGTCGGCGTCCGCCGGGTCCGCGCGCAGGGTAGGAATGTGGAGCTGTGACCAGCGCATGCCCGTCAGCGCCCCCTTGTATGCCGGAACTGTCTGCCGAAATGGGGTTATGCGGAACACCGCACTGTATGGCGTTGCCCGCAGGCAGAAGATACACGCCCTGGTGGCCAGTCCCCTATTTGATTCGCCCGGGGCCAGCGTGCGCGCCGGGTGATCTAGTTTGGCCGGGGCGGAACCGGGCATCCTCTCGGTCATGCCGACGGACAGGTCCGGTCGCCGAGTGCTTGCCTTCAAGATGGGCATATCCACGATCTTCGATCTGACCGGCGCGACCATCTTCCGGGTCGTCCGCCAGGTCCTGCCGGAGCCTCCGCCGCCCGGCTCGCGGCCCGATCCGTTCCGGTCTGCCATGGATACGATCATGGCTGCGCACCGCGAGGTGGTCGTGCGCACACGCAACAAGAGCGGTGTGACCTTACCGGCGTGACCGACAGCGATCGCATTCCGGGAACCGGGCGGCAGTCCGACCCCCTGGCTGCGTTCCCGCGCGCGCCGGTGCAGGCCGGTGATGGCCGTGACCAGCTGGCTGACGTGGTTCTGGAGCGGATCAAGGACAGGCTCGGCGACGACAGGGAGCCCGCGCCCGAGGCCCCGTCGGTCGAGCAGGCGATCGCCCTGCGCGATCAGGCGCCCGAGCTCTACGACCTGTGGCTCAAGATCGCGCAGGAGAAGGCCGCGACAGCTAACTACGTCGACCGGGCCCCGTACGAAGTCCCGGAGCGGCTCGCGCAGAGCGGCAGGCCCAGGGCACTGGGCGCCTTGATTGTCGTTCTGTCCTTCTGCGGGTATCTTGCCTGGCTTGGCGGACCTGGCCCGTATATTGGCGGTCTGATCGCCATCCTGGACCTGGCCGCGATGCTCGGCGTGTTCTTCGGCCTGCGGCCTGACCGCTTGGCCGATCCCCGCCGATCCGGCCGCAAGCCCTTAGCACCGGCGTTGCGGACAGGCACGCGTGGCGGGCACACCCGCCCGCCGCTTATAGTGATCAAGTCCTCATGTTTAGGGCAGGATTGATGAGAGGCCCTGAAGGCTGAGGCGCATCGCGCCAAGGGAGCAAATGGCCAGGGAACGGCGGTCGCTACAAGATCTCATCCGGGGCCGCCAGCAACGCAGCTTTGCCGGCCGTCAGGAACAAGTGGCCCAGTATCAGGGGAACCTCGGGCTTCCTGTTGAGGATGAACGCCGCAGGTTCTTGTTCAACATTCACGGCAATGCCGGGGTCGGCAAGACCTATCTTTCCAAGCAGCTCTGGCAGGTCGCGATCGAACAAGGCGCCTTAGCTGCCTACACCGACGAGGCCGTCGATGACGTGACCTCGGCCATGACCGCCATCGCCGCTGGGCTGGACCCCGGTGGCGCCTGGCTGGGCGATTTCGGGCAGCGCGCCGCCGCGCGCCGGGAGCCTCGTGACCAACTGGAGCCCGGCCCGGGCGCATCCGGTGCGGCGCGGGCCTACCTGGCCCGTAAGTTCGGCGATCACGCGGACGTGCGCTTGCTGCCGTCGGCGGCCGAGGAACTTACCCCGGCCTTCGTGGCCGGACTGAACCGGCTGGCCGCAGCCCAGCCGCTGGCTCTGTTTTTTGACACCTACGAGCGCACGTCCGCGCTTCTTGATCAGTGGCTGCGCGATCTTTACGCCGGGTGTTACGGGGACCTGCCAGCCACGCTCGTAACCACTATTTCCGGGCGCAGCCCGCTTGATCCCAAGCTGTGGGGCGAGTACCTCCCGGTCATCGCCGACGTTCCCCTGGAGCCGTTCAGCGAGGCGGCCGCGCGCCAGTTCCTGGCCAGCAAGGGAATCAGCGACGAAGCCGCGCTTCAGGCCGTCCTGACCCGGTCGGGGCGCCTGCCGATCTGGCTAGCCACCCTGGCCGGTGCCCGCCCGAAGGGTGCTGATGACATCGGGGATCCGGCCGATGGCGCGGTCGGGCAACTCCTCGGCCGGGAAGATGACCCGGCCCGGCGGAGCATCGCTATGGCTGCGGCACTGCCCCGGTCGTTCAGCGAAGACATCCTGGCCGCAATCGCACCGGGTGAAGCTGCGCCGTCCAAATCTGCGCCGTCCAAATCTGCGCCGTCCGACCAGGCTGCCGGCGAGTTGCTGAGCTGGCTGACCGGCCTGGAATTCGTGACCTCGCGGGCCGGGTCGTGGAGGTACCACGAGGTTGTGCGCACCGCCATGCTGGAGCGGCAGCGCGCCGAGGCCCTCAGCGAATGGCGCGCCAAGCACGCCGCCCTGGCCCGAGCGCATGGCCGCCTCGCTGATGACGCCGCTGGTGGCATTGATAAGGATTGGGATAATCCGGGCTGGATAGATCACACGTGCGAGAAGACCTATCACCTGCTCTGCGCCAATCCCATCAATAACCTGCCCCAAGCGCTCGCTTTGGCCGTCAAGGCCGCGGAGCACAGCCCGGTTCGCGCCCGTCAATGGGCTTGGCTCTTCGCCGACGCGGGCCGTGATATTGACCACCCTGTCCTCAGGGAATGGGGGCAGCGCCTGGTCGATGGCATTAATGACAGCGACCTGACTCAGTACCTCACGTGCCTGATCACCGATGCTCAGCTCAAGAAGCCCGTTCTCGCTATCGCGCTCGAGGAACGCGGCGAAGGCTACCGCCGAGCTGACCGCAACGCCGAGGCGCTGGCCGACTTCAGTCGCGCCATCGAGCTCAACCCCAAGCGTGTCCAGGCCATCGCCAGCCGCGGTGAGACCTACCGTGATATGGAGCGTTACGACGACGCGCTGGCCGACTTCAGCCGCGCCCTCGAACTCGACCCGGGCTCTGTGCGGGTCATCATCAGCCGCGCCGAGACCTATCACCTGATGAAGCAGTACGACGACGCGCTGGCCGACTTCAACCACGCCGTGCAGCTCGACCCCGGCTCCGTCTGGGCCATCATTAACCGGGGCGAGACCCACCACCTGGTAAAGCAGTACGACGACGCGCTGGCCGACTTCAACCGCGCCACCGAGCTCAATCCCGGTTCCAGCTCCGTTATTGCGCTGCGCGGCGAGATCTACGGGCTGGTGGAGCGCTACGACGACGCGCTCGCCGACTTCAGCCGCGCCATCGAACTCGACCCCAGCTACGCCTGGGCCATCGCCTGCCGCGCCGAGACCTACCAGCTGATGGAGCGCTACGACGACGCGCTCGCCGACGTCGACCGCGCCATCCAACTCGACCCCGAATCCAGCTCGGCCATTGCGCTGCGCGGCGAGATCTACCGGGAGATAAAGCGTCACGACGACGCGCTGGCCGACCTCAACCGCGCCATCGAACTCGACCCCAGCTACGCCTGGGCCATCGGCAGCCGCGGCCAGACCTACCGGGAAATGGGGCGTCACGACGACGCCCTGGCCGACCTCAACCGCGCCATCGAACTCGACCCGAGCCTGGCCGACACCTTCGGCGCGTATCTGGCCGACCCGCCCGCCGGAAGCACCGACGCGCCCCCGAGCCCCGGCCGGCCCGCCCGCAGCCCCGAGCCCCCTGCCGCCTAGTCTGCGAGCGGCTGAGGCCGGAGCGGCTGGGCCGTTTGTCCGCATGGGCCGGGGCCGCGAGGATGGGGGGATGCTTGACGGTCGGCTGCTCGTGGACGCGCACACGCACGTGGCCAGGCTGCCCACGCTCTCGCCGGACTGGCAGGCATGGGTGCGCAGCTTCGGCGCCGGAATACCGCTCGGCGAGCTGTTCGACCCCGGCGGCGTGCCGCGCCCGCAGGCGATCAATGACCACTTCGCCGAGCAGGGCGTCGACCACGTGCTCGTGTTCTGCGAATACAGCCCGAAGACCACGGGGATCCAGCCGATCGAGGACGTGCTCCCGCTGGTCGAGGCCAGCCCGGAGCGGTTCCGCCCAGTGGCCAACATCAACCCGCACCTGCACTACCCGCCGGCCAGAGAGCTGGCCCGCCAGGTTGGCCTGGGCGCGGTCGCGCTGAAGGTACATCCGGTGCACGGTGGGTTCGAGGCCAGGGACCGGATGCTCTACCCGGCCTATTCCTGGGCCGAGGAACGGCAGCTCCCGGTCATCGTGCACTGCGGCACGTCGACCTTCTCCGGGTCGGTCAACAGCTACGCCGATCCGGTGCTGCTCGACGAGGTGCTCCGCGATTTCCCCGGCCTGACCGTGGTGCTCGCGCACGGCGGCCGGGGCTGGTGGTATGACCAGGCCGCGTTCCTCGCGCTGATGCGGCCGGACGTCTGGCTCGAGGTCTCCGGCCTGCCACCGCAGCGGCTGCCCGACTATTACGGGCCGTCGCTGCGCCGCCTGGCCGACAAGATGCTGTTCGGCACCGACTGGCCGGGAGTGCCAGGCGTGCAGCGCAACGCGCGCGCCCTGGAGAAGGTCCTGGTCGATGCGGGATGCACGGCCGGGCAGGTGGCCGCCGCCCTGGGCGGCAACGCGGCCCGCGTCTTCAGTCTGCGCTGACTTCTAGCGCAATCTCTCGCTCCGCCCTATTTGTCAGTAACCTACGGCCGTGGGTATGGCGTCTATCGGGTATGACGTCTCAAGCTAGGGAGCCAGACGGTGACCTTGCGGCCTGAGCCGGCCGGCTGGACGGATGACGCATGGCGGGCTGGCAGCCTGCCCCCGGAGCTGATCCAGGCCGCGCGCAGCCCGAAGCAGGGCGGCACCACGCTGGTCCTCGACGCCGGCGGTCAGAGCGTGATCGTCGTCCTGGGCGATCAGGGCGGCGATGCCAGGGTGATGTGGGAGTACATCCGCAAGCACCTGACCGGGCAGACGGCGGTCAGGATGTAATGACCGTCAGCGAGGTGGGTGAACCGTGATCCGCATCGAGCGTGTTCGGCTGCCGTCGGGGATGAACGCGTTCGCCCGCCGCGAGGACGGCAGGGTCGTCGTGTACGTGGGCCAGGGGCTGTCGGCCCGCCAGCGGCGGGCCGCGATCCGGGAAGCCCTGCGCGCGGCGCCGCTCGCGGGGTGGCGTGCGTTGCGCAGCCCGGTGCTGCTTCCGGTGCTGGCGGGCAGCGTGGGCCTGCGGCGGGCCCCGGAAGGCCGCTGGGTCACCCGGGCGCTGCTGGCGGCCGCCGCAGTCGCCGCAGCCGTGGTGATCAGTGTCGTGGCCGCGACGCTGCTGACCGGCGAGGCTACGCCACGCGGGACCACCGGGCCGCCCGCGGCGCTGCAGCATGGCGGCCAGCCGGCGCCGGGATCGGGGCAGGCACCGACGACGGGATCAGCTCCGGACCGCAGGACCGGCTCCGCGCGCGGCTCCTCGCCCGCGCATTCCGGGTCGGCGCCGGGCCAGGCCGCGAACGGCAAGGCCGGGGCGGGAGCGCCGGCCCCGGAGGCGTCAGGAAAGGCCGCCACGGTCCCGGCCGCGGCGCCTTCGCCGCAGCCGTCGGGCCAGTCAGCGTCCTCGGCTCCGGCACCCAGCCCGGGACCGAGCCCGTCGCCGACCGCGTCGAAGGGAACCTGCGTCTACCTGCTCGGCATCCTGGTCTGCCTGTAGCAGGCGCCCGCCCACGGCCGCCGCCGGGAGATCGCGCTCACCGGTCCCCGGCGAGATCCTCGATTGGCTTCACCCCGGCCGTGCCCCGCCTGAGCCGCCAGAGCAGGACGGCCACATACCAGAGCAGCGCCAGGGCGAAGCCGTACCCGATGAACTTGTCCGAGGCGTGGAAGGGTGCGGGCACGGACAGCACGAACATGATCAGCACGGTGTAGGCCAGCACGAAGCCGATCACCGGCCACGCCCACCGCCCCAGCGAGAACACGCCGGGGATGCTGTCCAGCGTGCGCCGTTTGAGCGCGTAGCCGACGGTGATCAGGAAGTAGATGATGTACGGGATGATCGCGGTCGCCCCGACCAGGGTCAGGAAGGCACTGGTCTGGAAGTACCCGTAGATCATCGCGCCCACGTCGATGACGGCCAGGACCAGCAGCGCGATGATCGGCGTGCGGGTGCGGGGGTTGACCTTCCGCAGCGCACCAGAGAACGGGAGCATGTTGTCGCGCGCCAGCGAGTAGGCCAGCCGCGCCTGAGCGCCGGCACCCACCACCAGGATCGCGAACATCGAGAAGACGACGAACGCGATGAACACCTTCACCAGCCAGGACGGCAGCCAGTAGCCGGCGATGACCAGCAGCGGCAGCGGTGAGCTCTCGACCGTCTTGAGGTCCGGGATCGCCACCGTGAAACCGATCAGCGCGACCATGCCGAGGATCGCCGAGCCGGCCACGGCCCAGAGCACCCCGCGCGGCACGCTGCTGCGCGGGTTGACCGCATCCTCGGACATGTCGGCGGCGAGCTCGAACCCGACCAGGGTGAAGGCGCCGATCAGG
>Ga0137385_10005096_pt1 | contig 11512 bp, 9 predicted proteins | sample SagtaG_FD_104921 | JGI IMG/M metagenome (GOLD analysis project Ga0137385, IMG submission 104921) | Vadose zone soil microbial communities from Sagehorn Ranch, Mendocino, California, USA - Sage2_R_80_16 metaG | ecosystem: Environmental > Terrestrial > Soil > Vadose zone | place: USA: California...
CAGGACTTCTTTTTGACTCTGATCCAGGTCGAGTCGGGCGGGGCCAGGAAGCGAATGACCGTCAGCGAGTCGGTGACCTGCGCGATTCGCAGCGTATCGCTCGTCGGGACTCCACAGTCCTTGAAGCTTGTATAAAGGAGCGCCGACCACCCCGCACCGTTGGTCCGGAACTGCAGGCCGTCGGGCTGAAAGCGAACCCAGCGCACGGTGTCCGCCGGCGCGACCGCGGTGATGCTCACCGTGTCGCTGAGCGCCATCGAATCGACCCACAGATAGTGGTGGCCGACCGCGATGAGCCCCCCGGCGGGTCCGATCACCTGGGTCACGGAATCGTAGGTCTGCGCACACGCGATCAGCCCGGACGTCTTCATCACGGTTGGCGCCCATTTGCTCGCTAGGAGGGCGGGCGCACGGAGATCGACACCGACCGGCGAAGGATCCCGGCAGCTCAGGGCTGCGGCGGTAGCGCTGGCGGCCAGCGCCAGCGGGATCAGGGAACGGCGAACGAACATGCGAGCCTCCGAGTTCATGATGAGTCCTACCACGCCACGGCGTAGTTCGAGAAATGCTGCAGTTCCCCGACGACACTGTGATGCGACTTGTGTACGTGCTTAAACCGTGGGTCGCCGTGCCAGGAATCGACGGCAGGCAGGAACTCGATGACGTCGAGTGCATCGGTAACATGAGCGATCCGGGGCGTGGCAGCCTTTCTGACGCGGCAGTTATCGAACGTCAAGACGAGCAGGGCGGTCTTTTGGAAACGGAGGCCCTCAGGCTGTAAGCGAATCAACGCCAGCGTATCCGATGGTGTGACGGCGGTGATGGTCACGGTATCGCGAAGCGCTCCCCGCGGGATCACCAGCCAGTTGTGACGTACCTTGAGGAATCCTCCCTCAGGTCCGATCGTCTGGGTCACGGACTCGTAAGCAAGCGGCCGGCAGGAAAGGAGCGAGTCACCGCCCTCGTTGGGGTCCTCAGGGTCGTCGCTGTCGTCGCCCCCGGGGTGCGGCGACCCCCTCGACGCGGACAGACCGGGCGTGCGCGCATCGACGCCAAGCGGCGACGGGGTGCCACAGTTCGAGGCCGCCACGGACGCGCCGAGCAGCAAGCCGAGCGTGAGCAGGAAACGGCGTAAGGCCATTGTGATTCTCCGAATGCGAGGCGGGGACCGACGCTTCTTCGGCCGCTCGCAGAAGCAGGAAGTGTTCCGGCGCGCGGCGTTGGGCTAGCCTGTTGATTTGTCAGAGCCTGCGGAAAACAGCAGGGGAAATGGAGCGACGAAACAGGGACGTTTCGTCCCAGAGGGTGGTCGATTTGGACTAACGCACATTCGTCCGGCGCCGTTCGCCAACAGAACTGCAAGTCCGGGCGACGTCGCAGTCACCGGCGCCGTGCCGCACCGCAGCGGCCGCTCGGCCGAACGTGACCCTGGTCACTTCACATATAGTTTCCGGGGCTTACGTTTGTGCGTGGTTTGCGCCCAGCAGGTCCCAACACCGCCACGAGTCTCGCAGGCGCAACCAACCGCCACCCTCTTGTGCCCGTCGTAGACACGGCGGCTGGAGTCGCCATGCCTGCGTCGGACCCGGCTGAGGACCGCCGGAGCGGTCTCGATCGGCGGCGCCCCTCGTTGCCGGGGCTCCCACGGGTAACTGTCATCGCCATTTCCGCCGCGTTCGGCCAATTCTGGCACGATCTGGCCGCCGATCTGGACGTCGCCATCGATGTGTTCGGGCGCGATGTCGAGGCGATCTCGTTCGGGCCGGACACGGCGGCGGCCATTGTCGCGGCGGGTGGTGCCGAGGACGAAGCGATCCGCTGGCTGGCGAGCCATACCGTACCTCGCCACATCGCTTTCTTCGTGGTCGGTACCGACCCGGCGCGCCGCACGGCGATGCAGATGATCGCGCAGGGCGCCGGCGACTATTTCGCCCTCCCGGAGGATGTCGAAATCCTCCGCAATGCGGTCGCCGGCGCCCGCAACACACATCACATCCGTGTGGCGAGCTCGGCCAATGCCCCCAACCCGTTTGCCGCCATAGTGGGCGAAAGCGCGGCGCTGCAAAAGGAGCTGGAGCGCGCCGCCCGTCTGATGCAACATCGGCACGCGCGTGCACTCATCGTCGGGGAGACCGGAACAGGCAAGGAAGTGCTCGCGCGGGCGATCCATACCGGCGGGCCACGCCGCGATGCGCCGTTCGTCGCCGTGAACTGCTCGGCCTTCCCGGAGCATCTCATCGAATCGGAGCTGTTCGGCCATGAGCGCGGTTCGTTTACGGGCGCGTACGCGGCCAAGCCCGGGCTCTTCGAGGTCGCGGACACGGGTACGCTGTTCCTGGACGAGATCGCGGATCTGCCGCTCGGCGCGCAGGCAAAGCTCCTGCGCGTGTTGGAGGACAAGGAAATTCGGCGCGTGGGCGGAACGAAGCCGCGGCCCGTGGACGTGCGCATCCTGGCCGCCACGAACGGACACCTGACAGACCTGGTGGCCAGCGGCGGCTTCCGCGAAGATCTCTACTTCCGCCTCAGCGCCGTCGTCCTGCGGCTACCGCCGCTCCGTGAGCGCGGCGACGATGTCCTTCTCGTGGCGGAGGCGCTGCTCGGGCAGCTGGCTCAGGAGCACGACGTGCGGCAGCCAGCGCTCGCTCCGGGTGTGAGCGAGCGGCTGCGCGCGCATCCCTGGCCCGGCAACATCCGCGAGCTGAAGAACGCGCTCGAACGGGCGCTGTTGCTGTCGCCCGGCGGCGACCTCTGCGCTGAAGAGCTCCTGCCCCCGAGCGCGGCGCCCGCGCGCGCCGAAGGCCCCCTCCCATTCCCCGCGCCCCTGCAGGAAATCACGGCGGCGGCCGCCCAGGCGACGGTGAAGCTGTGCGGTGGCAACCGGAGGGAATCAGCGCGGCGCCTGAAAATCTCGCCTCGGCGGCTGCGCCGCCTGCTGAGCGGCGCCGCGGACATCGGCGAGGATCTCTTCGAGATCGCGAACTGACGTAGCCTGTACAGATCGCGAAGCTGGAAGCATCATTGGACGTGCGTCGCGTCCTCGTGATTGCCACGAGCCTCCTCCTCGCCGCGCTCGCCGGCTGTGAGCCGCGCGGCGGGTGCCGCGGTGACTACTGTGGCGTGCTCGTGATCGCCGCGCCGGGCGAGCCTGATATTCTGCTTCCCCCGATCACCCTGCTGGCCATCGGACGCGACGTGACCGACCAGCTCTTCCTCAAGCTCGCCGATGTCGGGATGTCGTCGAATACCGTCGGGGACGACGACTTCGTGCCGCAACTCGCGGCCCGCTGGGACTGGACCGACACAGTGACGTTGGCCTTCCACCTCGATCCACGGGCCCGCTGGCAGGACGGTGTACCCGTGACCGCGGCCGATGTGGCGTTCACGTTCGATGTGTACACGGACTCGGTCATCGACGCACCGTCGCGCTACGCGTTGCGGGACATCGCATCCGTGAGCGCGCGCGATACGCTCACCGCCGTGTTCCATTTTCGCCGCCGCTACGCCGAAATGTTTTTCGATGCCGTGTACCACATGCGCGTGCTTCCCGCCCACGTGCTCCGCGCACTCCCGCGCGCAGCGTGGCGGACCGCGCCGTTCGGACGCGAGCCGATCGGCGACGGACCGTACCGGTTGGCGCGCTGGAAGGCGGGGGAGAGTCTCGAGCTCGCCGCCGATTCCATGTTCTTCCTCGGGCGCCCCCACTTGCGGCGGCTGATCTGGCGCTTCACGCCCAACCTCGACGTGGCGGTGACGCAGCTCATCGCCGGCCAGGCGGATGCGATCGAAGTCTTGGGACCGCCCGACAACGTGAAGCGGGTGCATGACGCATCGGCCCTGGCAACCTATCCGTACCACGGCACGGCCTACGGTTTTCTCGCGTTCAACTTGCGCGCCAATGGCGACACGGGCGCCCCACATCCCGTGTTCGGCGATCGCGACATGCGGCGGGCGGTCGTGATGGCGCTCGATCGCCAGCGGATGTTGCAGAACGTATGGGGGGATCTCGCCGAAGTGCCGCCCGGCCCGATGCCCCGCCTGTGGTCCATCTGGGACCGGTCGTTGGCGGGCGACGTGGCACACGACTCCGCGCAAGCGGCACGGCTGCTGGCGCAGCACCGCCGGCGAGCCTTCCATATTCTCGTGCCCACCACGAGCGGGCTGCGCCGGCAATACGCGCGGTTGATCCAGGAGCAGCTCCGCACGGCTGGACTGGACGTCACCATCGACGAGGTCGATCTCAACCTCATGCAGGCGCGCACCAACACGGGGCATTTCGACGCCGTCCTGGGGGCTTGGGCCACCGGCCCGTCCCCCATCGATGCGACACTCCAGAACTGGACGCGGCGCGGCTTCGGCGGAGGAAATCCGGGCCGCTACGACAACCCCGAGGTCGATCGCTTGCTCGAGCAGGCGGCCGGGGCGCGTAATCGGGCGGAGGCGACGCGCTTGTTGCACAGCGCCATCGTGCTCTGGAACGCAGACGCGCCGGCCGCCGTGTTGTACGCCCCGGACAACGTGGCCGCCGTCCATCGCCGTGTCCGCGACGTGACGATTCGGCCGGACTCCTGGCTGGCCCTGGTGCGCAGTTGGCGCATCCCGTCGTCGCAGTTGACCGACCGGGATCGGATGGGGACCGAGCGGATACCTTAGGCCTCGCGCTTGCGCCGCGTCTTCTTCTCTTTCTCCTGAGGCTGAGGCCGCTGCTCCATCGACCCGGCAACCACGACCTGGTTGCGACCGGCATTCTTGGCCTTGTACATCGCCGCGTCGGCGGTGGCGATCAGCTCCTCCGGCGTGTCGCCGCCGTCAGGGTACTCCGCCACGCCGATGCTCAGGGTGAGCGTCCCTTGGCCGAGGTCCTGTTCGGCCACCCGGGCGCGAATGCGCTCCGCGACGAGCGTGGCCGTCGCCATGTTCGCCTCGAGTAGCATCACCACGAATTCCTCACCGCCGTAGCGCGCCACACAGTCCACCTGCCGCGTCGTCTGGCGGAAGACCTCGGCGATCTTCACGAGCGCCGCGTCACCCGCGAGATGTCCGTGTGTGTCGTTGTACTGCTTGAACCGATCGACATCCGCCAGCAAGACCGAGAATGCGCGCCGCAAGCGTCGCGACCGCTGTACCTCGCTGGCGAGCGTCCCCATGAGGTGCCGGCGATTGTAGAGCCCCGTCAGAGCATCGGTGAGCGACAGCTTTTCCAATTCTCCCTGACTCTCTTTTTCTCTCAGGCGCGACACCAGGGTGTTGAACGCCCGCGTCAGGTACCCGACCTCGCCGCTGCCGCCGGTTGGCAGCTCGACCGACAGGTCCCCGGCCGCCACGCGGGCCGCGGCTTCGGTGAGACGCTCGAGCGGGCGCGTGACGAACAGACCAACCATGTACGCCAGCAGCCCAACTCCCAGGATCAGCGTAAAAAGGAGCAACACCGTGCGAAACCGCAGCACCCCGGCCTCGCGCACGGTTTCGGCGCGCGGCGTTTCGGCCACGGCCGCCCAGTGGAGCTGGGGAATACGCCGGAGTACCGCCACGACCTGACGCCCCTGAGGGCGTGACTGCACGATCGTCTGGCCTTCTCGCTCGCTCAGCTCTCTGGTCGTCGCCTCCGGCAGGGTCGTCTTCATCACGTCCGCGGAGTTGCCCGCCGAGCTGATCACGAGGTGTCCCTGCTCGGTGATCAGGTAGAGGACGCGCGAGTTGTCCGAGGACAGCTGGCCCAGCATGTCCCCCAGACTGTCCAAATTGATTTTGGCGCCCAACGCGCCGAGGAATAAGCCGTCGTCCCGACGAATCGGCACGACGAGGACCAGCGCGGCCTTGCCGATCCCGGCGTCCCAGAAGGGTTCGCCCACGAGGGCATCGCGGGTCCGCAGGTTGTTCAATCGGTCGGGCGTCAAGCGAAAGCCTGTCCGGCTGCCGCTGCTCGTGAGGACCTGCCCGTCTTGACCGATGATGGCTAGTCCTTCGTGAGCCGGAAGGTTCTGACGCACGGAGTTGAGGTAGTCGCGCAGCCGGTTGAGGGACTGCGCCGTATTCCGGCCGGTTGCTCGCGCCAGATTGTCGGACACGACGTAGGGGCTCGCCCGCACGCGCAAATCGTAAACGCGCTGGTCGAACCAGGCGTCCACCTCGCGCGCCATGTCCGAGCTCAACAGGCGGAGCTCCTGTCCGACGCGGTCGCTCAACGAGCGGCGATTGCGGCCGTACAACATCACCGTCATGGCGAGGGTGGTGAACAGCGTCGCCAGGACCGCGAATGCGACAAACTTGCCCCGCATGGTGTCGAGGCGCAGCGTGCGCAGCGATCGGGTGGCTTTTTCCCAGATATTCACGGAAGGCAACATTCACTTTCGGCGGGCAGGCGCAATAGATGGCGCCTTGCTGCAAGCGTCGCAACGAGTTAGTCGCCCTGCCGCAGTAGCTGCGCGAACTCCTGCAGCTCCGCCTCGCCCAGGTCGGAAGCCACCCAGTACGTGTAGTCCGCCGCCGTCCAATGGAGCAGGTGATAGCCCTGGCGGTCGCTGGTCTTGGGCCCGCCACTTGGGCCGCGCGCACTGGGCCACACGAACACGTTGATCACGTGCTGGCGCCGGCCATACACCAGCACCGCGACTGTCCGCCCATCCACGTAGTCGAGCCGGCCTCCAAGCAGCGGGTACCCGCGCCCGGCGAAGTCGTCGACAGGGGGCGAGAAGTCGAGCCGGCCGTTGAACCACGGCTTCACCGTGTGCTGATCCGACGAGAGCACATCCGTCAGGTGGCCGGGCATCAAAGACCGGATGTGGCTCGCGAGCACGTCGTCGGCCAGCGCCTCGCCGGCCGCGCGCTGGCGCGCGAGCGTCCAGCTGCCGAGCGCGACCGCGGCGAGCGACGCGGCCAGGGCCAGCGGCCGCCACACGTCGCGCACGCCGAACGGACGAGGAGCACGTGCGCGCGCCCCGGTCGCCGCGGCGTCCCGAACGCGGTCGCGGAGAGCGGCCGGCGCCTGAAATTTCGGAATGCCCGCCGCGATCGCCGCGCGGAGCGCGAGCCGTTCGTCGCGGAACCGCGTGCATTCCGCGCACTGGGCAAGGTGCGCCTCCAGCTCGCGCGTGTCGACCGCCGCGAGCTCGCCATCGAGATATGCGTCGACCTGGGCTTCGATGCCCGGATGGGTCACGTCAGCGTCCTTCTTCTTCACGCAGCGCTTTCTGGAGATGCGCGCGCGCGCGGGACAGCCGTGACATCACCGTGCCGACCGGCACGCCGGCGACGTCGCTGATCTCCTTGTACGACAGCCCCTCGAGCTCACGCAGCACGATCACCTCCCGGAATTCCGGCGCCAGGCGGTCCAGCGCCCGACCGACTGTTTCCTTGGCGGCGTTGCGGAGCACCGCCGTCTCCGGATGCTCATCCGCGACCGCGCCGCTGTGCTGCACCTCGTCGAACTCGACCGCGTCCGGATCCCGGCGGCGCACCGAGCTGAGTGCGGTGTTGCGCACGATCGCGAGCAACCAGGCGCGCGCGCTCGTCCCCTCATCGCCGCGGAAGCTGTTGAAATACTTGAGCGCGCGCAGGCAGGCGTCCTGCACGACGTCTTCAGCGTCTGGCGCGCTCCGCGTGAGGTAGCGCGCCAGCGTGTAGGCGGCGTCCAGGTGCGGCAACACGACGGATTCGAAACGCGCCAGCTCGCTTGACTCCAACCGTGCCTCTCGAATGTCGTGGAGCCTTCAGGAGAAGACTGCGCGGACGGCGGGTTTATTCCCGGCGGAATAACCCTGCCGTTCGCGGAGTCTCCGGCAATGACCACACTGCTGTCGCACTTTGCCCGGAGGAAGATCACGTATGAGCTCCATGCACGCTATTTCGTCCCGAAACGTCGCAGCACTCCTGTTCGCGGCCCTGACGGTCGGGGGAACGACCGCGCACCGTACGCCGGGCGACCCGGTCGCGGTCAGCGCCACATTGTCTGAGTGGAAGGTCGAGCTGTCCCAAGGCACGATCACAGCGGGCCGCGTGACATTCTCGGTCACGAACGCCGGCAACATCCCGCACGCCCTCGAAGTCGAAGGGCAGGGGATCGAGCAGGAGACACGCGTCTTGCAACCGGGGGCGAGCGCCACGATGACGCTCACGCTCAAACCCGGGACCTACGAACTGTACTGCCCCGTGGGCAACGACTCGCACAAGAAACTCGGCATGGAGACTCATCTAAAAGTCGCCATGAGCGCGCCCACACCAAAGGTCCAGGCGATCCGGGTGACGGGTGGCGGTCCCGTCATCCAGATCCTGCCCGGGCCGTTCCCGTTTCCGGACAGCGCCGCCCCGATCCTCCAGCAGTTCGGGGATGAGCGCGAGGGCCTCGAGTCACAGGTGAAGAACGGCCCCTACTCGAACAACGTGACTCGGATTGCGGGCACCTTCACGTTCGCGGCGTGGGACAGGGGCGCGGTACGCGACTCGGTCGATGGCGTCGCCGAGTTTGCGACGCAGGATGGGGCGCGCTGGAGGCTCGTGCTGGACCGCGTTCAGACGAAGGACGTCCCGCATCACCCGCGCTTCGGCGGCGTGATCCTCGGGCTGTACTACCATGGCAACACTGCCGTGCACACGCCGCTCGTACCGACGATCAACAGCGCCGTGGCCCTCTGGGCGTTCGGGCACCTGTACAAGAACGGCACGCTCGTGACCGACAATGCGATGGTGCACGTGATGCTGCTGTCGCGCACTCGGCGGGACGGAGACTTCGCGCTCGCCTGCTGGGACTGCTCGAAGAACACGATCGATGAGTTGCAGCTCCAAGTCCTTCCGGGACCGGGCGAGCCCAAGTTCGATGCGCCCGGCGGTTTTCTGTTTGTGAACTGGGAAAAGTCCGGCTCCACCACGCTCCCTTGACACGCCCTGTGCCGAGGGCCACGATGGGTCCATGACTCTTCGTCTGGCGACCCTCCTTCTCTTGTTCGGTGGCGAGGAGGCACGGGCTACGAGTTTGGCGCAAGACTGCAGCGGAGGTGCCTTCCTTGTGTCGGCGGTCGCGGTGACGGGGTTGGCGGTGTTCGACATCGCCACGGCGCCCGCGTCCGCGCGTCGCTACAACGAGCGGCACGTCGCGGTGGTCCCGCGCCTGGACCCGCGGCACGGCAGGTACGGCTTTGTGGCGTCGTGGTCCTTCGGCAGGTCGAGGCGTACGGCTCCGCAACCGGTCCGTGCCGTCGCCCCGCCCACCCGGAAGTCCCCCAGAACAGCGTTCTTGTTGTCCGCTGCGTCAACGACGGGGCCGATGCTCGCTGGTGTTGCGCTCGGCAATGGGACGGGGGCAGGCCTGTTCCTCACCGGGTTGATCGTCGGTCCCAGCGTCGGGCACTTCTATGCGGGAGCGCCCGGCCGAGGGCTAGGGACAGCCGCGCTCCGAGGCGCTGGGACTGTCGCAGGGCTGTACTCGCTCGTCGGTTGTTTCAGCGACTGAAAGCCGCGCTCCTCCTCGTCGCGCTCGGGGCGTCGTGCCACCCAGCGCGACGTGGTGGTCCCGCCGCCGCCCCGCAGGGAAGCACCAGCGTCACGATCCGCATCAATCAGCTCGGCTACCAGCCCGCCGCGCGGAAGGTGGCCGTGCTGTGCGCGCTCGAGCCGTACAGGATCGAGGGCTTGTGGATCACCGACGAGCGCAACCGGACGGTTTTTGGTCCCCGAGACGCGACCGAGGCCGGCTCGTTCGGACCCTGCGCGGTCACATATCGGCTCGATTTCTCCGCGCTCCGGCGGCCTGGCGTCTATCGAATCGTGGCGGCGGGCGTGACCTCGCCGCCCCTGCGGATCGCGGACGACGTCTACCGCGGCGCGGCGGACTCGCTCCTCGCCTATCTGCGGGAGCAGCGCTCTGGCTACAACCCCGTCTTCCATGACTCCGTCCATCAGCGGAGCGACGGCGTGCTCGTCGATCATCCGACGCGCACGGGCGAGTTCATTCCCGTGAGCGGCGGCTGGGCCGACGCGTCGGACTATCTGCAGTACGGCGCCACGACCGCGCACGCGACGACGATGTTGCTGCTCGCGTACCGGGATCATCCGGAGGCGTTCGCCGACCGGTTTCAGGCGAACGGTCTTCCCGGCGCGAACGGGATCCCCGACGTCCTCGATGAGGCGCGTTGGGGGCTCGCGTGGCTGCTCAAGATGTATCCCGAAGACGACCTGCTCCTGAACCAGCTGGCAGACGATCGCGATCACACCTTCTGGGACCTGCCCGTCAACGATTCGGCAGACTATGGGTGGGGGCGGGGAGGGAAGCGCCCGGTATACCCGTGCACCGGGAAACCCCAGGGGCTGTTCGAGAACAAGAACCGCTCGACCGGTCTCGCGTCGACGGCCGGGAAGTACGCCGCCGCATTCGCGCTCGGCGCCGGGGCGTTCACGGAGCGCGACAGCGCATTCGCCCGCCGGCTCGCCGAGCGCGCGCGAGCGGTCTACGCGCTCGGCGCCGCGCATCCCGGCGTGTGTCAGACGGCGCCTGCGCGGTCGCCGTACTTCTATGAAGAGGACGACTGGGCGGACGACATGGAGCTCGGCGCCGTCGAACTCTACACGCTGACCCGCGTGTGGACGTATTTCAACGCCGCGCTCCAGTACGCCGCGCTCGAGCCGGTGAGCCGGTGGATGGGACAGGACACGGCGCGGCACTATCAATGGTATCCCTGGCACAACAACGGCCACTACGAGATCTGGCGCACAGGACCCGACAGCGCGAAACGACTCGTCGCCGAGTACTACCGGCGCGGTCTCGAGGCGGTCGCGGGCCGCGCGCGCAACGGCTTCCGCATCGGCATTCCTTTTATATGGTGCTCGAACAATCTGCTGGCGTCGTTCGCCACCGAGGCCACGTTTTATCGTCGCATGACCGGCGACTCGACCTACCTCGAGTACGAGACCGCCGCGCTCGACTGGCTGTTCGGCACCAACCCCTGGGGCGTGTCCATGGTCATCGGTCTCGGCGACAACTATCCCCGGACCCCCCACTCGGTGGTTGCGGAGCAGCTGCACCTGCAGCTCACCGGCGGCCTCGTCGACGGCCCCGTGTATCGTTCGATCTTCGCGAATCTACGCGGGATCCGCCTGCTCGAGGCGGACGAATACGCTCCCTTCAATACCGGTTTCATCGTGTACCACGACGACGTCGGGGACTATTCCACCAACGAGCCGATCATGGATGGCACCGCGAACCTGGCATATGTCCTCGCCGCGCGGGTCGCGCGCTGAAAGGGTATCATTAGGGGCCGCCACATCCCCAACCTGAGAGTTCGTCCACCATGTTGGCACGCACAACCGTTCTACTCGTCGCCCTCGGCACATTCGCTGTCCCCGCGCCCAAACCCGACCCCATCGCCCCCGGCCTCCTCTCCGCCATGGTCTGGCGGAACCTGGGTCCGTTCCGCGGCGGCCGCATCTCCGCCGTCTCCGGCGTCATCGGCCAGCCCGGCACCTTCTACCTCGGACTGCCCCTAGGCGGCGTCTGGAAAACGACCGGCGCCGGCGAAACCTG
>Ga0137385_10005097_pt1 | contig 11511 bp, 10 predicted proteins | sample SagtaG_FD_104921 | JGI IMG/M metagenome (GOLD analysis project Ga0137385, IMG submission 104921) | Vadose zone soil microbial communities from Sagehorn Ranch, Mendocino, California, USA - Sage2_R_80_16 metaG | ecosystem: Environmental > Terrestrial > Soil > Vadose zone | place: USA: California...
CCTGTTGACGGCCATCGTCCGAGGGAGCACTATCATCCTCTTCATCAACAAGCAATACGTCATCACGGTGAGAGACACAACCTACCACTCCGGCTTGATCGGGTTGATTGCTCACTCAACCATGCAGCAGGCCACCGAGATCGCCTTCAGCAATGCCGAGGTCTGGACAGCCTCATGACCACAGCCACACTCTCAGCCACCCCCATCAACGGAGGCTTTTGGACGGATCAAGTGTGCTCGCTTGCTCAAAGGGATAAATGAGAAAGCATTGGCTGAGGGTTCAAATCCTCTGGCAAGCCCATCCGCAGAACGAGGCTGATATGACTGATTCTTTCAATCGTATCTAAAGCCAGACGACCCATTCTACCATGGATTCAAGCCTTCAGAAGAACTTAAGAAATTCCTGAATGACACCCATCCGCTAACCAGAGAGGTCTTAGACCTGCGATGTGGCGAGAGCAGAAACACTACAACAACCAGAACAAACAAACCCGCTCGCGTCCATCCTTCGGTTCTTGCGCAGAGTCTAAAACACCCGAGGCCACATTATCCAGCAGCACGGGATGGGGTGTTTATTTACACGTGTGTTACAATTGATTCAATGCCGTTGAGATACAAAAGCCGCTGCTAGCACGAAGAGAGGAACAATGGATAGTTGCAAAAACCTTCACCAAATAGTGCATTGATGATTGTTCTTGCCTTGACCTACGCCCGTTGACGAAACAACTAGGCGGGCGGTTGGACTACGGCCAACCGGCGTGCACGAAAGTACACTTGAGCGATGAGTGGAACATTCGTCCCTCCAAAACGTTTGGAGTGGGAATGGACTCTGCTCCACATTGGGACTCCGCCCAATACGCGAGTGCTTTTACCCGTGGGAACGTTTTACCACGGAACCTCGGAAACGCTCTTGAATGGTCAATGTGCTCTAGGACAATTGTACCAGAGACAGCTATCAATGTCAAGGAGGAAGAGGCAAGAAATGGGGAGAGTTGATCATACTTGGAGAGAAAAGACATGACTAGTTTCGATACCTCCAAAGTCTGTCATAAAACGCTAGAAAATGCAATATTTCGCTATATTTTTGAAAACTAATTTCGATACGTTGATTGTGCGCCTCGTTTCTCCTGGTCTCCGTGTACTTCTTGTAGGCACGGCAGCGTTGAGCAAATATGCCCTTCCCGGTCTCATGAACATTGACCCGGGTTATCTTCAGGCCGATGTTGTACAGATTGTCGGCGAAGCAGGCAAAGCCTTCCCATCTGAATTGAGCGCGGTTTTACAGGTCGCACAACCATCACTGCTTGTGATAACCCCATCAGCACTAACCCCAAAACAACGCGCACCAGGAGGGGAACCGATCATGGCTCCCCCATTAGTACCAGTACCACAGGTAGTGCAGACTGCCGAGGAGGGAACAATGGAGATTAGTAGTACTGAAAGTGGATGGAGCATAAATACAGCTTGATCAAAATTTTGTGATCTCTGTCAAAATGATGCATAAAATTCATTGCCACAACAATTGTTCCATGGTATGATAGGCTGTGTTATTCCATCCATCGTAGGTAATCGGAAACGTGATTAAAGAAAAGGAGAGTATACTCATGCTCTGCGAACGTTGCGGAAAAGAGCTACCCGTTGACGCCCTCACCTGTCCCAATTGCGGAACAGCTACGCGGGCAGCACAGTCAGTGCCCAGTGGCTATCCATCTCAGCAATCTGGCTATATGCCACCTCCACAGTCTGGCTATGTGCCGCCTCCACAACCTGGACCTGGCTATATGCCGCCTCCACAACCTGGACCTGGCTACACACCACCTCCACAGCAATCTGGCTACATGCCCCCTCCGCAGCCAGGCTATGGTGGCTATGCACCACAACAGCCTGGCAATGCGTATGGACAACAGCCGCAGCCTGGTTATGGCTATGGGCAAGGTGTGAACGTTACTGTGGTGAATACTGCCAATACAACCAACAATACACCGTTGATACTTGAGGTGATCCTCTCCCTATTTGGGATCTATGGCGTTGGCTGGCTCATGGCAGGAGAAACGACTGTTGGCATCATCCTGCTTATAGGAAGTCTCTTCTACTGGGCCGTTGATTTCGTATTGGCTATCACGGTTGTCGGACTTTGTCTGCTTGTGCCTCTCGTTATTGCCACAATTGTCACGAATGCCATCCTCCTGAGTAAAACCTTGAAGCGCAAGGCATCCCAGGTCGTGATGGTTCAGACCAGGTAGTGTATCATCATGCAATTCACGCATCCATCAGAGGTCAGGGAAACAACCCTGCCTCTCTTTCCCACGTATACTTAATAAAAGACGATGTACTAATACAAAATTGGGGGTGCAGGGGGCTTTGCCCCCTGCCGGGGCGCGGGGTGTTCCCGCTCTCTCTTTTTCCCCTCAAGGGCGGCCGCAGGCCCGACGAAATAATTCTGAGTGGATGTCAGAGAAGGAAGGCACTTATGATAACCTGCGAACGGTGTAGAAACCAGATATCCGAAAATGTTGCCATTTGTCCATACTGTGGCACAAGCACTCCCATTTCGCAGCCAGTTGAACGACCACCAACAAACTATGGCTATCAACAATACCAGCAGCAGAGCTACATGCCGCCTCCACAACCGGATTACGGCTATGGTCAACCTCAGCAGGTTTACATGCCACCACCACAGCCAGGATATGTCTACGTCCCACCTCAGCAGGTTTATATACAACAACCTGGCTATGGCTATCCTCAACCGATGTATCAACCGGGGGGCGTCAATGTTACCGTTGTCAATACCCCCAATACAAGCAGTACTAGCAGTACACCTGTACTTGTGGAAGTGCTCCTCAACATATTCCTTGGCCTTTTTGGTGTCGGCTGGCTCATGGCGGGAGAAACCTCCACTGGTGTCGTCCTGCTCAACTGTGGCTATCTCCTCTACTGGCCGCTCTTCGCTGTAATATCGTTCTTTACACTTGGTATTGGCCTCTTATGCCTTGTTCCACTCCATATCGGTCTGCTCGTTCTCAATCCCATCCTTCTCAACAATACGTTGAAGCGTAAAGCAGCCCAGTTTGTAATGGTCCAGCCAAGGTAGATAGAATCTTCCATATGAGTCAACTCGAAAATTTCGCTGAGGCGAAATTTTCGAGTTGACTCATATGGAAGACTTTTATTTTGGGAAGGCCAGGCGACGATATTTCTCGCGTGATTCCAGCCAGGCCTCCTCAGAAAGCCCCAGTTTTTCACGCAAGGCTTCAGGCGTGACACCAGAACGAAGTTGCTGGACAGCAAAAGTATCGCGCAGCAACTGGAGGGTGACGCGCTTCTTGATGCCAGCCGCCTTTACTGCTCGCGCCAGGATATAGTTGAGGTTGCGATCGGTACAGGGAAACAGCTCATTTGTAGGGTGATACTTGTTCAAATATTGCCTGAGAATAGTAGTAAAGGCTGCCGGGAGAGTCAGGCGTCGCTCACGGTGCTGTTTGCCAGTTGAGGCAGGGAAGTGGACCGTAATCATCGGAGCCTGTTCATTAGAAAGATCGATGTGATCCAGCTTCAGACCCATCACTTCCTCTTTTTTCAATCCCGCATGGAGCACAAGGTAGACCAGGCAATGGCAGCGTGCGTCCTCTGCTGCCGCAGCAAGGAGGCGTTGTACTTCGTCATCGAACAGTAGCTCTGGTAGAGGCGGCAGGGGGCGTTCCAGCACAAGGTTCGCCGAAGGATCCTCACGAATGACACCGTCACGAGCCAACCAGGAAAAGAAATTTTTGAGGAAGGTGACACGCCGGGCCATGGTTTTGGGTGCAGGAGTATGTCCTTTCGTGCCAAACTTTAGCTTCATCAGCCAATCTGTCAGCTGCTCCTTACTAAGACGCCCAACGGGAGTATCCCGACCAATGTAGTCGCTGAACATTTTCAAATCTGAGAGGAAACAGGTGATGGTATAGTTTGATTTACCCTGAAGCTTTAAATGCTGCTGATAGGGAAGGCTGCATCCCGCCAGGCTGGTCTGATCAGTAAGCGGGTTAGTGCGCGTGAGAGGCGGAAAGGGCACTTCCTGTGGGTCTGGCGGTTCGGCAATAACAGTTGGCGCATCAGTAAAGAGGTTGTGTTGCAAAACAGTGCTTTCGTCAGTGAAAACTGGCTCAGGTTGGGGTTGTTTGTGAGTCTCCTTCTCCATCGGTTGCTCCTGATCCTTCGCTTTATCTACTTACTGTCCGGGTTGGGTGCTATTTCGCTTTTCATTATAGCAGGCAATAGCAAGCATGTTCAAACCGGCTTAGATGGTACTTCATAGTAAAGATCCGTTACCAGCACGGGCACTTTTCGTTTCTCTGATTAGACTTTGTTGGACGTTTAATAGAGAAAAGCCTTGTATCATAGTCAGGACAGTGTATGAAGCGTTTGCAAGCATTTCTTCCACCGGCAGGCATTTTCACGCTCGCCTTGCTCGTGCGCATCGTCTACAATGTCGTCGTAGACCGTGACTACTACCCACTGCACGATTCCGGCTTCTATCAGAGCATAGCCCTTCACCTGCACCATGAACACTGCTACTGTCTACACCCATATCTGTCAACCGTGGATCGTGCGCCCCTGTGGCCTTTTGTCATTGGCATCATCTATTGGGTGCTAGGAGACCATGATCATTTTGTGCGCTTCTTTTTGTCTTTCGTTGGCTCAGGAACCTGTGTCCTGATCTATTTCTTTGCACGAGACCTGTTTAGCAAACGCATTGCTGTCGTGGCCGGGATAGTGGCAGCATTTTATCCTGAACTCTATATTTATGATGGCTGGCTCTACTCGGAATCTCTCTATATATTCCTGCTGCTGGCTTTTTGTTACGCCCTTTATCGTTTACAGCGTACCCCACACCGCAACTGGATAATTGCATGCGGCGTACTGCTCGGATTGCTCTCACTTACCCGTCCAAATGGTCTGCTTGTGACTGCCCTGGTTATCCTCTGGGCAATCATTATGGGCTGGAAAAAAATCTTGTCGTGGAGAACCGCTTCTAGAAGTGTCCTTGCGATTATCCTGATTTCCTTTATCTTCGTGATTCCCTGGACAATCCGTAACTATGCCGTCTCTCATGCCTTCGTACCAGTAGCCACAGGAGACGGAAAGGTGCTCCTGGGAGCATACAATGATATGATCCTGACGAGGCCAGAGTACCTGGGAATGTGGATTTTACCAGACGAGTCCACTCCATCAATCGCCCAACCCTTTGAGAAGAACTGTGCAGCAGGTTGCGAGATCAGGCGGGAAACTACCTATAAGTATTATGCAGGCCAATGGATAGAGGAGCACGTCACGGATATGCCATTCCTGCTTGGGATCCACTTTGTCAACATGTGGCAGCCAGCAACAAACGAAGCAGACCTGATTACCAATCGCTTTCCCGACCGCCCCACCTCAGTTGTGACTCTTTTTATGATGAGGACCTTCCCCATTCCAATCTTCGCGCTGGCAGCCCTCGGCCTGGTCGTCACACGAAAGCGATGGCGGGAGCTGACGTTTATCTACCTGATGATACTCATGACCATTGCGCAATGCATCGTCTTCTATGGCAGTCCCCGTTTTCGCGCTCCTATCGAACCGATGCTCATTCTGCTAGCGGCGGGTGCTATCTGGTGGTTCCTCAATCGTCGCCGCAAGATAGATAAGGTGAGTACAGACGAACTCGCAGATGGCGAAGTCAAGGATGAATTTATAGACATGGTGGTTACTGAGGGCCGGAAGAAGTCGGAGTCTTTTAATCGTCAAGGCAATTGGTGAGGAGTTCGGAATCAGGAGGAACGGATACATAAGTTCCAAGAAGCAACCTGAATTTTTCGCTTAAACGAAAAATTCAGGAGGCTTCTCGGAGGCTTGGCGAACTATCTCTTCTGCTAATTCTCCCGGACGTTGCAGCGGAATATCATGAATCGTATCAGGCATACGGACAACAGGAATATCCGGACGCAATGCCTGGATACGCGCAAGCCCATCACGTCGCATACGGAAAAACATCTCTTGTGTTTCACTCGTTGGTTCCTGCTGGGCTATAATCAGCAGGACAGGACAACGGACTTGCTGGTAGAGGTCAAAGGTCGGTTGATCCCACATCGCTCCAATCACCTGCAGGTGATTCTCAAAGTCCAGACGGGGTGCCACGGTATCATCGTCGCGTAGTTGCACAATGTGCAGGGCGATATCTTCGAGTTCGGGCGTCCATTGTGAACCAAGTGGGCCATTGCGGAAGTAGGACAGAAAGGTCTCCCGCGGCGTACCGGCAAAACGTGGAGGGGCAAGGTCGCGCATAGCCTGCTCACGAGACCAGCCGGGACGGAGTGAAAGCTGATTCGCAGCACCATCGACCAGTACCAGGGCAGTCACCGCATCGGGATGTCTGACGGCGTATTCCAGCGCAACCAATGCACCCCATGAATGTCCAACAATCACAGGACGTTCAATATCAAGAGCCTGTACGGCAGCTGCATCATCGGCAAGAATTGTGGCAAAGTCGTAGCCTGTGCTCGGCTTGTCGCTTTCGCCATGTCCACGCTGGTCGAGGGCAGTCACAACATAGCCACGAGCGGCAAGCAGAGGAGCAGCAAGGTTCCAGATATGAGAGGCCGAAGCCAGGCCATGCAGCAATAAGATAGGTGGAAGATTGGGATCAGGTTCAGGAAGAAACCAGCGGCGATAATGAAGTTGAAGTCCGTTCGCTGAGACAAAGCCATCGATGGGTGATATAGACATGTAGGCAACACTCCAATACAAAAGCCTTTCGAGGCACACAGCATCCCGAAAGGCTCTATGAGCACATATAGTGACGAACTATTTACTCTCAAAAGGACCTGGGCAAGCTATTCGCCAGGCTCCTCGGATTCATCTAGGTTATCCAGGTCTTCTGGCTCAAGCTCATCCTCTTCCACTTCCTCCTCTACATCCTCATCTTCGTCGTACTCGTCCAGGTACTCCAAATTGCTATAGTCGGTATAGCTGGTCGGATAAGACTCTTTGCGAATCTGGATCGTCGGGTGGATGGTTGGAAAAGGCTTCAAATTTTCCGGAACCACCGGGCCATCCATCTGCGGTTCGTAAGTTGGTGCGCCCTCGCGCACCAACACTTCGTTCTCCCATGCCATTGACTCAAAGCCCAGGCGGCGGAGGTCCATAACCATCCCTGGCCAGGTGTCTTCAGGATCAACGGCCCACCACTCACGTCCCAAAAAGCGTACTGGCCGAACACGCAAAGGTCGGTTGAGATCGCCCAGATTAGCCAACAACGAGGAGCGCTTCCGTTCGGCTTTCTTCATGACCATTAACCGTGCCTTTCTTTAATAGGACAACGATACACTGCCTCTTCCCCTTGGAGGTTTTGGTTTCTGTTCTCAACCCCAGGCAGGAAATACAAGGTATAAGTATACCTTACCACATAAACACACCCGTTTGCCAGTGTCAAAAAGAGAAAAATATGTTTTGGTGTATTCTGATAAACAATGGGACAGAGGAGACTCGTTAGATCCCAGCAAATGTCTGCCGAACCAGATACTGCCCACCACCTTGCCCACCGATATACTGCCCATCCTGCACAATCAACCTCCCGCGCAGGAGCACTGTATCCGGAACGCCCTGCATATGCATCCCCTCATACGGCGTATAATCAACACGCTGATGCTGATTAGCAGCACTGATCGTCATTTTACGTTCTGGATCAAAGATCACAAGGTCGGCATCGCTGCCGGGAGCAATGGTGCCCTTGCGAGGGAAGAGTCCAAAGAGTTTGGCAGGCATGGTAGCAACAAGATCAACAAAATGAGAAATATCCAGTGTCCCCTGCCGCACAGCGTCGTAGAGCAACACAACGCGGTGCTCTACTCCGGGCATCCCATTGGGTATCTTTGTAAAATCATGCAGGCCAAGTTCTTTCTGTCCATGATAGTTGAAAGGGGCATGATCGGTGGAGACTACCGAGAGTTCATGGCGTTGCAGACCGAGCCAGAGTGCATCATTGTCACTATCACGTCGCATAGGGGGCGTACAGACAAATCTGGCTCCCTCAAAGCCGGGAGCAGCATAGAGGCTATCATTGAGGTAAAGATATTGCGGGCAGGTCTCACCCCATACAGGCAGCCCCTTAGATCGAGCAGCAGCAACAGCGTGAAGCGAGTAGGCACAACTGACATGCACGACATAAAGAGGAGCTTCCGCCAGGGTTGCCAGGGTAATCGCACGTTGGGTAGCTTCACCCTCCAGAATGGCAGGACGCGACAGGGCATGATACATCGGCGCAGTATGACCAGCCGCAACCGCCTCACGCACCAGAAAATCGATGACAATCCCATTCTCGGCATGCACCATCACCAATCCACCCAATTTGGCAGAGCGACGCAGCACACGATAGATGGTCTCATCATCGACCATGAAGGTGCCAGGGTAGGCCATGAGGAGCTTGAAACTGGTTACCCCTGCAGTAATCATCTCATCCATAGCCGCTTCGGGTGCAGAGGCAAGGTCGGTAATCGTGATATGAAATCCGAAGTCGATGACAGCTTTTCCCTCCGCTTTGGCATGCCAGGATTGTAATGCCTCAGCCAGGCTGTGGCCGCGCTGCTGGTTCGCGAAATCGATGATGGTGGTTGTGCCACCGCAGGCAGCAGCAATAGTGCCCGTCTCAAAATTATCGCTGGCAACTGTGGTGGGCAGGGGAAGTTCCATATGCGTATGTACGTCGATGGCACCAGGGAAGACATATTTCCCCTGGGCATCAAGTACGCTATCAGCTTGCAATTGGCCAAACGCACCGGGCGAACTGATGGCAGTAATTTTCTCATCATCGATGAGAATGTCACCCATATAATCGTCGGTTGCTGTGACGATGTGTCCGTTGGTGATGAGTGTACGCATTCAGAGCCTCCTACCAAGCAACCTGGCACCCAGTAGAGTGCCGATTTATCGAGCACGTGGGTGCCACTACTATGCTACGATAAAGGATAGACCTTCAGGTTGCTATAAACCACCTCTGTGTTCGTCTCAGTTTCGTCGGCGGTGGCGAAAAGGGCAATATTGCCTTCGGTCGTATAGGTTGAGTCCTGCAACTGCACCAGGAATGTCCCGTTGGCATAGAAATTGAAGGTGTTATCATGCGCAATCACCTGCAAGGTGTTCTTCACATTATAGCCTTTCTTCAGAGCGGATGAAGTGGTCCAGTCTTGCAAAGTGGTGAGAGTAGCACCAGCTTGAACCGAAATTTTATATAGCCCTGTGCTTTGTACCTCGAACAGGTAGTCATTATAGCTATTGAAAGCACCAATATTCACACGAAAAGCGAGGCCGCCAGAATGACCTTTGAGCAAATCCATATCCACCGTGATGGCAACATTTTTATAGGCATGCGCAGCCTCATGACACCCCTGAAAGTTCAATAGTGACAGCTGACTGAAATTTCGCTGCACATGATAGCCATTTGATTGAAAACTACAGTTATTGTCCTGGTCCCATTGTGCCGCCACTGTGGCAGAGCTATTAGCATCCATCAATGTATCCTGGTAATCAGGAGTGCCAGATGTAGCAGTTCCAAGCACTCCGGCGGTCGCGGTGACCTGTGCTACTGCCGTAGCCGTTGCATTAGCGACTGCAGTAGCAGTGGCATTTTGCTTGGCAACAGCAGTTTGTGTAGCGATAGCCTGAGCAATAGCAGTGGCAGTGGCGGTCAGATTCGGTGTAGCAGTCGGTGACAGCTGCTGAGTCTGGGTTCCAGAGGTCTGGCTGGTAGTCGTGCTTTGCGGGCCGGGAGTAACCTTCCCATGCGGCATCAGGACAAAGAAAAGTGGAATAGAAATGACAAGAAGCGCTACGAGTGCCAGTAACGCAATAAGGAGAGGGCGACGACGTGAGCCCCGCCCCAGGGCACCCGCAAGGGGTGCCCCTACCACAGTTGCCTGATCATCTATTGAAGATTTGCCCCGCCCCAGGGCACCCGCAAGGGGTGCCCCTACCACGGCAGGTGGAGTCTCAAGGGAACCAGCCAGTGGCGAGGATCTTAAAGGGACGGTTGGCCCCACTGGAGGCTTTGGTACCTGCTGGTCAGCTGATCCTTCGCTGCGCTCAGGAGGTAGAGCAGGCAAAGCAGTCGGGACAGTGGGAACCAATGGGACAAGCGACTCTGATGGTCTACGTTTGGAGGCATTTCCACGATCCTGTCCACTTGTTTTGTTCACGGCGCGGCAAAATGCCTCTGTTAATTCGCTGGCACTTCCATAGCGCTGCTCAGGCTTCTTCTCCAAAGCTCTGAGGATGACGCGATCGACCTGGTTCGAAATGGGCTCGATAAATCGGCCCACTACAGAGATGCTGCGAGGTGAGGGTGGACGCTTGTTCATATGCATCGAGACCAGGGCAAGCTGGTTTTCGGCGGAGAAGGGAAGTTGGCCTGTGACCATTTCAAAGAGTAATACGCCAAGCGAGTACAGGTCGCTGCGAGCATCGGCTCTGCGATTGACCTCAAAGAGTTCTGGTGCTACATAATCAACCGTGCCAAGCACATTGCCTGTGCTGGTGAGTTGCGTGGCATCAGTTGTTATACGAGCGATGCCGAAGTCCGAGAGATAACAACTGCCCTCAGAATCGAGCAACACATTCGAGGCTTTGATGTCGCGATGAATAATTCCCTGGTTGTGGATGTAGTCCAGGGCATCAGCAATATCGCGCAGGTACTCGCAGGCTTGCTTGAGGGGAAGCGGTGAGCGACGGATACGAGCGCGCAGTGTTCCACCTTCCATGAAGGGCATCACGATGTAGTGCCAGGTGACCCCATCGATCTGACTCTGGTTCGAGTCGTAGACGGGCACAAGATGTTTATTGTTCAACTTCGCCATCAAACGCGCTTCACGAATGAAGCGATTGAGCATCTCCTCATCTTCCCGTTTGAAGACCTTTACAGCCACTTTACGATCAAAACGTGGATCATATCCTTCGTAGACATCCGCCATGCCACCTCGACCAATCAACCTCCGCAATTCATAGCGATCAAGGATTTTTCCCTCTAATCCTGGCATAGAAATTGCGCGACCGGGACTCCTTCCATTTATGGGAGTGAGAGGAAGTCGCGCCCTCCTTTCAGAGATGATAGCCGTACCCATCAGCGCGTTGTAGTCGAGTACAGTACCGATGACCAATACCTGGAACCATTCCGTTACCCGTCGTAACGGTGAAAGCTCCATTGGCTTTCGCTGCCATCCTCCCGACGTAGGTTCCCGCATGCTTGAGATGGGCTGCTACCACTGCTCGCACGATGTCGCCAGTCCGAAAGGGATGCCTGGTACTTCTCTGTTTCGCTTTCGTCCGGGGAAAGCCATGTTTGTCCATGAGGCACATCTGCCGACGTTGCCGCCCCATAGCCTCGATATGCAAGGGGGTGATGGTTTGTACCTTCAGATGCTCTGGGGTGCTTGCCCCGACACAAGCCGCATCGATCCAGTGCATTTTCTTTAAGCCCTGTTTCACCCGGTTGTATTTCGTCCG
>Ga0137385_10005100_pt1 | contig 11508 bp, 10 predicted proteins | sample SagtaG_FD_104921 | JGI IMG/M metagenome (GOLD analysis project Ga0137385, IMG submission 104921) | Vadose zone soil microbial communities from Sagehorn Ranch, Mendocino, California, USA - Sage2_R_80_16 metaG | ecosystem: Environmental > Terrestrial > Soil > Vadose zone | place: USA: California...
AAAGGCCTTGGTAATGGCGCGCTATGCGGGCCGAAACTCGGAATCCTTCGGCAATCAGGCGGTCACAGACCACCGCCACCGGCAGAAACCGGCGTTTGGACGGACTGACAGGAGCGCCGGATCATGCGGCGATCGCCCTGCCAGGACGCCCGCGATTGGTGGTGGCGTCCGCTTGGATGGTTTTATTCCGGGTCGGCGTTGGCAGCCTGCATTAGCTCAGCGTGCCGCCGGAGGACATTGGCCACCCGGCGCAGGAGTTCCCGCGGGCCGCAGGACTTGGAGAGAAAATCGTCCGCGCCGACCGCCAATCCGTTCAAACGCGCCAGTTGCCCGGCGATGGCGGTGACGATGATAATCGGCATGGTTCTGGTCGAGAGCTGGCGGCGAAGGATCTCGCAGACCGAATAACCATCGATCCCCTCCATCATCAGGTCCAGCACGACCAGGTCGGGCAGAAAACGGCGGGCCTTGAACAAGCCATCGAGGCCGGTGTTCGCGGTGATCACCTCGTAGCCCTCTTGCTTGAGGTTAAACGCGATCAACTCGACGAAGTCCGCTTCATCATCCACCACCAGAATTTTAGCGCTCATATTCGCGGGTCGCGCCACGGCCGCGCGTGGTCCGCTGCCCGCACGCTAAGCGGACCGCATGACGGCCAAAGGGCAGTCGTGTTACATTTTGGTGAAAAAGGCGGCTGTCACAACGGGCAATGGGTTTGATCGCCAAATCCGCCTCGTTGCCTGCGGCTACTGCTCTTTGAATCGGCCCTGGCGTTTTATCGCTTTTGGATTCGTAATTTTGCGCCAGTTCTGCTATGGTTGCCTGCTGTGATCAGTTCCGCGCGCGGGGCTGACTGGCGTTGATGATGCGAATAACCCTGAAGCTCTCTTTCCCCAGTCCGGGACTGGCCGTGGCCAAGGCCGGATGGCCACTGCTTTTTCTTGTCTGGCTGGCTCCCGTCGTTGGCCTGGGGCAATCCGCGGCGGCAGACGGGACGGTCGGCGCTCCTTGGAACGGCGGCCCGGGAGTGACGGAAACGGTCGCCGCCATCATGGCCCGGGACAAAAACCTTCCCATCCAAAGTGGCATGAAGCCGGGAGCAGCCGACGCCGGGCGCTTGCTGCCCAATCGGAAAAATCTTCGACAAAATCCCCTGTCGCCGCGCGTTTCGCAATGGCCGACGCGCGACGCCGCGAGCGCGGCCGGAACGGCTGCGGTGTCCGAACCGCTCGCGCCGCAAGTGGCCGGCGTCAGTTTTCTAGGCGGGCAATTGTCCGAGTCCGGTTTCGTTCCGCCGGATACGGACGCGGCGGCCGGTCCCAGCCAGATTGTGATGTGCATCAACGGGCGGATCAAGGTCTTCGACAAGGCCGGAAACCTGGGCGGACTTAACACCACCACGGTCAATTTTTTCAGCTCCGTGACGGCGAACGCCGTGACCGATCCGCACGCGCGGTACGACCGTCTTTCCGGCCGCTGGTTCGTGACCATAGTCGATATTCCCAGCTCCCATAAAAACAACGGCGGGAACAACAAGGTTTTGATCGCCGTGAGCAGCGGGGCGACGATCACCAGCAGTTCGAGTTTCACGTTTTTCTCCTTTCAACACAATCTGGTCGGTTCGGGGGGAGATAATGGATTTTTTGCCGATTTCCCGTCCCTGGGCATCGACAACAACGCGCTCTACATCGGCGCCAATATGTTCAGCGGGAACAATTTTGCCGGGACCAGCGGTTACGTGGTCAAGAAAGCTTCGCTGCTCGCGGGCACGCTCACCGTGACGGCCTTCCGGCAACTGGCCAGCAGCAGCGGGCCGGGTCCCTACTCGCCGCAAGGAGTGGATAATGACGATCCGGTGGCGACGGAGGGATTTTTCATCGGCACGGACAACGTGAGCAGCGGCCTGTTGGTGCTCCGGCGCGTCTCCAACCCGGGCGGTGTCCCGACGATATCGGGCAACATCGACCTGACGGTGCCGGCCACGGCGAGGCCGGTCGGCGGGGTGCCGGCGCTGGGTTCCACGATCGGGCTGGATTCTTCGGACGACCGGTTACTGGTGGCCCGGATGCACAAGGGCAGCCTCTGGACCGCTCACGATATTGAAGTGGATGCCACGGGCACGGCCAATCCTCTGGGGGGACGGGTTGGCTCGCGCTGGTACGAAATCATCAACCTGGCGGCGACGCCGTCGCTTCGGCAGTCGGGGACGCTGGTTGATTCGGCGTCCAGCGGTCCGGCCAGTTACTTCATCCCCGGCTGCACGATGTCCGGCCAGGGGCACATGGCGCTGGGTTGCAGCGTGGCGGGACCGAACGAGCACGCCGAAATCGCAGTCGCCGGCCGCCTGGCCAACGACCCGCTCGGCACGCTGCGCGCGCCGACGGTGGTTCAGACTAGTGCGTTTAGTTACAACGTGAGCGATGGCTCGAATCCGCATCGGTGGGGAGATTTTTCGCTGACCACGGTCGATCCAAACGACGACATGACCATGTGGACCGCGCAGGAGTATTGCAACGGCACCGACTCCTGGGGCGTGCGGATCATCCAGTTGAAAGCACCTCCTCCGGCCACCCCGGCCAGTTGCAGCCCGGCTTCCGTCCCGGTCGGGGGAGCGAACCTCGCGGTGGTGGTGACCGGCGCCTCGGCCGGCGGCTCGGGTTTTTTTGATCCCGGCGCGGGTTTTGCGAACCACATCGGGGCGATGGTCAACGGCGGTGGAGTGACGGTCAATAGCGTCGCTTACACCGATCCAACCCATGTTACCTTGAACGTCACGATTGCCCCCGACGCCGCCGGCGGGTCGCGGACAGTGAGTGTAACCAATCCCGACGGCCAGACCGCTACGAGCGCCGCCGGGATTCTGACCCTCAACGGCGGCAACACTCCCCCGACAATTTCGAGCATTCCCAATCAGACCATCAACGAAGACACTTCCACGTCTCCCGTCCCTTTCACCATTGGCGACGCCGAAACGCCGGCCGGCAGCCTGCTCCTCACAGTCGCGTCGTCCAACCCGGTCCTGGTCCCGCCAGCGAATGTCCACTTCGGCGGCACCGGGTCGAACCGGACCGTGGCGGTCACTCCGGCGCTCGATCAATTCGGGGTCGCGTCGATCACGATCAACGTCATCGACGGCGGTGGCGCGAGCGCCAGCGCGGGTTTTGGCGTGACGGTCAATCCGGTGAACCACGCTCCGGCGCTGGCGCCGATTCCGAATCGAACCGTCCATGCCGGCGCCCCGGTGAGCTTTAGCGCCAGCGCGACCGACCCGGACCTGCCGCCGCAGCTTCTGACGTTCAGCCTCGGCCCAGGCGCGGCGGCGGGCGCCAGCCTAAACTCGACAAACGGGCTGTTCGCGTGGACGCCGGCCCTTTCGCAACTGGGATCAAATGGATTTGCCATTACAGTCAGGGACAACGGCGTGCCGTCGTTAAGCGCCACGCGGCCATTTGCGATCTTCGTCGAACCGCCGCCGGCCATCCAATCGATCACGCGCTCGGACGGCACCGTGACGATCACCTGGAGCGCCATCGCCGGAACCCCCTATCTCCTCGAATCCGAACTAAGCTTGGCGGATAGGGCCTGGACCAACCTCGTGGCGGCAGTGACCGCCGTAACGAACACCGCCTCTGCATCCGACCAGATCGGGCCGGCGCCGCGCCGATTTTATCGGGTCCGCGTGGCGCCTTAAAATGGCTGGGCCAGAGCGCGGCACGTCCAATCCTGGTACGGGACTGTCCCGGTCTGGGACAGCCCCAGGGGGCGAACGAATGGAAACTGGCGGTCCGTTTTCACGGACCGCCAGTAAACAACTCAATTCCAGTAGGACGCTAAACCAAAGGCCCAGCGCTGATAGGTGGGGTAATGATGGGATAAGTTACCTGCCCCATGATGAAACAGGCGGAGTGCAATACATAATTTCGGTTGTCGAAACTCTGTATGTTTGTCATGGGGCGATGTCCAGCAAATGCCATACCACAGCCTGAAAAAACCCAAAAATAGCTCGGATTAGCCGCCTTTCCTGGCTTCCGATACTCACCCTGTTGAGATCTGCCCATCGCCCGGCGGCAAGTTTTGCTGACCCGGCTGGCCCGATTAGCGGGGTCGGGACTGATCAAAATGAGGAGCGGCCAGGTTCTCTTGGAAAGTGATGCGCCCCCTGGAGACGGTGAAGCGAGTCTTGCCGGTTAGCGAGAGGGCGGTCAACAATTCCCAATCGGTCAGGCCCCAGCCGGCGAGATTGTGGCGATTGAAGTGCCACGCCGCTTCGGCCTGCGCTGGCGGCATACATTTCATGCCGAGCTGCTGCTGCAACCAGGGCTGGACGTTTTCCCAATGCCGGTCGAAAAAGAGCGCGTGGGCGAAGTGGCATTCTGCCTGCAACCGGGCGGCGGCCGCCTTGCTGCGGATGGATACCGCCGGCTCCAGGGGCTCGCGTTCCAGGTGGAGCAATAAAAACGGTGGCCGGAACGTCGCGCGGACCGCCGTGGCATTGGTCAAGACCGTGATGGCCTCGAGGAGATTGCGGGCGGCGAGGTCCAGTTTCGGCTGGCCGCGGTTGATCAGGTAAAAGTCATCGGCCACGGCCGGCAAAAAAATCAGGGCTTTGAGCACGCCATTCGATTGGAACGCGCCCAACATGAGCGCCATGCAATCGTCCCGGTTGAGGCCGGCGCCGTTTGTCTCCAGGGGCATCTCGCTCAAGGCCCGTTGCCATGCTTCTTCGGCCGGGAGCGATCCGGCCAGCGCGAAGCACCAAACGATCAATCCAAAAAGGTTTTTCAAATTGATACACGCACGAGGCGTTCCTGGACCTGGGCCAGCCACCGCTGCAAATAACTGGACTCCCGGTAAAGCTCTTCCAGCCGTTCGAGTGGCAGGCTGGCGCGACGCGCGGCTGAATCGGCCGGTGGGGCGCTTTCCCAGGACTTGTTCATCGCCCTTAATTCAGCGCCCAACGCTTCCGTGCGGTCAACAATTTCCTGCTGGCAGCGCCGAAGTTTGTCCGTCCAGCCCTGCGCGAGTTCGAACTGCCGCACCTTTAGCAGCGGCGAGGTGACTTGGGCGCGCTCCGTCAAAAACTGGTCCGCGCCGCGACAAACCTGGCTGACTTCCGTGAACCAGACCATGGTCGCCTCGGCGATTGGCCGCACCGCCTCTGGCTTCGCTTGGAGTTCGAGCTCCAGCAAGTGCTGCAGACGCTCCTTGGGCTCGCGCAGACACCGGTACGCCGCGTTGAGTTCCGCAGACCGCTGGTTGGCGGCCTGTTTTTGGGCCGCCGGCGCATTGTGCGCCCGGTCGGGATGCGCCGCGGCCGAAAGGGCGAGAAACCTTGCCTTCAACGCATCGGGTTCCAGCCAAGGTCGGCGCGGCTCGTCGAGAAGGGAGAAATAGTCGATCATGTGCGATGGAAAGTCGCGCCGACCGCTGTCCGCGGAGGGCCGAAGCGCTCCCTGCCATTGGCCGCCAGCGCGTCAGGCGCTGAAACTCTCGCCGCACGAACAACTGGTCGCGGCATTGGGATTCTTCACCTTGAAGCCGCCTTCCAGCAGCGCCTCCACATAATCCAATTCGCTGCCGGTCACGTAGAGCGCGCTCTTGGGATCAACGACGACCTTGACGCCGCCGGTTTCGACCAAAATATCGCGCGCGGCCGGGCCATCCTGCAGGTCCATTTTGTATTGCAATCCCGAACAGCCCCCGCCCACCACCGCGACGCGCAACACGCCGCCCGCCCGGCCCTGGCGGGTCAACAACGCGCTCACTTTCCGAGCGGCGTTGGGCGTCAGTTTGATGAGCCGCTCATCACCGACGCGAAAGCCGTGCGTCGCGCCAACCTGGTTTGCGGTGGTTGCCATCATGTTCCCGTGCCGCAAGCTAGCGTCACGGCCGGGCAACGTCAACCGGCATCGGCGGCGGCATCCAGTGGAAAACCTCGCGGTGTTCCGTGGCGAGGCTCCCTCTAAAGTCCCAGTTCCTTGCGCACCGCTCGCACTCCGGCCACCATGTTTTTCAACTTGGGCTTCGCGGCCCAGCGCGCGGTCTGGCTCAAGCCGCAGTCGGGCGCCAATGAGAGCCGGTCCGCCGGCGCGTGCTTCAAGCAAGCACGAACGCGCTCGGCCACGTCCTGAACGGTTTCAACGTAGTAACTCTTCACGTCAATGATGCCGACCGCCACGTCCTTTTGAGCCGCGATGAGGTTGATAAGTTCCAGCTCGGCAAACTCGCGGCTCGCCATTTCCAGGTGGAACTCATCGACCTGCATCCCGAGGAAAGCGGGAAACATCGGCGCATATCGGCGCGGTCCGATCGCGCGCCCCTTGTAATTGCCAAAACAGAGATGGGTCGAGAGGCGGCACCGGCCAATGATCGGTTCGACCGTGCGATTGAAAATCGTGACCAGACCCTTCGGCTCCTCGCGGTGCGCGTAGCAGCTCATCGACGGCTCATCGACGGTGATCTCGCGGCAGCCGGCCTTCACGAGCGCCTCCAACTCGCGCCGGACAATGGGCAGCAGCGCCTCGGTCAACGCCAGCCGGTCCGGGTATTGCGCGTTGGGCGCCAGCCTTCCGCTCAAGGTGTACGGACCCGGCACACTGGCCTTGAGGACCGGTCCCGGCGGCGCCAGCCGTTTCAACCGCTCGAAATCCTCCACGGTCCCAAGTCCCCGCGGTGCCGCGAGCGTGCCGGTCACCTTGTGCCGGCCGCGTTGATCGTGCGCGGGCGGACCGAACCGGCGCGGCGAAGCCGATTCCAATTCGATGCCCTGGAGAAATCCGTAGAAGGACAGATTGAAATCCAGCCGCGTCTGTTCGCCGTCGGTGATCACCTCCAGCCCGGCATCCATCTGGTCGCGGATGGCGACGGTGACGGCGTCGTCGATCAACTCGGCGCGGTCGGTTTCGCCGAAGCGCTCGAGGTTCCAGGACGCCAGTTCCAGCCAGCCTGGAAACGGGTAGCTGCCGACGACCGTGGTGCGCAACGGATGTTCTCTCATGGCAATGGCCTGGCGGTCGGAGAGCGCAACGATCCATGCGCTTCAAGCCTTAGCAGTGTGCGGGCAGGATTCAAAAATGGGTGAACAATCGAGTGGTTGGATGCCGTCGGCGAGACGCCAACGGGTGCGACCGAGATGGTCGCGCTCCCCTTTTCTTCGCCAAGGATTCGGGGTGCGAACCGCGTGCGGGTCGGCGTTGGGCTTGCGGTCAGGGGTGCGTCAAGCTTTCCGTCCTCTCCCCGCGAGGAACGAGTGGGGAGTGGACCGAGGAGAGGCGAAACCAATAAAAACGCACCTCCTCTCCCCAGCCCTCTCCTCCATCCGATGGCGGAGAGGGAGAGATCGAGGAGCTTGATGCAGCCCTGGGCTGGCGGCCCGGTGGAGTTCATGGTTTCTCCGCGCCCAAATTCTGGTAGAGTCTGGCCAGGCGCCGGGCGTGTTCGTCGTAGGCCGATTCGAATAATGCGGTCGCTTTCTCGGCGCCGACCAATGGCGGGGCGGTCAACACTTTCGGCGGCCGGCCCGCCCGCGTGAGCCGCGCCGCGACTTCCGCCTTGATGGCGTTGATCAGCAGACAGCCGCCGATTGTCGAGCCGGGCGACACGGGCGTTGGCAGCCCGGGAATGGTCACCATGGCGTCGCCCGCCGGCGCGCCGGTGTCGAGGATGAGATCGGCGAAGTCGGCCAGCTTTTTCCCGCTCGGATGCTTGCTCGCGCTGGCGTCCGCGTGCCGTTTGCTGATTAACGCGACCACCTTCACCCCGCGCTGGCGAAACAGGGCGGCCATTTCGATCGGGACGAGGTTGCAGCCGCTCGAGGAAACGACCAGCGCGGAGTCCTCGGGCGCCAGATCGAAGTTCCGCAAGATGCGTTCGGCCAGGCCGGACACGTTCTCCAGAAACATGGCCTGCCGCTGCCCGTTCGACCCCACCACTAGGTTATGGAAACTGAGAGACAATTCGACCAGCGGATTAAATCCGGGAAACGATCCATACCGCGGCCACATCTCCTCGACCAGAATCCGGCTATGGCCGGAGCCGAACAGGTGCACCATGCGGCCGGCCAGGATCGTGGTGGCGAACCAATCGGCCGCCTGCTCAATCGCCGCCTGCTGCTTTTCCGCCGCGGCAATCAGCCCGCGGCATTGGTTGAGATAATCAGCGCCCGGCGTCACCGGCGCAGAACTTAGAATAATCCGCCTTGCTGGGGAAAGCCTTAACTGAACAGCCGCCCTGCGTTGCCACGCCTTCGTGGACAAAACCGTTGACGCTCCTCTGACCCTTACCTAGATTGCCCGGGCTGATTCTTGAAATTGAACTGACGTGGTAAGTCTTTTTCCATGAGCATCCCGGCGATCCCGGCGCGAGGCTTGGAAGGCATCGTCGCCGCCCACACTCGGCTCAGCGACGTCCAAGGCGACGTTGGCCAACTGATTTACTGCGGCTACGACATCAACGAACTGGCCGGGAAGGTGACCTACGAGGAAGTCGTCCACCTGCTGCACCGCAACCATCTGCCGAACCAAAAAGAACTCGCCGAACTCAAGGCGCAACTGGCCGAATCGCGCGAGTTGCCCAAGGGCGTCATCGACATGCTCCAGTTGCTCCCCGAGGGCACGCCGCCGATGCACGCCCTCCGCACGGCGGTGTCCGCGCTGGGTTGCTTCGACGCCGCCTGCGACGACGATTCCATGGACGCGCAGCGGCGCAAGGCGCCCCGATTGATCGCCCAAATCCCCGTCCTCACCGCTTACTTTCACCGCGCCCGCCAGGGACGGGAGCTGATTCCACCCGACCCGGCGCTGGGCGAGGCCGCGAATTTTCTCTACATGATGGACGGCGAGCGACCCTCGGCTGAAAAGCAAAGCACCATCGACCTGTGTTACGTGCTGCACGCCGACCACGGCATGAACGCCTCGACCTTCAGCGCCCGCGTCACCATCGCGACGCTCAGCGACATGTATTCGGCCATCACTTCGGCCATCGGCACGCTCAAAGGCCCGCTCCACGGCGGCGCCAACGAAGGCGTGATCAAAATGCTCCTGGAAATCGGCTCGCTCGACAACGTCGATGCCTACGTGGCGGATTGCCTCGCCCAGAAAAAGAAGATCATGGGCATCGGCCATCGCATCTACAAGGTGCTCGATCCCCGCGCGCCGCACCTCAAACGCATGGCCCAGATCCTCAGCGCCAAGCTCGGCGACCCGAAATGGATCCAGATGAGCGAACGGATCGCCGAAATCATGCTCACCCAGAAAAACCTTCATGCTAACGTCGATTTCTATTCGGCCACCGTCTATTATTCGCTGGGCATTCCGACCGATTTGTTTACGCCGATTTTCGCCATCGCCCGCACCTCCGGCTGGACGGCGCACGTGCTCGAACAACTGGCCGATAACCGCCTCATCCGCCCGCAGAGCGTCTATACCGGCCCGGTCGGGCTGAAGGTCGTGCCGCTGGCGCAACGGTGAATCACTGGTTCCGGGTTTCGCGCTGCCCCTTCGCCCGCGGGGCGAGAATCCAGAAATTCAAGGCTTCGAGCGCCGGCGCGCCGCCGGCGATGGATCGAAAATGAAAGACCAGCGACCAGCAACGTTCCGAACATGAACCTCCACGAGTACCAGGCCAAACACCTTCTCGCCCAACATGGCGTGGCGGTCCCCGCGGGAGAAGTCTGCGACACGCCCGAAGCCGCCCGGCAGATCGCGGAAAAACTTTTCGCCGGCGCCGCCAATCTCGTCGCGGTCAAATCTCAAATCCACGCTGGCGGACGCGGCAAGGGAACGTTCAAGAGCGGCTTCCAGGGCGGCGTGAAGCTTTGTAAGACTGCTCCCGAAGTCTTTGCGAGCGCCAAGGCGATGCTCAACAACGTGCTCGTCACCCGGCAGACTGGCCCGGAAGGCCGGCTGGTCCGCAAGCTGCTCGTCGCCGCCGCGCCGGCCATCAAGCAGGAATTTTATCTCGCGCTGTTGCTCGATCGCGTCGTGTCGCGCCCGCTGGTGATGGCCAGCACCGAAGGGGGCATGGACATCGAAGAAGTCGCGGCGAAGCAGCCGGAAAAAATCGTCAAGGAAGCCATCGACCCCGCCGTCGGCCTGATGGCCTATCAGGCGCGCAAACTGGCGGTCGCGCTGGGACTGAATGGCGATCTAATCAATGCCGCCACGAAACTTTTTGCCGGCGCTTACACGACCTGGTGGGAATGCGACGCGAGCATGGTCGAGATCAACCCGCTTTGCCTCGTAGAAAGCAGCGACGGCAAGCGGGCGCTGGTGGCCGTGGACGCCAAGATCAGCCTCGACGACAACGCGCTCTATCGCCACCCGGACCTTCAGCAAATGCGCGACTTGGGCGAGGAAGCGCCGCTCGAAATTGAAGCGAGCAAACACGGGCTCAACTACATCAAGCTCGATGGAAACATCGCCTGCCTCGTCAACGGCGCGGGCCTCGCGATGGCCACCATGGACATCATCCAGCATTGCGGCGGCCGGCCGGCGAACTTCCTGGACGTGGGCGGCGGCGCCAGCCAGGAGCAGGTCGCCGCGGCGTTCAAGATCATCCTGAGCGACCCGAACGTGAAAGGCATTTTGGTGAACATTTTCGGCGGCATCATGGATTGCAACACCATCGCCACGGGCATCGTCGCCGCCGTGAAAGAAACCCACCTGCGCCTGCCCCTGGTCGTCCGCCTCGAAGGCAACAACGTTCAAGCCGGCAAGAAAACCCTCGCCGACTCCGGCCTCACCATCATTACCGGCGATTCGATGGCCGACGCGGCGCGGAAAGTGGTCGAAGCGGTGGGAAAATGATAACGTGAGAAGCACAAAAAGTCGCATGGGCACATTCTACACGAGCTGCCGCCTGGAGAATCCGATGGATCGAAAACGAACGGTGCAGGTCCCCAGGCTCCTGGTGGACTCAGGCAGCGAATTTACCTGGGTTGACGCGGAAACGCTGAAAAAGATCGGGGTCAAACGCGAGCGGAAGGATTACACGTTCGTCATGGCCAACGGGCAGCAGATCACGCGCCCGATTGGTTTCGCCATCATTCACGTGAACGACGCCGTCACGGTGGACGAAGTCGTGTTTGCCGAAGCTGGAGATTTGCAATTGCTCGGCGCGCGGTCCCTGGAAGGGTTGAACCTGCGCGTGGACGGGCGGGCGAAGAAACTCGTCGCCGGTGGTCCTATCCTCGCCGCCGCTGGCTTGACGAGGATTTGAACCGGCGATGCCGCTGAACTCATGTCCATCCTCGTCAACCCTCAAACCACGGTCCTCGTCCAAGGGATCACCGGCAGCTTCGGCGCCAGGCATACGCAGCTCTCGCTCGCCTACGGCTCGCAGATCGTCGCCGGCGTCACGCCCGGCAAAGGCGGACAGCTTTTTGAAAACAAAATCCCCATCTTCGACACCGTGGCCCAGGCGGTAGACGCCACCGGCGCCACCGCCTCGGCGATTTTCGTGCCGCCCCCCTTCGCGGCAGACGCGATTCTCGAAGCGGTGGATGCCGGG
>Ga0137385_10005107_pt1 | contig 11503 bp, 8 predicted proteins | sample SagtaG_FD_104921 | JGI IMG/M metagenome (GOLD analysis project Ga0137385, IMG submission 104921) | Vadose zone soil microbial communities from Sagehorn Ranch, Mendocino, California, USA - Sage2_R_80_16 metaG | ecosystem: Environmental > Terrestrial > Soil > Vadose zone | place: USA: California...
ACCCACCCGGATCCAACCCGCCAGCCCGCCACCAAGGACGCCGGCACGACACCCTGCAACCTGCATGAACGCCACCTAGCCACCAATCACTCCGAAGAGGTGCAGTATGCAACCCGAGGTTTCATCCGCGGCGCCTGCGCGGCCGTGCGCACGATAGTGGTGCCGGTGGCCTGGAAGACCGCATCGAAGGACGCGGTGAAATTCGAGCCGCGGTCACGGATCAGAAAACGGAAGTCCCCGAACCGCTCGCCGGCATCGAGGGCCAGGTTGCGGGCCTGCTGCGCCGTCCAGTCGCCCGTAGGGTGGGCGGTGACGCCGCCGAGGTGCATCCGGCGGGTGCCGTGCTCAACGAACACCAGCACGTACAGCCTGGTCAGCGCCACTGTGTCAACATGCAGGAAGTCGGCGGCCAAGATCCCGGCGGCCTGCGCGTGCAGGAACTGCCGCCAGGCCAGGCCGTCCCGGCGCGGTGCCGGGTCAATGCCCGCGGCGCGCAGGATTTCGTAGACAGTGGACGGCGCGACCGCCGCGCCCAGCTTGGTCAGTTCGCCATGAATACGCCGGTAGCCCCACAGCGGGTTCTCTTGCGCCAGGCGGATGGCCAGCCGGGCGATGCTCCGAACCGTCGCCGGGCGGCCGGGCCGGCGCCGCTTGCTGGTGTCGTATTTCCTGTGGCGAGCCTGCGGTGCCAGGCCAGCAGCGTCGCAGGCGTCACGGGGAAGACCTCCGCCCAGCGCCGCCGCGGGATGAACCGGGTAAGCGCGGCGAACCAGACCCGGTCGGCGGGTTCGTACCGCACCCGCCCGGCGTTCCGGCGTAGCACCGCGTTCTCGTGCCGGAGCACCAGCAACTCGGCGTTCTTCGCCCGGTCCCCGCGGAACACCAGCACAGTCAGGCCGAACAACCAGCGCATCACCAGACAGACGACCTTGAGCAGCACCTGGTCAGCCAACCACCACCACACCAGCCTCGCCGGCGAAACGGGCAGACCAGCAGCACGATCGAGTTTCCGGGCGGCACAGGACCGCCCCGCCGCCGACCTCTCCCAGAAGCGGATCAAGCGCCGGCCCGTCCTCGGCGGCCTCATTAACGAATACGAGCGAGCCGCGTAGAAGCCCAGGTCAAGTCTGGCGGCCGAGTTCTGGAACCCCGCGCTGCCGCGAGTCGCCGGGCGGCCGCCCGGACGCGTGTCTACTGGCAAGATCCCGATACTGGCAACTGGCGCGCGGGCCGGATCGTCGGGGGTGACGCGTCACAGTATTTCATCCGGCTGCTGGCTCCTTCGCGGCCTGGCTGGCCGATGGAGCCACAGAGCCGGGTCTCGTTGCACCAGTGGTACCCCCATTCGGGGTTCTCGCGGGCCAGCCGGAGGACCAGGATCCTGTACTACCGTCAGATCACCACCCGACAGCAGCGCTGCCGGGAGAACTCGCCCTCCACTGAACCCGGGGCGCTTCAGTCCTTCCGGCGGAAGAGAGGCGCCACTGTGGACGCTGGACAGCAATCCGGCAACTCGCCTTTCGAGGTTCCCGCGTCCCTTCGGGAGCGTGCCAGGGGGATCGTTGGGCGGCAATGGGTCGTGGATCGCGTGCTCGACTGGCTCCAGCACGGTTCCGAACGCTACTTCCTGCTCACCGGCGCGCCCGGGACCGGGAAGTCGACCATCGCTGCCTGGCTGGCCATGGCATCCCCGGACGGCGACGGGGACGGGGAGGACCTCGGGACCGTGCGCGCGGCCTGGTCGGCGCGGCACTTCTGCATGATGCGGGGCGCCGGAGGCAGCGTCGACCCGCGGCGGTTCACCCAGCTCGTCGCGAATCAGCTGGCCAACCGGTACGACGAGTTCGCCCTAGCGGTGGCGCCGAGCATCGGACCGCAGTACAACATCCGCCTCGAGGTCCGGGAGAACTGGGGAAAGGCGATCGGCGTGCAGATCCAGAACCTATTCGTCACCGGGGCAACGGTGACCGACGTCTTCGCCACCGCGATCAGCGAGCCCCTGCGCGCGGTCGCGCGGAACCGGCCGGGCGTACGCATCGCCATCCTCGTCGACGGCCTGGACGAGGCGCTCATCGCCACCGTTCCCAACATCGTGAGCCTGTTGGGCGGCGAGGGCGACCTGCCCGACGGTGTGCGGCTGCTGCTGACCAGCCGAAACGAGCGCCGCGTCGTGGACCGTTTCCTCGGCCGCGACGAAGGTTGCCGGCGCCTGGACCTGTCCGCAGCCGGGCAGGCCGCGGACAACAGCAGGGACCTGCGCGCGTACATCGTGAACCGGGGCGCGACCGGGGCGGCCGCTGACCAGATCGTGCGCCGGTCCGCGGGCAACTTCCTGTACGCGACGATGCTGCTCGACGACGTCGCCGCGGGGCGTCGCAAGCTGACCGACCTCGGCGGGCTGCCGGCCGGCCTCTACTCTTTGTACCGCGCTTATCTGAGCCGACTAATGCCGGAGATGGAGCAGTACGGGCGCAGCGGGGTCTGGCTGGAGGAGTACCGGCCGCTGCTGGGTGGCCTGAGCGTCGCCGTCGCCCCGGTGCCCGTGGCAGTGCTCGCTGCGTGGCTGGGCCACGAGCGGGGCGACGTGATCGCGCGGCTGGACGACCTTCAGCAGGTCGTGCGGTTCGACCGGGAATCGGACGGCTACCAGCTCTACCACGCCTCGATGGGCGACTTCCTCGCTGCCGAGCACGCCGAGGACGGCGCGAATCTTTTCTACGTATCGCCGTCTCATCAACAGGAGCGGATCTGCGCCTACTACCTGGACCGTGCGGCGGGCGGCGGCTGGGCGGAATGCGACGCGTACGGGCTGGCCCACCTGCCGCAGCACCTCGCCGCCTGGCCCGAACGGCTGTACGCGCTGATGACCACGCCGGGGTTCGCCGACGCGCAGATGGCCCGGTTCGGGAACGCGCAGGCGACGGCCGATGGTTTCCGCATCGCGCTCGAGGTCGCGCGGGCGAGTGGCGACGTCGAGACGGCTGGCCGGCTGCTCGACATCCTCGCCGCATCGCCCCGGCTGGAGCTGCGCGGGCTGTGCGTCGAAGGCCTGGTATCGCTGCACACGCAGGCGCCGGAGTACGTCATCCGCAAGATCCGCCACCTGCTCTCGGCGCCGTCGGCAGACGCGTGGCGGGTGGGGCTTAAGGCCGCGTACACGATCGGTCCCGCGGCGAAGGGCGTCTTCCGCTGGATCGCGCTGAAGGGATCGCTGCGGCTGCGCCAGTCCGCCGTGTACGCGCTCTACCTGCGCTGGAGCCCGGCATCCGGCAACTTCACCAGCGAGCTGATGGACGACCTCAGCCGACAAGTGCGCCTGACCCAGCCGCTGCGCACACGGCGGATCCTGGAGTTCCTTGCCGACCTGTCCATCACGATCTACATCAACAATTGCGACGAGCCCGGCGTGGCGCAGCACACCAGCGACCTGTGGCACCTGGTCATCGTGTCGCGGCTGCATCTTACCTTGCTCAGCCATCCCCGCATCGATCATCTCCTCGGCCGCGCTCTCGGTCGGATGTTCGGCAAGCGCATCCTGGCGGGCGCGCTCAGCAGCGACTTCCAGGACCCGATGCGCTTCTTCTCCGCGTCCGCCGAACAGAAGGCGCTGTTCCGCGGGATCGTTCCCTACGTGGACCCCACCACCGACGTCCGCGAGCGCCTCGACCGCATGCGCGAACTGTTCCGGTCCGACATCGCGGGATTCCGCAACCTTGCACAGGTGGTGCTCGCCGTCCAGGCGTACGCGCACCCGCGGGAGATGGTGCCCTGGGTGAGGCAACTCGCGGCCGGGCTCGACGACGCCCCCCGGCTGTGCCTGCTGCTCTCGTTCAGCGTGCTCATTCCCGATGCGCCGCGGGAGTGGATACCGTTGCTCGAGGATCTCACAGCGGGCTTCCTCGCGGCCGGCCCTCAGGTCACCGCCGACGCGGGGCTGCCGCCGGCGTTCGACGTCCCGCTGCTTCCGCTGGGCCTCGCGTACGCGAAGGCGGGCGGCTCGATGCCCCGCCTGGCCGGCTGGCTAAGCGACGCCCTCGCCGCAGGCGACGACGAGCTGGCCAACCGGCTGATCTCGTGGCTCGTCCCGGTGGGCCTGTACAATCCGCGCCCGGTGTTTCGCACGCTACTCGACGCCGGCGTGCCGCTCTCCGGCGAGCGGGTACGCAGCAGCGTTGTCGCCGCTTTCGCCGGCATGCGTACGCTGCACTCGGACGAGGTCGACGACTTCCTTGAGCGCAACGGCGCGGGGGAGTTGATGGCCGAGGTCAGCGCCCGGTCCGATGTGGAGTTGGTGCGCCGTTACATCGCGGTGATAGGTTACTACAACAATGTGGTCCACCAGGCCGTCCGCTATCCGAGGATGCGCTACGGGCTGCTTATCCCGTGCCTCACCGAGTTGGTGAACGCCGACGGCCCCGGCGCGTTCATCCGCCGGATCTCGGTGATCTCGCTGGCCCTGCTGCGCGGCGCGGACTACCGTGTGATCAACTGGACGCTCCCGGCATGACAGGCACCATGTCGGCACGGCGGCCCGGCAGGTTCGAGACCGCGGCGTCGTTCGTGCGGCTCTCCGCGCTCGGCGTCACCGGATTCCTGCCGTTCCTCGGCGCCGCCTCCAGCGCCACTCCGCTGGCGCCGGCCGCGCGGCCCGTCCTCGCTATCATGCTCGCTGCGGTCTCGTTCCACATTTACGCCTACGTCGGCAACGACGTGGTGGACCTGCCGATCGACCGGACCGCGCCAGCGCGCTGGTGCAGCCCGCTCGTGCTGGGTATGGTGCGCCCCGCGACAGCTGCCGCCGTGGCTGCCGCCCAGGTCCCGATCGCGGCCGCCGAGATCTGGTGGGGCGGCGGTGGCGTGCCGGGGACCGCGGCACTCCTCGCAGCCTGCGCGCTGATGCTCGCGTACAACCTGTGGGGCAAGCGGACCGGGGTGCCGCCGGTCACCGACCTGGCCCAGGGGTTGGGCTGGGCCGCGTTCACCCTGGCGGGCGTGTTCGTCGCGGGTCGGCCGGGGCCCGCCACCGGCTGGCTGATCGCCTTCATCACTGTCTATATCGTCCTGGCCAATGGCGTGCACGGCAGCATTCGCGACATCCGCAACGACCTGCGCTACGCGGTTCGCTCCACGGCGATCCTGCTCGGCGCGCGGCCAGGCACCGGGCGCAGCCTCAGCCTGCCCCCCGCTGTCGTGCGGTACGCGCTGGGCCTGCAGGCGATCCTGATCGGCCTGGCGCTGGCTCCCGCGATCGCCGCGCGCTCGCCGGGCACCGTGGCCGCGGTCGCCCTCGTTGCTGCGGCGAGCTTCGCGCTGCTGCGTGCGGCCCTGCGCTGCGTCAGCGACGAGCGGCTGCTGCGGTCCTCGGGCGCCCTTCACCTGATCGCTACACTGGTGCTCCCGCTGGCGTTCCTGCTCTCCGGCATGCCGCGCTGGCTGGCGCTCGCTCTGGTCGTGTACTTCGTCGCGCCATTCCTGGTCAACGGGTGGCTGCGGGAGGCGTTTCGGTGGGGCTGGTGGCGTAATCCCGACTTGCTGGCCCCCGGCGCCGGCGATGATTCTGAGTAGACTCCTGGGCATGTCGGCCCGCGTGATCGTCGTCGGCGCCGGGACAGCGGGGCTAACTGCAGCCTGGGCGCTGTCCCGCGCGGGCGTCGAGGTGATGGTGCTCGATCGCGATGACCGCGTCGGCGGCCGGGTGCTCACCGTGGATGTCGAGGGCGCGCCCGTGGAGTTCGGCGCGAGCTTCCTGACCAACTTCTATCCCAAGACGCTGCGCATCGCCCGCGACATCGGCCTGACGGACGGGGCGAAGCCGGTGCAGACTCTCGGCGCGGTGCCTCGCGGGGGCCGCCTCTACGGCGTGTCGGCGCTGCGGCTCTTCCGCAACTCGCTGGTCCCGGTGGGCAGCAAGCTGCGGCTGCTCAAGACAGCGTGGACGGTCGTGCGCCACTGGCGTTCCCTCGATCACGAGGCGATGTGGCGGGCGGACCGCCTCGACACGCGCTCGGTCGCCGCGTACGCCGCGGCCGACCTGGACGCGCACATCCTGGACTACATCTTCGAGCCCAGCCTGCGTGCGTTTCTGTACTGGGAGCCCGAGCAGACAACGCAGGCAATGCTGTTCATCATGCTCAAGCAGGCGGTCGGGATGCGCCGGGTGCCCGTGCCCGGCGGGCGCATCTCCGCGCTGCCGGAGGCGCTGGCGCGCACCGTCGAGGTCAGGCTGGGCGCCAAGGTACGCGAGGTGCGCCCGCGCCCTGAGGGCGGATACACCGTCGTCGCCGTAATCGACGGCCAGGAGCACCGGCTGACCGCCGATGGTGTCGTGTGCGCGACGACAGCCACGCAGGTGCCGCTCCTGCTGCCCGAGCTCACCGACGAGCAGCGGGAGTTCTTCGGCGCCATTCGCTACTCGGCGACGGTCAGTGTCGCCATCCCGACGCGCGGCGAGGTGCTGCGGCCGTATACCGGTGTACTGATGCCGCGCCGGGAGACGCGCGACCTGGCGGCCGCCACCCGCCGCTCCGCCGACGGCGCGAGGCCCGACAGCGCACGCGATGTGCTGGTGCTGTACGCCTCAAGCGACGGCGCGCGGCGGCTGTCCACATCGGATGCCCCGGAGATCGCCGATGCGCTGCTGGCCGACCTGCGCACCGCGGTGCCGGGCTTCGACGCGGAGTTGGAGCCAGCCACCGCCGCCGTGCAGCGCTGGCCCGAGGCGCTGCCCATCTTCGACGTCGGCCATCTGCGGGCGCTGCGGCACTTCGCCGAGGGTCGGTACGAGATCGGATCCCTCGTGTTCGCCGGCGACTACCTCGGCGGGCCGTTCGTCGAGGGCGCGGTCACCAGCGGCCTCGACGCGGCGCAGCGGCTGCTCGCCCGCCTGACCGAGACCCCAGTGAAAGGGTGACTATGGAACCCGTAACGTTGGCGGCGATCGGCGGAACCGTGTTGGCGGAGGGGGTGAAGTTCCTCTACGCGCAGGCCGGCGACCTGATCCGGTACTGGCGTGAGCGGCGCGACGCTAAGGGCGGCGAGACCGTCCCCGAGCCCAGCGCGTCGCCGCCGGACGGTCTGCTGCAGGGCCGTCTCGAGCCGCTCACCGTCGACCACGAGGCCCTCGACCGCGTCCAAGAGCAGATCCGCGACCTGCACCGTGACCTGCTGGACTATGTGGAGGGCACTACGCCGATCACGGCGGACGACCAGGGGCTGCTGCTGCGTACCGACTCGCTGCGCGGTCTGCTGGAGGCGGTTTACCAGCAGCGCCTCACGTTCCGGGGTGAGCAGCGCGAGGCCGCCGGCCCTCTGATCCACGGGCGCATCGACGTCGACCAAGTCGCCGGCTATGCCGCGGCGGTGCGCATCCAACTACTCCGTCTCGCCTCCGGGACGGTGCAGGGCGAGGCCCGCATCGGCAGGGTGGAGGAGGGCGGCGAGGGTGTCGGCCTTGACATCGGCACGGTAGAGGGCGCGTAGCGTCGACGCCCATCCTCGGGGAAGGCTCGAAGGGGCAGCGGCGCGGTCCCCCTGTGTCGTACTGGGTCCCCAAACTCATCACATCAGGAGGAGGGGTACCACGCCGAGGGCGAAGACGTAACCGCTGAACGATATTGCTGCATTGACTGCGATGGGGGTGGGGGATCCTTTTACGAGCCTGATTGTGTGCAGCGTGGGTATCACCGCGCACACTACGGCGGCTGGGAGGTACGCCAGGTTGTCCACCAGGAGGGTGGCCGCCAGGGAGGTAAGACAGAACGCAGCAGCGGCCGATCGGAACACGGACAACGCCGCTGATTCACCGAGCTGCGTGGCGATCGTGTGGTATCCGGCGGCGATGTCACCGAGCCGATCCGGCACTGACTTGAGTGTCTCCCGAGCGAACACGAACAATGTCACCAGAGCTGTGGCGATCCAGTGCTCGACTCGGATGCCGTCAGAGGCTGCCCAGCCTCCGTAGTCAAGCGGCGCAGCAAACAGCGCACCAACGGTGATTGGCCCGAGTAACGCGAAGCGGCGCAGTCGTAGCGAATAAACCAGGGCTGCGATGACTAGGAGGCTTGCCGCAACGGCTGCCGGGCCGTCGATGGTGGAGGAGACCGCGACGACACCAAGGGTCGCGGCCAGGACGAACCGGTCGGCGTTGTTGGCCGAGATGATGCCGGCGGGAATTGGTCGATCGGGGCGGTTGATCTCATCGGTAACTAGATCACACCGGTCGTTGTACACGTTGGCCGCCGCAACTCCCAGGGCAGTCGCCGCCATCGCGGGGAGCACGTTCAGTCCTAGTCCGCCTCCCAGAACGGAACCTACGGCGACGAGGACCCCTGCCGCCGCTGGCGTGCCGGGGCGGGTCATCGCCCACAGCGCCTGTATCTGCCCCCGGGAGGTGGCCGGCGACATGAGCCCGCCGACTGCGGTGCTCGATGGCACGCTGAAGTCGGTGCTCCGTATCGCCCAGCGAAATAGCAACGGCGGTACGACGAACGAGATCACCATCACCGCAACGATCCAGCCCGGAAGGCGACAAGTCGCGGCGGCCAGGATTGACGCCGGGACTAGAAACAAGTGCCATGTGCCGACGGCCATTGCCGCGCGCAGATCGGTTCGCCGCCGATGGGCCTCGAAGAGCGTCACCGTTGAAGCGAGGTACAGACCGAACGATGAGGCTGCGGCAACAACCCAGCTGAACTCTGGCCTCGACCGACTTTCGCTTGCGAGGAAGCCGGACAGAAGGATCCCCAACGCCGCTTGCAGGATCACGCTGCGGGCATGGACCCAGAGCGGACGAATGACCCTTCGTCCGTCCGCGATGCTCGCGCCGAGCAACAGGGCGGTCGTGCGCGCCCCGACGCGCGTATCGATTTGAGCATCACGAATCGCGCCATTCACGCCATTGATCATGATGATGTATGTGACGGCGAAACCTGCCGCCCACAGCGTCGCAGTCGTCCAGCCTCCACCCAGACCGGCACCGGTGAGTACCAGGGCACTGCCGCCGAGCCCCTCGATCACGTCAGCGGCGAAGGGGACTGGAATCCGCTTTCCGGCAATGTTGTACACACCGATAAGGACCGCGGCTGCCACGAGAGGGCCGACGGACCGATGACCGCCTGCCAGCAGCCATGCGGTCAGCATGAGCGGAAGTGTCAGCAGCGCTAAGAGAAGCGCACACTGGGGCGAGATTGACCCTCGGACGAGGGACTCCCGCATCAGCCGCGGATCGATGCGGTCGATCGGAAGGTCAATCACGTCATTGCTCACATCAGCGTAGACGTGGAAGAGGATGCCGATAAGGATCGTCCAGGCCACGGCATGGACCGTTGCCGGCTTCGGTGCTGTCGCCAATCCAACAAGAAGTGCCAGCAGAGTCGCGCCCATCGAGAAAAGCCGAACAAACCGCGCGGCTGCTTCACAGGAGCGACGATAACGACGACATGGCCGCATCGAACGGCTCATCAGCCCATTCTACCGGCCAGCCTCCGAGAACTCGGTGCGCAAGGGCCTGTGGGGTGCCAGAAGTTTGCGTGCCCTGTGAGCTGCAGTGATGGCGAGCGTCAGCTGTAGGGCATCATGATCATTCGTGTCCTTGCGCCTGCTCTATCTCATCTTCGTCCGGCTCTGCGGCTGGCTGGTCCTGCTCGGCCGGTCGGCAGCCTCCAAGGACGCCGAGCTGCTGGTGCTGCGGCACGAGGTCGCCGTGCTGCGCCGCACCCATCCGCGGCCCCGGCTCGACTGGGCCGACCGCGCTGTGCTCGCCGCGCTGATCTGCCTCCTGCCAGCAAGGCTGCGGATGCACCGGCTGGTCAGCCCCGGCACCGTCCTGCGCTGGCACCGCCGCCTGGTCACCCGCAAGTGGACCTACCCGCACCGCACAGGACGGCCGCCGGTCAGCGCCGAGACCGTCGCGCTCATCGAGCAGCTCGCCACCGAGAACCACGGCTGGGGATACCAGCGGATCCAAGGCGAACTGCTCAAGTTCGGCCACCGGGTCGGCGCGTCTACGATCCGCAGGGTCCTCAAGGCGTTGAAGATTCCCCTGGCACCGGAGCGGCGCTCCGACAAGATGTGGCGGAAGTTCCTGCATACCCTGTGGGGTTCCATAACTCGGCCACCGGTCGTGACCTGGGCTTCTACGCGGCTCGCTCGTATTCGTTGATGAGGCCGCCGAGGACGGCCCGGCGCTTGATCCGCTCCTGGGAAGGGCCGGTGATGGCGTGGTCGGAGCTGGCGGCTGCGATGGGGTCGTCTTCTGTTGTAGTGGGCCTGGTACTCGGCCAGGATCGACCACGGGTGGCGGTCACCGAAGATCTGCATCCGATCGGTGACCTCTGTTCGGACGGTGAGCAACAAACGCCCCGAGAAGTTGTTCGCGCGGGCACTGCGGGGCGGGATCATCACGGCTTCGACGCTGCGCTGGCAAGCCAATCCCTGGTCAGCAGTCCGGTGAAGGTGCTGGTAGCAGGCTTGCAGGGACGCTGTCCGTGTCTGTCCGCTGATTCACTTGCCCAGCCTGGCGAGCGCCCGGACGTATGACGGACAGGATCGGGGGTGAAGGCTGGTATCAGCTAGAAAACCGCAGGTCAGGAGGCAGGTTGCCGCTTCGGGTCAAGCGGTCTGTAAAACCGTCGGCTCAGCCTACGTTGGTTCGAACCCAACACCTGCCACCAGTGACTACCCGTAGTATCAGCAGGTCAGTGCGGTGATTACAAATCTTGTTCCCATCGGCACTACCGGTCGAAGCGAGCGGTCTGCAAACCGCTTGTTCTACCAGGGCGATTGTGCCCGCGGCGAGTTCTCTCTCGCCGCCCGGGCCTTCCCCGCTGATCGGTGTTGCGTTCGTTTATATCATTCTGACCTGCGTAAAGATTCCGCTGGATGGGTATCGGATACACGTTCGAGCCGACGGCGCAGGCCAAACAATATGCGGCCGTGCGTTCGGCTGATGCTTTTATCACGGACATATGGCGGACAGGATCGGGGCACAGTAAGCGGTCCGGCGCACCGCTTGCTGTAGCGGACGGTGAGGTATCCGTTGGCCTCCCGGCCGCGACGGCGAACACCAAGGCTCGGTCCGCCGCGGCATCCGCACGCGTGCCAGGCGGCCACCTGTGGGTGCCGAAAACCTATGCCACCAGGCGATACTCATGAATCACGCCGCCTACGCGGTCACGTCGCTGAACCCGGATCCGATCAAGGTCGGTGACGTCGCCGGGCAGTCGGCGCAGCGGCGCGGCCTGCTTCAGGGCTCGGTGAGGCCGGTGGGTGTTGCAGAAGTCCTCGTACTCCCGCAGCACGGTCATGAGGTGGCGCTGGTTCCATACCAGAGTCCGGTCGGGCAGTTCGCGGCGGCAGCTGCCGATCCGCCGTTCCATGACCGAGTTCATTCGGGGCGCCCGGATGGCGGAGCGGACGATCCTGGTGCCCATGGCACGGAAGACCTCATCGAACGCAGTGGTGAAGCTGGCGTCCCGGTCATGAATCATGAACTTGACCCGCGTCC
>Ga0137385_10005114_pt1 | contig 11495 bp, 8 predicted proteins | sample SagtaG_FD_104921 | JGI IMG/M metagenome (GOLD analysis project Ga0137385, IMG submission 104921) | Vadose zone soil microbial communities from Sagehorn Ranch, Mendocino, California, USA - Sage2_R_80_16 metaG | ecosystem: Environmental > Terrestrial > Soil > Vadose zone | place: USA: California...
AGCGCCGTGACCTCCAGGATGCCGTCGAGGTCCAGCCGCATGCGGCACAGGATTTCGTTCGGACCGTCCACCGGCGCCAAGCCGTCGATGTGAAAATCACCCACCAGCACGTTCTTCAGCGTGTCGGCCGCGGTGAACGTGCGGCCGAGATCCGTGTGCTGGTTGAGGTAGTCGACCAGCGTCTGGATCGTGGGCGTGTTGGGCGTGTGGTGCACCTGCGCATCGGGCTTGTCCGCAATGGACCGCTCGGGCGGCGCGGGCGTGATCACGGCCTCCACGTTCGCGGCGTAGTCCGAACCGGTGCTGCGCACGTAGGTGTCCTCACCGGTTTCCGCCTCGGCGAGGAATTCCTCGGACGCCGAGCCGCCCATCGCGCCGGACATCGCCGACACGATGACGTACTTCAGGCCGAGCCGGTCGAAGATCCGGATGTAGGCGTCACGATGTTTCCGGTACGACTCGGCGAGGCCTTCGTCGGTCAGGTCGAACGAATAGGAGTCCTTCATCAGGAACTCGCGGCTGCGCAGAATCCCCGCGCGGGGGCGTGCCTCGTCCCGGTACTTGGTCTGAATTTGGTACAGGATGACCGGATAGTCCTTGTAGGAGCTGTACTCGCCCTTCACGGTGAGCGCGAACAGTTCCTCGTGCGTCGGGGCGAGCAGGTAGTCGACGCCCTTGCGGTCCTTGAGCCGGAAGATGTTGGGGCCGTACTCGGTCCACCGGTTCGTCGCCTCGTAGGGCTCGCGGGGCACCAGCGCCGGGAAGTGGATCTCCTGCGCGCCGATCCCGTCCATTTCCTCGCGCACCACCCGTTCGACGTTGCGCAGCACCTTGAGGCCCAGCGGCAGCCAGGAGAACCCGCCCGGCGCGACCCGGCGCACGTATCCGGCCCGCACGAGCAGGCGGTGGCTGGGCACTTCGGCGTCGGCCGGATCCTCACGCAGAGTACGCAGGAACAGCGACGACATCCTGGTGATCACGACGATGCGCTCCTTGGGAATGGCGGTCCATAGAGCGTAGTCACCGGGCGTGGCCACACGCATCCGGGTATCGACGGGCCCGACTACGCTGAGCGGGTGCTCGTGCTGTTGCCGCCATCGGAGACGAAGGCCGACGGGGGTATCGGCGCCCCGCTGGATCTGGCCGCGCTGTCCTTCCCCGATCTGAACCCGGTGCGCCGCAAGCTGGTCGACAACCTGGTCGACCTCGCGGCCGACGTACCGGCCAGCATGGCCGCGCTCGGGCTGACCGAGCGGCAGGACGCCGAGGTGGCCCGCAACGCCCAACTGCTCACTTCGCCGACCATGCCCGCCCTGCACCGCTACACCGGCGTCCTCTACGACGCCCTGGACGTCAAGACCCTCAGCCGAGCCGAACGGTCCAAGGTCAACGCGCGGCTCGCCGTGGCGTCGGCGCTGTTCGGCGTGGTGCGGGCGACCGACCCGATCCCGGCCTACCGGTGTTCCGGCGACAGCGTGCTGCCCGGCGCGGGACCGCTGGGCTCGCTGTGGCGCCCGGTCCTGGAACCGGCGCTGAACGAACTGGACGACCTGGTGGTGGACCTCCGCTCCGGCACGTACGCCAACCTGGCCCGCCTACCGGGCGCGGTCACCGTGCGGGTGGTCACCGCGACCGGGACCACGATCAGTCCCATCAGAAATACACACAGCAACAAGGCCTACAAGGGCCAGCTGGCGAGGATCCTGGGCACCGCCCGTAGCGAGCCGAACACGATCACCGGCCTGATCCGGGTCGCCCGCAACGCCGGCCTCGACGTGCGCCGGACCAGCGACAACTCGGTCGAGCTGCGCGCCGAATAAATCCGTTGCGCCCGACCGACGACCTGCCGCACACTTCTGCCTGGTTCTCGATCGGGTTCGCCGGTCGCCGGTGTGAAGGAGGTGCCCCGTGCGCATGCCTGCCGCTGTGGACGTGGTTCGCACCCGTCCTTCCGCCCGCGCCGGACGTTAACCCCCGGTGGGGCGGGCCATTCACCCCACAAGGAGCACCCTCCAGTGCGCGAGTACGACTTTTCCGACCCTGATTTCGACTCCGACGCCCGTCATTCGCAACCGATGCGCCGCCGACCCCGGACCAGGGGCCGGCTGACCGAGCTCGAACGCGAACGCCTCGCCGACCAACGCGAGGAACAGCTCAGCTCGGCCGACCAACCCACCTTCGGCGACCGGTGGTCCACCTGGGACAACGCCGCCCACGGGCCGACGCCGTGGCCGGACTGGGTGATCACCGATCACGCCGCGCAGGACATCGAGCTCGGCGTGCTCAAGACCGGCAAGGAAGCCGACGTACACCTGGTGCGGCGCGCGTTGCACGCCGACGACCCGGCACCCGTGCTGGCCGCCAAGCGCTACCGCGACGGCGACCACCGCCTGTTCCACCGCGACTCGCAGTACTTGGAGGGCCGTCGGGTCCGCGAGTCACGGCAGAACCGGGCGATGGCCAACCGGACCGCGTTCGGCCGCAGCCTGATCGCCGAGCAGTGGGCGGCGGCCGAGTTCGGCGCGCTGTGCCGGTTGTGGTCGGTCGGCGTGCCGGTGCCGTACCCGGTGCAGTGGGAGGGCACCGAGTTGCTGATGGAGTTCATCGGCGACGACGACGGCCATGCGGCACCGCGCCTGGCACAGGTCCGGCCGGACGCCGACGAGCTACGCCACCTGTGGCACGAACTGCTGCAGACGATGGTCGCACTGGCCCGCGACGGCCTGACCCACGGCGACCTGTCCGCGTACAACATATTGGTACACAACGGAAATCCGATCCTGATCGACCTGCCGCAGGTGGTCGACCTGGTCGCGAACCCAGCCGGGACCGAGTTCCTCGCCAGGGACGTGCGCAACGTCGCCAACTGGTTCGCCGCCCGCGGCCTCGGCGCCGACGTGCTGGACCAGGAGGCGGTGATCGCCCTGCTGATCTCCGAGGCCGGTCTCGACTAGCCCATTCACCGAAATAACAAAAAATGCCGGACAAGATCGGAGCAGCGGACCGCTTGACAGGCCAGAAACCTGGTCGTAACTTCCCGAGAGAGCGCTCTCACGACCCTGCCTCGGGAGTATTCACATGAAACAGCGGGTTCTTTCTCGATTGGCTTTGGCATCCGGCCTGGCGCTGGCGCTGCTGTCCCTGGGATTGGGTACCGCCACCGCGGTGACCCAGGTGCCGGCAGCGCCCGCCGGGGACGAACTGCTCGCCGGCGGCGATTCGTCGATCACGATTTCCTGGCCGGCCAGTCCCGGCGCGACCAGTTACCACATCTACCGCGCCACGACTGCGGGCGGCGAGGGCAGCACGCCGATCGCCACCACGACCAGCACCACCTACAAAGACGCGAACCTCAGCAGCACGCCCGTCTACTTCTACCAGATCACCGCCGTGAACTCCGCCGGCGAATCCGCTCGGACGCCCGAAGACGCGTCCAAAACGCCGCCGCCGATCGGCACCGGTGGCAACATCGCGGGCGTGCCGTCCGGAAACGGCATGCTCTATTACGCGAAAGACGCGCTGCTCGGCGGTTTCGACTGGTTCCAAACGCTGAGCGGCTGGTTCCCCCAGGTCCTCGGCTCATCCGGTTCCACATCGCCGGGCGCCAAGGTCGTGGACATGGCCTACTCGACAAGGGGCACGTTGACATTCAACAATGTCGTCGTACCGACGAGCGGCCTTTACACGATCGACTGGCGATATGCGTTCGCATCTGGCCTGTTCCCCGGCGTCACCAACCGGCAAATGGGAATCTCGGTCAACGGCACCGTCATCACCAACAGCGAGCGTCTCCCGATCACCGGCAGCTTCGACGTCTACCAGCACACGTTCCTGCAGGCTCACCTGAATGCCGGTGTCAATTCCGTCGCCATGTTCGCCGTTTCCGACCACGGCGTCTCCCGCGTCGACCAACTGTTGGTCACGCCCGCGACGGCATCCGTGCCCAGCGGCCCGACCAACCTGACCGCGACGCCGGGCAGCGGATCGGCGACGCTCTCCTGGACGGGCAGCACCAGCGGCAACCCGACCTCGTACAGCATCTACCGCGGCACCATGTCCGACGGCGAGGCCACCACGGCGATCGGCACCGTGAACGGCACGACCACGACGTTCAGCGACACCGGCCTGCACAGCGGCACCAAGTATTTCTACGCCGTCGCAGCGAACAACGGCGTCGGCGTGTCGCCCGACTCCAACGAGGTCTCGACAACGCCGGGCAGCGGCGGCGGCACCGGAACGAACCTCGCGCTGAACAAGCCGACGACGGCATCGTCGGTCCAGACCGGCTTCTCGGCAACGGGCGCGACCGACGGCAACACCGCGACACGCTGGTCCAGCGCGTTCAGCGATCCGCAGTGGATCCAGGTCGATCTCGGCGCGACACACTCGATCACCCAGGTCGTCCTGCAATGGGAGAACGCCTTCGCGAAGGCGTACCAGATCCAGGTGTCCCCGGACGCCGTCAACTGGACGACCATCTATTCGACGACCACCGGTCCCGGCGGCACGGAAACCCTGAACGTCACCGGCTCCGGCCGATACGTCCGGTTGAACGGCACCCAGCGGGCCACCCAGTTCGGCTACTCCCTATGGGAGTTCCAGGTGGCCGGCTCCTAGACCGGCATGTGTCGGCTTGGGCTGTGTAACCGCAGCCGCGAACGCAGCCCAAGCCGGCGCCGGGAACGCCAGCATCGGTCCGGACCGACGGCGGGACACACGAACCAGGACCCGCTCGGCGACGACAGCCACCTCGACACAGTCCTTGTCGGTGGAAGAGCTGCTCTTGCGCCACACGCGCCCGGACGGCTCGGCCTCGATGACCCGTGCCCGCCTTCGCCCCGACATCGCATCCTCCGTGGCCGCACTTTCGCGCCCGCCAACCGACGAATATCGAAGTGCGGTCGTTCGACGATATCCAGGATGGCGCACCTAGCCAACCGCCGAGCGGGGAAGGTTATCTCGGTGGTATGTTCGACATCGATATGTCAATGATGTGTCATCTATTCGACGCACCGGTTGCGCCGCCCGGTTCAACCACCTCCGCCAATCGTCCCAACACCGGCTGTCACTCGCCGAATTGCTGTTCCAGTACCCGGTCGATCACCTTGTCAAGGTCACTCGCGGGCCTGGCCAGCGTCTCCAACTCGAAGAACGTCTCCATGTATCCGCTGGCTTCAACAGGATCGTTCTGGATGAGCGCGTCCCGATAGGGCTGCTCCACGTAAATCGCGTGATCCTGGTCGTCGGTCGGGAACTCGAAAACGGTGAACGAACCCTTCATACCCAGGTTGACGCCTTGGTCGAAGGTGGCGACCTGGATACTGACGTTCGGCCGCCTGTTCATGTCCTTGAGCCGCGCCAACTGCTCGCGCATGACGTCGGGTCCGCCGGCGATTCGGCGGAGCACGGCCTCGTCCAGTACGCAGAACAGCGAGAGGCCGTCCGGATCATCGAGCAACCGCTGCCGTCGCATACGGATCTGCACACCGCGATCGAGCTCCTGCTGATCGGCTCGGTATGTGCTGAGGATCGCTCGGGCATAAGCCTCGGTCTGGAGCAAGCCAGGCACCACCAGAGCCTGGAACTGGCGTACCAGGGACGCGGATGCCTCCAGCCCGAGGAACATGATGAACTGGGCATCCTCGGTTGACCGGTACTCATCCCACCAGGCCTGCTCGCGGGTATCCCTCGATGCCTGAATGAGCTCGTTCGCACGAGCGTCGTCATGAAGCCCGTAGAGGGCGAGCAATGCCGTCAAATCGGTCTTCGTGACACCGACCGCACCCGTCTCGATGCGAATGACCTTCGACGTCGACCATTCCAGGGACTCGGCGACCTGCTTCTGGGTCAGACCGGCCTGCTCCCGCAGCCGTCGCAGCTCAGCACGCAACCGCCGCTGAGCGGCAACCGGATTCGGTCTCACCATGGATCTGTAACCTCCGTCACATACGCCACAGTCGTTCCGGCCAAGCTATTAGCTATGTGGCGGATCGACAGCTATCATCTCGTTAGCTACCGTAACGCTATCCTCCAGCCGGCATGGTCGCAAATCGCCAGGCTGCTGGCTTCCTCAATCGGTTCAGCGAGGCGAGATGGCTGAGGGACGACACTCCAGCAGCCCGTACGAGCCAACCGTGGACACGCTCCGGCCGGTTCGCAGCGGTCTCGTGGTCGTCCGCAATATGACCTCGTGGAATCGGCTGGAGGACGTGCTGCCGGCCATCCAGTCCGACGGCAGGATCGCCATCGACTTCGTGATCGACCGGGGCTCCAAGTTCGCCGCCGGACTGCCCGGCCACCTGATGTCGCTCGGCATCGCCCCGCTGTCGTGGCGGCAGGCGCAGTCCCGACGGTTCGACCTCGTGCTTGCCGCGCACGCCAACCGCAGGCTGTTCGACCTGCCCGGTCCGCTGGTGCTGCTGCCGCACGGCGCCGGCTACAGCCGGATCGTGCCGTGGTCCACCGGCGACGAGACGTCGCCGGTAGGTCTGGCCAGCGGCCAGATCACCGGCGCGGACGGCGCACTGCCGCGCGCGATCTGCCTTTCCCATGCGGCACAGTTGGACCAATTGATCGCGGCATGCCCGGACGCCGCAGAACGCGGCGTCGTGATCGGCGACCCCACGTTGGACCGGATGACCGCGAGCCGACATCGCAGGCCGCACTATCGCCGACTGCTCGGCGTCGAGGCGCAACACACGTTGGTGGTGCTGACATCGACGTGGGGCCTGCACTCGGCGGTGGCGACCGCCGAGACGTTCGTGCACCGGCTGGCCGCCCAACTGCCGTCGGACGAGTTCCGGCTGGCACTGGTCCTCCACCCGAACATCTGGACCCGGCACAGCATGTGGACCATTCGGCGGGCGTTCCGTGATCCGCTGGACGCCGGCATGGTGATCATCCCGCCCGACCGGGGCTGGCAGGCCGCGGTGCTGGCCGCGGACATCGTGATCGGGGACCATGGTTCGGTCGCCTCTTACGCGGCGGCGCAGGGCATTCCGCTGCTACTCGCGGCGACCGGACTGGCCGAACTCGATCCGCACTCACACCGATGCCTGCTCAGCAAGGCAGCCGACCGCATCGACCCGCACGGCGAGTTCGCACCACAGCTGCGGGCCGCGATCACGCGGCACGACACCGCCGCGCTGACCGCGCTGACCGAGCTGACCTTCGGCCGGCCAGGTGAATGCCTGGCCCTCCTGCAACGGCTGCTGTACCAGGTCATCGAGTTGGACCCGCCCCGATCGAAGGGCGGCCGGCCCCGGATGCTGGCCGTACCGGACCCGCGGCCGGAGCGTGGCGAGGGCGTGACCGCCTACCTGGTTTCGGCACGAACCCCGACAGCAGGCTCCGTCGAACTCGCCAGGTATCCGGCCATCATGTCCGAGCACCGCAGGCCGGATGACGACGCGGACCTGTTCACCGTCGTCGAGGACGCGGAGGTGGACATCCGTATGCGCCAGAGCGCCGACGTCTTCGTGCACGACGCGGACCAGTTGCCCGAGCGCACCGCGTCGACCTGGATCAAGCAGATCCTCGACGAGTACCCGGGAACCCTGATGGCGGCGGCGAGAACTCGAAGCGGCTGCCTGATCGGACTTCGGGACGGGACGCGGTTGCAGGCCACCGGTCTGGGCGCAGCGGCCCGGCTCGATCCCGGAGTCGCCGCGGCGGCCACCTACGGCCGGCTGACCAACCCGTCGATCACATCACCGGACGGTGTCGTCAACGTCCGGATCGGTCCGGGTCGATGCTCGATCGCGATCCGCGCCGTCCGCCACTCGGGCCGGTCGCCATGAACGTCGGTCACACGTCGTCCGGGCGGGCACCGCCCTCGATCCACCGGCGCACCACTGTCGCGCGCGGGCTCCCTGTCTCGTCATACAGTTCGAGCAGCCGCCGGACCGAGTTCCCGAACAAGGTGTCGTCGTGATGCCGCCGCGCCACCGCGACAAGTACCTCGAGCGCCTGCGCTTCCTTGATCGGCTGCCGGCGCTCCCGCATGGTCGCCACCGCGGAGCCGAGTTCGTGGCGTGCCTCCGCATCTCGGTCCAGCGCCTGGTAAACCGAGCCGAGCACGATGCGGATCCGCGCATCGGTCATGTCGTCGCCAAGCCGTCCGGCGATGTGCCGGGCACCGGCCAGTTCACCCAGTGCCTCGGCCGGTTGTCCGCTGCGCAGCAGCGCATCGCCGAGATGGTATGACTGCAACGCGATGCCACGCTGGTCCCGCAACGTCTCGTTGATCGCCCGCGATTCCCGGAACCGCGCGATCGCGTCGGCATACCGGCCCTCCTCGCGGCGTAGCACCCCGAACGACTCCAGCACAACGGCCTGCGCCCGTGGCTCGCCGGACGCGCGTGCGGCCGCCATCGCCTTGTCGAGTTCCGCGCCCGCCCGGTCGAAGTCGGCGAGCTCCAGATACGCCCTGGCGAGCTGGTTGTACATGCGGGCCTCGACCACTCGGTCGCCGAGGCGGACAGCCGATTCGATGCCGAGTTCGTGCGCCTCGATCCAGTCCGCGTAGTGCTTGCGGCTGTGATAAAAGGCCCACAGCGCCTCGCACAACTGCCACACGATGTCGTCCCAGCGCAATGCGGCCGCGGTGCGCAGCACGGCGAGCAGGTTCATTCGCTCGTTGGAGAACCAGTCCATCGCCGACGCCGCGGTGAACGCGACACCCGTCCACTCGGTGCCGACCAACCGCCCGAGTCGCCAACGTGCCGGACCGAGCACGGCACGATCGGCCGCGACCGCGCCGGTCAGGTACCACTCGGCGATGCGGCTCAGTACCCGCTCGCGGGTGGCCGGCTTCCATTCACGCTCGGCGGTCTGTCTCGCGTGCAACCGGATCAGATCGTGCAGCCGGTATCGGTCCTGGCCAAGATCCTCGACGAGGCTGGCCTCGGCCAGCATTTCCAGCGAGTCGTCCGCCGATTCCGGCGTGAGCTGACCGGCCGCCGCGACCACCGGCGATCCGAAGTCCGGCCCGGGATGCAGACCGAGAACACGATAAAGCTTCCGCGCCTGTGCGGGCAGATCGCGATAACCGACGTTGAGCACGTTCTGCACCGTGTGCTCGCCCTCGAGCGACAGCCGGTCCAGGCGCCGGCGATCGTCGGAGAGGTATTCGACCAGATGCGTCACCGACCAGGTGTGCCGTAGTGCCAGCCGCGCACCGGCCACCCGTAGCGCGATGGGTAGACCCGCGCACAATGTGACCAGTTGGCGCAATGCCGGTTGCTGGCCGGAAAGCCGGTGTTCCGGCACCATTCCCGCGACGAGCGACGCGCCGTCGGCGCTGTCCAGCGGGCGCAGCTCGACCAGTTCCGCGCCGTCCATCAGCAGACCACTCAACCGGCGGCGGCTGGTCACGATGACGGCGCAGTTCGCCGATCCGGGCAGCAGTGGTCGCACCTGCGCCACCTGATCGACGTCGTCCACGAGGATGAGCAGGCACATCGACGCGGTGTGGGTCCGGAACAGCGCGGCCCGCTCCGAGAGCGCCGCCGGAATGTAGTGCTCGTGCACGCCCAGCGCACGCAGAAACGAGCCGAGCACGTCGCTTATCTCGACGCCGCCTCGATACCGGTACGCGGACAGGTCGGCGTAGAGCTGGCCGTCGTTGAACCGCTCCCGGTGGGCCTGCGCCCAGTGCAGGCCGATCGCGGTCTTGCCGACACCGCCGACGCCGCTGACCACCGTGACCGACGGCCGCCCGGAATCACTTTGACCAGCGAACAGTTGACTCAGCCTTGTCAACTCGGCCGACCGGTTCACAAAGTTGTTCGGTGCGGGTGGCAATTGCCGTGGAATCTGTGGCGGCGGTGGTGACGGACCGAGAGTCACCTCGCCGATCGTGTTCGCCTGGACGACGCCGCCGGTCACCACACCGGAAAGATCGTTGTACGCGAACGGCATTCGGGCTCGCTGAGTCGGCCGTGGACGATGGGGATCGCCGCTGGCCAACCCGGCGTTCATGCGCCCCTCCCGGACCGGAGCCATGCGGGCGTGGCAGCGCCCACAGGTCTCCACATACGGTATCGAAAATACGCCGTCGCGGAGCCCGGATACCGGACCCGTCCGGTCGCATTTTTGGATAATCGTGTCAGCAGGACATCGCCGAGGGTAGCGGTGGCCGATCCAGGCAATCGAGTGTGCCACTGATTCCCGGTGCGCTCAGCCGCAACAATGCGCAGGCCCACACCGATGTGGTCGAGCTGCGACCGCCATCGTTACACCTGAAGTAACGCCGTCACCCGAACGGCCCTGCGCGGCGCAGCCGGTGTACGAGGGAACGGAACTTGGGATCCATGGCCAGTTGGTCGAGGCACTCCCGCACGCAGCCCTCGTACACCGGCACCGCGTCACGCAGGACATGGGTGCCGTGGTCGGTGATGCCGGTGTAGACGCCACGCCGGTCGCGTTCGCACAGCCGCCGCTCGGCGAGGCCGGCGCGTTCCATGCGGACCACCATGCGGCTGACCGAGCTCTGGTTGAGCAGCGTCACGTCGTTGAGCTCCAGCATGCGCAACTGGCCGTCGGGTGCCTCGGCGAGTGCCATCAAGGCTTGCAGTTCCGAACTGCTGATGCCGAACCTCCGTTGCAGGATGCGTTCCACCGAGCCGCCGACCTTGGCGTGCACGGCCGCCAGTTGGGTCCACAGGGCTGCGTCCTTGAGGGCGACAGTCATGCGTTGCCTCCGCATTCGTCACCAGTGTGACCAAGCGTCCGAGCTTGCTCCGTGCCGGGTGATCACGCCAGCCGCCAGAACGGTCAGCGTCATCGCCCGAACGCACCATCGACTCCGTTGACACACCGTGATACGCCCGACGACAAGTCCAGTGCCATGTCCGGTACACTTGGTTTCGGTACCGAGACCGGCCAGCCTGCCTGTCAACGTTCTCGCTGGCGCCGGTGCCACCACCTGTCAGTCCCAATGGCACACATCGTGCCAGGCTCGTCCTTGTGATCAGCACCGCGTCTCCCGCGGGGCCTCCCCGAGACGTGCCCCGTCTCGGAGGTTCTTCTGTTGCCTGCTGTTCTGTCTCGTTCTGACGCTGCCGTGTCTCGTCCCGACCAAGCACCTGTCGCCGATGACATGTCACTGCCGTCGTTCGCCGAACTCGGTCTGCCCACGCCGCTGTTGCGCGCGCTGGCCGACGCCGGCCTGACCCACCCCTTCGCCATCCAGGCCGCCACCATGCCCGACGCGCTGGCCGGCCGTGACGTGCTCGGCCGGGCCGCCACCGGCTCCGGCAAGACGCTGGCGTTCGGCCTGCCGATGCTGGCCCGCCTCGCCGATGGCAACGCCAAGCCCAAGCGGCCGCGTGGCCTCGTGCTGGTGCCCACCCGTGAGCTGGCCGCGCAGATCAGCGACGCCCTGATGCCCTACGCCCGGTCGCTGGGCCTGTGGTGCCGGATCGTCGTCGGCGGCGCGTCGTTCAGCCGCCAGGAGGACGCGCTGCGCCGCGGTGTCGACCTGCTGATCGCCA
>Ga0137385_10005118_pt1 | contig 11493 bp, 3 predicted proteins | sample SagtaG_FD_104921 | JGI IMG/M metagenome (GOLD analysis project Ga0137385, IMG submission 104921) | Vadose zone soil microbial communities from Sagehorn Ranch, Mendocino, California, USA - Sage2_R_80_16 metaG | ecosystem: Environmental > Terrestrial > Soil > Vadose zone | place: USA: California...
CCACAGCCCGACCAGGCTGGCAAGGGTGGCGTCACGACGCCCCAGCGCCTCTGCCAGCCCGATGGCCTGCTCGAGTGCGCGTTGCAGCTCGGGTGCGGAAAAGCCGTACCTGGCGTTGAGCGGCGCGGCCAGCTCTTCGAGGATGGCCAGTTCCTCGGTCTGCCGGCGCCGGCCGGGCGGCCGGTCGCGCACGATGGACAGCGCCTGTTTGTGCAGCCGGATGGCCTCCCCGTGGGCGAACGTGCTCGACGCGATCTCGGCGGCCCGCCGGTAGTGGGCCACGGCTCGTTCCGGTTGGCCGCCACGGGCGTACTGCTCGGCGAGTTGGGCCGAGACCGTGGCCGTGTCATCGGTGTGCAGCAGTTCGAGGCTTTCGGCGAGCCGTCGGTGCAACAGCCAGCGCTTCGGCGGGCTGACCTGGCGATACGCTGTGTCCCGGAGCAGTTCGTGGGAGAAGTCGTAGCCATCCGGTCGCTCGCCGACGATCCTGCGGCGCCACAGCTCGTCGACGGCCTTGACGACGTCGTCGGCGTCCAGGCTGCTCGCCTCGGTGAGCAGGTCGAGGGTGAAGTTACGGCCGACGGCCGCGGCAAGGCCCGCGATCTCCCGTGCCGCCGGGCTGGCCTGGGCCAGCCGGCCGCGCAACACCGCTGGCAGGTCGCCGACCGGCAGCCGCGAGTCGCCCAGATCCACCGCGGAGCGAATCGCCTCGACCACGTACAGCGGAAAACCCCCGGTCGTGGCCTGCAACAGGTGGTTGTCGGCGGCGGCGAGCGGCCGGCCCGCGATCGCCTCGGCCAGCCGTGCCGTGTGGGCGAGTTCCAGCGGGCTCAGCGGCAGCTCCGTGAGCAGCCCGGTGGCGCGCATCCGGGCGGTCCAGGCAAGGATGCCGGGATTCTCGTCGGGATGGTCGTCCCGACACGTCGCGGCAACCAGAATCGATGTGCCGGTTGCCCGTTCCAGGCAGAACACCAGGAATGCCAGGGTCTCCTGGTCGCACCACTGGATGTTGTCCAGGACGAGCAGCACTGGTTGGCCGACGCCGGTCAGCGCACGGGCCAGGCCTTCGAAGAAGCGGTGACGTTGCCAGGCATCGACCGCGGACGCCGGTGGCTTCGGGCCCGCGGGCACCAGTCGGTCCACCTCGGCACGCCAGACGGGATCCAGCCTGCGCACCGCCGATCGGACAGCCGGGGTGCGCAACCAGTCCGCCACCGGCGCCAGGGCGAGGCCGCCGGACGCGCCGAAGCACTGGGTAGTTGCCACGACGGCGCCGTGCCGCCGTGCCACATCGGCGACCTCGGCCAACAGCCGGGTCTTGCCGACTCCGGCGCCGCCCAGCACCAACGCGAGGCGCGGCCGGCCAGAGGCAGCGGTCCGCCAGATGTCCAGCAGCAGCGCGAATTCCTTGGCGCGGCCGACGAATTCCGATCCCACCATCCCGGAACGGCCGATGGCCGGCTCGACACCGGGCACCGCGTTCGGGGCCCGTTGCCCCGCCAGCAAACGGCTGACGACCGCCGTGGTGGCCTGGTCCGGCGTGATGCCGAGTTCCCGCTCCAGGATGGACGCACAGTGATGGTAGGTGCTCACCGCGCCGGCGCGGTCGCCCAGTTCGGCCTGCAACTCCATCAGCGTGCGGTAGCCGACCTCCTCGAGGGGCCGCAACGCGATCCGGCGGCGGGCCGCGTCGATCGCCCCGGTCAGGTCGCCCCGTGCCGCGCTGAGCAGATCGCACAGGTACACACAATGCCGTTCCAGGTCGGCCCTGATCTCGACCAGCCAGTCGTCGTACATCCCGGGCAGCAGTTCGCCGCGGTACTCGGCAAGGGCGGCGGTCGCGTGCGCGAGGACCTCGTCGGTGTCACCGACCGCCGCCGCGGCGATGGCCGCCCTGCGCTCCAGGTCGAACGTGCGCATGTCCACCCGACTCGTGTCGGTGTCCCGCCAGCACAGGTCCTTGGACGTCACGACGAGCGAGCCATCGTTGCCAAGGACGTGGCGGAGGTGGTGCAGTTCGCGGCGGAGATTTGTCAGCGCCTGCGCGTCCGTCGAGTCGGGCCAGAACAGTTCCGCGATGTGCTGCCTCGGCTGCGGCAACCCGGCGTGTGCGACCAGAAACGCAACGAGCGCAACCGAACGCGGCGACCGGGTCAGAACCGTGCCGGTCGCGCTGTCCGTGATCGCCTGCTCACCCAGGAGCGCGACATGCAGCATCGTCATGCCTCCAGAGCGTTCAGGTTAACCCCGGAGGTGCGTCCGGTCGCCGACGAAAGGCCGCCGATTACGGGCCTTCGGGACATGGCAGCACTCGGCGTAGCTGGACCGGTGGCGGGCGAGGACCTTCCTCGCCCGCCACCGGTTGGCCCGCATTGCGGCATGCGGGCCCCTCTGCTCGCCTACCGACACCCAGGGCGGTGCGCGCGGGTGTACCGGGCGAGCGTGATTTCTGCTCCACTGTGGAGGTTGAATTACCATTGTGGGTGCACGAATAGAGAAAGCCGCCCGGATCGGTTTCCCGATGGGCGGCTCCCTGACGTGACCTTGGCTATGTCACGGTGGGGAGCAGGCGGCAGCGATCGCTGTGCCGAGGTATTGGCACTGCGACTCTCGCTTCCACATACTCGTCATCGTGACTCCTTGACTTCGGTGCTTTTATCATCTCTGATTCGCGGATCGGCGTCAATCATCTTTACGGCAGCTGCGAAACCGACCTCGCGGCCTCGAGGATGAGGTTGGTCGTCGCCTGGGGGTGCGAGATCATCGGCACGTGTGAGGACGGCGGCCACCGCCCCGTTCCCGATCTGACCAGCCGTCCGAACAACTGCTTCACGATGTGTCTCCCAAGAATGATGGATGAACTGTCCCTCGCGTCAGGAACCGGTCCCGCGCGCGGCCTGCCTGATGAGGTCGGCGGTGGCGTGTGGCTGGGACACGTACACGGAGTGGCTCGCGGCGACCTCGCTCACCGTGGCTCCGGCGCGGCCGGCCATGGCGCGCTGCGCGGGCGGCGGGATCATGTGGTCGTCGGTGGCCACCAGGTACCAACTCGGCTTGTCGCGCCAGGCCGGCTGGCTGATGACTCCGCCGAGCGCGTCGACGCCCCACGGAACCTGCGAGTCCGCCATGAACCGGGCGAGGTCGGCCGGCAGATCCGCGGCGAACGATGCCGCGAACTTCTCCTTGTCGAGGAACAGGAATCCGTCGACCGGCGGGAGGATCGGCGGGACCGCCGCGCCGGGCGGCGGGTCGGCGGTCAGGGCACCCACCGACTCGTCCTTGTCCGGCGCGAATGCGGCGATGTAGACCAGAGCCGCGACGTTGTCGTGGTTGCCGGCCTCGGTGATGACCGCGCCGCCGTAGGAGTGTCCGACCAGCACGACCGGACCGCCCTGGGCGTCGATGACGCGGCGCGTGACGGCGACGTCGTCGGCAAGGGACAGGGTGGGGTTCTGGACGACGGCGACGGTGAAGCCGTCCCGGGTGAGCAGGTCATGGACCTGCTGCCATCCCGAGCCGTCGACGAAACCGCCGTGGACCAGCACAACGTGTGCCGGGTTGGTGCTCATGGTGGTCCCCTTCCGGGACGAGCGAGCTGGGTTGACGGCGTGGACGCTAGGCAGGCCGAGTGCGCAGGCTGTGCGGATCGAGTGACCGGCCGCCGCACGTGAGCAGGTCGACGGCGACAGCCAGCGGAATCAGCAGGCAGGATGAGCCGATGACGAGCACCGCGCACGACGGCGAGGTGCGGTTTGCCCTCTTCGGTGGTGTTCGGGCGTGGCGTGGCGACGTCGAGCTGCCCCTGGGACCGCCTCGGCAGCGGGCGCTGCTTCAGTTGCTGCTCGTCGCCGGTGGAGCGCCGGTGAGTCTGAGTGAGATCCTCACCACACTGTGGCTGGACGAGCCGGCCGCGAGCGCGACGAACCAGGTCCACCGGCACGTTGGTGAGCTTCGCCGCCGCTTCGAGCCCGAGCTGGGCCGCCGTGAAGTCGGCCGTTGGCTGCTCCCGACCAGCTCCGGGTACCGCATCGCCGTCGACGCGACGAATCTGGACCTGCTCCGGTTCCGGGAGCTGCTTCGCCAAAGTGAGGACCTGGCGGCAACGTCGGCCGAATCCGCGACCGCACTGTTGGCGCGGGCGCTGGAGGTGGCGCGCGCCACGCCGGGAGATGACTCACTCCGCGGCCTGCCGCGGTTCGTCGCTGTCGAGGACGAGCGTGTCCGAGCCGCGACCGGGGCGGCGCGGATCGCGCTGTCGGCGGGGTTGCCCGGCGACGTGCTGCCCTGGCTGTGGGAGATCGCGGGCGAGCACCCGTTCCATGAACCACTCCAGGCACGCCTGATGGACTGCCTCACCCGGTCCGGCCGCTCCGCCGAGGCACTGGCGTTGTTCGAACGGATCCGCACCCGGCTGCGCGACGAACTGGGCATCGATCCCGGCGCGGCGCTCACCGAGGCGCAGGCCAGGGCGTTGGCCGGCCCCGCAGCCACCGCGGCCTCGGTCGGTTCGCGTGCGACGACCCCGCCGGCGCAACTACCGGCACCGCTGCCGGGATTCGCCGGACGTCACCGTCTACTCGCGACACTGCGCGACGAGCCGAGGGCCCTGCTCATCACCGGCATGGCCGGCGTCGGCAAGACGACCTTCGCGCTTCGCTACGCCGCTGAGCTCGCGCACCGCTACCCGGACGGGCAGCTCTACGTCAACCTGCGTGGTTTCGATGCCACCGCGGCATCGACCGATCCACTGGACGCGTTGGGCGACATGCTTGAGGGCCTCGGCGTTCCCTGGCAGGGGCAGCCCGAGTCCGTCGATGGGCGGTCCGGTCTGCTGCGCAGCATCCTGTCCCAGAAACAGGTCCTGGTGGTGCTCGACAACGTCCACGACTACCGGCAGGTCGAGCCCCTGCTGCCCGGAGCAGGCGCCAGCCGGGCGATCGTCACCAGCCGCAACATGCTGCCGGGCCTTGTCGCCTTCAACCATGCCCGGCTGGTCCAGCTCGAGCCGTTCGACGACGACGAGGTCGTCGAGTTCTTCAGCCACCGGCTCGCCACGGAAGCGGTCGGCGACGACCACGACGCCATGATCAGGCTGGGACGGGTGTGCGCCGGCCTCCCACTTGCCCTGGCGATCGTCGCGGCTCGCGCGGCGGCCAACCCGGACTTCCCACTGGACCTGCTCGTCCGGGAGTTCACCCTGGAACGGACGCCGCTCGAACACCTCAACGCCGGCAGCGCCGACCTGGATCTCGGCACGGTCTTCTCGTGGTCGCGCCGGGGCCTGTCCGATGACGCGGCGCGTACCTTCGCGTTGCTGAGTGTCCATCCCGGACCCGAGATGTCGACGGCCGCCGCGGTCAGCATGTCCGGGCTCGGCCCGCGGCGGGCCCGCGAGGTGCTCACCGAGCTGACGCTGGCCAGCGTGCTGCGGGAGATCAGGCCAGGCCGTTTCGTCTTCCACGACCTGGTCCGCGAGTACGCGTTGAGCTTGCTGGGCGACGACGCACTCGACGTGTCCGCCCGGCTCGTCAACCATTACGTGCGGTCCACCGGCAAGGCCATCCGCACCTTCGGACAACCTCCCGTCGCAGCCGTCGACGAGACGGTGCCGGGCATCGTTGCGGAGACCTTCGCCGCCAGCCACGACGCGACCCACTGGTACACCGAGGAACGACACGTCCTGCACCAGGTGTGCCGCCTTGCCGTCAGCCTGGGCGACTACCGCTCGGCGCTGATTCTCATGCTGGACTGGCGCCCCATGAGCCAGGCCGTCGACGCCCGCCACGACATGCTCCCTTTTACCGAACTGGCCATCAAGGCCGCCGAGCATGTCGACGAGCCGGCGCTCCGTGCCGAGTCCTACCGCGACGTGGCGTCCAACTTCGCACGCACCGGTCAGTCCGAACGCGCCCGAACCTACTTCGACCTGGCCGCCACCACGTTCGAACAGGCCGGAGACCGTGTCGGCCAGGCGAACGTCTACCGGAGCATGGCCGTGACCATGGTGATGGATCCCGGCGGCCGGATCGAACTGCTCCGCGAATCGGTCGCCATCGCCCGCCGGCTCGACGACCAGTCGATCCTGGCGACCTCACTGCACTCGCTCGGCCTCGGGCTGCTCTGGGCCGGCAGGTTCCACGACGCCCTGACCGCGTTCGCCGAGTGCGCCACGATCACCGCGACCGTTCCCGGCCTCGCCTACCTCCAGCCGCATGTGCTCTCCGGCCGGTCAAGGGCACTGGCCGGTGCCGGTCGCCTGACGGAATCGGCCGACGAAGCGGCGAGAGCCCTTGAGCTGCTCAGGCGGGAAGACGAGAGCCTGAGCGAACTCAGACTGCTGCGCTCCCACGGCGACGTGCTCACCGCGCTGGGCCGCACCCGCGAAGCGGCGGACGCATGGCGCCGATTCCTGACGCTGGCGCGGAGTCCCGAGCTCGTTCAGGAGACGAACGCCATTGACGACGTCACCGACGGGTCGGTGACCATTGACCGAGTCAAGGCAAAACTCGCCGCACTGCCGTAGCGACTTCTCCGGTCAGTGATCGCTCAGTGGTCGATGACCAACTCGCCCGCGCCAACCGGCCTGGTAGCGGTCATCGTGGACATGTGAGATCGGCCGGCGATGCAGCGGTCACCGCGTTCCACTCTGCCGCCGTCAGATCTCGGCCCGCCGCCGTGCACGCCGCGCGGATCAGCGCGTCGGTGCTCACGTGCCAGCGAATGATCGCGCCGTCCGCCGAGGCGCTGACCAACTCCTGGGCGTGCGCGGGGGCTGCCAGCACGGTGGAGTCCCACGCCGGTTGCCCGGTCGACCGGTCCGGGAACGGCAGGCCGAGCGAACCCACCAACGCACCGCTGTCCATGTCCCAGAACTCAACGGTGCCGACCTCGGTCAACCGGGCGACCAGCCGGCTTTCCGGTACCACGGCCAGAGTCGCGGCATAACCGGCATCAGCCGGGATCGTGCGCAGCCGCTGGGTTCCTGAGGTGTCCCAGACCTCCAGTGCGTTGTCCGCACGGCCGACCAGCAGCCGGTCCTGGGCGAACGCGACCGTGACAGCGTTGGTACCGGGCAGCGTTCGGTGCGTGCCGGACGCCAGATTGGTGACCACAACCGAACCGTCTGGCCGGACCACCGCGACGGAGGCTGTGTCGGTGCCGATCGCGACCTGGTCGGCCGACGGGTCAGACACGATCGGGCCGACGTTCCGCTGCCGCAGGACCGCGCCGTCGGCGATGGCACGGATGTCGGCATCCCCGTTGTCACTGACCACCACGACGGTGCGGCCGTCCGGTGCCAGCCGGGCCGCCAGCGGCACACCCGGCTCGCGCGACCATACCGGGCTGAAGCGGCCGGCCGACCATTGGAACGTGCCGTCGGAACCCAGTAGCAGTAGTCGATTGCCGTCCGCGCTCCACACCGGCACACCACTGGTGACGGGTGCGGTGAGCTGGTCGGCGCGCGGCGGCGTGGTCGTGAGGTCGTCCAGGACGAAATTGCGCCCGTCCGTGTCCGCCTCGCCGGACAGCGCGATCCGGGCACCGTTCGGTGCTATGTCGATGTCCGGGTGGCCGCCGGCATTGGCGACGTCCGTCGCGGCGACCGGCGGATCGGACCGCACCCGGGACGTCTGCGACAGGTCCCAGAACATGAGCGTGGTACCCGTCGCCGAGACGAGCTGGTGCTGGTCCGTCCCGACGAACGACATCGCGTCCACATGACCGGTACCGGTCAGCTGTTCGGCCGTGCCATTGAACCCGGGCCGGCCGACATACAGTTGCCCGCCACCCGCCACGGCGACCGTTCGTCCGTCGGTGGCGACGGCGAACCGGTCCGGATAGCTGATCGGCACCGGCACCCTCAGCTCCTGATATTGGCCGGCGGCGAGGAAGTCACTGGAGGGACGGGGACTCACCGCGTCCACGTTCGCCGTCCCGTACTTCGCCCACGCGAAGTAGCCGGCGTCCGCACTGAATCCGCAACAGTAGAAGGCGTCGGACGGCGTGGTCTGCTGTCCGCCGCTGTCGACGACGGCCAGCGATCCGACCGAATACTGCCGCCACGAGCCGACCCCGCGCTGCACGGTCACCGTCTCGTCATCCGGCAGCCCGATCGTGTCCCAGGGGCCGTCCATCGCGGCACTGCGCAACTCCTGGCCGCTCACGCCGTCGAGCACCACCAGGACATGGTTGCCCGAACCGTCGACCCGGACGGCCGCCACCGTCCGGCCGGACGGCGAGATGGCGATCATCTTCCGCTGCTGTGGCAGAACCTGGCTCTCCTGTTGGGAAATCGGCAGCACAACGGGTCTGGTGCCGTCCACGCCGTTCCAGATGAACACATCCGTGTCGTCGGACGCCATGATTCGGCCGCCGTCCGCGTCGATCGCGACCTCCCGGATCCCCCGGCCGCCCACCCGCACCTGGGTGAGCGCATTGGTGGCGAGGTCCCATCGGACGATCCGACCGTCGGTGGTGCCACCGACGACGACATGGTTGCGCGCCGCGCCGGCCAGCGTCGCGGTGGTCACACCGACCGGCAGCACGCGCACCAGATGCGGGCTGGCGGTGACCGCCTCGAACAACGCGGAGAATGTCACCGGGTCGGGGTCCATCCGGTAGGCGACGACCGCGTACAACTGGGCGAGATCCAGATGGTTCGCCAGATCGGCCACGGACAGCGCGGCCAGCTGCCGGGCGGTGGCCACCCGCGACTCGTGCTGCGCGCTGTTCCGTTGCGCGACCGCGACCACGGCGGCCACGACCGCGACCACGAGCAGTACCGCGAGGGCCGTCAGCCCGCCCCTGGCCAGCCGCATCGCCCGCCGATGCTGGCGGACGTGTTCGCCGATCAGCAGGTCCTTCGGCGTGTCCCGGATGACGGCGACGACGTCCGCGACGCAGTCCCGCAGTCGCGGGTCGTTCCGATCGACGGCTGTGGTCTCCCGCAACCACCGCAGATCGACCCAGCGCGGCTCCGCCGGGAACGCATCACGCAACACCGGCGGCAACGCCGAGGTTCTGGTCTCGTCGACGTCATCGGCGCTCCCACCCCACGGCAACTCGCCGTCGGTGAGCACGATCACCATCCGCTCGATGGAACGGTGCGCCAACCACCAGCCCGCCTCACGATCCACCCAGACCGACCGCGCCGCCTCCCGCGAGGCCATCAGGATGAACCAGTCGGATTCGGCGAGGGCACGCTCGATCGAGGGCCACAGCCCGGGATCGGCGGCGAGATTCGTCTTGTCGCGGAACACCCGCGACGAACGGAGCTGATACCACGGCTTGGCCAATCGCTCCAGTTCCCGCTGGAAAATGGGCGCCACCACGCTGTCCCGGCCGTGGCTGTAGGACATGAATGCGTGATATCCGACGGTTCGCCCGGACAGTCGACCCACCCGAGCCGGTTGCTGCGTCACGCTTGCCATGATCGCGCCGAATGGTGTCGGCACAATCCGCCACCACGGTACCGGCGGCGAGCGGGTCAGCCGGCGCTCTTGCCCTGCCCTTACCAGCGCACGATTTTGAGCGGTTGTGATTGTGCAGGATATGGAGGCACGGCACCGCTCGTCCCCGGCTCGCATCGAGGGCTTCCAACGATTGACCGCGCTGTGCAGCAGTTCACGAAACAACGATGCCTCCGACTGGCCTCGCTCCCACCGTTCTGTTTCCGCGACTTTCCGCGTGCGTGGTCGCGCTCCGGGGTCGGACAACTACGCAATGCACATACATGTAACGGCATGGGTCTGTGTAACGACCGGACAAGTAAGGACAACACACACTGAATTTCGCGGGAGACCGTTGGATTCTCCAGAATATGTTGGTATACAAATGACCGAACTCGGTATTCCCGCCGATGTCTCCATCGGCACGTTTCAGACCGCGCCACTGCCGAATGTAGTTGCCGTGCCTGCGGGTGCCTTGGCGCCGGCCATTGCCACTGTCGACTCGGCTCAGCGGTTCGTTCGCCTGGTGCCCGGCGGCAGCGGCATCATCTATGCGATTCAGGCCGACGGCGCGATGGTCTGGTACAACCACACCGGCTGGAGCAACGGCGCGGCGACCTGGGCCAACGGCGGGTCGGGTGTGGTGATCGGCAGTGCGTGGCAGCAGTTCACCACGGTGCTGGGCAATTCGGACGGCCAGCTTTTCGCGCTGCGCGCCAATGGGGACCTGCTCTGGTATCGGTTCGTCTGCACCAATCTGGCCACCGGGGCCGGTTCCTGGGCGGCCAACAGCGGCTCGGTGATCGGCCGGGGATTCAACGCGTTGCCGCGGATATTCGGCGGCCCGGGTGGCGTCATCTACGGCGTGGCCGACGACGGCAGCCTGAAATGGTACAAGTACCTGGCGGGCAACGGCACCAACGGGGCAGGCGCCTGGGTCAACAACGGCATCGGCTCGGTGATCAACACCGGGATGAAGGTCTACCCGTCGCTGTGGGCGGACGCCAGCGGTGTCATCTTCGGCGCGAAGGAGGGCGGCGACCTCTACTGGTGGCGCTACCTGGCCGGGGACGGCACCAACGGCACGGGCGCCTGGGCCAACGCGAACGTGCCGGTGCGGATCGGTTCCGGTTGGGGTGACGGCCTCCAGAAGGAGATCCTGTCCAACGGCGGTGGGACCGTGTACACCGTCGCGGTGGACAACGGCACGGTGCCGGCCAACGATGACAAGCTGGTCTGGTACCGGCTGAACAACCCGACCACCGTCACGCCGACCACCATCTCCTGGGTGAACAACGGCGTGCCGGCCACGATCGGCAGCGGCTTCTCGCTGGAGCGCACCGCCGCACTCCAGGGCTACACCGACAAGGCGAGCGTGACGCCGGGCGGCACGATCAGCGTGCAGGTGTCCAGCACGTTCGCCACCTACACCGCGTCGGTGGTGCAACTGTCCCCGGTCGCCGGCGCGCCGGTCACCGTCTGGGGGCCGACCACCGAGACCGGGCGGCTGCAGACCCTGCCGACCGGCTACCGGTCCACCGGCTGTGGCTGGGCCACCGACTTCACCGTGTCGATCCCGACCACCTGGCCAACCGGGGTCTACGCGGTCCGACTGGAGGGCCCGAGCGGGCTGCGCCGGCACGCAGCCTTCGTCGTCCGGCCCACCACGCCGGTCGCCAAGATCGCGCTGCTGCTGCCGACCTTCACCTACGACGCCTACAACTGCTGGGCCGGACACGACCAGTACTCGACCGGCCAGGACGGACAGCAGCGCACCTTCACGACGCTGCGGCCCTGCCTGTCGCACGACGTGGATTCGACGGCCACGGTCAGCCACACGCTGTTCAGCGACCTGTTCCTACTGCGCTGGCTGAGCACGAACTCGATCGCGGTGGACTGCTACTCCGATGGCGACCTGCACGCATCCGGCACCTGGCTGTCCTCGTACAAGGCCGTCGTGCTGGGCAGCCACCCCGAGTACTGGTCGGCCACCCTGCGGCAGAACCTGGTCAGCTACCTGGCAGCAGGTGGCCGGGTGATCTAC
>Ga0137385_10005120_pt1 | contig 11491 bp, 8 predicted proteins | sample SagtaG_FD_104921 | JGI IMG/M metagenome (GOLD analysis project Ga0137385, IMG submission 104921) | Vadose zone soil microbial communities from Sagehorn Ranch, Mendocino, California, USA - Sage2_R_80_16 metaG | ecosystem: Environmental > Terrestrial > Soil > Vadose zone | place: USA: California...
CAAGAGAGCCTGAATTTCCGGGTCAGCAGTGAAGCGCTTCGCCTTTGCCTTGAAGATGTTGTAGGTCCGCATGCAGCCGAGAGCGAAATCCCACACGCCCTGCTCGTCCTCAGTGCGGTGAGCATGCGCGTCGAAGTGACGCGGTCCGGTGTAGCCGTTCTCCTCCAGCAATTTGACCAGGAAGAACATGGACTTGAGATTCTCGCTGCCGAAGCGGAAATCCTGGTCATAGCGCGGCCCTTTCTGATCATTGAGGTCAATATGAAACAGCTTGCCTGCCTCCAGTGCCTGTGCCACACCATGCACAAAATTGAGCCCTGCCATGAGCTCGTGTGCCGCCTCGGGATTGAGACCCACCATCTCTGGATGGTCCAGCGTGTAAATGAAGCCAAGCATGTTCCCAATAGTGGGGAGATAGAGATCAGAGCGCGGCTCATTCGGTTTCGGCTCCAGAGCAAAGCGCATCTGGTACCCCTTGTCCAAGACGTACTGGCACAGGAAGTTGATCGCCTCGCGCATGCGCTTGACAGCTACCACGGGATCCTTGCCGGCATCCGTCTCGGTGCCTTCACGTCCCCCCCAGAACACATAGGTCGTTGCACCAAGTTCGGCACCCAGGTCAATCGCCCACATGGTCTTTTGCAGAGCGAAGGCGCGTACCGCCGGATCGTTCGAGGTGAAAGCTCCATCCTTGAACACGGGGTGGGTGAAGAGGTTGGTCGTGGCCATTGGCACGAGCATGCCATAATCCGAAAGCGCCTGCTTGAACCCGCCCACAATGCGATCCCGCTCAGCGGGCGTTGCATCGAAGGGAACAAGGTCGTTATCGTGCAAATTGACGCCCCAGGTCCCCAATTCGGAGAGCTTTTTTACGATGTAGACCGGATCAAGCGGCGGGCGCACGAACTCGCCGAAGGGGTCGCGTCCCCGGTTGCCAACCGTCCAGAGCCCAAAGCTAAATTTATCCTCTTTCCTGGGGGCATATTCGTCGCTGGCCCACTCACGTGCTGAATTCTGTGATATTGATGTCGTCATGACCTTCTCCTTTTTCTCACAGCTCATTCTGGTAAATGCTCTTAAAAAAATTCCTCAAAGGCTAACCCAGAACGGGATGATTATTCAACTACCACCTTCGTATCCACGACCTCCCGCTGCTGGTACTCAACAACCTCGCCGTCGAGTGTCACGGTCTTCTCAGCCTGGATGTCAGCCGATGAGGCCCCGATGCTGAAGGTGAACGCTCCTGGCTCGGTGATGAACCGCATGTTTGGATCGTAAAAGGCGAGCCGGGACGGATGCACCGTGAACGTGAGCCTGCACACCTGTCCAGGCACGAGGGAGATGCGGGCAAAACCGAGCAGCATGCGCTGGGGACGGGCGACAGAAGCAACGAGGTCACGGTAGTAGAGTTGCACCACCTCGTCACCTGTTCTCTCTCCGCTGTTACGCACCTGGATGGAGACCTCGATCGGTTCAGCAGTACTCGTCGCCTGCACGGTAAGGTCACGGTAGGCAAACGTGGTGTAGCTCAACCCATGTCCAAAGGCGAACAGCGGCAGCGTCGGCGAATCGATATAATCGCCGAATAACATGGCAGATTCACCTCCGGCACGCAACCCAACGTAGTTTGGGACCTGGCCGACCGAGCGCGGGATGCTCACTGGCAGGCGGCCGCTGGGATTCACCTTCCCGGTCAGCACGTCGGCCAGACCGTTGCCTCCTTCTTCTCCTGGCGGAAATACCTGTAGCAACGCGTTAGCTCTCTGCGCGATGGAAGCAAGCGTATGGATACGCCCACTAACCACTATCACCACGAGCGGGGTTCCCGTTTCGGCAATGGCCTCGACCAGTTCCTGCTGCACGCCGGTGAGGTCGAGGGAGGTCGCATCGTTCCCCTCCCCGGAAGTGGCCGGTCGCAAGAGGCCGCTGCGTCCGGCGACCACGACTACCGCCACATCGGCGTCGTGTGCCACCTGCACTGCCTCTGCAAAACTAGAGCGGTCGTCGCCCAACACCTCACAGCCTTTGGCGTATTCTACCTCTACGTCATCGCCAAGAGCAGAGCGCAGACCTGCAAGAGGGGTGACATGCGGAGTGAAATACGCACCGGGTGCGTAGTTCCCACTCGCCTGTGGAATGTTCATTCCTGCGACCTCGAAGTTCCGAGGGGCTGCGTAGATGATCTCCAGGTGAGCAGGGTAGTGGTAATCGCCTTGCAGGAGCCGTTCGTCATTCGCACCGGGTCCAATGACCGCGATGCGCTTCACTGAGGGAGACAGGGGCAGGACACCGTTGTTGGTCAGAAGGAAAACATCGCTTGCTGTAATGGTCCTCTACGGGCCTTATGAAGAGATGTGGTCTTTCCCGTCAAAAAACTAGTGGAAGATCGATAATATCCTGGCTAATTCAGAGCGTTGTAGACAGTGCTTGAACTGGAAGGACTGCATCAAGGTATCGATGTCCTGCTCATCCATTCCTTGGAAGAGTGCTGCGAACTCCTGCAGCAATGGCTCTGCAAGCAAGATGTGTCGCACTAATTGGTTAATCATCCATTGAGCACCAAAAGGGAAGGGATGGTAGTCGGGAAACTCTTTGGCGAAGGTCTCCTCCAGCGGCTGCATGAGCGGGCGAATGTGGGTATCGACGCTGCCCCATGAATCGACGCCCAGTCGAGCCTTTTTCTCCAGCAATGGTTGCAGGAGCTTTCTCCAGGGCGAGTCGGGTGCCGTATAGACCACCCCCTGCAAGCCGATGTCCTTGTACGTCCAGATGGCCCAGTTCGCTTGATAGCGGTCGTAGATCTCCAATTGGTCGCGCAAGACCTGGTAGCGCATGGCATCAGCGGTAGGATCTCCCACGTAGACCGGCCCGAACTCGCCTACCCAGATCGGTGTCCCCGTCTGCCACATGTAGGCCGTGCGTCGCAAAAACGTCTCCTCCAGGATAGACTCATCAACATACGCTCCCCGAGAAATGCCGGGATAGGGGCCCCCATCGATGAAGCCAGGGAGGGCATAGTCATGCACGGTGTAAATGACATGAGGCCACGTTTCCGTAAACATGTGGAATTCTGTCGAGTAGCGATTGCCTTCCAGAAAGAGGATGTGATCGGGATCGACAGCGCGGATGGCCTGGTAGAGCCGCCGATAGAAGGGTACTATCATCTCCTCACTGGGATCACCCGGCTCATTGATGGGGTTGTATCCTGCCACCCAGGGATGCTCCTTGTAATGATTTGCGATGACTTCCCAGAGGTGCACTACCCGATCCTGGAAATGCTTATGTTGCCAGAACAAGGCTTTGTGGGTTGGATTGTCGCTATGCCAGGCCTGATTTTGATAGCCAGGCAAGGCATGCAGGTCGATGATGGTGTATATGTGCTGTTCGGCACATAGGTCGATCACCCGGTCCAGGTGCTTAAAGCCCTCTTCCTTGATGACAAACGGCTCCATATCCGACTCGAAATGGCGATAGTTGATGGGAAGCCTCAGCAGGTTGAGGCCAAGGGACGCAATGAACTGAGCATCGTCGCGTTCGAAGAAATATTCCAGGAAGCGATCGAAGAAGAATTCATATTTGTCATTGCCCAGCACCTGGCGGATGGCCTGTCGCTGGCCTTCCTCGTTGGCAGGATAGCCGGTGATGAAATTCTCCATGTTCATCCATCCACCCAGTCCAAAGCCGCGCAACAAGACCTTCTGGCCTTTGCTGTCGACAATCGATGCTTCCTTTGTGGTCAAAACATTTGCTGACATGAGCGACTCCCTCTAGTGTTTTAGCTTGCCCCTTCCCTTCGTGTCCAAAATCGTAGGTTACTTACTAAAGCCCGCCATCAAGCCAGCGAGTAACTGGCGTCTGCCAAAGATGTAAAGCAGGATGATGGGTGTGGCTGAAAGGAAGACAGCCGACAGTATGGCCGGTACGTTGGTGGTAAATTCTCCCTGGAAGCTCCACAGGGCCAGGGGAAGGACCCGAACACTTGGACTCTGCGTCAACACCAGTGGAAACAGGAAACCGTTCCAGACCTGGATTGTTTCATAAATGATCACCGTGATCAAAGCAGGCCGTGATAAGGGAAGCACCAGGCTGAGTAAGATCCGAAAATGCCCGGCACCATCCAAGTACATAGACTCGTGCAATTCGTTCGGGATATCCCTGATGTAGGTGACTAGCACAAGAACGGACAGAGGAATACCAAAGGCCACATATGGCAGGATCAGAGCGAACAGCGTATCGTAAAGATGCATCGCAGTAATCATGGCATAGATCGGGATGATCGTGGCCTGCAAAGGAATCGCCAGCCCGAGGAGAAACAAGCTGAATATTCCCAGAGTGAAGCGGTTACGGATGCGCGAAATGGCATACGCGGCCAAAAGAGCTACCACAAGGATCAGCAGGACGCTTATGACGGTGACGAAGACGGTATTGACAAAGTAGATGCCAAAATTGGATTCCAAAACGTTCGCGTAGTTTGCCATGGTTGGATGGGTAGGAGGCAGCCAGGGAACGTCCGTGAAAAAGTCCGTTAACGGACGCAAACTGGTCATGAGCATAAAGAGGATCGGATAGAAGGCGATCACCAGCCAGATAATGCCAAAAAGGGCTGGAAGAAGCTCTCCGAACCACCTCCAATGAAGTGTGTGCTTTCCAGGTTGCTGCTGGGAGGCAGCCTCTATAGGCTTTGTGCTTACATGCATGGGTTTTCCTCACCTTCTTGTTGTGTCGTCAAGATTGCTTTACAAGCCTTCGCGCTGGCTTGACATCTTGGCAAAGCCGCTAAAACGAAGGAGAATGAACGAGAGTACGATACCAACAACTGCCAGCAGGACAGCCAGCACACTACCGTAGCCTACCAATTCGCTCTGGAAGGCGGTGATATACATCTGGAGTGGCAATATACGTGTGGCATAGCCCGGCCCACCACCGGTTGTCACCCAGATGAGATCAAAGTAGGTGAGAGAGCCGGTGAGTATCAGGATGGTGGAAGTGATAATGGTATATTTGAGCTGAGGCACGGTGATCGAGAAGAACTTTTGTAGAGATCCAGCCCCATCGATGTTCGCCGCCTCGTACATTTCCCTGGGAATCTGGCGTGCACCACCCAGGTAGAGCAGTGCGTGAAAAGGGATGAACTGCCAGGAAATGAGGGCAACGATGACGTAGAACGCCAGCTTAGGATCACCGAACCATCCTCTTGCCAGTCCAGGCAGGCCAATGGTCCTCAGCAAGGTATTAAGCAAGCCGAAGTTCGGATCGAGAATAGACTCCCAGGTGAGACCAATGGCAACCGTAGAGAAAAGGAGCGGTATAAAGTAGAAGACGCTCAGTACTGAGCGGTAACGCTGAAACCCGGCCATAAAGACGCCGAGGAGCAGGCTGATCGGGGTTTGAATAATCCAGCTCAGAATCATTAACTCAAAGGTGAGGATAAGCGCATGGCCGGTAACGGAGTCAGAAAAGAGCGCTATCCAGTTTTTCCATCCAACCCAGACTTCCGGCGAAAGGCCGTTCCATTGTGTAAAACTCAGGTAGACCGCGATGACCATGGGAACCAGTGCGAAGAGAGCATAGAAAACCAGCGCCGGCGTTACCCAAAGCACTGCTACCCAGTTTGCCCGTTGTGTTCCTGTTGCTGTCTTTATCGATGCGCTCATGACAATCTCCTATCTGGTGCAAGCCCAGGGAAAGGTGAGTTTCGCAGGCTCCGCTGCAATCGAGCGTGCAGAAAGCAACGCCTCTCTAGAACTCACCATCTTCGTCTACTCTCAAGAGATTTCTCGGACCTTTGCCGCTGTAGCAAGCTAATATACGACAGGAGAGTGGAGTAGAGCCTCCTGGCGTGTGAAAAGCTCGGTGTCTACCTGCCTACGATGCGCCAATGGTCTTATTCATGTTGCTCGAGAACTGTGGTGGTGTAATCTGTTTCAAGAACAACTGATCAAGATTGGTCAGCAGTGCCTGAGCAGGCTGCGGCAGCAGTGCCTGGTCCCAGGACAACTGATAATGGGGTGCCTTCTGAACCAACTGGTAATTGTATTGCAACCACTCGCCGTTTTGTGCGCTTGTTAACTGCGACTCAATCCCTTGAACTGGTGGCACATCACCCACGGCAATAAATTGCTTGATCTCGTTGTCACTCAAGTTAGCACTCTTGAGAAAGGTGATGCAGTTTTGCGGAGATTTGGCTGCCTGGGAAATGGAGTAGTAATTGCATGGATTGCCGGCGATGTTTGTCGGATCTCCCGTGCCTCCCTCGACAGCAGGGAAGGGGAACCAGCCAAGCTTGCCGCCTTGAACGAACTGAGGGCTATTCGTCTGGAAAACGGGGAAATTCCAGATCCCCTGTAACATCATTGCGGCTCTTCCTGTGTACACCAGGGCCGCATCCTGGTTCGTATCAGCGATTACCGAGCCAAACGATGAGCCAAATGCGCCCATAGTTACTAATTGCTGAATAGCGGTGTTTGCCTTGATAAAAGCATCTTGCGACCAGGCATTCGACTGATTCGCGGTCACAGCATTAAATACCGAGGGCCCACCATAACGATCGACGAGATACTCTTCGTACATCAGGTACGGCCATTTGCTGCCACCGGCGAGTGCAATGGGAATGAGGTTATGTTGTTTGAGCGTGTTGACGGCCTGGAGCAAGGCGTTCCAGGTTTGCGGGGGAGTCAGGTGGTACTGGTTGAAGATGTCCTTGTTGTAGAAGAATAATACCGGTTGCATACCACTGTTTGGCACGCCATAGATCTTGCCGTTGAAGGTAACGGCTGACATGACTGCTGGCAGAAAGCGGTTTTTCCAGGAGGAGTCCGCGTTGAGGTCGGAGGTCATGTCATACACATCGTTCGCGTTAATATAGGATTTGAGGACGCCACCCCCCCAACCAAAGAAAATATTTGGCGGGTTATGTGCCCCCATCGCGACTTGCAACTTTTGCTTGTAGGGATCGTTCTGAAAGTAGTTGATAGTCGCCTGCACATTCGAGTGTGTGGAGTTAAAATTATCAACAGCGGTCTGCACCACTTTCTGCTCAGAGCCCGTTCGGATATCCCAGATGGTGACGGTAGAGCCACCACTTCCCGTTGTGGTCTGACTGCTACCAACCCCAAAGCAACCTGTGAACGTTGTCGTCAAGACAGTTCCACCTGCTACCTGGAGAAACGTGCGGCGTGATACTTTTGTTTGCATCTCTCTGCCTTCCTGGCATCTCTGCCTGCTAAACGTTTTCGTCTTCTCATCAGGATGAGCTTACGACATGACGTCTATTCAACGGTATGATCATGCCCTTCTTAAATAGTCCTTACACGAGTGAATTGCATCCATTGCAGTTGACTCGTGAGCATAGATTAATGCTTTTCTCCCTCCTTTCCATGAGGATAAGTGCAACCCGAGTGCTTGAGAGACAAGATATTACCTCTTTGTATTCGTGACCTACAAAGGCATGCATGATTCACGAACTATCAGGGTTGTCGTCAACTCGACGCGCTTACTATCAAGAGGCTCTTCCGCGATCAGGCGCAATAACATCGTCGTAGCGACCCGTCCCATCTCCACAAGAGGTTGACGCACCGTCGTCAGTGCAGGAGCGATGATGGATGCGATTGGCACATCATCGAAGCCCACAACACTCATAGAATCGGGTACACTGAGACCGCGGGCGCGTAGTGCTGCATAGACGCCCATTGCCTGTACATCACTTCCCGCAAATATGGCAGTTGGAGGCTCCGATAAGTCTAGCAGTGCGATGGTTTGCTCGTATCCTGTCTGTTGCGCAAACCTACCGGGACGTATGAGTGCCGAATCAACGGGGATACCGGCATCTTCCAGAGCTGCACGATAGCCTGCAATGCGATCTCGGCTACAAGGCTGTGCCGCATCCCCACTGATAATCGCGATGCGTCGGTGTCCAAGTGAAAGTAAATACTCTGTGGCCATACACCCCCCAAGCCAGTTTGTTGCCCCTACGGAAGGAACATCGGGCCCCAATTCTCCACGGTGATCACCAACGACAAATGGAATCTTATTGCGAATCAGCATGTCCAGGCGATTTGACTGGCTATGTGCGAGAACAAGGATAGCTCCATCGGTCGCTCCATCGATCACTTTGGCGAGCCATCGCTGCTCAAACTGTAGAGAATCATGCGTGAGTGAAAGGGCTAATCGTAACTCCGTACGTTCCAGCACCTCCTCAACGCCGCGCACGATTTCAACAGAGTAGAGATTCGTCAGACCCGGCACCAGCATGTCAACGATGCCGCTACTTTCTTTCAAGGCATTCCTCACTCGACTCCGTATAAATCCGCTTTCTTTGATGACCTGTTCCACCCGCTCACGCGTTCTAGGTGCCACTTCAGGTCGATTATTCAAGACACGTGAAACAGTGGGGATAGAAACCCCGGCTTTTGCTGCAATCTCTGCAATAGTACTACGCTTGGATGAAGTTTCATTCATTTTCTGAAAGTGACCCGCCTCTTCTACCAGGATATACAGTAGTATTCCTGAAGATTGCCCACTTGTCAAGAGAAGCAAGAAATTGAGAAAACATACATCTCGAGACGAGATATTCCAGCACGTCCCCAATGCCCTACACAATTTCAATCGTGTACAAATGAGCAGATTCGGCACGAGTAAGTCAATGATGACACTCCTCTTTTTCCGTAAAGTATTCCTCACTCGGCTGCGTATCAATGCGCTTTCTTTGATCGCCTGTTCCACTCGCTCATGCCTCTCCTGGTATCCGATCAGGTCGATTATTCAAGATACAAAGATGGTGGGGATAGACAGGGTGTCAGGCAAAGTGAGTTTTGCTTATGGAAAGTGAAACAACAGTGCCTTCTTTAAGAAGTGTGAATCCACTGGTTGTGTCCCACTTCTGATAAGCAGTACGAGAGAATGCCAAAGACCCTGATAGAAATCTCAACTTTCGTTACAACCTCTTTAATCGTAGTGCGCCTGGGTACAGGCTGATATATTTTCTGAAATGTTCAGGTTTTTTATCGGAACTTGTTTTAAAAATAATACCGAAAATTTTTCTGTTTGTCAAGAGCAATCTTCAGACATCACAGGGCTTCTCAAAAGTTCTTTTTCCCGCCTCCGGCGGGAGGGAAGAGAGAAAGTGGGGGCCCTACACACTGTCTCCCAGACAGCGTTCCCCACACCCCGCTTAGGGACGGCTGTCCCTAAGAACCCTGCTCAACTTTTGAGAAGCCCTGACACCTGTTTACATTGAATTGACAGTGTCGGAACTCCTATGCTACTCTAGAGTAGAGCTGATCGGGTTCTTACGCACAGAAAGCATGACAAAGAGAGACAAAAAGAAGCGCGGGGAGCAGGACCAACGTCACCGCGAGCAGGACCCCAGCGCGCCGAGCCCCTCGGCGCTGCTACCGACGCTCGACGAGCGCCAACTCAGTGTCCTGCGTCGCATCGGGCGCGCGTGGGGCCAGGTTTGCGGCGACCCTGAGGTGTGGCGAGACGCGCTGCCCGTGGACCCCAGTCTTGGCAGCTATCCCGATGCTACGGAAATCCAGCCGACGCGTTTCGGGCGCTTCGTGCGCGTTTCCATGCGCAACGGACAGCTCCCTGCGGTTGAGGCGACAAGCGCGGCTGAGGTGCCGCCATCGCTGCTCGGTCGCGTCGGCTACCACCTGAGGCGCGTCTTGCTCGGCGCCCCGCTCAAGAGCACCGCGATCGCACACGAGCGGATGCGCAAGCTCGTGGCGCTGCCGGTGCTCTCCGCCGACGCGCTCTCGTCGATCGCCTACGGGCCCGAGGCCATGCTTGCGATCCTCGTCCTCGGCGGCAGTGGCGGGCTGAGCTACGGGCTGCCGATCGCCGCGACGATCGCGTTCTTGATGCTGGCCGTCGGCGTATCGTATCGCCAGACGATCCGCGCCTACCCCCACGGTGGTGGGTCGTACATCGTCGCCAGCGACAACCTCGGCCGCGTGCCGGGGCTGGTCGCCGCCGCCGGCCTGCTGACCGATTACATCCTGACGGTTGCCGTCTCGGGGGTCGCTGCGATCACCTCGGCGATCCCGTCACTCGCCCCCGCCACCGTCCCGATCGGGGTGGGCGTGATCGCCGTGCTGCTCGCCGGTAACCTGCGCGGCGTGCGCCAGACCGGCGCCCTGTTCGCCGCACCGACCTACGCGTTCATCTTCGCAATCTTCGCGCTCGTCGCCGTCGGTCTCTACGCTGCCGCCGGCCGCGGGTTCCACCCGACTCCGACGCCACCACTCACCGCGATGGAGGGGGTCAGCGTGCTCCTGGTGCTGCGCGCCTTTGCCTCGGGGTCGACGGCCATGACTGGCATCGAGGCGATCTCCAACGCAGTGCCGGCGTTCCAGCCCGTCGAGTGGCGCAATGCCCGCACGACGTTGACGTGGATGGTCAGCCTGCTGATCGCGCTGTTCGCGGGCACGATCGCGCTGGTCCATCTCGACGGCGTGGTGCCAAATGCGAACGAGACCGTTCTCTCGCAGCTCGCCCATCGCAGTTTCGGCTCGGGATTCCTGTACGCCTTCACGCAGGCGGCGACGGCGGCGATCCTGCTGCTCGCGGCGAACACCGCCTACAACGACTTCCCGCGCGTGCTGTTCCTACTGGCACACGACCAGTACGCACCGCGGCTCTTTCTGCGCATGGGAGATCGCCTCGCCTTCAGCAACGGGATCATCCTGCTCTCGGTCGCAGCGACGGTGATCTACGTCGCGTTCGGCGGCATGACCGACCCCTGATCCCGTTGTTCGCCGTCGGCGTCTTCCTGGCCTTCACGATGTCGCAGGCCGGGATGGTGGTTCACTGGTGGCGCCTGCGTGACGCTCACTGGCGCCGGAGCCTCTTCTTCAATGCCACAGGTGGCGTCCTCTCGGCGATCGTCTTCATCACCGCCGGGATCACGAAGTTCACCGCAGGCGCCTGGGTGGCCGTGCTCACGGTCGGGCTGTTCATGCTGGTCGCGATGCGTATTCGGCATCACTACGACCTGGCCAGTAAGGCGCTCGCGCTGCAGGCAGGTGCGATTGAGGTTCCACGACACACGCTCGCGCCGAGCGCCGCGGAGGGCGCGGCACGGGACGCTGCGGGAGCGAAGGGGCGCGAGACCGAGGCCCGGGCCGAGACCGAGGCCGAGGAAACGCCCGAGGAGATCCACCACCTCATGATCGTGCCGGTCGCCTCGCTGGACCGCGCCGGCATGCGTGCGCTGGCGTACGCGGCCTCGTTCCAACAGCCCGTGCTCGCGCTGCACCTGAGCCCTACCGAGGAGGAGGCCGAACGCTTTCGCGACTACTGGCGCCTCTGGGGTGACCATCTGCCGCTCGAGGTCGTCGTCTCCCCCTACCGCGCGATCGTCGCGCCGATGGTCAACTACATCGAGTTGTTGCATCGGCAACGCCCCGACCTGACGTTGACGGTGATCCTTCCGGAGATCGTCGTCCGGCACTGGTGGCACCGCATCCTACACAATCAGACCGCGCCGCGA
>Ga0137385_10005121_pt1 | contig 11490 bp, 7 predicted proteins | sample SagtaG_FD_104921 | JGI IMG/M metagenome (GOLD analysis project Ga0137385, IMG submission 104921) | Vadose zone soil microbial communities from Sagehorn Ranch, Mendocino, California, USA - Sage2_R_80_16 metaG | ecosystem: Environmental > Terrestrial > Soil > Vadose zone | place: USA: California...
GGCAGAGGAGAGACTCGATGAAGTCGCGGCCGTCTGCATTGCGGGACTTCACAGTAGACCGGCGGGTTTGGCTTCTCACCGGGGTGGCATTATTTATCGGAGTGTGTGCCGCAGGACTAGCTGTGCTGTTGCTGCGCGCGATCGCTGTCTCCACGAACATCTTTTACTATCATCGCCTTAGCCTTGCGCTAGTTGGGCCCGCGGGCTCGCCGCTCTCGCAATGGGTGATGCCGGTGGTACCGGTCGTGGGTGGATTGCTTGTAGGGTTGATGGCTCACTACGGCTCGGACAAGATTCGGGGACATGGAATTCCTGAAGCCATCGAGGCGATCCTGCTGCGGGGCGCTCGAGTCGATCCAAAGGTGGCGGTGCTCAAGCCGATTTCTGCAGCGATTGCGATTGGTTCGGGCGGACCATTTGGCGCTGAGGGTCCAATCATTATGACAGGCGGAGCATTTGGATCGCTGGTGGCGCAATGGTTGAAGTTAACCGATGCGGAACGGACGACGCTCCTGGTGGCAGGGGCAGCCGCAGGGATGTCGGCCACGTTTGCCGCGCCGATTGCGGCGATTCTGCTGGCGGTTGAGTTGCTTCTGTTTGAAATGCGGCCGCGGTCTCTTGTCCCTGTCGCAGTGGCGAGTGTGATGGCGGGAGCGTTGCGCATCGCGTGGCTTGGCTCGGTGCCAATCTTTCCGGTCGAACTTCACTCACAGATTCATCTGGCTCAGGCGCTTCTTGTGGCGGGTCCTTTGGGTGTGTTGGTTGGCCTTGCCTCAGCGGGACTGAGCCGGCTGATGTATGGGTTTGAGGATGGGTTCGAGCACTTCTGCGGCCGGATGCGCATTCACTGGATGTGGTGGCCGGCGATTGGCGGTATCGGAATCGGCCTGGGAGGATTCTTTTTCCCACGTGGGCTGGGTGTCGGTTATGACAATATCGCGGAGTTGCTGCGCGGCAATGCTCCTGTTGCGCTGCTGGTTGGATTGTTACTGGCTAAGTCGCTGATGTGGGCTTTCTCACTGAGCTCGGGAACGTCGGGTGGTGTGCTCGCGCCTCTGTTGATGATCGGTGCGGCGCTGGGTGAATCGATCGCGACGATATCGCACATGCCGGGCGAGACGCAGGCGATCTGGGCACTGATGGGAATGGGTGCGATGCTGTCGGGTGCGCTGGGAGTGCCGCTGACTGCGATTCTGTTCTCGCTCGAGTTGACTCATGCATTGCCGGCTTTGCTGCCGCTGAGCCTGGCATGCACAGCGTCTTACCTGGTGACTTCGCTGGTGATGCGGCGATCGATCTTGACGGAGAAGCTTGGTCGCCGAGGGTACCATCTGTCTCGCGAGTATGGCGTCGATCCCCTGGAGATGATCTGCGTTGCGGAAGTGATGACCGTTTTAAATGAACCGGTGGACGCCGAGAACGCGGACGGGCTTGCTGATGTGCTGGCTTATGCGGATGAGACCTGCCGCGCAGTAGCCGAGGAGATGGCAACGACTGGAGTGACGTGGATGCAGGTAGTCGATCGCGAGACAGGTCTGATCTGCGGAAGTATCAGCGCGAATGAGTTGCTGGCCGGGCGGAGACGAGCGGTTGTGCGTGAATCAGAGCGGAATCGATCATTCCAGGTTCGTTAGGAATGAATTTAGTAAAGTGGCTCCGGGTGCAGGCGAATTCCACTCCGGGGAACGGATGCATGGTTGCTGGATTCTCCACGAGGGGAGCGAGTGTTTGCTGCTCTATTGAGACGATGAAGGTGGTGGGTTTTCCTCGGCCCAGTGGCTGGGAGCGCGTCCCATGGTCAGGGTCAGGCGGCCTCCCGCAGCGATCTCCTTATGGTGGAGCCAGGCGCGATCGAGGGGTTTGCCATTGAGCTTTGCTGCGATCACGTACTTGTTGTCGGCAGAGACATTGATTGCTTCGATGGTGAAGTCTTTGTTGCCGGCGAGATGAATCGTAGTCTCTTCAAACGAAGGGCTGCCGATGAGGTAGATATCCTGACCGGCATTGGGAAAGATGCCCATCTGGCCAAATGCATACCACGATGACATCGCTCCCGAATCATCATTGCCAGGGAGGCCTGAGCGGCCGGCGTGAAAGCTGGCTGCGATTATTTGTCGAACGCGCGCAGCCGTCTTGTCGGGGCGACCTGCCCAGATGTAGAGATATGGACTGAGGAAGCCGGGCTCGTTGCCGACATCATAGCGACCGGGTAGGTCGAAGAATGCATCGAGCCTCTCGACAAACTTCTGCTGGCCTCCTACCTGTTTGATCAGCGATGCGACATCCTGGGGAACGAAGAAGGAATAGGTCCAGGAGTTTCCTTCATAGAAGGTTGTGCCGCCCCAACTGCAACCGTCCATCGCGGTGAACGGAGAGAGCCAGGTGCCATCCTGGTGTCGTGGCCGAATGAATCCATTGAAGCCGCCTTCGTTGAAGGTGGAATCCCACAGGTTCTTCCAGTTGGCTGATCGTGCAAGGTACTTGGCGTAGTCAGCGGTATTGCCCAGTCCTCTGGCAAGCAGTGCGATTTCGTAGTCGTTGGCCGCATACTCCATCGAGACGGAACCGGGACGGTCTGAGCCTTCAATCGATACGTAGCCGAGCTTATGCCAGTCTTCGAGTCCGCCGCGGCCTTCTTTGAAGTGGTCTGCGGGTGCGGTCTCAGCGTCGTGGAGTTCGGCTGCATAGGCGGTGGTCCAATCGATACCTTGCAGACCCTTGACATAGGCGTCGGTGATGAGAAATTCGGCATTGCTTCCACCCTGCACACGTCCGTTGTAGTTGCCGCTGCGCGCGTCGGGCAGCCATCCTTCGTGCCGGTAGATGTCCACAAGAGATCGCACGATGGCAGACTCGCGATTGGGGGCGATGAGTGTCAGCAATGGGCCGGAGGTACGGAAGATATCCCAGATGGCGTAGTAGTCGTCGTAATAGGGTTCGCTGGATTTCCAGAGCGGGTTCTCGGCGGTGCGGTCGGTCGGCATCAGCATGGTGTGATAGAGAGCGGTGTAAAAGACCTGCGCCTGCTCATCTGTCGGACCTTTCAACTCGATTTTGCTCAAAGCGCGATCCCACGCGGCAACTGCGGCCGCCTGGGTAGCAGCAAAGTCGAAGGCCGAAATCTCGGTAGTCGCGTTGCGGCGCGCCTGCTCAATGCTGATGAATGAAATGCCGATTTTCATCAGTACTTGCTGCCCGGCATGAGTGGGAAGGGAGAGCCATGCTCCGGAGTTTGAGTTTGCCTCGCCGCGCACGGTCTTGATTCCCGGTTGCAGATGTCCGTTCAGCCATGTTCCCGAAGATGCAGCGGGAGTATCGGTCATCGCGTAGAAGTAGACCGTGTACGAGTTTGGCTGCTTGTTCCAACCGCCGGTGACGCTTGAGGAACCTGCGACTTCAGTGGGGGAAAGAACATTGACTTCAGATGCGGTCAGCGATTGCGATTCGCCGTGCCTGACGCTGGAAAGCAGACAATGGCTCACGTCGAAAAGGAGACTGGATTGCGGGCTTGCCGGGTAAGTGAATCGGTAAAGAGCAGTGCGACGGGCGGCGGTGATTTCAACGGAGACTGCAGATCGCGCCAGTTTCACCGAATAGAATCCGGCAGATGCTTTCTCATCGGCTCGGAGCGATTGCGAATCGAGCGGGGCGATGTCATCCACTGTCGGCATGATGAGGATGTTTCCGTACTTCGCTCCGCCACCGGTGCCGCTGACGTGGGTTTGGCTAAATCCGCGAATGTCGCCGGTCGCTGTCCATCCCGCGTTCGGGTCATTCTCGCCCTGAATCATGTCGGGGCCAGGCTTGATCATTCCGAAGGGGAGAGCGGGCCCGGGAAACACATTGCCGCCGGCGTCGGCCCCAAGAAACGGGTCAATGTGGCGGGCGAATTGACCGCGGGCCGGAGGAACAAACAAGAAGACAGGCAAGAGCAGCATCGCTTGGCGAGCGAAAAAATTCATGAGGAAACTCCTCTGGAAGTCTAGCCGAAAGAGGCCTCGAGTAAGGCCAGGGATAGCAGCTCTTGTGGGCGGTTGATCTATTTCGGAGGAACAGGCGCGGCATTGACAGGAGGAGGCGACTGTTTGGGTGTGGTCGCGGGCGCCGTCGCGGGTGCTGTGCGCTTCTTTTTGGGCTTCTTCGCAGGCGTTGGCGTGGTGCAATTGGATGTGGGGGGAGCAGCCTTTACCGCGCTCTTTTCGGCCGAGAGTGTTTGCACGCTTGCTCGCAGGTCACTTAGCTGTTTCTCCTGTGAGAGAGCCTGATCTTGCAGGCGATCGTCGAGCGCCAGGCGAGCCTTTTGCAGGCCGGTCAAGGCCTGTTCCAACTGGCCGAGCTGGTCGCCGGGTGACGCAACTCTCGCAGCTTCTACCACGCGCAGAAGCACGTCATACAGAGCGTCGATGTTACGAGTGACCGGCAACACTTTGCTCATGGATCCGGGAGCCGCATCGGCTGCAACAAGCAACGGCGGCAAGTTTGTCTGCAGATCCCGGAGAATGGCACTGATATTTGTGCCTGCCTCTTCTCGCACGGTACCCTTTTTCCATTTATCAAGCTTCAATGCGCTCATGGTCTGCTGTACCGTATCGAGCGAGGGCTGCAGCGTGGCGGATGGGGCGCTCGGCTCTGAGGGGGCAACGGTCGCAGCCGGAGCGTCTTGCGCGGGAATGGCATTTGTGGGCGATTGCGCCGCGGTAACGGCTGAGACCGAGCAGACAGCGGTCAAGATGAGAACTAGGTTTGAGATGCGCATAGTTGTATCCTTTTGCTGCTTCGGAATGATTGCGACGACTCGTTCTCAGCAAGTTCGTACTGATACAGAGTCGGGATGCAGATCAGCTTCAACCATCGCCGCGAAGCTTCAGAACAATTTTAGATGCAAATGCAGGGTCGCGCACCTTCGATAGCTCGAGTGTGCGCTAAGTAAAAGCCCTGCGATTTGTTGAAGCGGTGGTCAATTCTCGCGGTTGGGCTCGGCTTCGGGCAAGACATCGTCTTCGCGTGCCATCCATACATACAAGGCGGGCATGAGGAAGACGCCGATGATCAGGTTGGCCAGCAAGCCACCCACAATGACGATGGCAAACGGCCGCTGTGAGTCGGAGCCGATGGCGTGAGAGAGGGCCGCAGGCAGCAGGCCGAGGGTGGCCACCAGCATAGTCATCATGACGGGACGAAGCCGCAGGACCGCCCCTTCCACAGCGGCATCAATGATTTGTTCGTGGCTCGATTCCTCGGTCTTTTTGCGCTGCGCACGCAATTGATTGATGAATTCGATCATGATGACGCCGGTTTCGACGGAGACACCAAAGAGAGCGAGGAACCCGACGGCCGAAGAAACGGAGAAGTTGGTATTTGTGAGGAACAATGCCAAGGGGCCGCCGATCGAGGCCATGACTACTGAGATGAGAATCAGCATGGACCATTTGAAGGAGCGGAACATTGTGTAGAGCAGGACAAAGATCACCAAGACAGTGATGGGAATGACGACGGCCATGCGCTTGTTCGCACGCTTCTGGCTCTCATATTCACCCGCCCACTCAAGGTGATATCCAGTGGGCAGCTGCACATTGTGCTCAACCTTGCTTATGGCTTCTTCCACGGTCGATCCGAGGTCGCGGCCCACGACGGAATACTTGATGGCGATGTAACGTTGTCCGCCTTCGCGGTTGATAGCTTCGGCACCATCGTCGGTCGAGACGGTGGTGAGTTGCGCAAGGGAAACGCGCTCGCCGGATGGCGCCAGCAAGCGCACGTTTTCGATGGCTTCGCGGGTGTCACGGTATTGCTGCTGATAGCGGAGAGTTACATCGTAGCGTGCCTCACCCTGCTGCAATTGCGTTACAGCGTTCGCGCCGACCGCGGTCTGGATGGCGTCTTGAATATCGGCGACGTTGATACCCCAGCGCGCCGCGGCATCACGATCGACTTTGAAGTTGAGATTGGGCTGGCCCACTATGCGAAAGATGCCCAGGTCGGCGACGCCTTTCACCGTGGCCATCTGGCTCTGAATGATCTCAGCGGTGTGCTCGAGCGTACGCAGATTATCGCCGTAGAGTTTGACAGCCAATTCACCTTTAACGCCCGAAACAGCTTCTTCCATATTGTCGGAGATGGGCTGGGAGTAGTTCCAGAGAACGCCGGGAAACCTGGTGAGTTCCTTGTTGATGGCAGCGATCAATTCTTCTTTATTTTGGTGGAAGACGGGGCGCCAATCCTTCTTCTGCTTTAAATCTACGAAGTATTCAGTATTGAAAAAACCCGCGGTGTCGGTGCCGTCATCGGGTCGGCCGGTATGGCTGATGACGGTTGTGACTTCGGGGAATGACGCGATGATGACACGAGCCTTGTTGGTGAATTCAACACTGGACGTGGGGCCTTCACTGGGAGGCAGGGTTCCGCGGATCCAAATGGAGCCTTCATCGAGGTGGGGAAGGAATTCAGAACCGATGGGTCCGCCAACGGCGAGATAAACGGCGAAAAGGAAGAGGCCGGTGGAGATGCCCACAGTAAGTTTGCGGTGCACGATGGCCTCGCGCACCGAGGTGCGATAGTGGCGGGTGAGCCACTTCATGATGGGGTTTTCCCACTCTTGCGCTCCTCTTGGGAACAGGATGATGGCCATCACCGGCGCCACAAGTATGGCGAACAACAGCGCACCGATAAGCGCGAACGTTACCGTCCATGCCATGGGTTTGAAGAGGCGTCCCTCCACCGCCTGCAGCGTGAAGATGGGCAGGTACGAGGCGATGATGATGCCGCGGGCAAAGAAGACGGGACGCTGTACCTCGTGCGATGCATCGCGAATCTTTTGCATCGCGGTACGCGTGTCGTCGGGGTGGGACAGGTGGCGAATGATGTTCTCAATCATCACTACCGAACCATCAACAACCATTCCGAAGTCCAGCGCTCCGAGGGAGAGCAAGTTCGCTGGAATATGGCTGAGGTCGAGACAGATGGAGGCGAACAGCAAGGCAAAAGGGATGGTCAAGGCGACGATGATGGCGCCGCGGATGTTTCCCAAAAAGAGAAAGAGAATGATGGAGACCAGGATGATGCCTTCGGTCAGGTTGTGCTCGACGGTTTCGACCGTGAACTTTACGAGGTCAGAACGATCGAGGAATGGAACAACCTTGACGCCCTTGGGAAGCATGGCGCTATTGAGCGTTTTGACTTCCTGATGGATTGACTGCAGGACGGGGTCGGAATCCGCGCCTTTCTGCAGCAGTACGATGCCTTCAACGGTATCGGGATTGTCGACGATTTTGCCATCGGGACGATGCGTGGCGCGCCCGACCTGACCGAGGCGGATCCGAGGACCCTGCGCGACGGTTGCAATGTCTTTGACGCGAATCGCCGCGCCATTTTGGGTTTTGACTACCGTGTTCTCAATGTCCTGCACGCTGGAGTACAGGCCGAGCGATTGCAAATTGATCTGTTGCGAACCCTGCTCGATGAAGCTGCCGCCTCCATTGGTGTTATTTGCGGCAATCTGTTGTTCAACCTGGATAATGGACAGACCGTAAGCGGTGAGTTTCTCAGGATCAAGTTTGACCTGGTACTCCTTGGTGGGACCGCCAAAGCTCGATACGTCTACGACACCCTGGACGCTTTTGAAGTTCTTCTCGAGGGTCCAATCTTCGAGCGACTTCTTCTCCATCACGTCGTAGGAGGGGTTGGTGCTATCGAGGGTGTACCAGTAGATCTGGCCGACGGGACTCCAGTCGGTGCCCATCTGTGGCACCAGCCCAACGGGCAAGTTGACCTGGCCCAAACGCTCAAGCACATGTTCGCGATTTACGTTGCTGGTAGAGTCGTCGTCGAAGATGAGCATGAGGCTGGACAAGCCGGCGAGGGTGGTGGAGCGCAGATGGGTGAGGTGAGGGATGCCGCCCATCTGGATCTCGACAGGCACTGTGACTTGCCGCTCAATCTCTTCGGCGCTTCGGCCGGGCCATTGCGTGATGATCTGAACGTAGTTGTTGGCGACGTCGGGGTAGGCTTCGATAGGCAGGTTACGGAATGAAATGACACCCCATCCCGTGAGCAAAATAACTCCGCCAAGTACCAGCCACCGGCTCTTAAGTGCGAAATCGACAAGGGCGCGAATCATCTACTGGTTCCCCGCGGTTTCGAGTAAGAGCGCATTTTTGACGATCTGCTGTCCAGGATCAATTCCGGAGAGGACCACCTGACGGCTGCCGCTGATGATCTGGCCAGAACGAACCTCAGTGCGCTTGAAGTGGTTGTCACCCGCAGGCATAAAAACCCAGTCGCGATCGTGGAGGTGAAGAACGGCTTCGGCGGGAATGACTGCGTGGGATTCTGTCTTTTTGCTCGCGAAGGTGGCCGTGACGAACATGCCAAGTTTCAGGAAGCCTGGGTTTTTGACCTCGATGCGCACCTTGGCGGTGCGCAATTGCGGATCGAGGACCGGTCCGATATCGCCAATGCGGCCGGTGATGGGGCGGTCGGGATAGGCGTTCAGCTTGATTTTCGCTTGCTGCCCGAGTTGCAGCCTGGGAATGTCGTTTTCGTAGACATCGCAAAGGACCCAGACGGCGCTCAGGTCGGCGATGGTGAAAGCAGTTGCGGAGCCCGCAAGGCTGACGCCAGCAGCGGCGGAGTTGGTCACATTTTGACCGATGATGACGCCAGAGATCGGAGAGTTGACATTGACCACGCTGCTGGGATGAGCCTTGTCGACGCCTTGAATCTTCAGCTGCTCTTCGGCGGCATCGAGATCGGCCTTGGCATTATTTTCCGCGTCGTCTGCCTGCTCGACCGTGGCTTGCGATATTGCGCCGTGCTTGTAGAGATCCTGGGCGCGCGTGTCGGCTTTGTGGGCGAGTTGTTCGTCGTTGACTGTCTTGAGGTAAGCGTTGAATGCGGTGGCGATGTCGGAGCTCTGAACACGAAAAAGGAGCTGGCCTCTTTTCACGTTGTCGCCGAGACGCCTCTTGATGTCGATCACGCGGCCGTTGGCCAGCGAAATGACGGGCACCTCGCGCGAGATATCGGGAGCGACGCTACCGGTGGCGTTCAATTCAGTGGGCGCATCTACTTTCTCTGCCGTGACCAGCGGGAACTTTGCCACGTCATTGTTATCGATCGTGACCTGGTTCATGTCAGGCACCTGGATCACCTGAGCGGGCGGCGGAGCGCCATCGCCCTTCTGTTTTGCTTTGCAGCCCGAGAGAATCAGCGGAACGGAAATTGCCAGGACCAGGAGCAGCGAAAGCCTGTGAAGGGGATTTCGGAAGATATGCAGCATCATTGGATCACCTCGCGCCCTACGGCAAGATTCAGTTGTCCAGCAGCGGTCAAGTAGGACCCGATCAACTGGAGATAGGCCAGCTGCACAGTGCGGTATTCGCTTTGCGCGTTGAGGAAATCCATTAACGAAGCGCCGCCGTTCTGATAGGAGTAGGTCACGGTATCGCGCACGCGGGTGGCTTGGTCCTTGTACTTCGCTTTGTATGGCTTAAGCAGGGTGATGTTGCTTTCCATCTGTGCATAAGCGGAATCGACATCGCTGAAGACCTGGTTGCGTGTGGCTTCGCTGGCCTGTTGGGACTTGTCGATATCAATCTGAGTGCGTTTCTTCTCGCCCTGGTTTCGGTCGAAGATACGGAGAGGGATATTCACGCTGGCGCCTATCGTGTTTTGATCATTGGGATTGTTGAATGAAGGGTTGTGAGTCCACCACCCGGCGAACGTGGGGTCGGTTGAGCCGTTGGAGATCGCCAGTTTGTGATTGATCTGCGACTGCTGGATCGATTCGATGGCTGCCTGAAGGTCGGGTCGGGAATCGAGAGCTATCTGGCGGAAGTCGGCAAGCGTCTTGAGGTCCTCTGAAAAATCAAACGGGCCGGTAACGTCGAATTGGTCGACAGGGGCGTGGTCGTTGAGCAACTGCAGGAGCTGGATCTTCGCCGTCCGCAGGTTGACGCGGGCGTTCTGAAGTTCCGCTTCATACTGGGTGCGCATCAGTTCAATGCGGTCGAGATCGATTTGCGCGATGTCGCCGGCATGAAAACGGTCGCGGGAGATCTGGATAATGCGGTCGTAGTATTCGAGGTCGGATTGAGCGAGCTCTGTTATTGCCTTGGCTTGCAGGGTACTCACAAAGGCAGCGCGGAGGGTGAATCCCAAGGTGCGGCGCAGATCTTCGTGCTGGGACTGTGCGATACGAGTTCCAGCCTTGGCGCTTTCAAGGCGCAGGTCGCGCTTGTGGTCCCGTTCGTGCAGGTAGCTCATCTGCGACTGGAACTGAGTGCCGATAAAAGGCTGCCATACCCCGTTATTCGGAGCGAGTTGGGTGCCATCGGTGGCGAATGAAAACTGCGGATTTGGTCTCAGAAAGGCGGTGATCACCTGAGAGCGCATCTCATCTACGCTCATAGCGTCGGCCTTGAGCGCCGGATTGGCCGCCTCAAACTTTGTCTTGACCTGCTGCCAGGTAAGACTTTGCTGCGCTTGAAGATAGGCGGGCACAAGGATCAATGCGCCGGCCGCTGTCAAGGCAGACAGGGAGGGAAACATCAGCTTCATACACAACCTTGCACCGTGGTCTGCACGGCGGACGGGAAGGGACGAGATTTAGGTTGAAGCGGGGCTACTGGGTCAGGCCGTAGGTGGGGGGCGGGTCTGAATTGGGTCCCGGGCGAGATCATCGAATCGGCCCAGAGGCAGAGAATTGGGGGCGCTCAAACGCCGGTAGCCAAAAGTCAGCTCGGCAAAGAACGGTTCGGGAGGAGCGGCGATTGCCGGGAAGGTCGAGTGCGGACATGAAGCCACGTGGTCTCGACGCTGACAGGTGTCGGTTTCGGCTGGATTTTGAATTGACCACAAGTCATCGCTGACCGAGATGACCGGGAAAAGGATCACAAAGAGCATGACCAGCGAAACGAACCGCAAACGCCTGTCTGGCTGGGTGCGGTGCTCGCTCCGGAACCAGAAGCACACGACCAAAATGCCCAGCAGGGCCCATGCGGAATTTAGAAGAAACTCCATGCTCTATAACGATTCTAAATGAGGGCAAACAGACTAACTATTTTCCGCCTGACGGGTATAGATATGCGATGTCGGCGCCTCGGGAAGGGCCGATTTGATTCCGTTGGCGGAAGGTGTACGCTCGCCGATTTCCACAATGAATCGCGGTTTGCGGGGATTGCGACCGAACCTCTGGAGTGTTTTGGAATCGCGCGAAAGTGACTGTTTCAGAGTCGCTGTGTCACACTATTGAAGTTAACGGCAGTCGAGTTTGGCCCCATCCTGTATTGAGTCATGAGACGGCCGAATCTGCGGTTTGTCGGTGCCGCGCTTCACTTTACCGGCTTCAGGGGCCTGTAGCTCAACGGTTAGAGCAGGGGACTCATACTCGGAATTGGGACGATTTGCACATATCTACATGTAACGGCACAGACTCTGCCTCCCACGCATAGCCTAGATTAATGATCAACATCCCCCCACTTGTCCTGTGCA
>Ga0137385_10005124_pt1 | contig 11486 bp, 8 predicted proteins | sample SagtaG_FD_104921 | JGI IMG/M metagenome (GOLD analysis project Ga0137385, IMG submission 104921) | Vadose zone soil microbial communities from Sagehorn Ranch, Mendocino, California, USA - Sage2_R_80_16 metaG | ecosystem: Environmental > Terrestrial > Soil > Vadose zone | place: USA: California...
AGCAGGAGGCCGACCAGCGTGCCGACGACGCCGATCGAGGCGCCGGTGATCAGGAAGATCCGCAGGATTGCGCCCTGCGTCGCTCCGATGGTGCGCAGGATGGCGATGTCGGTGCCTTTGTCCTTCACCAGCATGATCAGGCCGGAGACGATGTTGAGCGCCGCCACCAGCACGATCAACGTGAGGATCAGGAACATCACGTTGCGCTCGACCTGCAGCGCATTGAAGAAGGTGGCGTTGCGCTGGCGCCAGTCGATCATGAAGATCGGGCGCGCTGCAGCCTGGGCGACGAGCGTGCGGAAGCGGTCGACCCGATCGGGGTTGTCGGTGTAGACCTCGATCGCGGTGACGTCGCCCGAGCGATTGAAATAGGCCTGCGCCTCGACGAGCGGCATGAAGACGAAGGCGGCATCGTATTCCGACATGCCGATCTCGAACACCGCGACGATCTTGTAGGGCTTGATCCGTGGCGTCGTGCCCATCGGCGTCACCGCCCCGCGCGGAGCCACGAGCGTCACGCTGTCGCCCGCGCGCAGCGACAACTGATCGGCCAGCCGCCGCCCGATCGTCACCCCCTGCCCTTCGTCGAAGCCTTCGAGCGATCCCTGAGTGATCTTCTTGGCGATCGAGGGAAGTTTTGCCAGATCGTCGCCCCGCACGCCGCGCACCAGCACGCCGGCGGCATTGAACGGCGAGGACGCGAGCGCCTGGCCCTCGACGATCGGCGCGGCGAGGATGATGCCCTCGAGCTTTGACACCCGCTCGGCCACCTCTTGCCAGTCGGTGAGCGGGGATTCGAGCGGCTGGATCAACAGGTGGCCATTGAGGCCAAGGATCTTATCGAGCAACTCCTTGCGGAAGCCGTTCATCACCGCCATGACGATGATGAGGGTCGCGACGCCTAGCATGATGCCGAGAAAGGAGAACCCGGCGATGACCGAGATGAATCCCTCCTTGCGCCGCGCCCGCAGATAGCGCAGCGACAGCATCCATTCGAAGGGCGAAAACGGGCGCGTCCCGGTCGGCTCGGCCATGAAATTTGTTCCCCGCCCTCCGATTTTCACATGATTCTGGCCGTTTCACGCCATGGCCGGAGGTCCCAAAGCGGGCAAAGCGCACAGGTTCATGGCAGAAGCCGCTGGATGGCGTCGGCAGGCGGCATGAGTTCCCGGCTGCCGTCGGCGCGGCGCTTGACCTCGACCTTGCCATCGGCGAGGCCTTTTGGCCCGATCAACACCTGCCAGGGAATTCCGATGAGATCGGCGGTCGCGAATTTCGCGCCCGGCCGCTGGTCGCGGTCGTCATAGAGCACCTCGACGCCCCGGGCCGAAAGCGCGCGGTAGAGGTGCTCGCAGGCCGCATCGGTGTCGGCGCTGTCCTGTTTGAGGTTGAGGATCGCAACCTTGAACGGAGCGACCGCATCCGGCCATTGGATGCCGGCATCGTCATGGAAGGCTTCGATGATGGCCGCGACCAGCCTCGACACGCCAACTCCGTACGAGCCGCCCTGGATCGGCCGCTCAACGCCATCAGGACCGGTCACCAAAGCCTTCATCGGCGCGGAATATTTGGTCCCAAAATTGAAGATCTGGCCGACCTCGATGCCGCGGGTATGAAGCCGTTTATCCGCGGGGACCTCGCGCTCGAAACGAGCGGGGTCGTGGACGTCCTCGGTCGCCGCATAAAGGCTCGTCCACGGCTGGATGAGCGGCATCAGATCAGCATCGTAGTCGATGTCCGCGCCGGGGACCGGCAGATTGAGAACATCCTTGTGGCAGTAGACGCCCGACTCGCCGGTCTCGGCCAGGATGATGAACTCGTGCGACAGGTCCCCGCCAATCGGCCCGGTTTCAGCCCGCATCGGAATCGCCTTGAGCCCCATACGCGAGAACGTGCGCAGGTAAGCGACGAACATCTTGTTGTAGGATAATCGCGCCGCGGCCTCGTCGACATCGAACGAATAGGCGTCCTTCATCAAGAACTCGCGCCCGCGCATGACGCCGAAGCGGGGCCTGATTTCGTCGCGGAACTTCCACTGAATGTGATAGAGGATCTTCGGAAGTTCGCGGTAGGAGCGAACGTAGCTGCGGAAAATCTCCGTGATCATATCCTCGTTGGTCGGCCCATAGAGCATGTCGCGCCCGTGCTGATCCTTGACGCGCAGCATCTCGGGGCCGTACGCATCGTAGCGTCCGCTCTCACGCCAGAGATCGGCGAGTTGCAGCGTCGGCATCAGGAGCTCGATGGCGCCCGCGCGATCCTGCTCTTCGCGCACGATCTGCTCGATCTTCTTGAGCACGCGAAAGCCGAGCGGCAACCAGGCGTAGATGCCCGCGGCCTCCTGCCGCATCATGCCGGCGCGAAGCATCAGCCGGTGGGAGACGATCTCCGCTTCCTTCGGCGTCTCGCGCAGAATGGGCAAGAAGTAACGCGACATTCGCATGGGTGGCGATCCAAGAATCGGATGGCTTGCGGACCCGCGAGTGAAACCGGATCAATCGAGAAAAGACAAGGGCTATCAAGGCCTTCCGGCCAGAATTTGCGGCCGCGCGGGGGCGTGGCGGCCAACCACGGTCATCGACCTCACGAAAGTTTGTTTTGCGTTTTTCGGCCGCAAGCAGGTGGGGGGTGACAAGGAGTGGGCAGATTGGATAGGTTGCCGACACATGGTCGGAGCCGAGGGTGGGTCCCCGCGTCTCCGTCATGGGTCCAAGTCTTGGGAGGACAAGCCCGCAGGCGCGTAAAGCCACAGCCGCCACGGTCGAGTCGAGTTCGGCGGGGATGACGGGTAGAGGACCGATCAATGGGAGCAGGGCCTTGGCCCTGCTCAATTTTTTGGGGTTGGCAGGCTGGATAAAAGCGCAGTCTCGCTCACCGCTCCATTCCCAGCAATGTGATTAGGCTATCAAGCGTCACCAGCCGGTAGCTGTAGACGACGACGCAGATGATGAAGACCAGCGTTGCGACGACCGTCGTCCAGACGAGCTTTCTCCAGACCTTGGGGATCGCAGGCGCACCGGGATCGGTGCCATGCACCACCGCCCCGCTTTCCTCCTGGCTGCGCACGCCCCATGGCAACACCGCGAACAGCACGGTCCACCAGATGATGAAGTAGATCGCAATGGCGGTCGTTAGGGACACGGCTTGGTTACCTCGGGAGTAGAAAGGCAGAAGATTAAGGTAAAAAACAAATCGAGCCCGCGCCAACGTATCGCCCGCGGGCCCGCAATGTTAAAGACGCAGGCAACAGTCAGGGAGACACTCATCATGACCTTGCGTATGTTGACCTTGCGCCTCGCGGCAGCTCCATTCCTGGTCGGTCTTGCATTCGGCACAGTGCCGGCAACGCCCGCTTCCGCCGACGGCTTCACCTACCAACCGACGCGACACTATCAGCGCTATCACTATCCGCGCTATGAAATGGTGCGGCGCGTCCATCACGTGCGGCGCATCCAGCGCGATGTCTGCGACTATGGCAACTGCGACGACAATATCGACGTTGTCGCACCGCAGCCGGCACCGCAGCCCGTTTACTATCCGGTCATGCAGCCGGCGCCCGCGCCCGCCTATTATCAATCCGGCTATTCCAACGGTTGCGGCGGGTGCGGCACTGTCGCGGTAGCGCCGCAGCCGCAATACTATTACGGCGGTTCATGCGGCGGGTGCGGCACCGCCGCCGTAGCGCCGCAGCCGACGTTCTATTACGGCGGGTGCGGCGGGTGCGGAACCGTCGGGCCGGTGATCCAGCCGCAATACTATGCAACGAGCTGCGGTGGATGCGGCGGTGCGTATAGCGGCGGCGTGTATACGTATAACGGCGGCATGTACAACGGAGGGTACAACGGCGGTATGTACAACGGGGGGTATAACGGCGGCATGTATAACGGTGGTGCGTATGATGCCTATGGCCGCGGCGTGCATCTCAGGCCACGGTCGATCAATCACTCGCAATGCTCTTTCGTCAACGGCCGGTGGCTGTGCCGCGGATTGATAGTCCCCTGACCCCCCGTCCCCCAATCCCAGTACGGCATTCTCGGCAGTTGATTGCGGCTCGCGGCTAACCCCGTCGAGCCGCAACTCTTTTGCGGGCGCTCAGGCTTCCTCGATCTCGATCAGAGTGCCGCAAAAATCCTTGGGGTGCAGGAACAGCACCGGCTTGCCATGCGCGCCAGGCTTGGCCTTGCCGTCGCCAAGGAGGCGCGCGCCCTTCTGCAGGAGTTGATCGCGCGCCGCCCGGATATCCTCGACTTCGTAGCAAACATGGTGGATGCCGCCGTCGGGATTACGCTCGAGAAACTTTGCGATCGGCGAGGCGTCGCCGAGTGGCGCAATGAGCTCGATCTTGGTATTCGCAAGCGTAATGAACACCGTCGTGACGCCATGCTCGGGCTGCGGCACCGGCTCCGAGACTTCGGCGCCGAACGTATCCCGATAGAGGCGCGCCGCCTTCGCAAGGTCGCGCACCGCGATCGCCACGTGGTTGAGCCGTCCGATCACGATTCTGCGCTCCCGGTGGGGATCACTTCCCCGCTTGCGCAAGCGGGGGGAGAATGTGGCTTATATCGTCAAAACATGGACGTGGCATATGGGCTTCTTCCGCCACACCGCGGCGAGAGCGGCGCGCACGGCGCGGCGGGCCGCCTCGGCGACGGCGTCGGGATCGCGTCGGCGCGGACGCGGCATCGACTCGAAGGCCTCGAGCACGGCGTCATAGGCGATCCGCGCGATCAAAGTTCCGCCGGCATCTGTTTCAGGAATTCCGGTCAGCTCGATCTCCGGGTCGCCGACCAGCTCGCCCTTGTCGGTCACGGCGAGCGCCACTGAAACGATGCCTGCAAAGCCGAGCCGGCGCCGGTCGGGGACGGTGCGTTGCTCCGCCTCGACCAACAGCGCGCCATCCTTGTAAAGCCGACCCGCAGGTACCTCGTCGATGATGCCGGGATCGCCGGGCGCCAGCCGCACCAGATCGCCATCGCGGCAGAGCACGACTTTGCCGACACCGGCGCGGCGCGCCAGTGCCGCATGCTCGGCCATGTGGAGCGCCTCGCCGTGCACCGGGATCAGCACCTGCGGGCGCACCCAGCCGATCATGTCCTCGAGCTCGGCTCGACGCGGATGCCCAGAGACGTGCACGAGGTGGGTGCGGTCGGTAATGACCTCGATATCTTGGCCGACCAGGCCATTGATGATCCGCATCACGGCCTTCTCGTTGCCGGGAATGGCGCGCGAGGAGAAGATCACCCGGTCGCCGCGCGCGAAAGTGACTTCCGGATGGTCGTCCTCGGCGATGCGCGCGAGCGCCGCGCGCGGCTCGCCCTGGCTGCCGGTGCAGAGCGCGACCACCTTGTTCGGCGGCAGGTAGCCGTAGGTTTCGACCGAGCGAAAGTCGCGGATGCCGTCGAGATAGCCGGTCTCGCGCGCGACCTGGGCGATCCGTTCCATGGCACGCCCCACCAGCACGACCTCGCGGTCGCACGCGCTGGCAGCCTCGGCGACCGCCCGAATGCGGGCGACGTTGGAGGCGAAGGTCGTCACCGCGACGCGCCCGCGCGCGCTCTTGATCAGCTCCGCGAGCGATTTTGCGACATCTGCCTCGGAGGGCGAGCGGCCTTCGCGCACCGCATTGGTGGAATCTCCGATCAGCGCGAGACATCCTTCGTTGCCGAGCGCCCTGAGCTTCCTTTCGTCGGTCGGCGGGCCGATCACCGGCGTCGGATCGATCTTCCAGTCGCCGGTGTGCAACACGGTGCCGTGGCGGGTGCGGATGATGAGCCCGTTCGATTCCGGGATCGAATGGGCCATGGACACGTATTCGATATCGAATGGCCCAAGCGTAAGACGGCCGTTGAGCGGCACCACGTTGACAGGGATCTCCGGCGCACCGGGCTCGCCGAGCCGTTTGGCTTCCAACAAAGCGGCGGTGAAGGGCGTACCGTAGAGCGGAACCTTCAGCCGCGGCCACAGGTCGATGAGCGCGCCGAAGTGATCCTCATGCGCATGAGTGAGCACAATCCCCAGCAGATTCCTGCGCTCCTCGACCAGGTAACGGATGTCCGGCAGGATAAGGTCAATGCCAGGCAGCTCCTCGCCCGCGAACGACACGCCGAGATCGACCGCGATCCATTGTCGGCGGCGGGCGTCGCCAAGCCCATAGATCGCGAGATTCATGCCGATCTCGCCCACGCCGCCGAGCGGCGCAAAAACGAGTTCGTCGCCCCCGCTTGCCATCACGTCTCACCGTCTTGCGGTGCCATCGGTCGGCCGAGGCCTTCAAGCTCGACCACATCGCCCGCCGCGAGCGCCTCCCGGCCGCCCTCGGGCAACAGCAGCATCAGGCGGCCAGTGTCGTCGATCGCCTCAAAGCAGCCGACGATCTCCCGGTCCGCAAGGCGCACGCGGACCACCTCTCCAAGACCTACCGCGCGCGCGAGCCAGTCGGCACGAATGGTGGAAAAATGCTCGCCGCGATTCCATTGTGCGACCCGCCCGACCATCTTGGCCGTGAGCGCAGAGAACAGCGCTTCGGACGATACGGTCGCGCCGACGGCGGCGAGATCGGTCGCGGGATAAGTCGTATTCGGGGGATGGCTTGTGCAATTGACCCCGATGCCGATTGCGACTGCGCCATCTTCGGTGCCCTCCGCTTCGATCAGGATGCCTGCGAATTTCGCCCCATCGAGCAGAAGATCGTTCGGCCATTTGATCGCAAGTCGGGACCGCAGCTCGGGCGCGACCTCCGCGACCGCGTCATGGACCGCAAGCGCCGCGACGAACGAGAGCTCGGGCCAATGCTCAGGCGGCCCCGGGTCCGTCAGCAGCAGACTCGCAGCGAGATTGCCGCGCTCCGACGTCCAGCTTCGGCCGCGGCGTCCGCGACCTGCGCTCTGGCGCTCCGCCGTGACCCACAGCGGCCCGCGTTCGCCTTGGCGCGCAAGCGCGAGGGCTTCGGTATTGGTCGAGGTCAAGAGTTCGTGCGAAACGAGCCGCACGCCCGCCGCGGACGCCCTGGGATCGAGCTGCATCATCTAGAACAGCGACTTCGCCGCTGCGGTTGCCGCCTCGACGAGCGGGCCGGGATAGACGAAGAACAACAGATTGAACAGCCCGCTGACGCCGAGCACAGTCCGGAGCTCGTATGGCATCGGTTCGAACGCCTTCGCCGGCTCGTCGAAATACATGGTCTTGACGATCGCGAGGTAATAGTAGGCGCCTACGACGCTGGTGAGAACACCCACGACCGCGAGCGTGAACAGGCCTGCCTTGATGGCGGCAAGAAAGACGTAGAACTTGGCGAAGAAGCCTGCGAGCGGAGGAATGCCGGCGAGCGAGAACAAGAGCATCGCGAGGAAGAACGCCATGGCCGGCTTGGTGCGTGCGAGGCCCGCGAGATCGCCGATCTCTTCGACCAACTGTCCGTCACGGCGCATCGACAGGATGCAGGCGAAGGTCCCGAGCGTCATCGCGACATAGATTGCCATGTAGACGAGCACCCCCTGCACACCCTCCGCCGTGCCCGCAGCCAGCCCGACGAGCGCGAAACCCATATGGCCGATCGAGGAATAGGCCATCAGCCGCTTGATGTTGCGCTGGCCGATGGCGGCGAAGGCGCCGAGCGCCATCGAGGCAATGGCGACGAAAACCACGATTTGCTGCCATTGCACGACGATCCCCGGGAACGCCACGATTGTCGTACGTACGAACATGGCGATGCCTGCGACCTTGGGGGCCGCGGCAAAGAAGGCGGTGATCGGCGTGGGCGCGCCCTCGTAGACATCGGGCGTCCACATGTGGAAAGGCACCGCCGAGACCTTGAAGCAGAAGCCCGCGAACAGGAAGACGAGCCCGAACACGAGCCCGATGCTCGCTTGGTCGGCCGCCTTGGCGATGCCCGCAAAGCTCACCGTGCCGGTGAAGCCGTAGACCAGCGAGGCGCCGTAGAGCAGCATGCCGGACGAAAGCGCGCCGAGCACGAAATATTTCAGCCCTGCTTCGGTCGACCGCACCGAATCGCGGTTGATCGCTGCCACCACGTAGAGCGAAAGGCTCATCAGTTCGAGGCCGAGATAGAGCGCGATCAAGTCGGCCGCCGAGATCAACATCAACATGCCGGTCGCGGAAAGCAGGATCAGGATCGCGTATTCGAATTTCTGCTGTCTTTCGACGGCGAGATAATCGATCGACATGAAGATCGCGACCGCGGAACCGGCAAGCGCAAGGAGCTTGAGGAAACGCGCGAAGTCGTCGACCACGAAACTGCCGCCGAAAGTCACGAGTCGACCGGACGGCAGCCAGACGACGATGGCGCCGGCGGTCACGAGCAGCAGGATCGCAAGCCAATCGACGGCCTCCGGCGTCCGCTCGCCGCCAAATGCGCCGAACATCAGCAGCACCATGGCGCCGACCGCGAGCACCATCTCCGGCAGCGCCGGCAAGAGCGCGGCAATGTCAACAGTCTCGGTCATCGGCAAGCCTTCGAATTCTTCTCTTTCCGCATATAGGGACAGGCGAAGCCTTCATTCTGCGCCCCCCCCCGTTCTCATGTCGTCTCAAGGCATCAGCGCGGCCGTCGTCGCGGCGCCGAGCGCCCGGTTGTAGTTGTCGATGAGTTGCGAGACCGCGGCCGCCGAAACATCGAGCACCGGCTTCGGGAAAAAGCCGAACACGATGGTCAAGACGGCAAGCGGACCAAGCGTGATGACTTCGCGGTAGTCGAGGTCCTTGATGGCGGCGAGGCCCGGTTTGTCGAGCACGCCGAAGATGACCTTGCGGTAGAGCCACAGCGCATAAGCGGCCGACAGAATCGTGCCGGTGGTGGCCAGTGTCGCCACCCAAATATTCACCTTGAACGTGCCGATGAGGGTGAGGAACTCGCCGATGAAGCCGGACGTGCCTGGCAGCGCCACGTTGGCGAGCGTGAACACCATGAAAGCCACGGCGTAGAATGGCATGCGGTTGACTAGACCGCCATAGGCCGCGATCTCGCGGGTGTGCACGCGGTCGTACACGACGCCGACACTGAGAAAGAGTGCGCCCGAGACAATGCCATGCGAGAGCATTTGGAAGATGCTGCCGGCGATGCCCTGGGTCGTGGCGGCGAAGATGCCCATGGTCACGAAGCCCATGTGGGCGACCGAAGAATAGGCGATCAGCTTCTTCATGTCCTCCTGCATCAGCGCCACCAGCGAAGTGTAGATGATGGCGACGACCGACAGCGCGAAGACGAGCGGCGCGAAATCGTGCGAGGCGCCGGGGAACATCGGCAGCGAAAAGCGCAGGAAGCCATATCCGCCCATTTTCAGGAGAATGGCGGCAAGGATGACAGAGCCAGCGGTCGGCGCTTCGACATGCGCGTCGGGCAGCCAGGTGTGTACCGGCCACATCGGCAGCTTGACCGCAAAGGAGGCGAAAAAGGCGAGCCAGGCCCAGGTCTGCAGCCCAGGCGGGAAGCCGTGCTTGAGGAGGGTGGGGATATCGGTCGTGCCCGCATCCCAATACATTGCCATGATGGCAAGAAGCATCAGCACCGAGCCGAGCAGCGTGTAGAGGAAAAACTTGAAGCTCGCATAGACGCGTCGCGGGCCGCCCCAGACGCCGATGATGAGGAACATCGGGATCAGGCCCCCTTCGAAGAAGAGATAGAACAGCACGAGGTCGAGGGCACAAAAGGTGCCGACCATCAAGGTCTCGAGCACCAGGAAGGCGACCATGTATTCCTTCACGCGGCGCTGGATCACCCGCCAGCTCGCGATGATGCAGATCGGCATCAAGGCGGTGGTGAGGATCACGAACGGCAGCGAGATGCCGTCGACGCCCATGTGGTAGCTGATCGCGCCCTCGAGCCAGCCGTGCTTTTCCTCGAACTGGAACTCGGCGGAGCCGACATCGAACCGCCAGACCAGGACCAGCGAGATGGCGAATGTCATCGACGTCGTCCACAAGGCGACCCAGCGCGCATTGCGGTTCTCGGGATCGCCATCGCTGCGCATCAGCATAATGAACAGCGCGCCAACGAGCGGCAGGAAGGTCGTGACCGAGAGAATGGGCCAGCTCAGCATCATCTCACGACCCCCTTGAACATGAACCAGGTAATCAGCGCCGCGACGCCGATCAGCATGGCGAAGGCATAGTGATAGACGTAGCCGGTCTGCAACCGCACCACGTAGCGGGTGCCGTCGAGCACGCGGGCAGAAACGCCATCGGGCCCAAAGCCGTCGATCAGCCAGCCGTCGCCGCCCTTCCAAAGGAGCCGGCCGAGCCACATGGCGGGCTTGACGAACAAGAAGTCATAGAGCTCGTCGAAGTACCATTTGTTCAGGAGGAACCGATAGAGCGGCTCCTGCTGGCGAGCGAGCTCCGCGGGGAGTTCTGGCTGACGGATGTAGAACTGCCATGCCACGAGGAAACCAAGCGCCATCATGAGCGTCGGGAGCATCGCGACCCAATACGGGACCCGGTGCATTTCCTCGAGAATGTGGTTGCCTTCCGAAAATCTCAGGGATTCTCGGAAGAACTCCGCCGCCCCGTGCCCGGCGAACAAGTCGGTGAACGGATACCCGGACAACAATGAGCCAGCCGCGAGAAAGGCGAGCGGGATAAGCATCACCATCGGGCTTTCGCGTGCCTGATCGTAATGGTGCCGATCGTGCGGGCGCCCATGGAAGGTCACGAAGACGAGTCGCCAGGCGTAGAACGAGGTCAGCCCTGCCGCGATGACAGTGAGTGCGAACGCGTAGGGCGCCATTGGATTGGTTCCGGCAAAAGCAGCCTCGATGACGGCGTCCTTGGAGAAATAGCCGGCGGTAAGCGGGAAGCCGGTGAGCGCCAGCGTTCCTATCACCATGACCGCGTAGGTGAACGGGATCTTGTCCTTGAGCCCACCCATCATGTGGATGTCTTGCTCGTGGTGCATGGCCCGGATCACCGACCCCGAACCAAGGAAGAGAAGCGCCTTGAAGAAGCCGTGCGTGAACAGGTGGAACATGCCAACGGAATAGGCGCCCAGGCCCATCGCGACGAACATGTAGCCGAGCTGGGAACAGGTCGAATAGGCGACAATCCGCTTGATGTCGTTCTGCACCAGGCCGACGGTGGCGGCGAAGAATGCGGTCGTGGCGCCGATGAAGATCACGAAACTCTGCGCCACGGGCGCCAACTCGAACAGCGGAGAGAGTCGCGCCACCATGAACACGCCCGCGGTCACCATGGTCGCCGCGTGGATGAGAGCGGAGACCGGCGTCGGGCCCTCCATCGCGTCAGGGAGCCAGGTGTGGAGCAGGAACTGCGCCGACTTGCCCATGGCGCCCATGAACAACAACAGGCAGATCAGCGTCAGCGCGTCGACGTCCCAGGCGAGGAAATGGATGGTCTTACCAGCCAGCGAGGGCGCCTGGGCGAAGACGGTGTCGAAGTCGACGGCGCTGGTGATCATGAAGACCGCAAAGATTCCGAGCGCGAAACCGAAATCACCGATGCGGTTGACGATGAAG
>Ga0137385_10005127_pt1 | contig 11484 bp, 14 predicted proteins | sample SagtaG_FD_104921 | JGI IMG/M metagenome (GOLD analysis project Ga0137385, IMG submission 104921) | Vadose zone soil microbial communities from Sagehorn Ranch, Mendocino, California, USA - Sage2_R_80_16 metaG | ecosystem: Environmental > Terrestrial > Soil > Vadose zone | place: USA: California...
CGTTGTCGAAAAGATTGGGCAGGACCTGTACTTGGTAAACGACACGGCCTTCCCGCCAAGCACTGTCTTCTCCGCGGTAACGGGATACCTGAATCTCGTGAACCAGAGGCTGCAGACCGTCTCGCGAATCTACATTGATGAGACAGGTCTCGGTGGATTCTTTGTCCAAGACGCTATCAAGTCAGGACTGAGGAACGCGCACGGAGTCTTTCTCTCCCTACCGAAGAAGCAGGAGATAATGGACTCTTTCAAACGGCTGATGCAAGACGGTCATCTGCACTTCCGACGCGACCCTGAACTGACGAACGAGATGAGCGCAGAACGATTCCAACTGTCAAAAACCGGCCACCTGCAATTCTCACACCCTGCCGGGACGCATGACGATCGACTCTGGGCCTTCGCCCTCGCGGTCTACGCCTCAAGATTCGAAACCCCAACCTACCACCCTGTCGCCGCGATAGGTAGAAACCCGAATAGCCTCATGCCAAACATAGACCGCCGACTCCTGATCCCAGGCGCGAACTCTCCGAGGCCCGGGGACCCGCCAGGAGTCATTATCCACGGCCAACTATGGTGCTGGGCCTGCAGGAAAGCAGTAATCACCCGCCCACACATCTGCGACAAGCCTCAAGCAATGGAGGCTACGTGAGAAGTATGGGCCGCTTCCTCTTCCCTGACCAACCAGCACCAACGAAGCCGTACGATAACCAACCTGCCGGACCTCCAAGACGAATCTGCCCAGTCTGCGGACGAAAATACCTGCCCGAACTAGGAAAGGACAGCCCATGTGGACACACAAAAAAAGACGGAACACTTGTCCTATGAACAATCCCGAGAGACCCTAATCCAATTTCGCCAATAGACTTATCATGTAAAAGTGAAATCGAGATATGATGCAATCGTCTGCGACAAAACCTAAGAGACCAATCGGTGTCACGATAATAGCGATCGTTGCTGCAGCAGGAGGACTAACTCTCCCTTTTCGGAGGTGCCTCAGTTCTTTCGGGAATGGCCTCGGGACCCTTCGCCCTCGCAATCATAGTTATCATGTTCGGAATCCTCGGACTCGCACTTGGCGCTGGATTCTACACAGGAGCAAAATGGGCTTGGATGACGGGCATCATGATCTACATCATCTCGATAGGGCTCGGAATAGCCGAGATCCTCTACGGCGGCGACGTGGGTCTTATCGGCGGCATCATCCGGACCATCGCTGGAATAGTCATACCGGTCTATCTTACTAGACCGAAGCCGAAGAGCTTTTTCGGCAAGAGCGCAAGCTGGCCCAACAAATAATCTGACTCTACGGATTTCTCGGTCAACGCGAGGATTCCAGCTGCAATCCCATCGAACTCTCTACGCTTGTTGAGCAGTCATGGAATCCGACTCGAGAGGATCAGTGTTGACTAACTCTCTGACACTATTCATCTCAATTTTCGCATCGTCCAGTTGAGGAAGACAGCCGGAAGGGGCGAGTGATCAATATGACTGAAATAGATAAAACTCTGTCAGCAAATACGGCGTTTTCGTGGAAGGAGTTCGGAGACCTTGGAACAGACTAACGAAAGCGCCGCACAGGCCACTCAGCACGTTCGTCTCATTTTCGCTCTAATCATTATGGCCTCTTTTCTCGACATCATCGATTTCTCAATCGTTCAAGTAGGCCCTTCCCACGATTCGAACACAATTCCTTGCCACACTGGCGGATAGCCAATGGATTATTGGCGCCTACGGGGTAACCCTCGCAGGGTTTCTAATGCTCATGGGAAGAGCAGGCGATGTCTACGGTCAGAAGAAAATCTTCATTGCCGGGATTGTCCTTTTCACCATCGCTTCGATGGCCGGCGGTCTCGCCCCATCCCTCTTGATACTGATCGTCTTCAGGGGCATTGCAGGGAATCGGAGTGGCCATGTCAACGGTGACAGCCTTTGCAATTTTCATACGAATATTCTCCGAAGGACCCCAAAGAAACAAGGCGCTCGGGGTTCTAGTAGCCGTGCTCTCGGCCGGATTCGCAGCCGGGGCCTTTGCGGGAGGAGCGCTGACAGTTGCTTTTGGATGGCGTTCAGTAATGTTCGTCAATGTTCCAATTGGGGTTGTAGCGGCTGTACTTAGCCAGAGGTTTCTCCCGAAAACGGAGGGCTGGCTCAAGAATCAACGTCTCGATGTGCCCGGCGCCATAACCGTGACCCTTGGAACGATCCTCCTAGTCTTCGGACTGACCAACGCGGCGACCTCGGGCTTCGACTCACTAGATACAATCGTCCCGCTGGGCCTATCGGTGCTCGTGCTCGCATCATTTCTTGCAATTGAATCACGGTCTAGATCGCCGTTGATACCCCCAGCATTCCTCAAGCGCGGGTCCGTACTCACCGCGAACACCCTTGCCCTTGTCCTCACTTCGACCGTAGGAGGAGTCTCGTTCATAATCACAATCTACCTCCAGAACATCCTTGGCTACTCACCCCTCTACGCGGGTCTCGGAACCCTTCCTAGAGCAGTAATCTTCTTCCTCGTGGGCGGATGGGGCGCCTCCCCGAGTCATGAACCGACTCGGTGCTAGACGTACCCTTCTCGTGTCAACAGGTCTTGCGACGGTAGGGGGGGTTGCCCTTCTTACCGTGATATCAGCACAAGGGAGCTATTTTCTGGTACTACCCGGCATGATAGTCTGGACCCTCGGCGCGAGCATTGGATTCCCCGCTGTCAACCTCGCAGCAGTTGCTGGAACGAAGCCGGGTGAAGAGGGCCTCGGTTCCGGAGTAATCGGCACATCTTTCCGCATAGGCTTTCCGCTTGGCTTGGCTGTTCTCTTGACGATCGCCGGAGCTTTTGATCCTCCTGCCGCTGCCGGCGTCGGGTCGTACGCCGCTTTGGAAGGCGTAGTGACTGGGTTCCGCTACGCCCTATTTGCTGCAGTGCTGTTGAGCTTGCTGGGCTTGGCACTTGCCTCCCGCATCAAGGACGTAAAGCCGCCCTGGCAGAAGTGATCATCCCGGTTCATCTCATATCATCGAAGCGGATGAAGTTTGTTGGTCTGAATTACTTGTTGTCGAGTTTCGTTCGACGAATAGATGGACTATAGTTTGTAGGGACTAGCGTCCGTTCCTCGATGACCCCGACTAGGTCACCATGTTGAGTGTTCGTAAGCTTCTTGATCTTCTTCCATTCTTCATCGGCCCTAAACTTTCCCCAAGCTCGAAGCATCGTCTGCTCATCGGGCCACGCCAATAGATATACGAACTCTGTGCGGTCATTCGTTTTTGATTCCCACATTGCGATGACGTCAAAGCCGTAGGACTTCATAATCCGCGCCGCGTGGTCGCGAAATCGGTCATGAAACGCAGCCTTGTTGTGCTCGAAGATTTCGTAAATTCTGAGTTGATGGATCATCTCGGCACCCTCGTTACGATTCATGCTCGGCCTCATTAATCAAGCCTAAACCGCTCTTCCTCTCTGAAGAATAGCGTTTATATGCACCATCATACATATGTATTCATATGCATACTGCCGTGTTCGAGATGCTGGCCGACCCGACACGCCGGCGCATCGTTGAGGTGCTCCGGAGCGGCGAACACGCAGTGAACGACATCGTTGAAGAAGTCGGCATCGACCAATCGGGCGTCTCCCGCCACCTCCACATACTATACAAAGCAGGCTTCGTACAAGTCCATCCCGACGGACCCAAACGCCTCTACTCTCTCCGACCAGAACCCTTCGAGGAGCTGGAAGCCTGGTTAGGATCGTACAAGAAGAACATGCAGGAGAGCTTCAGCAGACTCGACGCCCACCTCGAACGGATGAAGAAGAAGGAGGTGAAATGATGCAGAAAGAAAAGATCCAACACAAAGACGACATGACAATAACACTCCCCTCCGACAAAGAAGTCCTCATCACGCGCACTCTCCACGCACCCCGCAAACTCGTATTCGAAGCCATGACCGAACCCCGACACCTCAAACAATGGCTAGGTCCACGATCCATGACGATAATGGTCGCTGAGGCCGACCTACGCGTAGGTGGCGCATGGCGCTTCGTACACCGGGCCCCTGACGGCACAGACCACGTCTTCAGTGGAATAATCCGTGAGTTCCGATCACCAGAACGTGTTGTACGAACAAATAGCTACGAGAATATTCCAGGCGCGGAATCGCTGGAGACAATGACGCTAGAAGAGCACGACGCAATAACGAAGGTGACGATCAGGGTCCTCTTCAAGAGTCGCGAGCAACGCGACGGCTACGTCGCCTCAGGTGCAGAGGGAGGCATGCGGGAATCGTACCAACGTCTCGACGAGCAGCTGGCCAAGATGTCCTAGGCTCAGGGTCAGCGAAGTCGAGACAGCTCTCCCTTTTTTTGTGACAAAGTCGTTCGTATGTCAAAAGATATCGTTTTGATATATCGAGTTTCGAAAATTTCGAATTTCGAAAATATCGCCACGCGGAATAACGATTATCTTTCCAATGACCACGCTGGGATTTCGATGAAACCTATTCTCGAACTATCAAGAAAAGCCACGACAATCTTGCTCTCAATTCTAATGCTAACAAGCACACTCGTAATAGTCGGTACAGCCTTTCATCCTGCCAGTGCTGCTAGCCCTAGTGCCCCAACATTCACCAACTATGAACTCGCAGGCAACCCGTTCAGACATGGCTTTAGCGTCGGAGTCTCCTGTCCAAACGGCGCGGGCACGTGCCAGAACACTGAAGGCGAGCCAGCAATAAGGGCCGATCCAGCTGGCAACTTCTACGGATCCTCAGAAAACGTCTTCTGCGTCATAGGCGGCCTATGTGGCGGAACCTTCGCCTGGAAATCCAACGACAACGGAAACCACTTCACAACCCTACCATTGCCTGACAGTGTCTCAAGCGGAAGCGTTGGCTTCTCGCCAGCGGGAGGAGACACTGACATCGCAGTGGCGCCCGTTCTGAACACCAACGGCCAATACAACATCTATGTAGCCAGCCTCGCCACAGCCCCACCGCTAGCAAACGTCTACGTCAGCACCAGCCACGACGGAGGCGCCTCTTTCATTCTCAACCCGACCGGAGCAACCATTCCAGTGGACGACAGGGAATGGATCGCCGCAGACGGCGCCAACAAGGTCTGCGTCTCCTACCACGCATACGCCACCACCAACAACCTCTTCGTAACATGCAGCTACGACGGCGGCGCAACATACGCCCAGGTGGCAAACGCCTTCGACGCTAACCATCCATGGCATGCCCTATACCAGAATGAGATCGGAAACCTAGCCATCGACCCCAACAACCACTTGATCTACCAATCCTTCAGCAGCATCGCCAACGCCGGCGAAGTCTCATGCCTAGGCTGTAGCACCCACGCAGTCTGGATAGCGGTCTCGATCAATGGCGGCCTCAGCTTCACCGACTATCCCGTCTACATCAATCCCAACACCGCAGTCGGATACGGACACCAGTTCGTCAACGTCAGCGTTGACCAAGCAGGCAACATCTACCTCGTCTATACCGACGACCACAACATGTTCTACAGCTTCAGCACCACTTTCGGACAGACATGGTCTGGACCATACCAGATCAACAAGACACCATCTAACACTGCTATCTTTCCATGGAGTAGCGCTCTCGGAAACGGAGCCCTAGATGTAGTATGGTACGGCACAAGCTACTACGACGGCGTCAACACCCCCGACAACTATCCAATGTCCGCTTCCTGGCAAGTATACTTCGCCCAGAACCTGGCCGCAACGACCCCAGGCAGCAAATTCACCCAGAACACAGCCTCGGGAATAATCCATTACGGTGGTGTATGCGAATCAGGCGTCACATGCACGGGCAACAGGGACCTTCTAGACGACTTCGGAATAGCAACCAGTCCAACGACTGGATCTGCCGCTATCATCTATACCAACGACCAATACATGAACACAGCACTCGAGCCACCTACAACCCGAACCAGCGGCAGCGGGGTCTGCACCCAATCCCTCAGCAACAGCGTCGACTGCTCCCACACGGACATTGCAGTCCAAACAGGCGGCTCAACCCTCCTTACCACAAAACACCATGTCAGAGCGAGCATTAACTTTGAACAGCTAAGCCAGACACCAAGCCTCAACATTCAGATTTCGAACATTGGAGATGGGGCGATCACATCCCTTTCAATCCAGCTCTCCGGGCAACCGCTAACACTATCCTGGAACCCGGCCATGCCACTCCAGTCGGGACAGACCACATCAACCACAACGACGAACACGCCACTGGGAGTTGCGCTATTGGTCGGAGGCATATACCCGGTAACCATCACCGCTACACTATCAGACGGGACAACAGACAGTCAGACCCTGAACGCAATCTACACTCTCGGAGCAGGAATCGGACTCTAGGAGGTCAATCCTCCTTCCCCTCTTTTTCCAACAGTAATTGAATAGTCCGAACATTATCAGCCAAATTTCAGGTTCTGAGACCTCACTAGCTTGAAGTAGGGGCCTTACGTGCCCGAGCTAATAGTAACTCAGCCCCAATCAATCTCTAAACATCCAAGAAGGTGTCCACAACTTGACCGAACTGACCCAAGCACCTCCACGGGTAGAAACTGTAACGAGAACTGAGGCCAGCAGAGCAGCCCTAGCGTTCATATTCGCCACCGTACTCTTTGACACTCTCGGATTCGGAATCATAATACCCGTACTCCCTGGTCTAGTCGTCAGCTTCGTTGGGGGAGACCCAGCTAGAGGTGCTGAAATCTTTGGTCTCTTCGGCACAACCTGGGCGTTGATGCAGTTCATATTCGCCCCCTTGCTCGGAGCATTATCCGACCGGTACGGTCGACGACCCGTCCTCATCCTTTCGGCATTCGGCCTCGGAATCGACTACATGATAATGGCCCTCGCACCCAACCTAACATGGCTCTTCATCGGGCGAGTCGTCAGCGGCATCACCAGCGCCAGCTTCACCGTAAGCTTCGCCTACGTAGCCGATACAACCCCTGGTGAGAAACGGGCCGGCGCATACGGAATGATCGGCTCAATCTGGGGCGTAGGATTCATCATCGGACCCCTCGTCGGGGGACTATTGGCAGGAATCGGCCCACGCTTCCCATTCTGGGGCGCGGCAGCACTCTCACTAGCAAGCGCCGCCTACGGACTAGTCGTTCTGCCAGAGTCGCTGCCTCTGGAACATAGAAGCCCTATCTCTCTTAGGAAAGCCAACCCTATCGGGTCCCTATCCATGATCCGCGCGAAAAGAGGACTCGCAGGCTTTGTCACAGTCAACTTCCTCAACTTCCTCGCCTTCCAAGTCCTCCCTAGCGTCTACGTCCTCTACGCCGCTTACCGTTACGGCTGGGGATACGCAACAGTCGGAACAGCACTCGCCCTAGTCGGCGCTTGCAACATCATAGTTCAAGGACTCCTCGTCCGACGAGTCGTCGGCCGGTTCGGCGAACGCGTAGCCCTGCTCATCGGAATAGTCTCGGGCACAGTAGGGTTCGTGATCTGGGGCCTCGCACCCAACAGCCTCCTATTCCTGCTAGCGATCATCTTCTACGCGCCCATCGGTTTCGTCCAGCCCGCATTGCAGGGTCTAATGACTCGACGCGTTGGCCCGTCTGAACAAGGAGCGCTGCAGGGGATCAATGGCAGCCTCATGGGCCTCACCGGCGTAATCGGACCCACGCTATTCACGCTAATATTCGCATTCTTTATTGGCAACCAAGCGCCCGTCAACCTTCCAGGCGCACCCTTCCTGCTATCTGCACTATTGATGATCGGCTCGCTCATCTTAGCGGCGAAAGTCACTCGAACCAGAAATCAGAGCCTCGTCAGCGAAGACTTCTCGACCCGCATTGAATCTAACGTCTAGAACGGTACCGAATCTGTCTGCCGGTCGAGCTGCTTCTCGACTCGTCGATCACTCATCGACGTAGACGGACGCCCGATGGGTTTCGGGTAGGAACGCGTAGACCTTGTCGCTTTCAGGGTTGTAGCCGATCGTGTGGGCACCCCCCTTCTGTCTTCACAGTCTGCACGCGCTTCATTGTAACAGTGTCGAACACATCGATCGCACCGGGGTGGCCGCTAGCCACGTACAGATGTTTCTGCCGAGAATTATAGAATATCACATCCGGCGGGCCAGACAAATCTGACGGGCGTGAAGTTTTCCGTGTCTGTAGGTCGAGTGTGAGCAAGACTCCATGATCACAAGCGCAGAACAGCCTTCTACCTTCTGTGTCAACGTCGAGGCCGTGTGGACCCGTGGCGGGAATGTCATAGCTTGTCGCAATTCCATCAGGGTCTAGACTGACGACCGCGACTATCTTTGAGGGTTTGGCGATGTTGATGTAGAAACGCTCTGACTTTTTGTCGAAGACGGTCCATCGCGTCCTTCCAGGCATGGGAATATCGGCCGTTAGAATATTCTTCTTCACGTCAACAATGGATGCCGTTATTGGAACAGAATCGTCCGGTCTGGAGACGTTTGCCGCGAGCAAATTATTGTGCAATGGATCGAAGGCAAGCCCGTTGGGATCTCCTCCCACTCTCACCTTCTCCAGCTTCCCCTCTTGACCATGCGGGAACATTCCCACAGTTTTTTCGCCGCGGTTAGAAGTGAACACAAGATCCTTCTCGTTGGAAACGAGAACGCCTGCAACCCTAGTGAGGTCTGGAATCGAACTCAGGTACTTGTCGGTGCGGGTATCGATCAGGTCGACCGAATCGTTCGCTGTGTGGGCGACGTAGAGTATTCCAGACTTGTTGTGAACGGCGCCGTGGTCAAAGCCGCCCCTCTTCTGATGAGTCGGTAGTTCTACGTAGCCGAGATGTTTGAGAAAATCAAGGACCTACCTAGCAGGCTGCGCGACGTTATACTCCAGATTCTGAGTTCCATCCGTCCTCAGTTGACAATACTTGTACAGCGCGTCATAGGTGGGAAACTGTAGTCGCATGTTGTCAAAGTCGTCTTTCGCAATGTTTCGAAAACCATGCGCCACTGCCTCGAGGCCAGCAGATTCAGGCGGAGGGTTTGGGATCTTCGCATCGGCTCCTCTCACTATCTTGGCGAGCTCTAGCAATGCCGGGTCCGTCAGCTTGTACTTTTTGACAATGGCATCAAAGCTTACGCGCTCTTCGCCGTTTTCCTCGTAATGGGTCAGCTCTACCCCCTTTGCGTCATACGCTATCGCGCCGGTGTCTTTGACTATTTGCGGAATGTTCTCAGGAGGGACGAAGAGAAATTCCGGATTTTTGTCAACGAACTTTTTGATCAACCAGGGACAGGCGATGCGGTCGACCTTCGCCTTTTCGCGGGTAACCCATTTCATGCCTGTTCTCCTTCAGAGATCATCTATGTAAGCCGTGTCCTCGAGGCGTAGTGGATCAGGATATCACTAGGTGAGCCGCCCTGTCGACCACCAAATCCATTAGCCCTCTGGGTCAAATCTAAGGCTCCTAAGCTCTCTAGAGAGACTGTAGCCATCATTCAAGTCTAGCGAGTCACACCACTAACATCGTAGTCTCGGGGAGAAGAAGCGTGCAGCTGCGAATGCTCAAGGGCAAGATTCACAGAGCAAGACTCACAGGCGCCGACCTCGACTACGAGGGTAGTATCGAGATAGACTCCTCTCTTATGGAGGCCGCGGGAATCATTCCGTTCGAGCAGGTAGATATCTGGAACATTACCAACGGAGAACGATTCTCAACATACGCACTCTCAGCTCCAAGAGGAAGTGGGACCGTGGCGGTCAATGGTGCTGCCGCCCGCAAGGTTCAGCCTGGCGACGAGGTCATTATAACAGCGTTCGGCTGGATGAGCGAGAAGCAGGCACAGCACTGGAAGCCCCACGTTGTCTTCGTCGACCGAGAGAACAGGCTGAGACCAGGCCCGCACGTCCGTCGCATGCTTGCCAGCAGATAAGACCCAGGATCTCGCCTCAGTGTATCTTCGAGTCAAATAGGTTCGTCTTAGTTCGTCAAAGAGTTCCTTTCAGTTCCTTTCCAAGTCTGCTGTAGAATTCGTCCATGAAGGACGACCTTTCGTTGGCAAGTTTTCTGCCTGTCTCCGTGTACATTCTCTTCGCAACATGCTTGAGACTTAGCTCGTACTCTAGGTTTGACGAGTGCTGGGCGTAGTCGATGATTGTTCCGTCCTGTCGAAGGTTTCGGTGCTTGTAAGCTTCGAGGTCTTTCTCCTCTCTGTAGAATTCTTGCTGATGGTCAAATGATATGAAAGTGCTCCGGATTATGCCAATCGCGCCTATGCAGTCGAGCTTATCGGCATCGAAGAGGCACTTTGCTTCAATTGTCTGAGGCTCGATTCTTCCGGATCTTTTCCGGTGTGACTCTATGCAATGACATACGGCATCTATCGTCTCATCAGCGAGTCCAAGCTTGGTCAGAATCTTCCTTGCTTCCTTTGACCCTTCAATTTCGTGGCGAAATCCTCCTGTGTTGGAGTGTGCTTCTCTGTTCTCGAAGATATCATGCAGTATCGCTGCGAGTTCAACTATCTCTAGGTTAGCACCTTCTCGTTTCCCGATCTCTTTGGCCATTCTCAAGACTCGTTCAATGTGGCTTCTTCCATGGGCCCAATCGCGCTTAGGATAGTAGAAGTCCGCGATCCCCCAAACCTTTGTTTCGAGATTTTCGGCCAGCATAGTGGACAGCTTGCCAGCTATGGCTCTAAAAAAGTTGAAAGGCGAACCCACGGTAACGCAGCGCAGCGCAAATGACGTATTCCGTCAGAGGGCTACAATGATCTACAGGACTAGTCTTAACATCGGTCATGATGGAAGCACCTCTGCTCACGTTCACGATCTAATGGGCTGTGCAACCCTCGCCAGCACTAAGGAGAGGGCAATATCAAAACTCGAGTTTACCATTCCTGATTACTATCGCTGGCTCAGATCAAAGGGAGAGAGGATGCCAGCCGTGCGCAACCCACGGGTGACGATAATCGAAGAAATACGCACGCAAGGTAGCGCAGGAGAGGCAGGCGGATCTGACCCTCTCTTCAGCTGTGATCGAATAATATGCACTCGTGCTGACATCTCCCGTTGTCTCCAGCTGCTGAACTATACAAGACAGATTTAGGACAAGATCATATCCAAAATTCCCACCGAAGAATTGGATTGGAAACCTCCGTCAGAACCACGGAGTATACGAAACGTTCTGGAGCACGTCGCCCAAGTCGACATTTGGTATCTGTCCCCGATACGGGCGGATCCACGACTCGAACGGACCAGCATAAAGGATGTCTTCGAATTTCTAGATTACGCCCGTTCCCGTGTACGCGACGTCCTACCCAGACTTACGACAGAACAGAGAAGCGAAACCTTTCGCCCAAAGAAATGGTCTGACAGCCATTGGCCATGGACAGCCACTAAAGTTCTTCATCGACTGGTGGGCCATGAAAGGCAGCGCACGCACTATCTACAGAGAATATTGCGGGTACATGACAACCACTAACCCGCAACAAATTGTAGGATGGAGAGCTTAAGTTTCC
>Ga0137385_10005128_pt1 | contig 11479 bp, 9 predicted proteins | sample SagtaG_FD_104921 | JGI IMG/M metagenome (GOLD analysis project Ga0137385, IMG submission 104921) | Vadose zone soil microbial communities from Sagehorn Ranch, Mendocino, California, USA - Sage2_R_80_16 metaG | ecosystem: Environmental > Terrestrial > Soil > Vadose zone | place: USA: California...
CGTCGTCGTGGGACCACAGCACGGCCAGGGCGGGGCCGTCGAAGCGCAGCAGCGGCAGCTCGCCGGGCATCAGGTCGGTGGCCGGGTCGGTGTCGTAGTGCCGGTCGAGTAATGGTGCACTCGGATATTGGAACGGTCCGAATGCCTGCTCTGGATCTTCTGCCGGTCGATGTTCTGGATGTGGTTGCTACGTGTCCACGCCCGAGTCGCGGTGCGCGCTCTCGGCTGCGGCGAGGCGGTCGGTGGCTATGCAGGAGACCAGGCAGCGTTCCTTGGCGTTGCCCATGAGTTGTCCGGTCCAGGTGGTGAAGCCGCCGTCGCCGAGTTCGATGGCGTGCCCACCGTGTCCGGCGGTGATCCGTAGGGCGGCGTCGACGTAGTATCCGCGACCGCGCTCGCGGTCGCGTTCCTCAACGACCGGTACTGCGCCGGATACGTCGCGGCCGTTGGCGAGGGCGGGAAGGACGGTGTCGTTGATGCGTTCCCTCATCCCGGGGCTGTCGAAGATGGTGTAGCGCAACTGCGGCCGGGCGGAGGGCAGTATGGCGGCAAGGACGCGTTGCCAGTAGGCGAGGTGGAGCGTGAGCATCGACGCCTGGGTGATGAATGAGCCGACGTCGCGGCCGCTGGAGACGAGGGCGAACAGGCGGAAGTGGGCCGACATCCCGTCCTGGTAACGCTGTGCTCGAAGCTGACGGTGGCTGGCGGCCAGGTGCACGTGACCGGTCGAGGGTAGCCGCAGGCGCCGATCGGCGGCCTCGATCGCCAGCGCGTTGGTAGAGTCGCTGAGTACCTCCGCCGACCGCATCGCGGTCACGATCCTGTTCTGGCTTACCGGGGTGAGGGCGGATGAGGTTCCCAGGGGCACGAGCGGGGACAACTCCACGCCGTCGACCTCGGCGGGCAACAGTTGCCACAGCTGGGTTTCCACAGCGGCCAGCTCTCGCGGGTCGCCGCTGGCCGGCTGCACGAAGCGGTCCTCACGCCAGCGGCGCAGCAGGTCCGGCGGCTTCACCCGGGCGGCCCGGTTCCGTGCGACCGTCAGCAGCAGTGTCTGCAGGTCTGTGGCGGGCAGACCGTTGAGTGCTTCGAACGCGCCATCCGGCAGCCGGGCCCACACGCGTCGCTCCGCGTCCGATACCTCGCCTGCACTCACCCGGGTCACGATGACGTACGAGGGCGACGCGGTCTACCGAGTTGCACGGATCGGCTAACCCCTCCATACATAGCGACCGTTCAGATGGTCACGGGAGGTCCAGGGGGTCGAGCTGCGGCAGGTTGTGCAGGCTGGCGAACAGGTAGCCCTTGTGCTCGCGTAGGTCGATGCGGCCGCGGCAGCCGTTCTCGCACCAGTACCCGATGGCCAGCATGGGCCCGCGGTTGGTGCCGGCGTGCAGATGACGGGCCTCGTCGCCGGCGGTCACGGTCCCGGTGTGCGAGCTGATCGATACCCCCACGGTAGGTGTGTAGTGGTCCTCGGTGGGCACCGCGAAGTGGATGGTGTCCAGGTGCAGGTTCGCTGCGGCACATTGCGGGCATGCCAGAGCCGCACCGCCAAGGCATGGGATGACGTCGCTCCAGAACAGGAACGGCGTCACGGTGTCGTCTGTGGCGGCGCGGAACCGTTCGGTTGGGATCATAACGCGCGGTCCTCCATGGTGGTCGTTCGAGTCGCGAAGGGGCGGGGAGCGTGGGTGGTCAGTCGGGTGGGTCGTCTCGGGGCGTGTGAGCTGCCCGCGATGGCAGGTCGTCGTCTGCCCGTTGGCTGACGTCGGCGGCGTAGGCGGCCCAGTCACCTGCGGCGGCGTGTTGCCACTGGACGGCGACTTTGATGTTGACGCCGAGCGTGCGCGCCAGCAGCGCGGCGGGTAGCTCGGTGGCGAGGGCGAACAGGGCGGTGGAGCGGTCCTGTCGCGGCTGCAGGCCGATCTTCTGCAGGCGTTGGCCGAGCCGGTCATCACCCAGAGGTCGGCCCGGGCGCCCGCCGGGGAACAGCCAGGGCACGTCGGCGGGAGTGCCGATCTTGGCCTTGCCGCGGCGGGTGGCGACGAGGTCGCGGACCAGACCCGCGAGGGGCTCGGCAAGGACGATCGGCGACTTGCCGAATGTGATCGTCACGATGTCCGGGGTGAGGTGGACGTGGTCCACGGTGAGCTGGGTGATGGTGGCGATGCGTTGGGCGTAGAGGAGCAGCAGCAGTCCGGCGACCCGGTCCGGGGTGGGGAGGGTGTCGTCGTGTAGCAGTCGGCGGGCGTCGGCCCAGCGTTTCTCGGTGTCCAGGCTGCCGCGGGGCCCGGTCCATCGGGTGGTGCCGTAGGTCAGGTCGGTGGCGTGGCGGTGCTGGACGGACCAGCGGATGAAGTGGCCGGTCTCGTCCCGGTAGCTGGCCTGGGGGTTGGCCATCCACTGGTCCACCAGGGGCTGGGTGCAGGTGCTGAGGGTGGCGTCGTTGGAGGCAAGCCAGTCGAGGAAGTTGACTGCGGCGCTGACGTGGCAGCGCACGTTCAGGTCCTGCAGTCGGTTGGTGTGGTCATCGCCGAGGCGCTGGCGCAGCCGGCGCAGGTGATGCCAGACCGCGTAGCCATGCAGGACGCGCCGCTGCACCGGGTCGGTGCGGGCGGCGACGGTGGCGCTGATCCACCGTTGCAGACCGACGAGCCGTTCGTCGCGGGCCGGCAACGCGCCGGTGGCGACCAGGACGCTGCGCAGGTGGTCGAGTGTCTTGCTGGCGGGAAACTCGTCGAGGACCTCGTGGGACAGTGGGCGCTGATCCCGGCCGAGGCGTTCCAGCAGGGTGTGGACCTTCGTGCCGGACAGCCAGACCAGCGCGGTGTCCGGGCGGGCGGCGGCCGATACGGCTTGGGCGAAGGCGGACAGGTCGGTCCGGACCGTGCCGGTGGCGTCGCCGAGCAGGTCGCGTACCCGTTGGTCGAGCACGCACCGCTGCCAGACCCGCGGGCTGAGCTGCCAGGTGGTGGCGCAGACCGGGCAGCGGCCCCAGAAGTCCGGGTCCGGGTTGGTGCACCGCGCGCACAACGGCTGGCGGCGGGTGCCGCTACGCGCCTGCGCCACCACATCGCAGCCACTGCACGCCGCCCAGCGCTGCTGGCAGCGATCGCACCAGGGCAGGCCGGTGGCCCGGGACACCTCGCACGGCGCGGCGCGCCCGCAACTGGCGCACTCCTCGACGCTTCGCGGTCGGCAGTTGTTGCACCGTGGCCCGTCGGGGGCGCGGACCGCGACCGGGCGGCGGCGCCCGCAGCCGACGCAGGACTCCAGGTTGGCCGGATCGCGGATCAGGCAGTTGGGACACACCGGCCGACCCTCGCGATCGCGGGAGGCGGGCTCGCGTAGCGCGCCGCATCGGGCGCACGGCACCGCGGCACGGCGAGCGAAACATGCCCGGCAAATCCGCTGCCCGTCCAACAGCTTGGACAACGCCTTGATCTCATGGCAGTACGGGCAGGCCGGCCGGACCACCCTCACGGCGCCAGCGGCGGCGAGCGCGTCGATGAACCGCAACACGGCCGGTGTCGGCGCGAGGTGACCGTCCCCGATCAACAGGTCCGGCGTGGCCAAGACGGCCCAGGACAGCCGCCGCTGCCCCGCAGGGCGGACGGTCGCCTGCTGCAGCGCCGCGCGTACCAACTCGGCGTCCAGGGCGGGATCCAACCCGCTGACGAGACGGGCGAGGTCGGCGACCGGGTCACCGGCGGCATCCGGGCACTTGTCGCACCGCGGCGCGCCGTGGCGGTCCCGGCTGACCACCCGCCGCACCTGCCCGCAGCCCGCGCAGACGGCCGGCTTGTCGTAGCAGGGCGAGCAGCCCCACCGCCCGCCGCGGCGGCTGCCCACGTACGCCACCGCCCGACCGCACTCGCCGCAGTGCGGCAGGCTCACCTCCCGGGCACCAGCGGCGTGCAGGCCCATCAACAGCTTGGCCACACAAAACGGTGCCGGTGGGCGTCCGGTGAGCAGTAGCGACGGGTCGTCGTGCAGGGCGCCGGCCAGCCGGCGCTGCCCGGCCCGTCCGCCCACCGTCGTGCGCACCACGTCGCGGACGCGATCGGCGTCCAGGTGCCGCTCCACACTCACGACCAGTCGCACCACCACGCCGACCGGATCGGTCAGCACCTCATCGAGGGTTGCGGTCACCGGTCGAGCTTGGTGATCCGGGCGCGCCTGGGCCGCAGACCGCCCACGCCCTCAACATCCGCCGCGCCCGCGGCGGCGGCCCGCTTCGACCGCTTCGCCGCCCCCGGCGCGGCGACCGGCTCGATCAGGTCACCCATGTCGCAGTCCAGGATGTCCAGCAGCGCCATCAGAATCTTCAAACTCAGCCGCTCCGGTCGTTCCACCACCAGCCGGTAGACCTGGCTGGAGGACAACTGGATGCCCCGCTGGTCCAGCGGGCCGATCAGATCGGTGGTGGAGAACATGCCCCGCTCGGCCATCACCGTGCGCAGGTGCCACCGGTAGTCCAGCTTCGCGACCATCACCAGGTCCCCTCCTCGTCACGCCCGGTCGAAGGCCGGGGCCAGCGCCTTGCCCAGCGCGGTGTTCATGAAGTCGTCGCTGACGTGCGTGTACACGGCGGTGGAACTGTCGCACTCATGGCCAACCTGCTGCTGGATGAACCGCCGGTCCACCCCGTCCTCGGTAAGATGCGTGACATACGCGTGTCTCAATGAATGGGGGACCAGCTCGCGGGGCAGCCGCAACGCATCCCGGTACGCCACGAACCTTGCGTTGATCTCCGCTGGCTGGATCCGGCCGCCCCGCTCGGTCACCCACAACGCGGGATGCTGCGGAAAGCCGAAGCGTGGGCGTACGTTCTCCACGTAGTCGGCCACTGCCTCCACCGCCCAGTCCATCACCGACAACACGTTGCGCCGCCGTGGCGGCTGGCCCCGTTTCGCCTTGCCGTAGCGGACGTTCAAGGTGCCGTACCGGCCGAACTGCGGCGCTTTCGGGTTGCGGCCGAAGTCGACCAGATCCAGCTTCGCGGTCTCGGTGCGCCGCAACCCCCATCCATAGATCACCTTGTATACGGTGGCGTCACGGTAGGCGGCCAGCGCGCCCTTGCGTTTCGCCTTCACTGCCCGCTCGACCTGGTCGTCGGCGTAGTCCAGGAACCGCTGCAACTCCTCCCGGGTGAACGGGCGCGCCTCCGGATCGCCTTCGTAGCTGTTGAGATGAGCGATCGTGTTCCACTCGTGCACGATCGGCACCGGGTGCGTGTCGAACGTCTTCTCACACTCGACCGCCCAGCCGTACCGCCCGTCGGTGAGGAACTCGGTGAACTGCCGCAGATCCCCTTGATAGGAGCGGACCGTGGACGGTGCCAGATGGTGCTCGCTGACCAGCGACAGCGACCATTCGTCCACATGCGACGGTCCCCAGTTCCACGGGTACTCGTTGGTGAACTCCAGGAACCGGCGCACCAACCGCTCCCGCGGCGCGATCGTGTCCTCCTTCAGACCCCGCGCCGTCTGCTGAGCGCGCCAACCCCGCAGCATCGCCTCCACCATGGCGTCCTGTGGCCGTAACTGGACCACACCCGACACAAGCTCCAGACGCGCCGAACCCGCCAGACCACCCCGCCCCACCGGACCTCCCGCACAGATGCAGCGCCCATGTGACGGAGGGATCATGCATCAAACGGGACGCCTCCGCAAGCAATGCAGCTCAGAACACGTCCAACGTCGACACGGCGACGCTACTCAGAAGCCGCCCCCAGCAAGCGACCTGCGCAGATCTTGCCCGTCTGATGCAATACCCGAGCCTTGGCGTAGCCCTCGGTGGTCACCACGCTGATGTGCCGAAGGTGGATCTTGGTGGCGAGTAGGCCGCCGGGCAGGCGGGCGATGTGCCAGGCGATGGTGCGGAAGCGGCTGATGACGACGGGGCCGTCCGGATCCGCTGGGATGGCCTCGACAGGCAGGTCGTTGGCGTCGGTGTAGTCGTTGACCCAGCTGATGAACTCGGCGATGCGGTTATTGGCGGCTTTCGCGGTGATGACGTCCCCGCGGCGGACTCGCCGTCCCCGTCGTTGACCCGAACCCGGTCTGTGGCGGTGGTTCGGTGACACGCCGCGCAGCCAGCCGGGCTGCAGCGGAAACAGCACGCCGGTCGTGGCGAGTTGTTCGAGGACCCGCACGGCGGCGTGGACGGGCGGGATGACCGTCCAGGTGTGCGGCACGCCATCCGGGGCAGGTTGGCCGTCGCCGGTTCGGGCACCCTTGAACGTATCGCCGCGTAGTTGGTACCGGATGGTGCCGTGGCCGATGTCGGTGGGGTCAGGGCAGCAGCCGACGCGAAGATGCAGCACCTCCGCCGGCCGCGCACCGCTGAGGTAGCTGACCACGATCAGGCAGGCAGCGGCCAGCCGCATGGCCAGAACGGGTGCTTCGCCGTAGTTGATGTGGGTGCGCCACGGTTGACCGTGCAGCACACCGGTGATCGGTATGTCCAGCGGCGCTGCTTCGGTCGTGGACAGTCGAGTGCGGCGGCGCAGCGCGTTGCCGGTCTGGACGAGGCTCGCCCCGGTCATCGCAGCCAGGTAGGACACCGCGACACTGAGTCGCCCTTTGACGCGCTCGCCGGGCAAGGGTGTGCCGGTGCGCGCGTGGTCGTCGAGCAGAGCGTGCAGGCGTTCGGCGGCCTCGGGGTTGTGTCGGTGCGTGATGCTGGCCTTGAGACGTTGATGTTCAGCCAGCGCGGCCAGGATGTCGGTGGCGAAGTCCTCCACGAACCGCAGCGCCCAGACCAGCAGCGGCGACATGACGGCGGGGTGGACCGGTGGCGTGAGGTTCTCGTTGCTACCCGCCTCGGTGGGCAGGAACTGACCCAGTCCGTCAGCCTCCCACGGTGGCATGGGCACGCCGATGCCCTCGGGTAGGTGTGGCGCGTATCCCCACAGCAGGCTGACGGCGTACAGCGCATGGATGCGGGTGCTATTGACCATCGGCAGACCAGCGACGTGGGCCGCATAGTCCTCGTGCATTGCCATGTCCAGATCGGACAGACTGATCACTCCCCGTCCGGTCAGCCAGGTGGCGTAGCGACGCCAGTTGTCCGCGACGGCCGCGACCGTGCCGATGCTGGGATTCTCAGCCCGTGCAGTCGCCGGACGGTCCAGCAACGCCTCAGGTATCGGCAGGTTCAGCAGCGCCCATCCCGCCCATTTGAACTCCTCCCGCAGCATCTGCGGGAAGGTTGCCCAGTTGATGCGACGGCAGGGCTCGTTGCGACGGCGGCTGAGCGGTGCCAGGCCCCACACGTCATCACCGAACCGAGACAGGCCGGCCGGGTCAACACCGTCGGGCAGGCGCTCGCCGGTGACGATGGGGCCGCGGGCGATGAGCTGCCACCGGTTGCCCGGCGATGACGCGGCGGAGCTGATCGCGGTCATGCCGCGTACTCGCCGTGGAGCAGGCGATCGACCAGGGCACGGTCGGCGTCGCTGATACCGCGGACGGCCGCCGCTCGCTCGACGATGCTGGTGTTCTCTTGCAGCAGCACGGTCAGCCGCAGAAAGTGGGCGCGCCAGTCCTGGTCCCACACGATCGGGTCCAGGGTGCCGCGCAGCCCGTCGAGGGCTTGGTGCAGGTAGGCCAGCCGAGGCAGGTGGCGTCGGGTCGCGACCGCATTGCGGCAGCCAAGGCAGCTGAGGAACGACGCGGCACACGGCTGCCCGGTCGCGGTGAACGGGCTGTCGTGGAAGTCCAGACACGCCCCTGTCCCGGTATCGAGCACCCCGTCGACCAACGCTCGTACCTTCTCCGGATCATCGATGAAGTCGATCAGCTCGTCGGGTCCGGCGGCCAGGAGGTTCCGCATGCGAAACAGGGTCCGCGCGTGCTCGGTCGCGTCGGTCAGCCCTTGGACGGCGACCTGTTCGGCTTCCTCACGGGTCGCCGGGTCGCGCAACACATACGCTGATTCGTGCGTCTGCTCGGTGTTCTGTGTGGGTTGCTTGCGGATGAGCACCTGCACAGTGCGCCGCAGACGGCGTAGGTTCACCCACACCGGGTGGGCGGGATCGGGGCCGACCAACCCGGCCTGAGTCACCCAGTTACGCATGGTCGCCTGATTGGGGGCGCCGAGGTGGAACATTCCAAAACTGCGAGTGGAGGAGCCGCGGCGGCTGACCAGCAGCAAGTCGGTCGGCTCACCCCGCTGACGCAGCGCCTCCCGGGCGGCCTCGGTGGCCTCGATCGCCTCACGCATCAAGCGCCCCGCCGATCCGGGACCATCGTCGACAAGATTGTTCGAGGTGCGCCGCAGTCGCGCTGGCCGGCGCCGTTTGTGGATCTCTACCCGGTAGATGTCCAGTGCTTCGTCGCCCGCACCTGGGGAGGTACTGGGCACCGTCATCTCGTCCAGCACAGCCCGGTTGTATCCCTGTTCGCAGACCAACAGCACAGCCAGCGCGTACGCCTCTGGCATGGTCAGGAACAACCGGCCCCAGATCTGCTCCGCGGACCGTCCACCCAGGACGTCGAGGTATCGGTCGTCGATGTTGGTCCTGCCATTGGCGTCGATGCGCGGCACGTCTCCGGTGCGCAGCAGGGCATCGAGTGCCTCACCGAGCAGGAAGTCGCTGCTGCCCGGCGGGAACTGGCCGGCCTGCCAGCGGCTCAGATGCTCGCGATTGGACCGGATGCGCGCCAGCGCGGTACGGAACGTCCAGGCCGCGATGCGCTTAATCTGGTCGTACTCCTGCCGCGAGTAGGCCGCCTCGGCCGGCGGCGGTTGCTGTGGGATCCGTCGGCGACACGCGGACGCCGTCTCGGCGGGAAGGCCGGGTACCTCCGGCAGCCACTGCCGGGTCTTGATACTACAGGCGTGGCCCCAGACCGTGTTCGGCCGCGACAGCCGCCACGCGGCCCACACCGCCGGCGTCAGATCCGCGACCGTCTTCGGCGGTATGGATGACGCGGCGGTGTGGCGGAGGAACTCGCGGATCGCCTTGAATCCGTTGTCACAGGTCGACGCGGCGCGCCACGGGTGGTCAGGACCGGCCAGCCGGGCAAATCCAGCCGCGCAGGCCACGAGCAACTCCCGCGGAGCGGGCAGCCCATTGAAGTCGAACGTCGCCTCGACCCCGCCCGACTCGCCGAAGACCGTGACGACCAGACCTGTCGCGTCCACCGGCTGTAGGCGTGTGTACGAGGTGGGCGGCAGCGCGGCCCGCCGGGCGTGTCGGCTCACCCCGCCTTCTCGCCCAGGTCGACGTCCATCACCAGCCGGCTCGCCGCAGCCACCCGGGACAGCAGAGTCTCCAGATCCTCGTCGTGGTCGAGCATCGACCGCAGCTGCAAGCCGTTGAGCGGTTCAAGGTAGATCATCCGCGTGGTCTGCTCGCTGCGGTGCCCAACCAAGTCGCGCACCATCATCCACGGATCGCCATACACATGACGGAAGTGGTTGCGCTCGGCCGCAGTCAGCCCGAACCGGCGATCCAGCGCTTGGTGCAACACGACCAACATATAGAGCGCCATCGAATGCCGCAGCATATGAGGATTGCAGGTGACCGGCGTCCGGTGCCGTCCGTCGCGACGGTCCGCCTCGGCGAACGTCGCCGCGACCCGTACGTCGGCCGCGTCGAACACCTTCTCCCACGACGGGTAGGCCATCGGCATCCCAGCCTCGGTCAGCCACAACCACAGCGGCTCCAGCCCGCCGTGCTCCCCGACTGCCAGCAGCCGCATCCGTTCGGACGGCCCGATCGCGTTGACCGCGACAGTGCCGGTGCGTCCGTGCTCGTCGCGCCACGTCAATCGTCGTGTCGCACCCAGGTTGACCTTTGTGACGATCAGGCGGCCCGGCATCCGTTCGTAGCGGCCGTGCCGCTGTGCTGCCCGGATCGCCAGCCGCCGGGTGGTCGCTGCGTAGGAGGACACCCGTGCCAGTGCACTGGCCGAGACGTAGAACATGCGCTCACGGCGCTTGGCGACCGCTGCCGCCACTGCCCCCTCGTAATACCGGTGGCCGGCCACCGCCTCGGGCACCTCCAGCGTAAGCAGGCAGCCGCCCTCGCGTAGCCGCAAGCCACTGCTGAACATCAGGTCGGCGAAGGCCGCGTTGCGGGCGTCGTTGCGGCCCCGCCACGTATCGTCGGGCTTCTGGTCAGCGTCGTAGCCGAGCAAGCCAACATCGCGCCACAGACGGTATGTCCTGGGCGTCAGCCACTTCACGTTCGACGAACGCACGTCACGCGGGGCTTGGTCGGCGACGTCAACCGACGAGCCGTTCCGAAGGCGGACGGTGTGGACAAGCACCGGGCTGCGATCAATGTGCCCTCGGGCCAGCGCCCACTCATACAACAGCCGTAGCGCCGCCAGTTCACGCTGCCACTTGCTGCCGCTGATCCTCGGACCGTGTGACCGATCGCGCCGGCGCCACGCCTCCCAGTCCAGCAGGTCATCCGGGTCGGCCTCGTGCCAACGCCGGCCGCGGCTCCACAGGAAGGAGAAGAACAGGCGGTAGTCCTTGGCGTACGCCTCCCAGCGTGCCCTCGGCCAAGCCAGCGAAGCGCGACCGGCTGAAGAACCGCACCAATACCGAATCGATGCAGTGCTGCGGGTCGACCAGGATCGGCGTGCGCGGACCGATGTCCGCACGATCTTCGCGGTCGTCGATGTCCAGCCACGCACCGAGCGCCGGCACCAATGTGCTCGGCACCCGCTGACCGCGGGTCGTCGAGTACAGCGACCACTCCTGAACGCCAGCCTGACCTGGCTCCACAACCGCAACGTAACCCACTCCCGCGCTCAGCGCCGACGCAACACGCGGAGAGTCCGCGAGCAACATGACCAGGCGTAACACGCTCAATTTCTGGGGAAGGACAGCGACCGGTGACCGAGTAGCCGGTAGACGCAGGCGGCGAGGAAGGTGGTTTCACCGCCCGGGGTGTGCCGCTGGGTTTCCAGCAGGTCGAGGTCGGCGTTGAAGGCGCGGTAGGCCCAGTCGGCGACCGCGAGGGGATCATCGCTGGCGGGGGTGTCGAGCCAGTGGCTGGTGACGGCGGTGAGCAGTCTGATTCTGCTGGCGAAGTCGGTTTCGTTGGGGCTGACCTTGCTTTATTGAAGAGTCTCGATTTTTGAAGAATGCCGAGGTCCCTCCGTTCTTTCGCCGTAAGTAGCTCGATCATCACCGTCGGTTGCTGACCGCTCAGCTCGCCCGAGGCTTTCGTACTAAAGTTCCGATTACCCGATCCCTCGAATGATCTCTATCAACTGATTAAACGAGCTTTGTCGATGAAAGTTAGGCCCAGTCTTTGCGATTTTTGACCGGCTGGACCGCGTTTCCGCAGGTCACAGGCGCCTCGACTTCGCCAGCAGAATCAGCAGTCTGAAGTTTCGCAGTTCCTCTTTGGATCTTGATACGTCTGGATTCTGGATGTGGTCCGTGCGTGGCGTGCGGGTCCGGGGCCGCACATGACGGAAGCATCGACGTGTGTATAAACAACCCA
>Ga0137385_10005132_pt1 | contig 11477 bp, 10 predicted proteins | sample SagtaG_FD_104921 | JGI IMG/M metagenome (GOLD analysis project Ga0137385, IMG submission 104921) | Vadose zone soil microbial communities from Sagehorn Ranch, Mendocino, California, USA - Sage2_R_80_16 metaG | ecosystem: Environmental > Terrestrial > Soil > Vadose zone | place: USA: California...
CATCGCCAAAAGTCCACGCGCGAGATCCTCCGCACGCGCGCCGAACAGACCAACCGTATCGAGCGCCCACGAGTAGCATTTGACGCCGATGGTGGGCAGCATGCGGAACGACGGCTTGATCGCAGCGGCTCCGCAATAGGCAGCGGGCCGGATCACGGAGCCACCGGTCTGAGTGCCCAGCGCCAGCGGGATCATGCCTGCGCCCACCGCTGCCGCCGAGCCCGAGGACGAGCCGCCCGGCGTATGACCAACATTGTGCGGATTGAGCGTCGGCGTCGGATCGCGCGAGGCGAATGCCGTGGTCGTGGTCTTGCCGATGATGGTGGCGCCGGCCCGCTTCAGCATCATCACGACCGGCGCATCCGCGCGCGGCTGCCAGCCGCGATAGATCTCCGAGCCCATCTCGGTCGGGAAATCGGCGGTGTCGATGATGTCCTTGATGCCGACAGCGATGCCGCGCAGTGGGCCCGAGGCTTGTGCCTTGGCCGACTTGTCGTGACGAACGAAGGCGTGGACGTCCTTCTCCCGCGCCTCAATCGCCTCAAGCGATTGCGCGATCGCAGCATCGGGTGCGAGGTCGCCGGCTTCGATGCGGCGCTGGAGGTCGGCGATTGAGATCATGACAAAACCCTTCTTATTGGGATCGCTTTTAGCATTGCGACGAGGTCGCGCAAGCGCACGCAGCTGTTGCCCACGCCCTCAGGTTGTTCCATGCTGTGCGTGCAAGGAGACACCGTGGACGCCATCAATCCGAGCGTGGAGCTGACCGAGCCTGACCGGATCGACCGCCTGCGGCTGATCCGCTCCGACGATGTCGGGCCGCGCGGTGTTATGGCGCAGACGTCACAACGGGAAAGAAATGCCCCCTTGGATGGCGAGTCTAGTATATTCAGAATCGCGCAACCCCGCGGTACGTTGGCCTAGGAGGGCTGCGTGGCGCGAAAAACTGACAACTATCCGCTGGTTTTTATAGGCGGCGGCCTGGGGCTGTTTCTCCTGCTCCACACCGTATGGAGTATCGTTTTTGAGGATTGGCTCAAGCATCAGCTTGAGCATCTGCTCGGCCACACGCTGGCCGAGATGATCGAAAAATTTGGATCGGTTGGTTTTCCCCTGCTTGGGGCAGTGGGCATCATTTGGTTCTTGATCGCCTACAGTCGAGAAAACGGGTCAAAGGATACTGAAGGCCGGGGAGAATTTTTCAAGCCCGCATACGTTTACTGCGAGGCAAAGAGGATCAGGTGGGAGGATGGCGAAGACAGCGATTTCCACGAAAACCAGTTCTATATTGTGGTTGGAAACGCGCTTGATACTGGCAAGACTCTCAAGAGGGCTCAAGCCAGAGTTTTCCATATTGGAGAGCCGGTACTTTCCCTGGTCAAAGAAACTGGGCAGCCTGAGATTGATATTAGGCACGGTGAGATTGCAATTTTTGGAATAGGAAGAATCGTCTCGCGCGAAGCCTTCGGAATTTTCAACGGGCTTGTCACTCTCGATGAGAGAGCCAAGAAGATCTACTCCCACAATATCCCCTTTGGTAGTTCGTCTTTCGAAGTTTCGGGGTATGGAAACCAGCGATATGCCTTGGGCTACATGCCTACGAGCCCATCCGCAGACTGGGCTCTCTGGGTGGTAGTATCGGCAGATGACGCCATAGCAATGCAGGTGAAGGTAAAGATTGACCTGCGGGCAACAAAAGACCCAGTGAGCTGTGAGGTTGTGAAGTAGCCCGTTCCCCTCTCCTTCTGTTAGCACGTTGGCCACGTTTAGCATCGCGCTGGAGCCGCAAGCAACTGTTGCCCACGCCCTCAGGTTGTTCCATGCTGTGCGTGCAAGGAGACGCCGTGGACGCCATCAACCCAAGCGTGGAGCTGACCGAGACTGAGCGGGTCGACCGCTTGCGGCTGATCCGCTCCGACAATGTCGGGCCGCGCACTTTCCGTTCGCTGGTCGATCATTTCGGCACCGCGCGCGCCGCGCTGGAGCGGCTGCCGGATCTCGCGCGGCGGGGTGGTGCGTCGCGATCCGGGCGCATCTGTAGCGCAGACGAGGCGAACGCCGAGTTGGCCGCGAGCCGCAAGTTCGGCATCGCCTGGCTCGCACCCGGCGAGGACGGCTATCCGGCACGGCTTGCGACGCTCGACGACGCGCCACCGCTGCTCGCCATACGTGGCGACACAAAAACCTTGATGCGGCCGATGATCGCGATCGTCGGCTCGCGCAACGCCTCCGGCGCAGGGTTGAAGTTCGCCGGCCAGCTCGCTCGCGAACTCGGCGAGGCCGGCTTTATCATCATCTCTGGGCTCGCGCGCGGCGTCGACCAGGCTGCGCATCGCGCGAGCGTTGAAAGCGGCACAGTCGCCGTGCTCGCCGGCGGCCATGATTGCATCTATCCGCCCGAACATGGCGATCTGCTCGGCTCAATCCTCGACCGGAACGGCGCGTCGATCTCCGAGATGCCGCTCGGCCATGAGCCGCGCGCCCGCGATTTTCCCCGCCGCAACCGGCTGATCTCGGGCGCCTCGCTCGGCGTGGTCGTGGTGGAGGCGGCGCACCGCTCGGGCTCGCTGATCACGGCGCGCATGGCGGCCGAACAGGGCCGCGAGGTGTTCGCAGTCCCCGGCTCCCCGCTCGATCCGCGCGCTGCGGGCACCAACGATCTGATCAAGCAGGGCGCAACGCTCGTCACCGAAGCTGCCGACGTCATCAATGCTGTCGCACCGATCATGGAGCGGCCGGCGATGCATCCGGCCGGCGAGCCCGACAGCGAGCCGTTCGAAAGCGATCCACAATCGCACGACCGCGGTCAGATCACCGGCCTGCTCGGCCCTGCGCCGATCTCGATCGACGATCTCGTACGGATGTCCGGCGCCTCGCCTGCGATCGTGCGCACGGTGCTGCTGGAGCTCGAACTCGCCGGCCGGCTCGAGCGCCACGGCGGCGGATTGGTGTCGCTGCTTTAAGTATCTTTTGACGCGTTTTCTTAACGCGAACCGGTCTCCACTTCGCTCGAAAGCGCTATGGATTGCGCTCGTCAAATCGCGTCCGCGCCGCCGCTATCTGCTCTTGATGCGTGATCGCCCATTCCCCGAGCGCCTTCACCGGCTGCTGGAGCCCGCGTCCGAGATCGGTCAGCTCGTAATCGACGCGCGGCGGAATGGTCGGGAAGATCGTGCGCGTGACGAGCCCGTCGCGCTCCAGCCCGCGCAAGGTCAAGGTCAGCATTCGCTGCGAGATGCCGTTGATCATGCGCTTGAGCTCGTTGAAGCGCTTTGGCCCGTCACTCAGCATCATGATCACGAACACGCTCCATTTGTCGCCGACGCGCGCCAGGATCGAGGCGACCCCGCGGCAGTCGGCATGGTCGCGATCCGGCATCTGCTGCGCAGGCAAATCGGTGTGTTCAGGTGTCAATGATGTGCCCATGGCTCAAAAAAGTGCGTTCTTGCGGGGATTTCGGCAGTCACTCATGTAGTGCGGGTTACAAATCTATACCATGGGTGACCCAAATGAAACTCCTCCATATCGACTCCAGCGTGCTCGGCCCCCACTCCGTCAGCCGGCAGGTTTCCGCCGCCATCGTCGACCGGCTGCGGCAGGCAACGCCGTCGCTCGACATCGTCTATCGCGACCTGACCCAGACCCCGCTTGCCCACCTCTCCGGATCGCACCTCGCGGCCGCGCAGGGCGCGCCCGCGCCTGCGGAACTCGGACCTGACCTTGCCGCGAGCGCGGCCGTGCTGAACGAGTTCCTCGATGCCGACATCGTCGTCCTCGGCGCGCCCATGTACAACTTCACGATCCCGAGCCAGCTCAAGGCCTGGATCGACCGCGTCGTGGTGGTGGGGAAGACGTTCAAATATGACGCGAACGGGCCGCAGGGCCTTGCCGGTGGCAAGCGCGTGATCGTGGCGATCTCGCGCGGCGGCTATTATGGCGCGGGCTCACCGGCCGCATCGCTGGAGCATCTCGAAACATATTTGCGCGGCGTGTTCGGCTTCATCGGCATCCCAAATCCGGAATTCATCATCGCCGATGGCATCCAGGTTGGCCCGGACCATCGCGAGAAGTCGCTCGCGAACGCGCTCCAGGCGGCAACGAGCCTGCGGCCTGAGGCCACGCCGACATCATCAGCCGCCGTGAGATTGCCTGCGGCGGCTGATCAAACGACGGACCTCCGTGAAGCTAAAACCAGGCGCCCTGCACACCCAGGATGACGGCAACCAGCGAAATGAACAAGCCGATGCCGGAGAAGACCGCGACCCCGATGAACTCTGACCTGTCGGAGCGCTTCGCAGGTATGGCCGATTTTTCGGTGTAAATACGCGGTGCTGAAATCGGAGAAAAAATACGTGCTGCCTTTGGCATAACGGGTTCCCTTGAATGGGGTCTTTTGACCCCGGCCCGTAAAAAGGTCTAGGCAGCACGCGCGAAGGTTCAACGCATCACGCAAGCTTCAGAAAATACATCTCGCGAGATGTGGGAACCGGTCGGCGCAACCGCTCTGCGCGCGCCGACCGATTCAATTTGCACTTGAATTGATCAACCGCGATAGATCGGCGCGCCCGCTGGCGATCCGGTCGAACCGCCATCGACGAAGATCTCCGCACTGGTGACATGTGCAGAATCATCCGAGGCGAGGAACAGCACCGTCTTCGAAATGTGATCCACTTCACCAATGCGCCCGAGCGGAGTCGTCTTGGCAATGCGGCTCTCGAGGACGGCGAATGCCTGTTCCGTCGGTGCAGCGCCCTTCCAGATCGGCGTGCGGATCGCGCCCGGCGCCACCACATTGACGCGGATGCCGCGCGGCGAAAGCTCCGAAGCGAGCACGCGCGCCATGCCGCGCACACCGGCCTTGCTCGCGGCGTAGGCCGCATAACCGGGATTGCCGAGCACCGAGATCACCGAGCCGTTGAGGATTATGGATGCGCCGTCATTGAGATGAGGTGATGCCGCCTGCGCGGTAAAGAAGACCGAGGTCAAATTGGTGCGAATCACTTGCTCGAACGCCGCGAGCGTGGTGCCACCGACCGGCGTGTTGCCGGGGATGCCGGCGTTGGCGAACACGATGTCGAGCTTGCCGAATTTCTCGACCCCTTGCGCGATCGCCTTTTCCGTGGCGGCGATGTCGGTAATGTCGGCTTCGACGGCAAGGCCGTTCGGCCCGAGCTCTTTCGCCGCGGCCGCCAGCGTCTCCTTGTTGCGCCCGGTGATCACCACCTTCGCGCCTTCCGCGACGAACAGCTTTGCTGTCGCAAGTCCGATGCCGCTATTGCCGCCGGTGATCAGTGCCGTCTTGTTCTTGAGCCTCACGCTCGCCTCCAGTGGTTGCATAATGAAACTACGCTTGCCATCTAGGGCATATGGTTTTATGATGCAACCACACAAGCACGTGATCGGCGCCGGGACCCGGCGGACGCAGCGGGACGATACGATGGTGAAACGAACGAGCTTCGAGGGCGATTCCTGTCCGGTTGCACGATCGCTGGAGGCGATCGGCGACTGGTGGTCGCTGCTGATCATCCGCGAGGCGCTGCTCGGCGTCCGCCGCTTCGGCGAATTCCAGAGCAAGCTCGGCATGGCCAAGAACATCTTGGCCGCACGGCTGCGCGCGCTGGTCGATCACGGCATTCTGGCAACCGCCCCTGCCTCCGACGGCAGCGCCTACCAGGAATATGTGCTGACGCCGAAGGGCCGCGGCACCTTCCCGATCCTGGTGGCGCTCCGGCAATGGAGCGAGGCGTTCGACGATCGCCCCGAGGAGATCGCGACCATTTTGGTCGATCGCGCGAAGGGCCGCCCGGTGCGAAAGCTCGAGCTGCGCGCGGAAGACGGGCGGTTGCTCACGCAGAGCGATACCACGCTCAAGCTGAGGTCTCCCGCACGACCTCGGCGACAAGCCTAGACCGACGTCCTCACGACAGCTTGCGCTTGGTCCGCAGCCTCAGATGCTCGTCGGCCTCGAGCTGCGTCATGCCCAAGAGATAATGCAACACGTCCAGCTTGTGGCGCTCGGCGAGCTTGCGCAACGCGGCCACCTGCTCGGCGATGAAGGCAACCGCCTCATCCGCCCCGCCCTCCCCCGGTTCCTCGTTGCGCGAGCGTCCCTGCGCGCCTGATGCGGCCCGCGCCTGTCTCTTTCCTGGCTTTGTCACCAGACCCCACCCGAATCCATGCCCCGCCGGAACTGTACGCCTACATGAACCGCAACTCCAAGGTGGTAATTTACAACTTTCTCGATATGAAACTTTTCCCATCGGGACGGCTTTCAACACCCTTCGATTTGACAGCGGGGGCCTCACCACCCATGTTCGGGTCGAAACGGCCGACCCGAATCTTGTCGAATTCGGCCTCAAATTTTCCCGCAAGTCACTGGAACTACATGAATATCGTCATTGTGGAGTCGCCGGCGAAAGCCAAGACGATCAACAAGTATCTGGGCTCGTCCTACGAGGTTCTGGCCTCGTTCGGCCATGTCCGCGACCTCCCCGCCAAGAACGGTTCCGTCGATCCCGACGCCAATTTCAAGATGATCTGGGAGATCGATCCCAAGGCGGCCGGCCGGCTCAATGACATCGCCAAGTCCCTGAAAGGTGCCGACCGCCTGATTCTCGCCACCGACCCTGATCGCGAGGGCGAGGCCATCTCCTGGCACGTGCTGGAGGTGCTGAAGGAAAAGCGCGCGCTGAAGGATCATAAGATCGAGCGCGTGGTGTTCAACGCCATCACCAAGCAGGCGGTCACGGACGCCATGAAGCATCCGCGCCAGATCGACGGCGCGCTGGTCGACGCCTATATGGCGCGCCGTGCGCTCGACTATCTGGTCGGCTTCACCCTCTCGCCCGTGCTGTGGCGCAAGCTGCCCGGTGCCCGCTCGGCGGGCCGCGTGCAGTCGGTGGCGCTGCGGCTGGTCTGCGATCGCGAGCTCGAGATCGAGAAGTTCGTCGCGCGCGAATATTGGTCGCTGATCGCAACCCTGCTGACGCCGCGCGGCGATGCCTTCGAGGCCCGCCTCGTCGGCGCCGACGGCAAGAAGATCCAGCGCCTCGACATCGGCACCGGCGCCGAAGCCGAAGACTTCAAGAAGGCGCTCGAGGCCGCCGCCTACGCGGTGACCTCGGTCGACGCCAAGCCGGCCCGTCGCAATCCGCAGGCGCCATTCACCACGTCGACGCTCCAGCAGGAAGCCAGCCGTAAATACGGCTTTGCGCCGGCGCACACGATGCGCATCGCGCAGCGGCTTTATGAAGGCATCGACATCGGCGGCGAGACCACCGGACTCATTACTTATATGCGTACCGACGGCGTGCAGATTGATCCGTCCGCGATCACCCAGGCGCGCAAGGTGATCGGCGAGGATTACGGCAACGCCTACGTGCCGGACGCCCCGCGCCAATACCAGGCCAAGGCCAAGAACGCCCAGGAAGCGCACGAAGCGATCCGCCCGACCGACATGTCCCGCCGGCCCGACAGCATGAACCGCAGGCTCGATGCCGATCAGGCCAGGCTCTATGAGCTGATCTGGAAGCGCACCATCGCGAGCCAGATGGAATCGGCCGAGCTGGAGCGCACCACGGTCGACATCACGGCGAAGGTTGGCGGCCGCACGCTGGACCTGCGCGCCACCGGTCAGGTCGTCAAGTTCGACGGTTTTCTGGCGCTCTACCAGGAAGGTCGCGACGACGAGGAGGACGAGGATTCCCGCCGCCTGCCCGCGATGAGCTCGGGCGACGCGCTGAAGCGGCAGTCGCTCGCCGTCACCCAGCACTTCACCGAGCCGCCGCCGCGCTTCTCCGAGGCCTCGCTGGTCAAGCGCATGGAAGAGCTCGGCATCGGCCGGCCCTCGACCTACGCCTCGATCCTCCAGGTCCTGAAGGACCGCGGCTACGTCAAGCTCGAGAAGAAGCGCCTGCATGGCGAGGACAAGGGCCGCGTCGTGGTCGCATTCCTCGAAAGCTTCTTTGCCCGCTACGTCGAATACGACTTCACCGCCAATCTGGAAGAGCAGCTCGACCGCGTCTCCAACAACGAGATCTCCTGGCAGCAGGTTCTGAAGGACTTTTGGACCGGCTTCATCGGCGCCGTCGACGAGATCAAGGATCTGCGCGTCGCGCAGGTGCTTGATGTGCTCGACGAGATGCTGGGGCAGCACATCTATCCGCCCCGCACCGATGGCGGTGACATCAGGCAGTGCCCGAGCTGCGGCAATGGCCGGCTTAATCTGAAGGCCGGAAAGTTCGGCGCCTTCGTCGGCTGCTCGAATTATCCGGAATGCCGCTACACCCGTCAGCTCGCCGCAGATGGCGAAGCCAGCGCCGACCGCTCGCTCGGTCAGGATCCCGACACCGGTCGCGATGTCTGGGTCAAGGCCGGCCGTTTTGGCCCCTACATCCAGCTCGGCGAGCAGAAGGATTATGCTGAAGGCGAGAAGCCCAAGCGCGCAGGCATCCCGAAGGGCACCTCGCCCGGCGATGTCGAGCTTGAGCTCGCGCTGAAACTGTTGTCGCTGCCGCGCGAGATCGGCAAGCATCCGGAAACCGGTGAGCCGATCACCGCCGGCCTCGGCCGCTTCGGGCCGTTCGTGAAGCATGAGAAGACCTACGCCAGCCTCGAGGCCGGCGACGAAGTCTTCGACATCGGCCTCAATCGCGCCGTGACGCTGATTGCCGAGAAGGTTGCCAAGGGCCCGAGCCGCCGCTTCGGCGCCGACCCCGGCAAGGCGATCGGCGATCATCCGACGCTCGGCACCGTCACGGTGAAGGGCGGCCGCTATGGTCCCTACGTCACCGCGGGCGGCGTCAACGCCACCATTCCCGCCGAGTTCGAAAAGGATGCGGTCACGCTGGCGCAGGCGATCGCACTGATCGACGAGCGTGCGGCCAAGGGTGGCGGCAAGCCCAAGAAGGCTACCAAGCCGGCGAAGAAGGCCAAGGCAACCAAGGCCGCCAATGGCGGTGACGCCGCGCCAAAACCCAAGAAACCGGCCGCGAAGAAAGCCGCGGCCAAAACCAAATCCGAATCCACCAGCAAGGCGCGCGCAGCCGTGTCGTCGACGGCCAAGACTTCGGCCATCAAGACGTCGGCGACCAAGGCGGCTGCCGCCAAAGCTCCGGCCAAGAAGAGTGCCGGCACGACTTAAGAGGTTAAGTGAAACGCAAGAATGACCGTGGCTTTCCCGACCGGAACGCCATCGTCGCCTTCATCAAGGCAAATCCCGGAAAGGTCGGAACCCGCGAAATTGCGCGCGAGTTCGGCCTGAAGAACGCCGATCGCATCGAGCTCAAGCGCATGCTGCGCGAGCTCGCCGACGACGGCCTCGTCAAGAAAAAACGCCACACGATTTCAGAGCCGGACAGCCTGCCGCCGACGCTGGTCGCCGACATCACCGGCCGCGACGCCGACGGCGAGCTGATCGCCTCCCCCACCGAATGGGACGAGGTCGAAAGCGGCGAACCGCCAAAGATCCTCATCGCAATGCCGCGCCGGCCAAAGCCTGGCACCGCGGCTGGCGTTGGCGATCGCGCGCTGCTGCGCGTCGAGCGCTCGGATGAGACCGAAGGCCCGGCCTATCGCGGCCACATCATCAAGGTCTTCGACAAGGCCAAGAGTCGCATCCTCGGCGTGTTCCGCAGCCTGCCCGAAGGCGGCGGACGGCTGATCCCGGTCGACAAGAAGTCCGCCGACCGCGAGCTGAACATCGCCCCGACCGAGACGCACGGCGCGCAGGACGGCGACCTCGTCAGCGTCGACATCGTCCGCTCGCGCGCCTTTGGGCTGGCCTCAGGCCGGGTCAAGGAGAAGCTCGGCTCGGTCAAGTCGGAGAAGGCGATCAGCCTGATCGCGATCTACGCCCACGATATCCCGCTGCAATTCCGCCCCGCCGCGGAGCGCGAGGCGGAAGCGGCGGAGCCGGCGAACCTGAAGGGGCGTGAAGACTGGCGCGACGTCCCGCTCGTCACCATCGATCCGCCGGATGCGAAGGATCACGACGACGCGGTGCATGCGCAGCCCGATCCCGATCCGAACAACAAGGGCGGCTTCATCGTCGATGTCGCCATTGCGGACGTAAGCTTCTACGTGCGACCGGGCACCGCGCTCGATCGCGACGCGCTCGACCGCGGCAATTCCGTCTATTTCCCCGACCGCGTCGTGCCGATGCTGCCCGAGCGCATCTCGAACGATCTCTGCTCGCTGGTGCCGGGCGAGCCGCGCGGCGCGCTCGCGGTGCGGATGATCATTGCTCCGGACGGGCGCAAGCGCTCGCACAGCTTCCATCGCATCCTGATGCGCTCGGCGGCGAAGCTGAACTACGCGCAGGCGCAGGCCGCGATCGACGGCCGGCCGGACGACACCACAGGGCCCCTGCTCGATCCGATCCTCAAACCGCTCTATGCCGCCTATGCCTGCGTCAAGCGCGCCCGCGACGAGCGCGATCCGCTCAATCTCGATTTGCCCGAGCGCAAGATCCTGCTGAAGAGCGACGGCACGGTCGATCGCGTCATCGTCCCGGAGCGGCTGGACGCGCACAAGCTGATCGAGGAGTTCATGATCCTCGCCAATGTCGCGGCGGCGGAGATGCTCGAGAAGAAGTCGCTGCCGCTGATCTACCGTGTGCATGACGAGCCGACCTTGGAAAAGGTCCACGCGCTCGCGGAATTCCTGGAGACGCTGGACGTTCCGTTTGCAAAGGGCGGCGCGCTGCGCCCCGCTCTGTTCAACCGCGTGCTGGCGCAGCTCGAAGGCCACGACCACTTTCCGCTGGTGAGCGAAGTCGTGCTGCGCGCCCAGGCGCAGGCCGAATACTCCTCGGAGAACTACGGCCATTTCGGCCTGAACCTGCGCCGCTACGCGCATTTCACCTCGCCGATCCGCCGCTATGCTGATCTGGTCGTGCACCGCGCGCTGGTCCGCGCGCTCGGCCTCGGAGAAGGCGCGCTGCCCGACAGCGAGACGCCGGAAAGCCTCGGCGAGGTCGCAGCCCACATTTCGGTGACCGAGCGGCGCGCGATGAAGGCGGAGCGCGAGACCGTCGACCGCCTAATCGCGCATCACCTCGCCGACCGTATCGGCGCAAGCTTCCAGGGCCGCGTCTCCGGCGTCACGCGCGCCGGCCTGTTCGTCAAGCTCACTGATACCGGCGCCGACGGCCTGATCCCGATCCGATCCCTCGGCACGGAATATTTCAACTATGACGAGAGCCGCCACGCCCTGGTCGGAACGCGCAGCGGCACCATGCATCAGCTCGGTGACGTGGTCGACGTCCGTCTGATAGAAGCAGCACCCGTAGCAGGCGCGCTGCGCTTCGAACTGCTGTCGTCGACCGGCGAGACCGCGCCGCGCAACCGCAGGCAATCTGGTCCGCAACGCCGCCCCTCGTTCAAGGCGCATCCCGGACGCGGTCCGGCAAAGAAGCACAAGCCTGCGAAGCAGAAGAAGCCCGGCAAGGGTAAGAAGAACACAGGAAAAGGTAAGGG
>Ga0137385_10005137_pt1 | contig 11472 bp, 7 predicted proteins | sample SagtaG_FD_104921 | JGI IMG/M metagenome (GOLD analysis project Ga0137385, IMG submission 104921) | Vadose zone soil microbial communities from Sagehorn Ranch, Mendocino, California, USA - Sage2_R_80_16 metaG | ecosystem: Environmental > Terrestrial > Soil > Vadose zone | place: USA: California...
GGGATGATATGCGTATCAAGCACACATGGAATGCAGTCCCGCACAACTGGGAGACCCTCGGTCACCCTCCCGCTGGCACCACCATCGACCTCCACCTTGCGCTCAAGCCTCACCACGAGAATGCATTGATTGATGCTCTCTACGCGGTCAGCGACCCCTGGAGTCCAAAGCATGTCCCCTCCAACACTCCTCCTTGCACGATGTACTCACATGTGCCACTGCTCTGTTGCAGATATGGTGCGCACCTGTCAAGGGAGCAGGCCGCTCAACTTGTCGCTCCGCACCCAGACACCCTCCAGCTCATCAACTCCTGGCTTCAGCACCACGATTTGCCGTCCTCCTCCATCTCGACGACACACGGCGACAGCTGGCTAACGCTGGCCGGCATTCCCGTGTCCCAAGCCAATGAAATGCTTGGGGCGTCGTACCAGCTCTACCGGCGCACAGGGACGAATGACACCACTATTCTCCGCACGATCGGCTATGCACTCCCCGCGGTTCTGCACACACACGTGCAAACTGTCGTGCCGACGACGTACTTCCCCTCCACGCACACACTGCGGCAGACACCACGGAGGCGCCCCGTCAAAGCAGCTGCGGATATGGCGTCGGGGACGGTGCTGTCAAGTCGCGATGATGATGATGATGATGATGACGTTGAAGTCACGCCGTCGGACCTGCGCTCACTGTACAGGACATTCGCCTATATGCCGGCCGCAACGGACGAGAATGTTCTCGCGATTGCGGGCTACGAGGACGACTACCCTAGCCCGGATGATTTAATGACGTTCATGGCCGAATTTCGCATGGACGCGGAAGACGCGACCTTCACCGTTAAGCAGATCAACAAGGGCCGAAACGACCCGAGTCAGCCCTCCACTGAGGGGAACCTCGGCACCCAATACGCGCAGGCTATGGCATACCCTACCCGGCAAATATATTACAGTACCGGCGGCGAGATGTGGTATATTCCTGGCAGCAACAAACCAGCCAAGGGCGACGCAATTCTAGAGTGGCTCATATACGTGCTTAGCCAGCCGAAAGTCCCGCAGACGATTAACACTTCGTATGGTGTCCCCGAGAATAATCTCCCGTTGGAATACGCATGGACTTTGTGCAATATGTTCGCCCAACTCGGTGCCCGCGGCGTCAGCGTCATCTTCGCGAGCGGCGACCATGGCGTCGGCAATGGGGACTGCAGGGCCAAGGATGGCTCCGGAAGAGTCCAGTTCGTCCCCTTGTTCCCTGCATCCTGTATGTGTAGCGTTTTATTTCTCCTTGGAGGCAGTACACCATCTCAGGCACAGGTCTCACTACATGGTCACGGTTTCACAGGTCCCTATGTGACTAGCGTAGGCGGCACGACGGGCGACATCGAGATCGCGGCGGGCATCTCTGGGGGCGGCTTCTCGAACTATTTTCCGCGCCCAGAGTACCAGGACAATTCTGTTCCCACCTTCCTCCAACGCTTCGGCAGCCAGTATAATGGCTGGTACAAGTGTGTTCAAGTTTTCTGCCATGACTTGACCTGATCTATTCTTACTTTTTAATTTTTGCAGCCCTGCTGGCCGCGGCATTCCCGACATTTCCGCGCAGGCTCTCCGTTTCGTGGTCCACCTAGGGGACGAGGAATTACTCGTGAGCGGCACAAGCTGCTCGGCACCGGTCCGTTTTCCCTCCTCCCTCCGCTCTGCCTCGAACACCCGGCTGATAACTAATGTACAGACTGTGGCGGGCATAATCTCACTGCTTAACGACTACAAGCTTGGACAAGGCAAGGCCCCGCTCGGCTTCCTCAATCTCTGGCTGTACAGCGGGGGCCTCTGGGGCCTGAACGACATCACATTTGGCTCTAACCCTGGCTGCGGCACTGAGGGATTCCCGGCGGTCGTAGGATGGGATCCTGTTCGTCCCGCGAGACTTGTGTCTCTTTATTTTTGACGTCGGCTGATTTTCGGCTCGGTAGGTGACGGGTCTCGGGACCCCGGACTTTTTGCGCCTGCTGGATAGAGTTGATCTTCTGTAGTAGTACGCGATGCATGGCAATTAACAGGGGAATTGGTCCTTGACAGGCGATTGTCGTCACGATGTGGGTCATTTGCATAGCCTCCAAAAACGGCAAGACCCTACGTGATGATCGAGGTCGTTCCCCCCCCATTCCCGAAGAATACGGTCAGTTGAAACCTTACAGTAGGCCAGCGCACCTTCACGTTGTCGCGCGCAGCATCAGTCAAAATAGTTGTCGCTGTGCGGCAGATTTCCGATCCGAACATTTGCATCCTTCCCGTGTCCCGGACTGCTCTTTCCCGGCGTCAGATTTGGTCTACGCTGACACCGTGCCAGTCGCGGTGTAGCAGGGCGTCGTCATGTACTATTAGCACTGCTGCCCTCGATTGGGGCTATCCATAATATGGGTCAGGTTGTCCCGGACTTGTCCCGGACTTGGCGGGCGTTGAAACTGTTACAACCTTATGGCGACATTGTTGCACACTACCCCCCTTTTTCCCAATGACTGTGCGCATTTGCGATGTCGCTTTCATGTTCATTTCTACCAATGCCCATAACCTGTCAATTCTAGGAGACCCCTCAGCACGCTGTATCGGACAGGACCGAGGGGATACAGGAAGGAGAACTCGAGCTAATTATACGAACACTAATTTATGAATTCCATAACACAAACACGACGGTCACACAAACACGACATTCACCACACGACGCGACACTCCCCCTCAGCGTGAACCGCGGTTCACCGCTGTCTCATTTAAGCGTCATCTAGTTTGACAACCCCCAAAATACTCCAGAGACCCGTGAACTTTGGTCCGGGCAACGCCTTTGTGAGTACGTCCGCGACGTAGCGATTTGGACGACGGCTATCTCACCACTCTGATGCACTCCCGGATCCAGTAATATCGGACATCGAGATGCTTTGCGCGGTTGTGAAGAGCCTGGTCCTCGCTTAGGATTACGGCGGTGGAGTTGTCGCGGAAAAGTTGCGCGGCACTCTTTGGACCGTATCCGAGATCCGAGTTTAGCGAGGAGATAGCGGATCCAGATCAGCTCGCGTCCGGCCTCAGAGACGGCTATGTATTCGGCAGCTCAGGTGGAAGTGGCAACGGTTTTCTGTTTCTTGGATGACCAGGATATCTTGCCGCTTCCAAACGAGATGTATACCCTCCCACTGAGCGACACCCTTAGGGTCCGGGCAATGGATTTGGGCCTCCTCGCCGCAAAGCCGAGTCACGGGTCCCCTTCAAGTAGCGCACTACGCGAACAGCCGCTCGCCAGTGGATTTCGCGATAGCAATCGACGAATCGTGATAACTTTCCCACGGCAAAGGCTATATCGGATCGCGAACCGCTTGCCACGTCCATTAGTAAGCCCACCAACGGCCTGTAGGGAAGCGAGTCCAGGTGTCCCTTCGTATCTCGAAAAGGGGCCAATGCCTCAGCCCGGAAAGTTTGAGGGGTTGAAACGAATACTTTGAGTTTGTTCTTCTTGTGAGTGGGCGTCACGCGGGTCGATGGATTGGTGCGAAAACTACTCGTCAATTTCCTGGCGTCACGGATTGGTTTGCGACGTGTGTGTAGTTTGCGAGTGGGACTGCTGTGTCGTTGTTGTACTAGTCGATGGAGGCAAGTGTGCCTGCAGGTTCAAAAAGTCCGGCGTCCCAAGACCCGTCACCTACCGAGCCGAAAATCAGCCAACGTCACAAACGAAGAGACACAAGTCTCGCGGGACGAACAGGATCCCATTTGGCGATCGCCGAGAATCCCTCAGTGCCGCAGCCCGGGTTGGACCCAGATGTGATATCGTTGAGGCCTGCGAGGCCTTGGGTATACAGCCAGGGATTGAGGAAGCCGAGCGGGTCCCTACCTCTTGAAAGCCGGTAGTCGTTAAGCAGTGAGATTATACCCGCAACAGTCTGTACATTGGTTATCAGCTGGGTGCTCGAGGCAGAGCGAAGGGAGGAGGGAAAAAAACAGACCGGCACCGCGCAGCTTGTGCCATCCCCGACAAAGCCCACGTTGTCTACGATAAAAAAGATTCCGAGCGCCTGCGCGGCGATGTCGGGGATACCGCGGCCGGCCGCGCTGCACAAATCACGAAAATTACAGAGTAAGAATTGGTCACGTCACGTCGCGGCAGAAAACGCACTTGTACAATCCGTCGTACTTACTGCCGAGCTGTTTTAGGAAAGTGGGCACGGCATTGACCTGGTAGTCCGGGCGCGGAAAGTAGTTCGAGAAGCCGCCCCCAGAGACGCGCGCCGCGACCTCGGGGTGCTGGTGCGTCGTGCCACCCACGCTAGTCACATAGGGACCTGTGAAACCGTGGAGATGTGGTGAGCAACTTGCGACGGCGTACTGCTTCCAAGGAGAGATAAAACGCTACACATACAAGATGAAGGGAACTCGGGGACAAACTGGACTCTTCCGGAGCCGTCGTTAGCGATGCAGTTCCCCTCGCCGACGCCATCGTTGCCGCTCGGGAAGATGACGCTTGCGCCACGAGCACCGAGTTGGGCGAACAGGTTGCACGACGTCCTTGCATACTCCCGCGGGACACCTTTTTCGGGGTCACCATATGAAGTGCTGATCGTCTGCGGGACGTTCGGCTGGTCGATCATGTGTTTGAGCCACTCCAGGAATGAGTCGCCTGGGGCTGGCTCGTTGGTGCCAGGCATAGCCTCCCACTCGCCGCCGTTGCTGTAGAAGACATGCCGGGTAGGGTACGCCATGGCCTGCGTGTACTGCATGTTTTGGTTCGCCTCGGGGGTGGGGTCGCTCGGGTCGTACTCGCCGCCGTTGACCTTCTCGACGGTGTAGCTCGCGTCTACCGCGTCCGTGCGACATTGGGTCATGAACTCCCTCAAATCTGCCGGGCTCGGGTAATCGTTCATGTAGCCCGCAACCCCGAGCATATTCTTGTCTGTTGCGGCCGGTACATATTCGCTCGTCCTGTATAGCCGGCGCATGTCCGACGGCTTGACTTTATCATCATCGCGACTCGACAGCACCGTCACGAGCCCTCTCGACGCTATATCCGCAGTTGCCCTGACAGAGCGCCTCTGCGGTGTCTGCCGCAGAGTGCGCGTGGAGGCGAAGTATGTCGTCGGCACGACGGTTTGCACATGTGTGTGCAGCACAACGGGGAGTGCATAGCCGATCGTGCGGAGAATAGTGGTGTCGTTCGTCCCTGTGCGCCGGTAGAGCTGGTACGACGCGCCGAGCATTTTTTTGGCTTGGGGCACGGGCACGCCAGTCAGCGTCAGCCAGCTGCCGCCGTGTGTCATTGAGATGGAGGAGGGTTGGACATCATGGTGTCCAAGCCACGACTTGATGAGCTGGAGGGTGTCTGGGTGCGGCGCGACAAGCTGAGCGACCTGCTCCTTTGAAAGGTGTGCACCATATCTGCAACGGAGCGGCCGCACAGGTGAGTACATCGTGCGTGGAGTGTTGGAGAGGACGTACTTTGGACTCATTGGGTCGCTGACCTTGTAGAGAGCGTCAATCAATGCGTTCTCGTGGTGAGGCTTGAGCGCAAAGTGGAGGTCGATGGTGGTACCAGTGGGAGGGTGACCGAAGGTCTCCCAGTTGTGCGGGACGGCATTCCAGGTGTGCATGACACGCGTGTCATTCCAAGGTAGTGTGAGGGGCTTCGCGAGGTTGTGGAGCGCGGCGGCTAGGACAGAGAGTCCAGACAGTTGGCGGTAGCGCATGCTTAGAGGGGTCAGCGGGTGTTATGAAGGCTAGAGGTGCAGAGCGCGCGCACAGGAACACTGAGAAAATGGTTGGGAAGCAGAGCTTTTATTGCGCATCTCGTGGTCAAATGGAGATAGGAGCGAAATTGATCGGTAGATATTAATCCGCTAGTGGACTGGGACGTTACTGCCCCATGTTACCGCGCGCGGCATCAGCCCAAAAGAAGTTGTCGCTGCCACCATGTGGCAGATTTCTGGCCCGAACATTCGCACCCTTCCGTGGCCCAGACTACTATGCCTACCACACCTCTGCAAATGTTCATACATCTGCAAATTCGGAAAGATCTTAGTAGATCAGCACTTTCCCTGCACCCTTTCTTCCCAAAAGAAATACACTATGTTCTCTAACATGTATAGATGTAAGATCACGAGGATCAGAGTGAAATTATGATCATGAAAAAATCGACAGAGGCAATGGTGTGGTCCAGAAACTGTGCCCACACCCCCAGATCCCAGCGATCCCGACACACCTACTGGACATTGCCCCACTTTGATGTTAGGAGACATTACCACAGCAACTATGCAGATTTTGGAGTCAATAAACGGAGGCGATCGAGTTGTAGACAAGAAACTCACCAAAGACCATGGAGAGGTGACAAACGTGACCCAATTTGGACTCCTCTTCAGACGCAAATGATGACTCATCTTCCACATTTGCCAAGATGCCACCTACTTCTCCACTGGCACCTGCCGAATGCTGCCACTGGTGAGGTGGGTGCAACTGCTCCACGTTGAATGGGTTCAGAGGATGACCGTACTAAACTTACCTGAACACTGGGTAGTGACCAGGCTGATTCTAGCTCCAGGCTGGGCTTCCCGCAGGCGTTCTTAACTTTTTACCTATGTCCGTGGAGAACACTTCTTCGATTACCTCGGAGATAATACCTCGGAGATAATTGCCCATCCGGCAGTCAGAAAGATCACAGTGCGTACCTTGAGCCTTCTCTTCGGTGCTTTCCGGCGTGTGCGTTCGACAAGTTCACTGGAAGCGACCCTGTCGGGAGGATCTTCTCCGGCGTGGCCGCCAAGTATCTCAAGTCGTGTGTCTTCGAGCTCGGTGGAAAGGCACCCGTTGTGGTTCGTGTGACCATCACTCCTTATTACTCGCGGTACTGACATCCGGCGCCTGTTGTAGGTCCTCGCGGACGCAGACATAGAGCAGGCTTCGAGGTCCATCATGTGTGGGGGACTCCTATTCTCCGGTCAGATCTGCATGTCCACCGAGCGGGTGATCGTGCAGCGTCTGGTGCTCGAACAGCTTGTCGCCACTATCAAGTGGCACGTCGATACACTCACTGTCGGGGATCCCGAGTATGCTCACCTCTCGTCGCTCTTTACGGACCACAGCGCAGATAACATCATCGCAATGGTGAGGGAGGCCAAGGAGGCCAGGGAAGAGGTGCTTCTTGGCGACATGGAGAAAGCCGAACCCGCGCTACTGAAGCCCCACATCCTCACGGGGGTCAAGACAGAGACACGGCTTTGGCATCGCGAAGCGTTTGGGTCCGTACCTGTCGTGGCCGTCGTCGATACGATCGACGATGCTGTCGAATTCGCGAACGCGACGGATTACTCATTGGCGGCTACGATCTGGACAATGAGATCATTGCGATGAACGTGTCCGTCCAGGCGCCTACGTTCCGGTTCATGGTTCTGCTTGCTCATTCGCTTGTACCGGACTGGGTTCGTTTTTCATGGGCTCTGTAAGCATTTACGGCGCGACGCTTCACGTCGAGGGCGCGATCGGACTTACTGGCTTGTGATTCATGCCGGATAGCTCCGTTACAGTAGCTCACTCATTTCCAGAGGTTCGAGCGGCTATGGCAGACCCAATGTCGACAACTTCACGGATAAACGTGTGATCACACTGCACCCACCGAAATCCAATATCCGCTGCTACTAGGATTGTGATGAAGAAACGATCAACGTGGATGAGAGTAAATGCCTGAAATGTCTCTCTCTGTCCTGAGAACCGTGTTGCGTGTTCACACACAAAAAATACCCAATTGTTACGCATCTGGCCGTTCTCTGCCGGAGCTCCGAAGGAGCGGCGGCAAACGACGTAAGTTAGTCTTTGAGTGAACGGACGAGGCGGCACGTGCTCGTTCCTCTTTTCCGCGCCACCACCCGCCCAGGCTCTCAACTGGTTCGAGGAATCAGAACGCTTTTATTTCGGGAAATAGTAGTCTATTATCCACTTTAATACAGTAGACATACTGTCACATCCCTATCAAACAACACCACTAAGAATCGGCCCATCAGAAATGCGTCACACATCGTTGGAGACCCAACTCGGGCAGAATACCCAAGCTTCGAGAGTGCCGAAGAGGACTTCATACCCAAGATATCGACAGGCGATCGGAAGAGAGACCCTCTCTGAGGAGGCCAACGACAGGATTCGGAAAGGGGAGAGTAGACCAGGTCCAATATCGTGCGTACCCACACCGCGCCGGTGACCTAGTGGATACAAACTCCCAAGTCGAGAGCTTCCAGTGAGAGCAACGACATGATATCAAGGGACTGGCCGACTGGCATCAAATGGGAGAATTCGAAGTTGTAAAGTCTACTGGTAGGTAATACAAATGCAAATAAGTTATCAAAGTATAAAATGCCCTGCCCTGTAGGGTAGAGGGTATCGTCTTGCAGGTGGCATACCAGGCATACTAGGGGGCGAACTGCAGTACAGGACACTGGGGGCGTGATAACAGTGTGATGCTGCATCTCTGAGATATTCGATTGGGACGCGGACTCGACGTGCTGATCTGGTGTTCGTCTTAGATATGTCTGCAGCCTGAGAAGCACCGTTCCTGAAGGCCTGAACTCTCTCAATGGCTTAGGCTCGCTCTGGTGATGGTCTATGTGCCTTACGTGGCAAGTGACACGATTCCCATTCTATTGCCCGCTAGTACACCATCCTCACCTTGATCCTCACCGTCAACGCGCTTGCGCGCCAGTCAGCCACTGGGGGGATTAACCTAGGATGCTCAAATTGTAATACGATGCAGCGTTGCCTTGTGGCAGTCGCCATCGTTGCACCAACACCTCTACCAGCTGACTCAAGAGCTGACTTGTAGATTGGCCTGCTACAAGATCAGGTGGAGCAGCACTACGATGTATACTAGTTCGTGACACTTGCCACGCGTGCCTCCACTTGTAGTAAGATCGCGGACTGGTTAGGGAGAGAGGTGTTGGCAGTAGTTGGCAAATTTCGTTGATCTCGTCAAGCAAGAATCGAAGACCGGCATGCCTGGTCGCGGCTCTCGAATCTGATATGGGCCCACATACAGCAATCCGAACGGCTTGGTCCAAATAGAACCTGGCAGCTAGGCACCGGCAAAGCTCGTCCCTCAGGCTCTTTATCTTCCGTTACTCAAGGTCTGCAGATACGGCTGGGGAGGAAGGAAGAAGCGACTATATCATTGGTACTCCGGCTGTTGGCGAATTGCCTCGATGGCCAGCGGATGAGGAACGAATTCCGTTGCGACTCTGAGAGGCTATCCCACATTCGCCTTTCTTGTCCGGTGTCTCTTCGTGTCTTGAAAGCAGGCCCAACCAATTGCTTGCAGCATTTACTCGTCGACTTCCTTGGCGTCTCGAATCGGCTTGTAGCGTGTATGTAATATGCGAGTGGGTCTGCCATATCTCTGTTTCTCGATCGTTCCGAGAATGTTGCTCTTGTTCCCTTGTTATGCATCACCTAGTACTAGGGCAGAGAATCGACTGTGTGCTGCAGGGCCAAAAAGTCCGGCGTTCCGAGACCCGTCACCTGTCGAGCCAAAAATCAGCCAACTTCGAATGTGAAGAGAGTCAAGCCTCGCGGGACGAACAGGATCCCATCCAGCGATCGCCGAGAATCCCTCAGTGCCACAGCCCGGATTAGATCCAGATGTGATGTCATTCAGGCCCGCAAGCCCACCTTCGTACAGCCAGGGATTGAGGAAGCCGAGCGGCTTCTTACCTTTCGAAAGCCGGTAGTCGTTAAGCAGTGAGATTATGCCTGCCACGGTCTGTACATTGGCGATCAGCTGGTGCTCGAGGACGAACGACGGAAAGCGGAGGGAGGGGAAGACGCACCGGTACCGAGCAGCTTGTGCCGCTCACGAAATAGTCCCGCTTGTTGTTGACCATGTAGAATTTGAGCGCCTGTGCGGAAATGTCGGGGATGCCGCGGCCGGCCCCACTACACAAACCACGAAAGTTGCAAAGTAAGAATATGTCACGTCTGGCCGTGGCAGAAAACCCACTCGTAAAAGCCCTCATACTTGCTGCCGAGGTGCTGCAGGAAGGTGGGCACAGCACCGTTCTGGTAGATCGGCCGCGGAAAATGGTTCGAGAAGCCGCCCCCAGAGAGGTTCGCCGCGACCTCGGGGTCCAGGTCCGTCACGCCGCCCACGCTAGTCACATAGGGACCTGCGAAACAGTGGAGATGTGGTAAGCGACTTGCGCCTGTGGCAGTGTACTGCGTCAAAGGAGAGATAAAACTACACATACAGGATGAAGGGAACTCGGGGATGAACTGGACTCTTCCTGAGCCGTCTTTGGCAATGCAGTCCCCATGGCCGACGCCACTGTCGCCGCTTGGGAAGAGGACGCTAGCGCCACGCGCACCGAGTTGCGCGAACAAGTCGCACAAGGCCGTTGTATACTGCAGTGGGAGATTTTTCTCGTAGTCACCATACGGAATACTGATCGTCTGCGGGACGATCGGCTCGGTTACGACGTAGTTGAGCCACACCAGGAATCTGTCGCCCGAAGCTGGTTTGTTGCTTCCAGGTATCACCAACATCTCGCCGCCGACGCTGTAGAAGTTGTGCGGTGTCGGGTACGCTATGGCTTGCGTATACTGCATGTCGAGGTTCGGCTCGAAGGCGGGGTGGCTCTCGTCGTAATCGCCGCCATTGATCTGCTCGACGGTGTAGGTCGCATCTACCGCGTCCGTGCGACATTCGTTCATGAACTTCTCCAAATCCGCTGGGCTCGGATATTCGTTCAGGAAGCCCGCAATCGCGAGCACATTCCGGTCCGTTGCGGCCGGCACATACGCGCTCGTGTTGTACAGCCAGCGCAGGTCCCTCGGCGAGACTTTATCAAAGCCACTCGACAGCACTAGGTCTCTCGATGTCATATCCGCAGTCGCTCCGCCAGAGCGCCTCCGCGGTGTCTGCCACAGAGTGCGTTTGGAGGCGAAGACCGTCGTCGGCACGACGGTTCGCACGTGTGTGTGTAGCACAGCGGGGAGTGCATAGCCGATAGTGCGGAGAGTAGTGGTGTCATTCGTCCCTGTGCGCTGGTAGAGCTGGTACGATGCCCCGAGCAGTTCATTGGCTTGGGGCACGGGCACGCCGGTCAGCGTCAGCCAGCTACCGCCATGTGTCGTGGAGATGGAGGAGGACGGCACATCATGGTGTTCAAGCCAGGAGTTGATGAGATCAAGGGTTTCTGGGTGCGGCGCGACAAGCTGAGCGACCTGCTCCTTTGATAGATGTGCACCATATCTGCAACGGAGTAGCGGCACATGTGAATACATTTTGCGCGGAGTGTTGGAGAGGACGTGCCCTGGATTCATTGGGTCGCTGACCTCGTAGAGAGCGTCAACCAAGGCATTCTCGTGGTGAGGCTTGAGCGCAATGTGGAGGTCGATGGTGGTGCCAGCGGGAGGGTGACCGAGGGTCTCCCAGTTGTGCGGGACGGCATTCCAGGTGTGCATGACA
>Ga0137385_10005138_pt1 | contig 11471 bp, 11 predicted proteins | sample SagtaG_FD_104921 | JGI IMG/M metagenome (GOLD analysis project Ga0137385, IMG submission 104921) | Vadose zone soil microbial communities from Sagehorn Ranch, Mendocino, California, USA - Sage2_R_80_16 metaG | ecosystem: Environmental > Terrestrial > Soil > Vadose zone | place: USA: California...
GGGATCATACCGTTTCGTTCGCACCGTGAAAAGTCCCTTTCCCGCAACCTTCCTTGGAGCTGCGTCTGTGCCGTAGCACGCGCCAGGGGATCATCTCCTCGTAATTTATCCATGTAAGGAAGCCCCATCGCTCCCCTCAGCCGATACATCGTCTCCTCTCGTATCCGGTTTTCTTCCATTATGCCATTCGTCTTATCATTTGGCGCGCCTCCTTGGGCCTGCATTTCCATGCCTCAAATATGTCGTCTTTGAACCAGTCTGGTGCGGTACTTTCCACAAGATGGGATCCATTACGCACTGAAGCCAGAAGTATTGACGACCGAATAGTCTGTACCGTCCTATATCCGAGGAAAGGGCCGTCTCAGGCTACCGTCAAATCTCAACCTCGATCATAGCGATGGTGTCCCATATCGCAGAAGGACTTCGCCATCATATATTACTAGTATGTGCTTGTTGCTAGCGCGTGTACCGATATAGTGATGCATTTCGGATAGCATCTAGCCCCCGCGCGCCCATTGCAGGATCACACTCTGAAAATCCCCCCCTCCCCTGGCCCCATTCTACCCTCGTTGATACCACGACTTTCCGACCTGTGGACAAAGTAAGACGACGACCAAGCCCATCGGGTTCAGGCTCTGGTGCAAGATGACGCATTGCCCTGCATAACCTATCGAATTTCTCGCGGCGAGCCCACAAGATTTAGTCTGTGCACACGGCACTCGCTTGGAATCCATACTACATCCCATGCCCTGTAGACTCGCGATTTTTCAACAAGAGGTTAACAGCCGTAGGTGTGAAGAGAATTTATGCCGTCATTTCTCTAGCCATCGTAATGGTGACCCCCAGCACGGTCGCCCTATCCTTGCCACTCTTTTCCTCAGCTGCCATGTGTCCCGTCGTAGTTTCTCACACATCTTTTCCCCCTTCTTACCCTCGTCCTCTTCGCGCTTCAACAGCGCAACTTATCGTCTCACCTTTAGGCGATTGCACCTGCGATTCTTTCTAAACTAACGCCGAGACCCATTATATCCCGCAATGCGATAGTTATACCCATTACCGACCTCAAGAGGCGACGTCGTGGCCGTACTTTGTATCAGAGCGATTCGTAAGTGTACATCCCCTTGTCGTTTTTCACATACCGAACGAATATCACTCGTGTCGCTGACGCCGTCCTTTTCTTTGGCTAAGGTTTTTCATTAATATTGGACACTAGTTCTCTCTCAAGGGAGCCCCAGGAATAGACCTGTCGTTGCTTGTCGTGCCACGCTTAAGTGTGCCAACGTGAGGTAAAGTGTTGCGTGATTTCTGTGGGTGCCGGAGCTACACGGCTAAGCACTCTTCTTTCCTGGGGGACCCATTACCAGCCGGTGTCTCACCCATTTCACGTTAGAACTCTGAAAATTGGTGTTCCGTATATTTTCGTGCGAACGTCCGCGAGTGCCCACCTGCTCGCAGAACTTTATGGCACAGTGGGACTTCAACACGGACACGTGTTCTTGACTAGCACGATGGAATAATCCGAAGGAGCCTGCCCTACTACCTGGTAAACAAAATCGCAATAGGGGATATGACAAATTGATTGATGATCGTGCCCCAGGTCGCACATGGGTTGACCACTTGGTAATATTTAAACAAACGCCCAGTGCCAAACACCACTCGCGACCCTTTGTTTTTGGCCGACCCGTGTACAGAAGGGGACGATGGTTTCCACCGCGTGTAGGTCACACGTGGAATCTGACCGATTGCTTTCCCCCGCTTGTAGGGAGTGCCACCGCAACTTAAAATGCTTGAATGGCAACTAGATCCGCCTCCTCCGTCGCCCTCCTTACCTCTATTGACGCCCAATACCCAGAACTAGTTCTTCCCCGGGACATATATATATTCTGACCAACTCTCTAGGCTGTGGTCAAGCCGGGCCCCTTGATAGTGGAGGTATGGCTCCTTTCTTGTCAAATCCAGTCCGTATTCGTGTAGATTGACAGCGGTTGAAAACTGCGTTCATTTTCAGACAATGAGCCAGTTTTCGATCTCATTGAATGTTTCGGAAAACGATTATGAGTCACGTGTTGGGACTGGTGTCCATGGACATCTATTTAATGATCGGCTTGGTTGGCCCACGACGCCCGATACCGCCCTCATTCCGCAATGTCCTTCCTCCTTTCCTACGAACGACGGGACTTATATGAAGCCTCTCACACACCATCCTTGTGATTATGTACGTCTACTGGCTGTTAGCAACCACATCTCCTCAGGCTTGTTAACACGCTACAGCTACCCTCCAGTGGCTTCCCAGATGACCCGCAGCTCTGTCACGTGGACGTTCGTCCCGCCAACGCTACAACAACATTTTTTGACGCAGAGGACCCATACTTGTATTGCCCTCGTGACCGCCAGGACCATCCCGAAGGGGCCAGTCTGGCCTCTAATTCTTTACAATTCAGACTGGCCTTTGACCGACGTGACCCATTACCCACCAAAGGCTCGAGCCCCCCTCAGTGCTTATCATACTTCCAGGCGCACATGGTAAGACACTCCGTGTTCCATGTCAATCAGGCATTGACGTCGCCTACATAGCGCACATACACCTCAGATCTGCTACCGACTACCTCCCTACATCAAGACAGCGAGCTTGATCACCTCTACTTCTCGCAGACCCTGCCCCGTACTCCTGGTGCTGAAATAAATGTCAGTGCGGACACCTCTCGCGAGCTTGCACCTCTCCCAGACGACCACCTGTCCATCTCTACTGGGGAAATCTCATGGATGGTATCTCACCGTAGTGAATCTGGGGATCTCGACGCCTTTCTCGCTGCTGCAGTCGCCCATGGATCGATGCGGGACAACCGCACAGTAACCACATCCTTAGGCACGAGGTCAATGTACTCGACTCGCCCGGTCAAGCCCTTGTTACATCCACCAACTCGGCCATTCACCCCGCACACGGGTCTTCGAATCATTATAGCTCCCCCGACCCTTACTCTGACCATGGCGATGGGCCAGCATCATCGGACGTTCGGTCGGCGAGTCAGGGACACCAACACTTCAGCGCAGTATCGCTCGTCGCACCAAGCCGGGTTTCGGCAGCGCGTCGAAACCCCAAGAAGTATTGGTGCCAAGCCTGTAACGCTGGCTTCTTCCAGAAGCAAGGACTTCGAAGACACGACAAGGACGTGCATTTTCCGCGACGTCTGTGTCCTTATTGCAGGGACTTTGGATGGTCACCGGGACGCAAGTACGTATTTAGGAAACATCTTGAGGCGAAGCACCTAGAAGTTACACTCTCGAGGATGCGGCTTTGAGTTTGCAAGACAAGACCCACAAGTTTCCCAGCGCGCCTAGGGATCGTCGAAGTCCTCCAACTCCAGTTTATTTACCCATGCCGACAGGATACACTCGTACGGTACACTGCTCGGCCCTGTGCCCATATCTGATATGTTAAAGGGCGCTTTGCTACAGTCTGATGGTATCTCTTCCGAGAGTTTTGATTCGTTCACACGTTATTTTCGTCCATTCCCTGTCTACGATTGTTATTCGTCCCCTGTCCCACTGTGGTGTGCTTTGTGCCAGTGCGCGCCTACTGTGGTTAGGATTTCGCACCTTTTATGACCGTACCCATGCAATTTATTCTTGTCTGTCCTAAATACAAGGAAACCCCTGACATGGCCGAGTCCTGATCGTGACTTTTACCGAGCCAGGCGCAAAGGCACATGGGAAAAGTACCGCTTAGCAGTGACGCTGCGTCCGCAGGCTGTTCGAACGTGCCAGTGTCTGGCGTATAAAGTCCGCAGTCACTGGTTCCGAGTATCGCTCGTTTCTATCGTCGTAATTTTATCCTGGTTTCATGGTAAACAAAAAATGTTGTTGTCTAACCAGTGCGAAAGTAATGGATACTCGGACCCTCGCCACCCTCTTCCCCTGGCTTCAATTTCCTCCTTACTTATCCAACATAATGTCCGAGAGTCCGCCAGTCGCCAGCAGGAAATCTCGTGCCTTGGAGCAGGAGCCGGGACCCAGCTTTACGTGACGCATGCTGTTACTGCACGCGTGCTGATCGCCACCATCTACCATGTTGCACTCGTTGCTGTTGGCCCTCAAGATTCCACCCTGCATTGGAGCCCCTTTCAACTCAGAATCATTCCAAAGTTCCCCCATTCGAACGTACCTAGCCGCGCTTTCACCCAAGCGCCTAACAACCTCTCCCAGTCAGCGCGCGCTTGTGAGCGGACCCTTACAACACAGCCAGCGCACCGCTACTCTTTCCTAACTAGTTCGTTTGTATTACTACCACAGGATGCAGGTGCCAAGTGGGAAGCGCTTCACCTTCATTTCTGAAATGGACCAGGCGATTGGTGGTGTGCACCATATGATTTAGGCCCAGTTCGAATGATAACGTAGTGAAGCAAAGAAGTACAGCCTTGCAGTACAGACGACGGGCCCTTAAGGAGGGATGACCCAGTTTATCCTTAGGTGCGAAACAGGAAAGACTTCGCGAGGGTACGGGCCCTTAGTCTTGTTTCGAAAATGATGGAAGCTGGAAGCTGGCCAATAGGTGAGAGACCAAACAGCGACGCTGTGACATTGGGCCCGCATGAATACGATATTTGGCTGACGCACGCTTCCCCCCCTTCCCTCCGCCGCTTTGATCGGACCCATCCATCATTAGGGATGTTGTTTTGATGGGCGTATGATCTGCGCAACATAGTCCACTAACCAAGGACAAAGGCCCAAGGATGCGGAACGCGTTCGTAAGTGTATCATTGCGGTGTGCCCAGGGTCTTGAGGTGAGATGACGCTTTCCGTGCCTGTCTTGTGCTCTGCGTTTGCACCGGCACCTAAGACTGACAACGCACTCTATCTGGATCTTGTTGATAAGATGAGGCTAAGACAGGAGGTGTGGGGGAGACGGAGGGGGTCTGCTTGTGGCCGTGTATCAGGATAAGGTCAGCTCAGCTCACCACACATGGTTTCGAGAGCGCACGTTTGATAGAGCCGCGGTTGTCGGTTCTAAGTTAGTTCCCAGAAGACACCCATCTGTCGCTTGAAACTTCTATCATGTGGAAAGATACGAATCAGGTCCAGCAGGCTGAAGGAGTACGATGTCAGTGGGTGATCTCAGGCTGGCCGCTAGCGTCGGTGCTTCCGGGTTTGCGGAGTTTCAACAATAATCCCAGTCGGGAAGTGGCGCTCACCAGCATTATATTTCGCTCTACCTCGATGGCCGTCGTGCGCGACTCACCTTTTTAAAAAAAAACAGACTCTTACCTTTCCAGGATTGCTTGTGAGTCGAATAAGACAACGATTGCGACAAAAACCAATGGGGATTGGTCGCCGTGGCAGGCTGTTGCCCGTAGTCTAATCAACTTCCACAACCTTTATCTTGGCTCGATCGCTCCGCACTCGGACTGAATTGCTTACAGTAAATGGACTCGCTCTGGCGGCTTTACTGTACAGACTTCAAACAGTTGCCACGCGAAAATGTATTACGCCTGTATTCTGTTGAAGTAGGCATTCAACATTGCTTCGTTCCATCCCGCACGGAAATTTTGGAGATCAAGGGGCGATCTAATGCACGCACAGCCTTACCCTTCAACCCTTGACCGTACCTATCTTTGCATATATGTTCCCGCTCGACGCGTATATGTATGTACTCCGGCCTACGCTGTGTCATACGCTGGTGATTGAGCCAGGGGGAATACCATAGTACCTCCGTAACGGCAGTTGTATCATTAAAAGGTGAAAGGGTTGCGTGCCTCCTTCGAGTGCCAGAAGCACACTAAGTTACTGAGCACCCTTCTTTTCCATAGCGGAACGCCCTACAGCCTAAGCGGCAGACGCCTCATTCATTCAACGTCGGGACTCCCCGTTTACAAGCGCGTACTCTTCTCCTTTGAAATTCCGTTGTGGTGCCCGTGCCAAGTTCTATCGATTAAGAGAGCGCTGCAATTTGTGCCACAAGTGCCCAGTATCTCGTGTGGACTGTGAGTCTCATTGGCGCATTCGGTCTGTCTTCGACTATTGACGCGTGCCCTTGGTAAAACAGTACAAAGTTGAAGTGGTCTGTCCGCTCGAATTCCGGATAAGGGTAGATGAACAGGAGAGGCTTCCGTAGTTCGTCAATTCGTCGGCCAGTTGTCTCGGTGGAGGAGCAGGCTATACAAGGTCCGATGTCATGTGCGAGACGACGGGGTAGGCGCCAGAAGTATAATATACGTTCGAATCATAATCGCCTGACCTGTGTGCCATTTGGGTGGCCGCTTCCAGAGGCGCCAAGAAGGTTGCTGATTGGTGCGAATAGGAATCCGGGACGGCAGAGCGATGATCAACCAGCCACTCTCCTGTTGCAGTCGTGCATTTTGCAAGGGTCTTGAAAGACGAGCACAAAACGGGGGGACGGCTGCGAAGAGCTAAGGGGGGTGAGAGAAAGGGCCGTGATCACTATATGATGTGCCTTGATGGAAAGACCAGCTTTACTCATCCTATTACGGAACTCAAAACCACCCAAATATAAACACACTTCTGCTTCATTACTCGAGTAAGAACCCGTCTGGGGGGGAAGGAGGGAGCACGGGTTGCGGGGTGCGACCTCTTTTGCCAAGGTGGGAGTCCGTGGGACTCAAGGGTCAGCGCATAACATAGTCGAATAACCTGTTTTCTTACTAGTCCAGAGAAACAAATCCAATAGAAAACTCCAAACACCATTTTTTTTACAAATGCGGTCCCAAAAAGAAACCGAATCGGTCGATTTCTATGCGACGATCTCTTATCGAGAAAGATAAGGTATTAATTGTGCTTGAACAAAAATATTTCATTGAGGAAGCAGGAAAATAATGTTCGTTAAGGGTTTATTAGCCGCTTTTTCACAGAAAAACCGAACCGATCAACGATACGATCACGTTGACTTGTTGACTTTCCGCAATCCCCTGGCGCCCTGGGAAAAAAATGCAAGAAAAAATGGGCCGCCTTGACTCAGCTTCAAACCTCGACCTCTGCCTTTTTCTGTTCCAATTTGGTTAGTTGCCTTACATAGAACACCTTGGAGGCGCCCAGAAAGCAGGCGTTCAGTGGACTGTGTTTAACGCATCCGACAGTGTTACTAGGAAAGGATGCTTCGCGCTCATTCGCCATTTGGAACAAAGTGGCAGGTACCGGGCGTACTGAGAAACGTAAATGAGAGGGCATCACATGGGTCACCTGGAAACCCTTTCAGTGGTCTGAAGTACGGTGTGTCTTCGCGAATTGCTCGAATCATATGTCTAGTATTCGCCAAAACTGTGAAAAATTGAGGTCTTACCTTACCATACCTGCACGGGATAGCCTACTTCTGGCTGCTACTGATCAAACTCGTTCATTGTGTGCAATTCCCTCAGGGCCAGCCTTACTAACCTGGGGCAGGACTGGATTGGGTGGCACGGGCTAGTCCTCGGTGTCTGTCTATGAAGTGTTGAGATCAGAACCCTTCGAGGGCACTGAGAATTTTTTTGCGGATCGAATGGATGGCGAAATTGCCCGATATGCCAAATTGTTGTCGACGCTCGTCTCGAGTTCAAAAAAAGGGGTACGCAAAACGTGCTGAATGACGGAGGGGAGATGGATCAAATAGAGGTGAATCATACCCTGATTCCGGGGCACGAGGGCCGGGAATGGGGGGTTGGCTGTTCAGCACGCTGCACTGGCAGCAATGACACAGCATACGTAGCTAATACCGAGCGTGACGTTCCACAGCGTGTAATCCGTGGTGAACACCTGAAGACGTCTGAGGAGAGTAGTGTAGAGCAGAGAGAAGACGCCGAGAAGAGGATCCGAGTCCGAGGATAGTCGAACAGGAAGGGCTGCAGCGCTTCTTCGGTTCGTTGGACCGCTGTAATGGTGCAGGAGTAGGCAATGCTAAAGTCCAGTGCCTTGCATGGGGCAACAAGGTCACCAATGGATGTCAAAAGTGTCACATGTTCAAATCGTACTAGTATCCTATGCCTATTCTCCATTCGGGTGGTCAGCGCTGGTCAGCGGTCACTTCCAGAGGCGTCAGGAAGATCGCCAATGATGTAAACCAAGATGTAAACAGGAATTCATAACGGCAGAACTTGGGCCATCGTTGCGGTCTTCCATTCTCTCGTTTCTTTCGTACGCTCCGCAAGAGTCTTGAAAGATAAGCGTAAAAAGGGGTGACTGCAAAATCGAAGACGGGTGAGAGATAAGGACTATCAGGGACCTGCCAGTGAGAACCACAATGATGTGCCTGGATGGAAAACATTACCGCACTCGGCCCGAAATCCGATTCAAATTCAACTTATGCACTAGAAACTCCACGCACATGGATCAGGCTCAAGCTTCAATCAGACCTGGCATATGCATGGCATTGCCGCATCACCTCCATAACCCTCTTCTGCCCGCGTTCCAGGCTCTCCTTTCGTTTATCGCATTCCTTTTGCTAGAGAACACGCCGCGTCCTTTTTTTTTGTCTGACGAGAACAGCGCACCTCACAGCGCCATCGTCGTCCAGATTCGCACAAGGCCGCCTGACTGGTCTCTAGGAATAGATTAAATGTTTAGGATTGGGACTGCTTGCCCCTACGTTTCCACTTGTAGTAATCAACGCCGTTGGGCTGCATATCCTCCCCCCCAGGCGTTCCGTGACTTCCGTCCCGAATATTCGGTCTACAACGTCATAACCCTTGTATTTTCGACGGCCGATACCTTGTTCCCCCTCATTTCTGGGTCCTATTTTCTAGGCTCTACTCCTTCTCTAGCTCGGGAGATACCGTACTAAACTGCCATTTGAGCTCAGAACTTTCCAGTTGTGCTTCTCTAACTTGAAGTCAATCTCCTCCCTACACCAAGCGAGATCTATAGGTGGGCCCGGCGATAGAATTCATCTTACCTCAGTGGATTACGCCGACGTTCGTTAAAGTAACAAATAAAACAAGTTCCGTGCCGCTACCTAAAAGATCTTCGGCTGGGTCCATCCCGCGTTTCTCTCGCTGGATTTGATACGTCGCTTCTTGACTCAAGCTTTTTTGGTTCCTTGAGCTAATTGAACTTTCGGTCGTGGCACCCAGGTGTTAAAACAAAGTATCAGGGCCGAGGCAAGTTAGGCAACAGAGCAGTAAGGTGGCGTATTCTGTTCCAATGCACGAAAAACCTGTTTAGAAACTAGAATGGGACCGCAGAGACGGGTGTGAACTCCCCAGCTGGGCACCTTAATGAGGAACGGCCCTGGCACTTTCTGGAGATAGCGTCCACAGGCATCAACACGGTCCCTGAAGTATGGATGGCACCTCCAGCGGGCCCGAAATCACAAGTCTGAAATATACTTTCTGTCGCGGTAACCCCAAATGGGACACTCTCCGCAGTACATCACTTGTGCGTGAAGCCCCTAGTCCTGGATTTTAATGCCACTTCCTCTTTAAAAGCACCCCGCTGGCTTCCTTCTTACATACCGCTTTAGCGAACACTTTCACTCCTATATCTCCGGCGTATTCTTTAGCAGAGGATCCACCATCGACTCGACTCGCACTCGTCTTCATAAATCATAGACCATCTGGAACCTCGTCTATTGTTAAGCGGAGGGCTGCCTTTGCCATCGCTGCTGAAAATTACATGAGTATCCCTCGTGCACCATCCTCACAATATATCTCTGTGCAGATGTCAACTGGGAGCATCGGTGCAATCCCTCCGCTATCAACGTCGGGTACAAATATTTTACCTCCCCCGCTTGTTATTTGCGACACTTGGGAAGAAAGTTCGAAGGCGTCATGTGATGATTGGTATCAGCATTCGGGTGCAGTCTGTCCTCCACAGGTGATCCTACGAAATGTCGACGCGTGTCCGGAGGCATCTGACAGTGGAATCTCTGAGCAGGCATCACCGTGTAGACCAGATTCATCACCTATTGTGAAGACTGTTCCAGACCCTGAAGAGCCTACTGTTGTCCGATCAGCTTCGGACCTCTCTCACGGTTTTCAATGCCGGTCTTCGCACTCGTCACACAGAACTACTCTTTATAATGGTTTCCCTGCGCCGTTAGATGCTCACGATCCCCTTTCACGACCCCTCGACTCGGAGCCTCAAGGCCCTCAGCAGGTAGGACTTATCATGATCCCTCCTTTCGTAGTTAAGTACTAAAGATTTTACCGGAGACAGTGTGACCTTGCTTCCCTACCGCGCTTTGCGAGTCAGGGTGACGAATTCCCCCTCGATGGGCCCCAAGACGGACTCGCAGCGCCTGACCTAGCGAAGTATGCGGTATTATCCGCCAGCTTATCCCTTGCACCAAGGGCGGACATATTAGTACCCGTCACGGGTGGCCTTGACATGTCATATATTCCGGAAGGACATCAATTCCCAGGTTCCGCCACCAGTAATCCGTCCATTGCGAATATCGTTCCCGACTTGCGCAAAGATCAGCAGACTCTGGAAGCGTGGGTGTGCACACCCGCAGGAATGGCAATAGTCGGCCTGAATAGATATCAAGGCAACAACGTGGAAGCGGTCATGCCATATGATTCCCTCGGTAACCTTCTTTCTTCATATTCAACACCGCCAGGTGTTCCACAGTGCCAGGGTCTGGCAGGGGATATGAGGAAACGATCCGAGAGGAAATATTGGTGCACCGACTGTGGGACCGGCTGCACACAATCGCAGGTGCTGGGTAGACATATCAAGGACAAGCACGAGACCAAACAATCATGTCCTTTTTGCTCATTCACATGGTCCCGTGGGAGACCCCACCTATATCGAAAACACCTCCAAATGCGACATCCTCAGATCACGCCTCCGGAAGTTCAGCGGAAGGGTTTCAAGGTGCGCCAAGGAACATTTAGGCCCCACGCCAAGAGAACTGTGCGCATCACAAATCCAAAGAGTTTGCCCCTACCATTATGTCTTCTCGCGCCCACAATGACCGTATAATAGATCCGAAGTAACTTATCTCGTGCATAGGCAAGCCGCATGCCTCTACCAGATGATGCCCTGCCGCACTATAAATCATGCTTTCTATCTCGCACCCCCACGACTACCGACGGAAACGGAATTGTTTTGATTCACCGGGGAGGGGGGGAACTTCTGACTCGCACTCTTGCTCGCACTTTCACATGTTATGCTCGCACAGCCTGGTCGGACCGTAGTCCGGGCTACATTCGCTAGCGCCCTTACATTCCCCTTGAGGCTATATTCGGTCACCTCCTACCTACTATGTGCTCCCACTAAACTGAGACACTGTGTCAATTCCCCACTCGGGGACCTTTCAGCACGCTTTACGAAACCGTCGTCCCACTCCCAGTCCTCTCGTGGAGCCAGAACCCGCGTTCCCCCTGAACATCGACTGACGGTCAGTTTTCTCGTACCAAACGAGCGTATACCGTAATTTCCGATATTGGATAATATGACTACGCCGCCGAACCTGTTTGCGCGCTGGATGAAAGAAGGTTACCACGCCACATTATACCAAAAGCGAGAGCCTAATAAAGCGATAC
>Ga0137385_10005142_pt1 | contig 11467 bp, 13 predicted proteins | sample SagtaG_FD_104921 | JGI IMG/M metagenome (GOLD analysis project Ga0137385, IMG submission 104921) | Vadose zone soil microbial communities from Sagehorn Ranch, Mendocino, California, USA - Sage2_R_80_16 metaG | ecosystem: Environmental > Terrestrial > Soil > Vadose zone | place: USA: California...
CCTGACATCGCGTGCTTCAGCGATGCACAATTCCGTTCTTTCATCCCGAGGTCTTTGGATCCACACGGCCGAGCTGTTGGTTCCACACTACTCACATTCGTCCGCACCTCAAGACGGTTGACCTGCGGTCAGCCATAGGTTGCCGACAATTCGCGTTATCCCAGAATGACGACAGGCGACAAGAAGACGATTACTCCCAATCGGTTCGATGATCGAGATCACAAAGCACTGACGCAAGACCGTACGCCTTTGTAGGCTTGAGACCCTCTGTTCTCCTTGTGATGAACAACGAGGTGCCTCGCCACAAGGTCCGGTTCATCTTGTACTTCAAGCCTCTTGGTCTCCTTCACATCCCCGATTGATCCACTCGTCTGCACACCAAAGCCTTTCCCTTATTTGGGCATTGCTTTGCCACCATGTTTGTGTGCGCCGATACACTGGCACCTTCGCCTCTCCTATTCCCAGAACGCACCTGCGACCTCGCTCCTTCCTCGCCCTCCAGTTGACCTCCGACCCGCATTAATGATTATTATCATTTGATTTATGACCTGTATGCCTATCGCAGCCTATCAGCCTCTTCGGTGCCCGATCAGCGCCGGTGGCCAGCTGTCTGCTACTCTCCGACGTCCCTATTCGCGCTCTAACGAGCTCGCGCAACGGAATACGGTGTTGCACACAGGCATGGCAGTAGGACAGCACAGTTGCTCGTGTTCGAAGCAGCGGTGATGTCTACCTCAAATCCTCGCAGTCAATCTTTGGACTATTTCCTCATCGCTCCTCCCGATCTGCCGATGCGATTCGGACGCTTTTGCTTGCTTATCCTCGTCTCTTCTGTGGTGTGGCTAGTTCCCGCCCGCTGAGTCTTGAGTTGATACGCTTTGCTTCGAGTGGCCCTATCGTGGACGCGGTGAAGTGGGGTGTCTACAGTCGATTGTCCATTGTACGTGGTTAGGTGATTCGCGCTCGCCAGTCGGGTTTGCCGAACCTTCCTACCTGCTTGGGTTTGTATTAGCTCGCCAAGATAGCTTAGCTACCTCTATGCCTGTTATGCGCTCTGCCCTTTTGGTACTATACATCGTACTTGTCACAGTTCTTCCGTGTAGCCCGTTGAATTATAGCGCTCATTCTCTCCGCCCTTATTCACCCTCATGAGTGCGAGTGAAATTGCAACGGTCTACCAACAATTTTGTCTCCTTGTGTCCATTTTCCGTATAAGGACCGGAAATCACGTACACCCTAAACCTCGGGTGCTGCTGTAACCGAATATCGGTTGGCGAACACGTAAGTAGACCCCAAAGGCAAAAATAAAATTCCCCAGTCCTCATGTCGACAGCTAAGGATGGGGATGGGCAGAAAGCAGGCGAATTATGCCCATCCCCGTCTTGCGGCTCCGTCTCGATTACTGTCCCTGACAGCTGATGCCCGCCCGGACCCGACTCGGAAGGAGTTGATTGCCTGATACAAGATACGGTAATATTCCTCCGGTCACATTCTGATGCCGAGATTTTACAGTCCATGGATCGATCACGAGTTGTACAGTATTCGGACTGGCTCATTGTCACATACTCTTTCGTACACAGATCTGTCCCCCCATCGTACACGGTCAGTATTCGGCGCCTCTGTACCCACCCTCTTGTTCGTAATTTCCTCCTCCATATCCCCGTCGCTGCGAGTACCCGCCGTCGCCCTCACCTTCGTTGAGATTCAGCCTCTCGGCGCCAAAAGTCTCCTCGCTCTCCTCGCTGCGCCCATAACCCCCAGACCCGCGTCCGTAGCCCTCATCCTGCGAAGCTCCATATTGGTCTCTGCGAGAGCTATCGCCGTACCCACCACCACCATCACCACCGGAGCGTTCGTATTCGCCGCCTCCATAGCTCCCCTGGCGCTCGCCGTAGGTGTCACCACCGCCATATTCATCCCCGCCCCTCTGGGAGCTCGAACGGTCGGAATACTCTTGACGCCTCTCGGAGTAGTCGTCGGACCTGGAAGAAACCCCATAGCCCTGTCTGCTCTCTCCTTCGTATTGGCGGGTGCGGTGTGGCTGGTCCCCGCCGTACCGCTGCTGTCCTTCTGAGCGGTCGGCACTGCTGCGTCTTTCTTCCTCGCGTTGACCACCACGAGAATATTCCTCCCCATAGCCCCCTCCGCGGCCATAGCTTTGCTCTTCATAAGTGTTGCGTCGCTCCTCGGGCTCGGTACGTCCATAGGACGCTCGGGATCCACCTTGGTAATCCGAGTCCCGCGTGCGTCCCCCGGACGATTCATCGCGACCATAGGAAGTTTGTCTCGGACTGTCGTAATCCCTTTGTTCGCCTCTCCTGAAGTTGTCCTGACCGGATTGACCCTCATCCAAGTAAGCAGCGCCGGTGTTCCTTGGCTGGGTTTGTCGCTCGTCCACTCTGCTTCCTCCGTAGTCCGTCTGGCTTTGGGCATAGCCGCTCCCTCTGTAAGACGACGCTTCGTACCTTCCCGAGTCTGCAAATCTGGTGCTTAGACACGAAACTTCCCAGCGAAGCTGGCGAACCTTGTTCGTAGCCGGACTCCTGCCGTCCATACCCCCCACTTTGCGACGAAGAGTACGTACTTCCTGCGAGCGGCTGGTTTCCTGAACCGTAAGTCTTCTGACTTTGACCATATGCCCCGCCAGGGGCGCCAGACGTGTCGTCCTCGGAGCCCTTGCGTTTATTCTTCCCTGATCGTACGTTTTCCTGGAGTGAGGATGTTAGCCCCTGCCCCTAGCATGCGGTGCGAAGATTCGATCAGACCTTGGTCAAGGCCTCGAGTATTTGCTCGCGATCCTCGAGATCATTAACCCAACGTTCCAAAGCTCCGAACATCTCATTTTGAATATTGGATCGTCCTGTGTTGAAATAGGGATGATGGAACGCCTCCAACACCTGGCCAAAATCATTGAGGCCACGAAGAACGAGCTGCGAGGATATTTCGTCACCTGATCTATTACCCTGTCGGGATTTGATCGATTGTCAGACCAGGCGTTGACGATCAGCTTGACGGCATATTGGACCACGACTTGTGCTATCTTTCCGGCCTACAAGAGCGGTTGCCATCGAACCGTCTACGAGGGATACTCAAAACGTACGGGTTCGTTCAAAATCAATGCAAAGTGGTCCTGCACAGCGGATAGGTCAAGGTCGGTGAGTCCAAAAACCCGTAATCGACAGACCTTTGATAGGAGACTATGGGAAGGATCAGAAGCATTGGGTCTATCGAACACCTCATATTGGTCGGCAGAGTTAATGACAACCTTGCTTCCTTCCGATAAAGTGGACGTAGCCTCCTTCAATATCGGCTGAGAACTGTTAGTCAGAACGGATATGGTGAGAGAAGGACACGTTTACCGAGAGCCACGGAGCCAAGACAGTGTAAACATCTGTAAACCCGAATAAGCCCGTCACGCGGTGATGAGCGCAACCAGGACGTACAAGCGTTGAGCGCATCTGTCAGGTTGTCGAGGAGTGTCTCCAGTCCGGGGATCGCTTCTATCTTCTCGGACACGCCTCTGACGACACCGTCACGCCATTTCAACACTGCCCAAAGTCGCTTCTGAACTTCGGGAGGCGCAACATTGTCTGGGTCGAAGTGATACGCCTTTGACTCGGCTCGTAATGACTCTGCTTCGTCCATTTGTGAGGAACCTCCGCCTTGAGGGATTTTCGCAAGTACGGATTTGAGCACCGAAGTGACGGATGTTTGATCTGCATTCGACGCCTAGGATGGTGTAAACGAGGAGTGGACTGGGAACTGCTCCCACACGCACATCATCCATTTTTTGTGATAAGTCTGTGACTGATGATTGGCTCAGTTTGTCTGTTGCCTCGCCCATCAGCGAATGGAGAAAGTCTGCACCACCGAAAGTGCCCGTAACAAGTGGCGGTGCAGAACCGTTCGGGGTGTTTACCACCACTAATCAATAAATCAGTAAGGACCCTGTACTTTGTACCACGATTGGGCTTGCCTCGATCACCGACGTGGCAAAATACTTGTTTGTAACCCATCTTCCTGAGTGCAATCTCGCACCAGTTACTGTGGGCCAATAAGTCCTCGAGCGTATGCAAAGCAGTTCCCAATAGGCGGTAGGCCTCCCAGAGCTCGGCGCCTTCTGATCCTCTAGCACGTTTACCGTGCTCGATGCAACTACGCAAAGTGCGACGGATGTGGGCCGTTGAAGTATCCCAGCTCTGGTTTTCTGTTGCCATGTAGTTCTGTGCGGGTTCAGTCAAGTGTGGGTTGCTTAAGCTCAATCATTAGAGAGATAAAGTTTACCTTCATCCCGGTTCGCGGATCGATTTCGAGTTCTCGCGGGTTAACCGGAGGACGAAGCTTTGGATGAAACCGTCGCGCATCGCCCTCTTTCTCTGCGTATCCTCTTGCAGGGACCGTGGGTTTCACCGAACAGGGTAGAAACGCAGCCACTCACTTGGGATTATCAATATGTTCCTGTCGACGAGGTGTCAGGACAGACAACACGAACACACCGAGCGCTTCGAGAGATTCCGTACCACGGGTAGATATACTCCCAGTCTGTCAGCGGTGACTTCGAATTCCTCGGTCACGAAACCGAAAGTCTACACACACGGCTGTATCCGAATTCCTTAAGAAGAACGCAAGGCATACGGACCATGAAGCCCAGGACTGCCACCACAAGCACCAGAGTATCTGATGATAGCTTCGAGAGACCGGCAATGTCCATTGCCTATTCGGATAGTGTCAAACCCTACCCCTGTACCACCCCCTGAAAGCAGTTCTCACCTGGGAATAGTCTCGCAGCCAGTTTCCCTATGGAAATGTGGTTGTGTTATCAACGGCAACGCGAGGCAACTAGGAAGTGACTTGCGAAATACACTTTCTTGACGTCACTTTTGCTGAACTTGGAACCTCCAGTTCCAGCAGCGACAACTGATTGAGCAAACTGAAGTATTCCACCACCTGTCACGACACCACCAGCAGTCTTTGCAATCTCAGTCAAGATATTCTCAATGTCGCCATGACGGAACGCCTTATCTATGAAAGGCATTTCATTCACGCGATGATGAATGATAGATAGGGCGACAAACCGTTGAGGTAGGCAAAGTCTGGAATGTCACCTGCCCCAAAGGCGCTGACCTGCAGTGGGAGTAAAGCGATAAAAACAGTTAGGAAAAGGAGACCTGGCGTCAATGAAGACATCTGGAAAAGCAGAGGATAAGGGAGATGACGGTCAAGGTTCAAGTAAGGGGGCCTTATGAATGTGGCCTTATGAATGTGGGATGTATGAGCTCAATGCCAAGAAGGCCAAGTGTGTAATCATTATCATGAGACACCATTCGGCCCGCCTCCGGGGAACTTGCATGCGCATGAGAATGAGAATTATCGATAGCGATTAGCGATGTCCATACAACACAAGAGAACACAGAGAACACAGAAGGCACCACCCAGAGATAATCGACTGATCACGAACTGATTAACCCAACTTGGCTTTCTTCGTCGCGGGCTGGTCGCCACCAGCTTTATCGCTCTCCTTCCTCTTCTTTTGCCCCTGTTGCGTCCTCAATTCCTTGATGCGTTCGCGGAACGCCACAGCGATTTGTCCCACTTCAGACTCCTCCCCGTTGAAGTGGATAGCATTACGGATCATCAAGTCCATATCAGCTTCCCACCCTTCGGGCGTCTCGTACTTGTCCGCGTCTAACTTTTGTCGTACCGTCCTGAGGTCTCGCGCATCTTTGCGAGGAATGATGTCGTGATACTGCGGAATCCCGAGTGCGATTGGGTCCACGGGTTCTCGAAATACGAACGACCTTGTGTGAGACCAAGGGTTAGGACAGCAGAATCGCGTGACTGAATCAATACGTACAAGTTGTCCTTCACAAGCGTGGTCATCAAAGATTGCAGGCTTCGCTTCTCGGTCCATGCCATCTTCTTCTCTGCAACCCTAGGCCACTCCCTCTTGAAGGCCCGTTCTACAACGTCTGCGCATTGAACTGGGTATGTTGTTGGTGGATTGAAAAGTCTGCAATTTTTGAAGACTAATTCAATGTCTCGAGAGAACTCTTCCTTCGTCGAATATTTATTTGAGTTCAGGTTCTGCATCATCGTGCCAAAATCCATGGGATTCTTTATCTCGTCGAAGTATCTGTGGGTAGGATTGCGTCAACTTGGGCCGAGTATATGGGCGAGTAAAAGACACACGTTGGACATCCATCCTGTATTGGGTCCACGGGCCTCGAGAAAATAGCAGCTTCAGGTAGTTTCAGCAAGGTTTTCAACACTTCACGGGCCCTGACTTTATTTATAGGCGTTTCGGAGGCGACGGAGGCCCTACTTGGAGCCGGAGTAATCTCCTTTTCCTTTTCTTTACCTTTCGTGGGTTGTTGGCGATTTTCTGCAGGCGGTTTGGCCTCGGGACTCGCGGTGTGCTCTGGGGCGGGGATTGGAGGCTTCTTGATCTTGATGGATCCGGAGAACTTCGCGGGGGGTGTCGCGCGCCATTCTTTCTCGATAACACTTGGCTGGGGGCTCTTACTGGGCTTCTTGCTCGGTGAAGCCAACGCCAAGATCTCGTCGTCTTCCTCCAACTCATCCAACAGGTCTTTCTTCCTTTTCACTGGAGCAGTGGCCTCCGGTGGAGCTGGGAATGGACGCTGCTTCTTTGACGCAACCAGTTTCTCCTTCTCCTTCTCGATGGCGATAACTTCTTCCAATAAGTCAAAGGAACCATCGTCCACGACTGGTGCTGGCACAGTATCCACTGGTTTGGGTTTCCTTCCCTTGGGTTTAACAGTGATAACCGTCTTCGGTGGAGCTGAGCCGTTGGATGGCGCGGGAGGGGTAGCACGCGGGGTACAGTTGCCGCCAATTTTCAACTTCAGGCTAGGGGTGGGTATTGTGGCAGCTGTCGGTGCAACCGGTGTGGGTGTGGCCGGTGTTTTGGGTAAGACTACCACCGTCTTCGCCTGGATTGGAACCGGTGGGGGGGCCATAGACTTGGGTTGATTTGCAGACTTCATGTCTATAGTATTGTTGATGCGCGCCCAATCTGTCAAAATGATAAGAAAAAAAGAATTAGGCAACGCAATCACTGGTGAAACGTACTTTTATCGAAGACCGATTCCAAGGCGAGGGTTTCGTTGTATGCGAAAGTACCAGGCATGTTGTAGGTTTTGGCGTTGCGGATCATGAGACGGAAGTCTGTTTCGAAAGCAAAGCGTTCTTTATACATCCCAGCCTCGAGCTTAGCGGTCATAGTGCTGATATCCATAGGGTTCTTGATGATCTCAAAATAACTATCGCGAGTATAAGTCATTGAGAAAAAGGATATCGCGCGGATGCATACTTGGGTGCACGATCTCTGACGGGGTCGACGGGTTGCATAAACAAATTAGAGTGTTTACTCGACTTCACCTTCTGTAAAGCTGTCCGACACGCCTTGAGATCAAAAGATGGCATTCCGCCACTTTGTGCCTTTGGCACGGCCTTCGTATCCTTATTCTTTTGTTTTACCTTGATCTTTGTTCCAGCGGGTGTCTGGAGAGCAATCCCTTGTTTGTTAACAATGGACTGCCCAACGACTGAAGTAGAAACAGAGGGCAGGCTGGTCGCTTCCATATGTGCAGATGGAACGAGACGGATCTTCGGGGTGACTGGGGTGGATACAGGTGTGTTTCTTGGGCCACCGGATTTGATGACGCGCGACGGCTTCGGCTGGAGGGGAATCTTGACAGGGAGTAGGGGGGGAGGTATCTCGGTGACAGGAGTCGAGGGAGGTAGATGGATAGAAAGTTTTGGAGGAGCTTCTTCAGCACCGCGAACAAGAACGTCCGCCAATTTGATAATAGACCACCGTACATCCTGGTCGGTGTCCGGTGCGCTAGGTGATTGAATCAGCGTTACTTGCGATTGTTGACGACGACGAACGGACTCACAGAGCGATGGGTAACAGAAACTCCCGAACTATTTCATTCTTACCAACTTCCTTATCCTTCCTGAGGGTCCTGACGAGGGAGTCCACTTCACTCTTCTTAGTCTCCTTGACTTTGTCCTGAGCCGAACCATCTTCTTCAATAAGGAGTGACTCTGACTCCTTGACCGAATTTTTCACTTCGCCCATAGATACCAGTAGTGCGAGCGACTGGCACGCGTTACGCGCTACGTGGCGGCGTACTGTACGTGAAGAATCGCCTGCAGCAACAGCTAGAATATAACGCATGATCTTGGAGGTGTACCACTTGGTGAGGAATAATGCATCGAAGGCCGCGACGCGGACTTGAGTGTAATTTCCCTCTCTGTGAAGGATGATGAGATAGTTCCGGGGAGATATGAGACTTTAGCTACCGCGTAAGTGGGAAGTATACACGGGGATCATTTGGAATCAACCCCGCAACACTCAAAATAAAGCGGAACTGTTTCATGTCAAACGAAAGTCGACCGTCGAGAAGATACTAAGCTCACCTCGAGCGTTGCCATTGTTACAACGTTATGAGGTGATGGGATAAGCCTGTCCATGCTGCGGTACCTATCTACCTCAGATAAAGACTGCTTGAGAAGATCGGCCTCTTCGCGTGTCTGGTCACTCTTAACTTCCGTTGGGAACAGCTCTCCGCGCTCTGGGGTAACGGTGGAGACACTTGCACAAGCCAAAGCAGATACTATCGTGCATATGTAGAAAGCATCCGTGTACTGAGAATGATGAGTATATGCACCTCTGTGACAGCAGCTAAGACGCACAGAGTTGGCAGTATTGTCATTGTACTTTAACTGGTCTATCAAGAACTGCCGGACAATCGTGGGGCATTTGCCGTTTGCGAATCTGATCCGCGAAATGGATTTCACGATCGCCTGTTGAAAGGGCTAAGCGGTGTCGAGGACTTTGCATTTTCTCAGTACTCACTCTCCGTACGAAGTATTCCGCAATATCTGAGAAATCGTTCGGTCTTGGCACATAGGAATGCGTGAAAAGATCTTGCTGAGGGTCCTCTGGTTCATAGCAGTATCGTAGAAAGAGCTTGAAAAGATGAAATAGGCCGAGAAAATCAAGTTGCTGATAGGCGCACTGGGTTCAAATGAGTAAATTATATCCCCAGACGAGACTGCTTTCTCACCTTCACAAGGGCTAGGGCGGCTTCGCAACGCACCCTATAGAAGTAGTTCGTCACCAGCACTGTCTTTGTGAACGTGCTCGAGACAATGGCGTTCGGCATCTTCGATAACGCCCTGACCGCCTGAAGAAGCGGATAAATTAGAGGGTGGTAGATGAAAAAAAAAGGGTGTACACTACCTCCAGCTGTGCAACAACGTCTCTATCCCTCTGTAGTTGTGACACCCACATGAAATCCGGCTGAGTAAATTCAATGGTCGCAATCCATTCGAAGTCGGCGTCCATTCGTATCCACTCATAGGTTGCCCCGCTCATGACTTGTTCATCGTCTTCAGTCCAGTCGGCCACTTTCCAGTTCTCTCGTTCCTTTTCTTTCTCCCAGATCTCCAGCCCAAAGCCCATGTCGATCATGCCCATGGCTTCTGCAGCCTCCGCATCCCCCTCTGCTGCTGCTTGGGCGGCAGCTTGGCGAGCAAGGTAACGCTTCGTATTGCGGCGGACCCGTTTGTATTTTGTATTGAACGGAACTTCGTATCGCTTAAACGCAGAACGGATATCGAGGACGTGCTCGTAGGGCGTTCCATCCGCCTCATGAATTCGAATAGTCATTTGACCCTAAAAGCGAACGACTTGTGAATGACTCTCAGGTAGAAGTGATGAGAAAGGACCTCGAAGAATGGTACTGGGTTCAGAAGAGTTCTTCGAACTTCATCATGTTCATAGCCCTTCCAAGCAGGTGCGTCCTGTCGCATCGTGATCTCCACGGCCATTTTCTTCCTGTTGAAACTGGCTGAAAAACCGAAAGCCGGACAGCCACTGCCATATATCCACTGGTCCACAAATGATGTAAGATCTGCACCGCTGACTTTTCTACATGTCCTGAGAAAGTGGGACGTTGACAATGCGTTGTGTTGGAGCTCCCCTGATATTGCGGAAAGGAACAATTTGGGAAGAACACGCGACAATCCGAGCGACGTGCCTGACTTGCACAGACGGCGATCTAGAATGTGGATGACGAGGGGTGATTTGAGGTTAATAAAAGGAAGGACCGCAGAATCCGGAGGGTCTTGGATCTGAGGTTGGCATAGTGGCGGCATGGCACCTTGGTCCCATTCGACTACTCGCTCCATATCCTTCTTCAGGCGGAAACGGTACTCGTTGTTTCCCATGAGCTTGCGCAGGAAAAGTCCGGTGATGTATAAGCCAAGTCCATTAACCAGCCACAAGTCAGACCAAGTCTTGGGTAGAATATTAATTCCAATCCATTGGCAAGCCAATCCGTGGCTCAAAGCTTGTCTGGTCTCGTAAACTTGGTCAATGGCATCTTCACCATGCAGCAGGTCCACCGAGACAATTGTCAGACCAGATGTGTCAAAGCGAAGCGTCGAAGGTTCGTCTACGAATACGAATTTGTGTGATCCGAAAGGATAAGACCCGAATTCTGTTGTGAAGAAGGTCATGGCTTGTCGAACGAAGGGAACAGAGGCAGCAAGTTGAGTCTCGCGTCCCGGCAAACAGAACGAGTGCATCAACGGCTGCAAAGAATTGCCGGGATCATCCCCAGCCACGTCCCCAGCGGAAATAGGTAATATGTGAAATGGACCAGCTGCGAACCCGATGTGTTGCACGGAAGTGGGTGTCGCTTGCGAGAAAGTGAAAATGGTTTTATTAGAGTTGTATGGGTGGGCCACCTTTCGTTCAAAAGGACTCAGTGATTGCAGGTCAGCGTAAGAACGTACGTTACCTGTTCCACGAGCTCCCCACTACATACAACCAGAGTGGGGTGTTCACTTTGAACATCTCCGTCGATAGTGGCTGGTGAATCCTCGAGACTACGTGGGACTACAAACTCGAAGTCCCAGGTACACCGCTCCCAAATGCTGTCGACGCAAGGGACCCAGCATCGCGCGGCGTCCGGAGACGATGGGGTTGTGTATACATGAGGTACGCGCTGTGACCAATTAGTAGCGTCTTTACAAAAGCGCTACCGCGACGTACATGGGGATATGCGTCTGAGGGTCGGACGAAGGCCAAACCATCTGAGGGATTACGTATACTGTATTCGATATGAACAGTGATAGGAGCAAATTCGACAGTTGGGAGGGCTGATATTCCAGGAGTCTGTGGCTCAGGTGTCGCAGCTAGAATCGGCGATTAACCACTCGCAAGTGACAAGGGAACTGAATAATTACCCTCGCTGGCAGCGATACTGGCATGAATACTTCCCGACACCTTCAACGGCACCTCCTTTGGAATTGCGATCGATAGCTCGCCCTCGTCGCCTTCAGCCAAGGCCGAGTAGATTTTTCGCTTCAGTTCGGGATGAGCGTGTACATCTTGGGGGTTTGAGACTGTCAGATTTGCCAGGGGGTC
>Ga0137385_10005146_pt1 | contig 11464 bp, 11 predicted proteins | sample SagtaG_FD_104921 | JGI IMG/M metagenome (GOLD analysis project Ga0137385, IMG submission 104921) | Vadose zone soil microbial communities from Sagehorn Ranch, Mendocino, California, USA - Sage2_R_80_16 metaG | ecosystem: Environmental > Terrestrial > Soil > Vadose zone | place: USA: California...
CGCCTCGCCCGCATTGCGGCAGGAGAACCATCGCCGTGGCGTCCCGGCTGCGTCCAGAACCTCGACGACATTGCGCCACCACCGCTCTCCGCGATGCGGCGCGGCCAGATCCAGCCGCTCTCCCATGCGGGGCGTCGAGAGGGCGATGCCGCGCGCGGCGGCGAGTCCCATCACGCGCTCGAACGGCTCCTGCCAGCGATGCATCGCCAGATCGAATGTGCCGTTGTGAACCGGCACGAGCCAGCGGCCGCGCAGGTCAACGTGCGCCTGAATCGTGTCGTCCGGCTGCATGTGCACGTAGGGCCATTGAGCGTCGTACGCGCCTGTTTCGATCAGCGTGACGTCGAACGGACCGAGCCGCTCGCCGATGGTCTGAAAGCCGTCGAAGTAACCCGTATCGCCGCTGAAGAACACGCGCAGATCGCCGTCGGCGATGACCCATGAGGCCCATAACGTGCTGTTGCCGTCGAAAAGGCTGCGCCCGGAGAAATGCTGCGCGGGCGTCGCGGTGAACGCGAGGCCGTCGATGTCGACGCCTTGCCACCAGTCGAACTGGCGTACTTTCGCGGCATCGATACCCCACTCGATCAGCCGGTCGCCGACACCCAGCGGCGTCAGAAACACGCCCGCCGTGGCGGCGAGCGCAAGCACGGTCTCACGGTCCAGATGATCGTAATGGTCGTGCGACAGAATCACGCCGCGCAGCGGCGGCAAATCCGCGAGCGCGATGGGCGGCGCATGAAAACGCTTGGGACCGAAGCGCCGGAACGGCGACGCGCGTTCGGCGAATACCGGGTCGGTCAGCCAGAACTGACCGCGCAGCTTGAGCAGCATGGTTGAATGCCCGAGACGGTACAGGCTGCGGTCGGGCGCTGCGTCGAGCTGCTCGCGCGTTAGCGCGTCCACGGGAAGCGTGCCCGCCGGGATCGTGCCGTCCGGCTTTCTGAACAGCACGTTCCACGCAATGCCCAAGGTCTTGCCGATGCCTTCGACCGGACGCGGCTTCACGTTGCGAAAACGCTCGCCGTCATGCTGCGCCGACGAGCGGGACAATTCACGCCCACGTCGCGCCGCGCTCAGGCCCAAGGCGCGGTGGAGAAAGCCGGTAATCGAGGTCATATGAAAGTCCATCCGCCGAAAGTAGACTGATCAGTGTAATTTATTTTAGAGAAAAGTAAACCGTCCAGTGTAAAATTTAATGATGAACGACACTGCCTCCCCTCAGCGCCTGACCGATCGCAAGCGCGCGGCCATCATCGCCGCGGCCATCGAGGAATTTCTCGCCGCCGGCTTCGACGCGACCAGCATGGATCGCATCGCGGCCCACGCGGGCGTGTCGAAGCGTACGGTCTACAACCATTTTCCGGGCAAGGAGGCGCTGTTCGCCGCGATCCTGCAGCAGTTATGGAATGCGAGTGACGCGGTAGAGGCGCCCGCTTATCGCGCCGACAAGCCCTTGCGCGCGCAGTTGCTTCGACTGCTGTCACGAAAGCTGAGCCTGTTGAACGACGACGCGTTTCTGTCGCTCGCGCGTGTCGCGATTGCGGCGGGCATTCACTCGCCTGAACGCGCGCGCGACATGGTGGCGCGCATGGGCGAGCGCGAGGAAGACTTGACGGTGTGGATACGTGCCGCCGCCGCGGGCGGCCGCCTCAAAACGCCGGACCCGGATTTCGCGTCGCGGCAGTTGCAGGGTCTCGTGAAGGCGTTCGCGTTCTGGCCGCAGGTGACGATGGGGCAGCCGCGGCTGAGTCAACGCGAACAGAACGATGTCGCGGAGTCCGCGGCCGATATGTTTCTTGCGCGGTATACGTGATCAGGTCCCCTATTCGGCACGCAGCGACGACAATGCGCCCGTTTCCAGCATCTCTTTCAACGTGGCGGAGAACGCGGCCGCGGCCGCCGTCCGATATGCGCCTTTGCGCCTGAGCAGCGCTACCGTTCGGGCAGGAAATCCCGGTTCGAGCGGGATGTACTTCAGATCGCGATGCTCGTAGTGCAGCGCACCAGGGAGAAGCGTTGCGACTTTCCCTCCGCGTACGATCTTTAGCAGCGCGCTAATCGAATTCGCCTGCAAGGCAACGCTGGGTTTGATCCCTTGAGACTCAAAGTAGCTGTCGATGTAAAAGCGTGAAACGAATTGGCCGCCCAGCAGCGCGAGAGGTAACGCGGCCAGTTGCGCCGGTACGACGGGCGCATCCTGTGCGGCCACAGGATGGTTGTCGCCCACCACCAGGGTTATCCGTTCCAGAAACAAAGCTTCCGTTTCGATATCGTCCGACCGTATGTCCGTAAACCCGATCGCCACGTCAATCCGGTCTTCACTCAATCCGCCTTCGATCGCCTCGAGCGACATCTCCATCATGTCGATCACGATGTTGGGATAAGTCGAGTGAAAATGCTCGACGGCCGGCGCGACCAGGTATTCGGTGAACGTCGGCGCAAACGCGAGCCTCAGTTGTCCCCGCGACAGGTCCCGCACATCGTGCAAGGCGCGCTGACCGGCCTCGAGTTCCAGCAGCGCGCGGCGCGCATATTCGACATAGATACTTCCAAAATCCGTCAGTCGCACCACACGGCCACTGCGGTCAAATAACTGGCCGCCAAGATCGTTCTCCAACTGGCGAATCTGCTGCGACAGCGCCGGCTGCGAGATATGCAGGCTGTCGGCCGCGCGTGTGAAGTTGCGATATTCGGCGACCGTCAGCAGATAACGGATGTGGCGGGGTATCATGCGCAGCCCATAAGTTTTGCTTATCGAATCTATTCTAAACCCGTCTTGGACTATATAGACAACCGCCCCCACAATCGATTGAAACTCAAGGGGATTCAGCATGCAAAACCTTATCGTCGCTTCGAGCGCGGCAATTTTGCTTGGCGCGTTGATGACCTGGCTGATCGCGCACTTCCTTTCCGAGGACGTCATACTCGAGGGGACGCATCACGGCCGGTACGCATATCTTGGCGAGGACGATGCGAATCCCGTCCGCCGAACGGAACGACGGGATCGACGCAATCGACGCGATCGGCGGCTCTCGCGACATCGCCCGTCCAACGTCGGGATTGGATGACAGGTGCAAATCGGTCGCCTCGTGCAACCTAACCGCGAGGCGGGCACCCGAACCCTCTAAGGCCGGATCACAGTCATCCTGAACGGCCCGCCGTTCGCGGCTGCGTGGGTGACCGCGTCGTTGGCGCCGTCGAGCGCGAACGTCGTCACTTCGAAGTGGCCAGGATCCAGCAGACCACCCCGGATCAGGCCCACCATGCGCGTCACCGCTTCGGGCGGATACATCCATTTGCCGCGCACCGTGATGTCGTTGCGCATGATCCACGGATAGGGCAGGTCGAGCCCTGCGCCGCCGAGCATGCCCACGCCGCCCATCAGCACGACGCGTCCATAAGGCCGCACGGCCATGACCGCCGCGCGCACTGTCGTCGTCGTGACCGAGGGCGGCATCAGATCGATCACGCAGTCGATCGGACCAGGTGCGCTCGCGCGCATTCTCTCCCGGTCGTCGTCCTCGTTGCCCGAGAGTTTCACGGTCCGCACTCGCTCACCGAAGCGTCGCTCCAGATCCGCCAGCGCCTGTTCATTGCGCCCCGGCGCGACGACGCAGCGCGCACCCATCGCAAGCGCAACGGCGACGCACGCGCTGCCGAAATGGCCGGTCGCTCCGCTCACGAGCAGCGTCTCGCCGGCTAGCAGATTGGCCGCAAGCAGTCCGCCATAGGGCACGAGCATGACGTTGAGCGCGCACCAGCGGGCGGCATCGTCCGGCTCGATTTCGCCGATGCGGATCGCGTTTTCCGTCGGCACCCGCACCTGTTCGGCGAAGGGGCCGTCGTGAAAGTATCGTTGCAGACGCATGCCGCCGTCGCTGCGCGCGCTCCAGCCCTGTAGCGCGATGTCGGGCATCAGGGCGTCGTCGCGCGAACGCACGGTCGGGTCGCAGAACACCCAGTCGCCCGGTTTCAGATGCGTGGCGTCCGGCCCGCTCGCGCGCACGCGGCCGATCGCGCCGCAACCGGGAACCATCGGCAGGGCAATCGAGTAGCGGCGCTCGCCGCTGAACACTTCGTTCGCGTAGGAAAGCACCGGCGCGGCGGCGACATCGACAACGACTTCGCCGGTGCCCATCGCCGGGTCCGGCATTTGCTCTATCACGAGCGGCTGGCCGAGCGCCTGCAAAATCGCAGCTTTCATGGTTCTTCTCCGTGATGTTTGATTGGACCGGAGTATTTTTGCAGACCTGAAATGCACAACAAGGCCTGGTACTATCCCAGGATTCGGGCGTACTCCCATCGGCGAACAGGGACGATCATGGCGACATCGAGTCGAAGCGAATTTGGCGATTTCCTGCGCTCGCGGCGGGAGAAACTGAGTCCGGACGCGGTCGGCCTTAACGGCGGGCGGCGCCGCCGTACAGCGGGTTTGCGGCGCGAGGAGGTGGCGGAACTGGCGGGTATCGGCGTGGACTGGTATGTCCGGCTCGAGCAGGGCAGAACGGTCAGTCCGTCCGATGCCACCCTGGATGCCCTTGCGCATGCCCTGCGTCTCGGCAAGGTCGAAGCGGCGCATTTGCGGGCGCTCGCGCGCAACGGCGATCGCCGCGCGTTTGTGCGCGAAAGCGTGCCGGCGGCGATCGAGCGTATGGTCGCGAGCCTCGGCCTGCCGGCTTACGTGACCGGCCAGCGCTGGGACGTCCTGACGTGGAACGCCGCCGCCGCGGATATTCTCGGCTTCGATCGTCTCGCCGAAACGGATCGCAACATCCTGGTGTTCATGTTCATCAAGCCGGAATCGCGGCGGCTGTTCGGGTCCACCTGGCCGGACGAAGCGCGCCGTATGATCGCGCTCTTTCGCGCGACCTACGATCTTCATGCCGGCGATCAGGCGTTCGTCGAACTGGTGGAGCGCGTGCGTGCAGATAGCCCGGAGTTCGCGATGTGGTGGGACGCGCATGACGTCCGCAGCGGCGCGGCCGGCCAGAAAGTGCTTACGCACCCGGAGCGAGGCGCGCAGCGCTACGAATACGCGACGTTTCAGGCAAACGACAACCCGGCGCTGAAGCTCGCGATTTACACGCCAGTGTGAGTGCTCACGCGGAGGCACAGCGTCGGCGGCTATTAAGACCTATTAGAATCAGACGGTACCGTCGTGCATCTCGCATCGCATCATTTCGTTAAAGGACATCGGATATGTACATCGCCATGAACCGCTTCAAGGTGGCTCTCGGGGCCGAACTCGAGTTTGAACAGCTGTGGATCACGCGCGACACCCATCTCAAGGAAGTGCCGGGGTTTGTGGAATTCCATCTGCTCAAGGGGCCTCAAAGAGAAGACCACGTTCTGTATGCCAGCCACACGATCTGGAGGGACCATGCAGCGTTCGAAGACTGGACGAAATCAGAGGCATTCAGGGCCGCGCACCGGAACGCCGGCGGCGGTACCCGATCGCTTTACCTCGGCCACCCGGAATTCGAAGGTTTCGAAGTGCTCCAGACGAGTCTGCGCGACCGTTGAAGTGTTGAAGAAATGCCGCTCAGTGCGACTGATCAGAGCAGGCCCGAGGCCCGCGCTGCGTCGACGATCACGGTGGCTACGGCGTCCGGTCGGGACATCAGCGCAACATGGCTCGCGCCGGCAATCGAGATGAGCTTCGCTCCAATCTGTTTCGCTTCGGCCTGTTGAAGCGCCGCGGGAATGATCTGATCCTGGTCACCGTAAACCCACCACGACGGTTTGGTTTTCCAGGCCGCTTGCGGCACCTTATCGCTGAGACAGCGCGCGTTGAGCGGCCCCTGTGCGAGCGCGGCGAGGAGCCGCAGAAAATAGGACTTCATGATGGGAGCGATACAGCGGGAAAAAGGTTTCGAAGATCGCGCTCCCGCTCACGGCAAGACGCATCGAAAGGGGAATGCGACGCCAGCGCAAACCTTAATGGACCCTGTGTTCGCCGCTCATTGCATGCCGTCCGGTTTCAACGACATTGCGTCCAGAGATGACGACGCTTACGGCAGCAATCCGGCTGCCCGATACGCTTTCACCGTGTCGTCGAACACGCCTACGTCACCACGGCCCCGCGCGACGAGTTGCGCGCCTTCGAGGGCGGCGAAGATCGCCAACGCATGCCGTCTGGTCGCGGCGCGATCCGCACTTCCCTGGCAATCTCGCGGAAGCTCAGCGCGTTGCAGCCCCGCGCCTGAACCATGCGGCGCGCGGTTTGAAGAATGCGGGTTTGGGTGTCGGTTGCGATCATGCGCTTCAGGCTCACAAGCGCCCCGTGTGGGCGGGCCTGCTGTTCGCCGGATTCGCGAACATAGCGGTCCCCGACGAATGTGAAGCGTTAAAGGCCTGGCGAGCCAGGATCGATGAGCGTCCGTCCGTGAAAGAGCCGGCCTGACCGACGCGGCGACGCCGGCGAATCCATACCGGGCTGATGTATCGCTCACGCGCCGGCGATCAGCTATCGACGTCCGCCGTCTCCACGACGACACGTCCAAGCGCCCTGAACGGCGCGAGAAGCGCCTCGTCGGCGACGCTCGACGTGATGAGCCGCCAGTCGCGCTCGAGCGGCGTCCAGTGCTGCTGGCGCGAGCGGCCGAGCTTGTCGGCATCCGCCAGCACGACGATCTGCGCCGCGCGCCGGATGATGCAGTCCTTCAGATACGCCTGCTGCGCGCTGGCTTCGCACAGGCCGAATTCTGCGACCACGCCGTCGGCGCCGAGAAACGCCTTGTCGACGCTCAGACGGCTCAGCGACAGTTCGGCGAGCGGCCCCAGCGTGCTCATGCTCGAATTGCGCAGGTCGCCGCCGATCAGTGTTAGATGCACGCCCGGCGCATTCGCGAGCGTCATCACGGCAAGCAGGTTGTTGGTGACCACATGAAGATCGACGCGCGAGCCGAGATGCCGCGCGAGCGCGGCACACGTGGTGCCGCCGTCGAGCAGCACCGTATCGCCGTCATGGACGTGCGCGGCCGCCGCGCGCGCGATGGCTTCCTTCTGTTCGCGTTGCGTCGCCTTGCGTTCCTCGAGCGATGCCTCCGGCTCATGCGAGCCGATCAGCGCCGTCGCGCCGCCATAGGTGCGCACAAGACGGCGCTGGTTCGCGAGTGTCGTGAGATCGCGCCGGACAGTCGCCTCCGATACGCCGAGCGCGGCGCTCAGCTGTTCGACGTTGGCGTCGCCGGTCAGGACGAGATCGAGGATGGCGCGGTGGCGCTCGGACGCTTTCATGGCTGTCTTGCTGCAGTAACGAGGCTGCCGATGTTACACCACGGCCCGCGCGCCGCCTTGCGCGTTCAGCCGCGCCGCGTCGCGAGTTCGGCGCCCTGGCGCAGCGCCTCGAGCAGGCTGCGCTCGTCGGCGATACCCTTGCCCGCGATGTCGAACGCGGTGCCGTGATCGACCGACGTGCGGATCACTTCGAGGCCCACCGTCACGTTCACGCCGGCTTCGAGGCCGAGCACCTTCACCGGGCCGTGACCCTGGTCGTGATACATCGCGACCACCAGATCGAAGTCGCCGCGGCCCGCGCGGAAAAAGAGCGTGTCGGCGGGCAGCGGGCCGGTCACGTCGAGGCCGCGTTCCTGCAGCACCTTCACCGCCGGAATGATCTTCTCTTCTTCCTCGCCGTAGCCGAACAGGCCGTTTTCGCCGGCGTGCGGATTGATGCCGCACACGCCGATGCGCGGCTTCGCGATGCCGGCCTTCACGAGCGTCGCGTTGCCGCGCTCGATCGTGCGTTGCACGAGACCCGGCTCGATCTTGCGGATCGCGTCGATGATGCCGATGTGCGTCGTCACGTGGATCACGCGCAGTTGCGGCGCGACCAGCATCATCGACACTTCGTCGACGCCCGTCAGGTACGCGAGCATTTCCGTGTGGCCGGGAAACTTGTGGCCGCCCGCGTGCAGCGCTTCCTTGTTCAGCGGCGCCGTGCAGATCGCGTCGATCTGCTTCGCCTCGGCGAGCTGGACGGCGCGCGCGATGAACTGGTACGCGGCGTCGCCCGCGACCGCCGACAACTGCCCGAACGGCATGTCGTCGGGGATCAGGTCGAGGTCGATGCAGTCGATCGTGCCCGGCTCGTAGCGGGCTTCGGCGGTGTCCTTGATGCGCCGGATTTTCAGATTGCCGCCGACGATTTCGTTCGCGCGCTCGAGCCGGCGTGCGTCGCCGATCACGAGCGGACGGCACTGCTTGTAAACGGTGTCGTGCACAAGGCTCTTGACGACGATTTCCGGGCCGACGCCCGCTGCGTCGCCCATCGTGATGCCGATTACGGGGAGGTAGTTGCTCATGATGTTTTGCCTGAGTCCTTGATTTTTGCCTGTGCTGCATGCGTGATCGCGCGGGGCGGCGATCAGGTTGAATCGTGTGTAGCGGTTGCGCTTACCGTTGAGGCTGCCGCTGCCGATGCGTCGTGCAGATAGCGCCACGCCGCGAACAGCGCGTGATCGGTGCCGAACGCGCCCGCCTTCGTGACGATGCGCAGATGCGGCTGCGAAGCGCGTGCCTCGACCGGCTTGCCGACGGCCACGCCGGCTTCGATTTCCGCGATCAGTTCCACGCTGCCGACGCCGACGGCGGTCAGCATCGCGCGCGCGGTTTCGCCGCCGGTCGCGATCAGGCCGCGGAGGGCCCCGAAATGCGGTTTGACGAGCGCGGCGAGCGCCGTCGACAGCAATGCGCCTTCGGCGGGATTGAACGCGTCGTCGCGGCCGATGCGCAGCAGCAGATCGGCGCGCGATTCGAGCGCTTTGCCGATCCGCGACCGCCATGCCGTCCAGTCCGCGTGACGTTCGCCTTCACGCAGCACGGCGGGCGGCACGGTCAGTTCCGCGACGCCGGCGCGTTCGCGCAGCATCGCGCACTGCCGCTCCGAAACGGCCGACAGGCTGCCGACCAGAATCAGCACCGGCGCTTCTTCATGCTTGAGTTGCGAGGCGCCGTCGGCGCCTGCCGCGGCTTTGGCCTCGAACAAACCCTCGAGGCCCGCGATCTCGCGAGCAAGGCCGCCCGAGCCGACCCAGAACAGCGCGTTCTCCATCTGCGTGGTGACCTGCGCGAGCGTCAGCAGATCCTGTTTCGTTTCGGCGTCGACCACCAGCGCCTGCGCGCCGCTCGCCGCCACGGCCGCGATCCGCGCGGCCAGCGCCTGACCGCCTTCGCGCAAGGCGTCGATATCGAGTTGCGCCGTCGAGAGACCGGCTTCGGCCAGCATCGCGTGCAGGTCGGCGGCACGGCCGACGTTTTCGAGCTTCCAGGTATCCGTGGTTTCGAGCGGCTCGCCGTGCACGAACACGCGGCCGCCGCGCAACGTGCGGCCGGTCGCGGGAAACGCCGGCGCGACGATCGCGAGGCCCGCGAGTGGCTGCAATGCGGCGACTTCGGCGGCCCAGTTGCCGCGCAGCGTCGAGTCGATCTTCTTGTACAGACGCCGGCCCGGCGCGCGCAATGCCTGCCACGCGGCGGCGGTGCGCTGCGCGGCTTCGGCGGGCGTGAGACGGCGGGTGTCGGTGTCGGCGGCGATCACGTCGGCGGCGTGGGTGTCGAGCCCGTGCGCCGACGCGTCGAGCGTGACGACCGTGCGATGCCCCGCGCTCGCGAAGCCGATCGCGCAATCCGCGGCGCCCGACAGATCGTCGGCAATGATCAGCATGCTCATCGTGCCAGTTCCCTTGCTTCGCGGCGTTCCTGCACGCGTTTCGCGACGGCGGCCGTGAGGATCGGCGACAGGATCGCGGTCACCACAACGCATGCGGCCACCAGCAGTGTCGCGCTTTTCGCGGCTTCCGCGTAGACCGGATTCGCCGCGGCGATCAGCGCCGGCACGGCGGCCGCATTACCCGCCGTATTCGCCGCGGCGACGCCCGCAACCCCCGTGCCGCCCGTCAGACGGTCGGCGAAATAGAGCGGGATGCCGGTGACGATCACGACCGCGATGCCAAGCCCGATGCCGAGAAGGCCCGCCTGCCACACCTTGTGCAGATCGAGACTCGCGCCGAGCGCCAGCGCGAAGAACGGAATCATCACGGGCACGGCCTTGCCGAGGAACGCGCGCATTTCGCGGTCAAGGTTGCCGAGCAGCATGCCGAACACGAGCGGCAAAATGCTGCCGACCAGCGTCGGCCACGGAAACGCCGACAGACCGGCGACGCCGAGCGTGACCATGGTCAGGAACGGTCCCGATTCGAGCGACATGATCGTGTAGGCGCCGACGTCTTCCGAGCGGCCATACTGGCCCATCAGCGCCATGTAGAGGCCGCCGTTGGTGTCGTTCATCGCCGCGACCACGGCCAGCGTCGAGATGCCGGCGAAGAGCCCCGACGAGATCGGCTGTTCGCCGAGAAAATGCCCCAGCACCACGCCCATGACGATCGCCGCGCCCACTTTCGTGACGAACAGCGCGCCGCCCTTCTTGAGCAGATAGGGCGTGGCCTTCACGTCGATGCTCGCGCCCATGCAGACGTAGAACACGGCGAGAATCGGCAGCGCGCCGGTGAAGAGTGCATTCGTGAAAGAGCCGAAGAATTTCGGCATGTCCGGCAGGAAGGTCGCGACCAGCGCGCCTAGCAGCAGCGGCACGATCATCATCCCGCCAGGTACGCGTTCAATGCCGCGCTTTATGTGTATTTGGGCCATGCCAGTCTCCAGTTTGATCGGACCGATGATTGAATCGGTCACTAATTTGATTGAAACGATCAAATTGGAGTGTAATTCACCCATGCGATTTGCGCAAATCGCTCATTTTGATGATCGATTCGATCATCTTGCTGGCCGGCGGCGCAAGCGCACCGCCGCGCCACGCGCCGGGGGGCTCTCATTGCGCCCGGGCATCCACACCCAATGCGGGGTGAGTCTGCCCGGCGCTGAGCCATCTCACTGTGCTCGTACTTCGATCGAGACCCGCCTGTCCGGTTGAAGGCAAGCGATAACCGCGCTGCTTTCGCCGGCCGGACATTGGGTTGTCGACTCGCGGGAGCCGACTCCCGCCGCGTGAATCGTCTCGCCGTTCAGTCCATGATTGATCATGTATTCCCGTATCGTCTCTGCACGGGCCAGTGACAACGGCTGGTTGACCGTTTCTGGCCCGATGCGGTCGGTATGGCCTACGACCGAAATGGCCTGAACACCGCTTCGCTGCTTTATACGCGTGACGACCTGCTCGAGGTTTTTCGCCCCGCCCGGCAAGATCGAAGCGAGGCTGGACTGCCCGAAGGCAAACAGCGCATCGGTTTGCAGCACGAACTGGGCAACCGTTTGCGGCTCGGATGCGGCCGGCTGCGAAGCCGCTGCAGGCGCGCCACCGCACGTGAAGGTGAGTCGCCGCGTGACGTCGGCTTCGTCATTGTCCGATTGAAGGCGCCCGACCTTCTGCACCACGCGAACAGGTTCTCCGCGGCATATTTGCCGGGCCACCTTCATACAGGTGGCGGGCCCCTCGAAGAGTCCA
>Ga0137385_10005147_pt1 | contig 11464 bp, 10 predicted proteins | sample SagtaG_FD_104921 | JGI IMG/M metagenome (GOLD analysis project Ga0137385, IMG submission 104921) | Vadose zone soil microbial communities from Sagehorn Ranch, Mendocino, California, USA - Sage2_R_80_16 metaG | ecosystem: Environmental > Terrestrial > Soil > Vadose zone | place: USA: California...
AATGTCCCATAAAGAAGACACGCTGGTCGAAGTGCTAGCGGTCGATCGGACTCTCGATGAGCTGGCGGAGTTTGATCCAAGACAGGCGAAGGTGATGGAGCTTCACTTCTTCGCCGGCCTGACCTTTGAGGAGATAGCTGCTGAACTCCAATTGTCCGTGCGGACCATCAAACGTGCTTCAGACATGGCGAACGCATGGCTCCGTTCGCAACTCAGAAGCTAATGCATCTGACACTACTCCTGATCATGCCGATGCTCTGTGCGAAGTATTCGATAGGCTTCCCTGCCGCTGTCAAGAATCAGTTTGAGGACAATGCCGATTGATGGCTCCAGTTTCGCTGCGTTTCTGTTGATAATTTCGAGCAGGTGTTCCGTCGCCTTCCAGTCTTTGAGAACAGCAGATGAGGCAGCACGATTCTCAGTGAGGAATTCAGTAAGCGGCACGGTCACAGATCCGGGTCCGATGTGAATAACATGAGTTACCAGCGGCGTGGCTACTGGAGCCTTTGCAGCGACTTGTGGCGACGTATCATTCAGAGATACGTCATAAACGACTGACGCATTATTCACGCAATTGCCGCCATACGCATCGGTGTCCCAGTGTACATCCTCCCCTGCATGGCCGTTTGCAGCCTTTGTCGGTCCCCAGAAACTGCCTCCTGTGAAACTTTGGCCGTTCGGAAGAGGGGGATGAAATGCACCGAGATTGTCACAACAAAAAGTAGCATCGTCAGCGAAAAACAGATGGAGCTTCTGAGTGAAATCCACGCTGATATTGCTCCCGGCTTGATCCGGAGCTATGACGACAACATTCGTAGGCATGTCTTGAGCCCCCCTTGTCTTTCTCGGCACTTCAGTGCCGTGCTGGTATTAATTTGGTTGATTGTGAAGAGCGCCGAATGTGGGATCTTTTATTACTGCCTGGAGATTTGGCTCAGCGCTCACATCGGCGAGCGAAAATCCCTTTTGCAACGCCCGGCGAGTGTAAACAATGGCATGTTTTCGATCACCGAGTACTTCATAGGCGTCGGCCACGCTCGCGAGCACCACGGGATCGTCGGGACCAAGAGCAAGTGCAGTTCGAATGACCTGCATTGTCTTTTCTTTGGAGCCCATGCGTGCAGTCAGAGATGCCAACGTAGACTGTGCTTCGCCGTCTGTTGGATTCAGTTTTATCCCTTGTTCGACGAGCGCGAGCATCTGCGTTCGTGCCTCCGCAGCTTTGCTTTCCTGCCCTAGCCATTCGTATGCGGTCACCAGTGCGGACCAGGCCTGGTAATCGTTCTTGTTGAGATCAAGTGCCTTCGCCGCGGCCGTCGCCGCCTCCGGGTAGCGATGTTGAATGGTGTACAGGTACGATAAGTTCGCATATGCCGCGTATTGAGGATTCAACTCGATCGATTTCTTCAGCGCGCGCTCTGCATCCGGAAATAGCTTTGGGTTACCTGAACCGATGTAAGCTCCACCAAGATTCAGATAAAGTTCTCCGTTGTCTGGAGTTATCTGGATCGCGTGCAAGTAAACCGGGATCGCATCAGCGTGTCTCCCATGCGTGTCGTAAAAATTAGCCAGTTCTTCGTATCCGTCCCAGAAGTCTGGCCTCAGTGCGATCGCTTTCTTATAAGTGGCTTCCGCCTCTGTATACCGGCGCAAGTGAACATATTCGTCCGCAATCGCTTGAATTGCATCCGCATTTGTAGGATCTAAATCGAGGGCCTGTTTCAACTCCTGCAGGGCAAGATCACGCTGCGCGGTGCTTTCGTGAATCTTGGCAAGTGTTACGAGCAGAGCAGGGGATTGGCCGGCCGTACCGGATGCCTTTGCACACACGTCAGAAGCGATAGAAAGCCACTTAGGATCCTTGTCCAGCTGGTATTTGAGCCGGTAGGCTTCGGCCATCTGTGCATATCCCAATGTAAAGGTCTTATCAACTGAGATCACGCTGTTGAAATTTGCGATTGCTCGGTCCAGGTTTCCCGGTTTGTCGTGGCGCCCCATGTATCCAATCGCTTCAATATATTTCTCAAAGACCGCCGGCGGCGGCATTTGTGCAGTTCCTGCAACTAGATCGGGCGCGTTAGTAACATTGATCAGCCGCGAAATCTTGGTCACTGCCTCATCCTCCAGCCCCATCAGGTTCCCCGAGTTGCTTTCAACGTCGGCAGAGCCAATCTCGCGCATATTCTTTGAATCAATAAGCGCAAAGGCGAGGCGAATCGTGCCATCGCTCCGTTTCATGCTGCCCTTGAGAACGATCGTTGCGCCGAATTCTTTCCACGCAGTAGAGGCATCACTGACCTTCTTGTTTCGAATCTCACTGGCGGGAACAACCCACAGGGAGTGATTTACTGATTTCAGATTGGAAAGCTTGCCGGACAGAGAATCCATTAGGCCGTCACTTAACGCCTCGGAGGCGGGGTCATTTCCATTTACGTCGAACGGAAGAACCGCGATGTGCTTCTCATGGCTTGCAAAGACGACTCCCTGCAGCCTCTCGCGGAACGCCGGAATGTACAGCGTGGAAAGAAGAACGATTGCCGCACATGCTACAGTTGCGATCAGTTTGGATTGATTTTCCTTATGGATAAGGGACCGGAAGTTTCCTTGGCGGATCGCCTCGGCTAGCTCATCTGCCGACTGATAGCGGCGCGCAGCCTCGTATTCAAGGCATCTTGCAATCACTGAATCCCAGCGATGCGGCACGCCTTGCTTAAACGAAGAGACCGGTCGCGGCCGCTTGCCCCGAAGCACTGCTGTGCCCAGTGCATTGGTTGAGGCGAAGGGATGCTTGCCAGTCAGCATCTCGTAAAGCACGATTCCCACTGCATAGAGATCTGTAGCCGGCGAAACCGCTTTGCCTTCGAATTGCTCGGGAGCCATGTATTCCGGTGTGCCCAGGATCATGCCGGGCATGGTGAGTCCCGTTTCGGCCTCAGCATCCGGCGAATAGACCTCGTGCGCCAAGCCAAAATCCATGAGTACGGCTCGTTGTGTGCCGCCCCGGTCTGCCAGCATGATATTGCGCGCCTTCAAGTCGCGATGGATAATACCGGCATTATGGATCGTCGTTAGTCCAGCACATATGTCGAACGTTATCGCTCGCGCTTCACGCCATGTAAGTGGCCCAGCCTTCAACTTATCCGCGAGGGTAACTCCGTGTAAAAGCTCCATTGTAAGGACGGTGTCAGGTTGACCCTTGCCATCGCTCTTTCCTACAAGAAACTCATGGATGCGGCACACATTCGGACCAGTTACCTTGCGCGCAAGGTGTACCTCCTTTTTAAAGCGAGAAATTATAAGTTCGTTCCCCGCGATCTCCGGACGAATCATCTTGAGCGCAATCGCCTCTGATAACTCCAGATCCAATGCTTCATAAACATCTCCCATGCCTCCGCTTCCCAAAAGACGTACGATCTTAAAACGGTCGAGAACGAGAGAACCAACAGGCAGAGAAGGAATCGCCACTTTGGCCAAGTTTCTGATGTTCGCCGCAATCTCATCAGTTGTTGAATCCTGCTGCTCATACGAGGCCAGGAGGGCGAGAAGCTCCCTGCGCAGTTCCGAGTCGTCCCCGCACGCTGCGACGACAAATGTGTTGCGTTCCGACGAAGGCTTTTTCACGGCGGCATTGAAAAGCGGATTGAGACGTGCCCAAAGCCCCGGTGTCATGGCGGCCCCAAGGCTCCAACTTAGTTGGCTCTCAGGTCATTACCGGGCGAACTCCAGCAACCCGTATGTCCAGGTGAGGACTGCTCTATCTGGCAGTTGTTGCGGATGGTCGAAAAGGCTACACCGCAACTATTAAAGCTCGCCGACTACGATGAGGAACCTGGACACCCAGGGTGTCGCAGGATAGATTTCGGATGCCAGGAGAGTCTTTGATCTTCTCAGAGATAAGACTTGCGCCAAGGATACACATCATTGAGATTCTGTGGAAGAAGAATCTTGGACTTATTCACGCGGGCGTGAGTGTTTATACGCAGCAAATCCGATCCGCGTTTTTTTGAACGTCATTATCAACCAACCGATCGTCGCGCCGTTCGCGACGTATGGGGACGTATATGTATCACTCGCTCTTTTCAGCTTCGTACAAACCTTGGGGATGAGATGACTCGCTCGATGTCCCATATCTCCTGAGGCCGATGTCACGAATTATTCCGAGTCTCCGCTTTAGTGAGTGAAGGCAGTCGTAACCAAGACACTTCACCCCATAAGGAGGCATCGTTATGAAGCGGATCACAGCAATCACGTTGTTCACCCTGGCCACACTCGGTGCGACCACCGGGGCCTTGGCCCAGCAACCGGCTCTGAAGGTTACAGTCCCGTTTGACTTCACCGTCGGCAACAAGTTACTCCCCGCGGGCCAATACTCGATTCATTCGCCGATGCCCGGGATCATCGTCGTGCAGAGCACCGACAGGCAGTACAACACCTCGATCGTTGCGACTCACGGGAACGGCGAATCTTCCGATGGCAGCAAGGTAGTATTTGACGTCTACGGACGCCAGTACTTCCTGCACCGCATTCTCTGCCCCACATCACAGTCGATGAACGTCGATATCCCGGCGTCAAAGCTGGAAAAGAAGGTCCGGTCGCGGGAGGCGATGCTCGCCCGCGGCGAGCAAACACTCTCGGCGTCCAAGTAAGGCAAGTAGTCAATTGGCGGGCCCGGGAGATACTTCCCGGGCTTTTACCAGTTGCTAACTGGAGCGGCAGCGAAAAAATAAGTTCGAAATGAAAATTGCTGCCGGCAAGTTTATTGCATCCTAAGGCGCGTCGGAACAAGGTGTTATTGACCCTGACCAAAAGACTATTTGTGTAACAAACACGATTTTCCAGCAATTTGCGGAAAATCAAGAGTTCTCATCGTCTTCTAGTGGTTTTGATTGAATTGCGAGAACAATACTTATAAATTAAAGCCAATCTTCCATCAGTTGCATTGCCGAGAATGGAATCGCTTACATGTCAGAGGTGTATCGTGGTTTGTCCCAAGTGCCAATCTAGTGTTGTGTCTATTGTTCCCGCGGAAATTCGGCTATATCGTAATGGGCCCCGCACGCTCAGCCATCCACCGATGACTCCATCTCCAGACATATGTGTTTGCCTGGACTGTGGTTGGTCAGAGTTTTCGATCCCGCAATCGTGGTTATCGGCTGGCTGGCTCCGCTCGTTGCGGACTCAGCAACCGGCCGCACGCAATGTAGTAGCCATCGCATCCTAGATAAATCGGAATTTGGCACCATCCGCCGGTGAGAACACCAGCAGGGGCCTCCTGCTCAATATTGCCAGCCTTGATGGTTTCATTCATGCAAAAAAGGGCCCCCAGCCGAAGCTGGAGGCCTTTTTGCTTAGTAGCCAATTGGATCATGATGCGGTGGTCTAACTGACCACTGATCACTGACCACTGGTTTAGTACATGCCGTCCATGCCGCCGCCGTGGCCGCCGCCTGCCGGGGCCGGCTTCTGCTCCGGAATCTCGACAACCAGTGCTTCGGTGGTAAGCAGAAGACCGGCAATCGAAGCTGCATTCTGCAGCGCCGTGCGGGTCACCTTGGTGGGATCGATGACGCCGGCCTTGACCAGATCTTCGAACTTGGCGGTTGCAGCGTTGTAACCGTAATGCGATTCCTTCGATTCCAGCACCTTGGCTACCACAACCGCGCCCTCTTCGCCGGCATTGGCAACGATCTGCCGCAGCGGCTCTTCGAGCGAACGGCGAACGATCTGAGCGCCGATCTTCTCGTCGCCTTCGAGCGTATTGATCAGAGCGTCAACCGCGGGAATGGCGCGAACCAGGGCCACACCACCGCCCGGGACGATACCTTCCTCGACTGCCGCGCGGGTGGCGTGCAGAGCGTCTTCAACGCGAGCCTTCTTCTCCTTCAGCTCGGTCTCGGTCGCAGCGCCAACCTTGATGATGGCAACGCCGCCCACCAGCTTGGCCAGCCGCTCCTGCAGCTTTTCCTTGTCGTAGTCAGAGGTAGTTTTTTCGATCTGCGAACGGATTTCCTTCACGCGGCCATCAATATCCGTGGACTTGCCGGCGCCATCGACGATGGTGGTATTGTCCTTGTCGATGGTGATGCGCTTGGCGCGGCCCAGATCCTCGAGCTTCACGCCTTCCAGCTTGATGCCGAGGTCTTCAGTGATGGCCTTGCCACCGGTGAGGATGGCGATGTCGCCCAGGATGGCCTTGCGGCGATCGCCGAAGCCGGGAGCCTTGACGGCAGCCACGTTCAGAGTGCCGCGCAGCTTGTTGACCACGAGGGTGGCCAGTGCTTCGCCTTCCACATCCTCAGCAATGATCAGGAGCGGCTTGCCGCCACGAGCAACCTGCTCGAGGAGGGGAAGCAGATCCTTCATCGCGCTGATTTTCTTTTCGTAGATCAGGATGTAGGGTTCGTCCAAAGCCACTTCAAGTCGCTCGGCATCCGTCACGAAATAGGGGCTGAGGTAGCCGCGGTCAAACTGCATGCCGTCCACAGTCTCGAGGCCGGTGTGCATGGTCTTCGACTCTTCGATCGTGATGACGCCATCCTTGCCGACAACTTTCACCGCGTGCGCAATGATGTCGCCGATTTCCTGGTCGCCGTTGGCCGAGATCGCGCCCACCTGGGCAACGGAACCCTCGTCCACGGGCTTCGACAGCTTGCCAAGGGCTCCGCCCTCGGTCCACTTGCCGTCTTTGTCGCGCGTGCCGATGATAGTGATCACGGCCTTGTCGATGCCGCGCTTCAGAGCCGTCGGGTTGGCGCCGGCAGCAACCGTCTTCACGCCTTCGCGGAAGATGGCTTGGGCCAGAACGGTCGCCGTAGTGGTGCCGTCGCCGGCCACGTCAGAGGTCTTCGAAGCGACTTCGCGCACCAGTTGCGCACCCACGTTTTCCAGTGGATCTTTCAGGTCAATCTCTTTGGCCACCGTCACGCCGTCTTTGGTGATGGTGGGCGAACCAAACTTCTTCTCGATTACGACGTTGCGGCCCTTGGGTCCGAGCGTCGCCTTCACTGCGTCCGCCAGAATATTGACGCCGCGCAGGATCGCTTGACGGGAATCTTCACCGTGCAGAATCTGCTTTGCCATGCTTGTAACTCTCCTAATCAGTTGTCAGTTCCCAGTGTTCAGTGGTCAGAACTGCGGACTCACTGACTTGCTAACTCCGCCAGCGCCGCCAACGCGTGAAACGCGGCGAACCGCCATTACTTCTTCAGGATGCCGAGGACTTCTTCCTCACGCATGATAAGAAACTCCTCGCCGTCGATCTTGATCTCGGTGCCGGAGTACTTGCCGAAGAGAACACGATCGCCTGCTTTGACGTCGAGAGGGAAGGTCTTGCCTTCGTCATTGGATTTGCCCTTGCCTACGGAGATCACTTCGCCTTCCATCGGCTTTTCCTTGGCGCTGTCCGGGATGATGATGCCTCCGCGAACCGTTTCGCCCTCTTCCACACGACGGACGAGGATACGATCGTGGAGCGGTGTGAACGTGGTGGTTACAGATGTTGATGCCATTGCTTCTCTTCTCCTTCACGCGCGGACAGGGTTGAGCCCCGGCCGCGGGGATTGATGGGTTCAACGAGACAATTGCCGAGATTTTTGGACTGCGGCCCGTCGCAGCGGACAGCGAACCTGCGCTAAGCAGTTTCGCCAGCAGTGTGCTAGCACTCTCGCCTTCCAATTGCTAACGATAGGGAACGACCCGCGATGCTGTCAAGCCCCTATTGTGAAATGTGAGTGAATCGCACTCATATTAGCAGATCACGTTGTTGGCATTGACGTGGCAATGCTCTCACCGCAACCAAAACCACAGAACAATGACCTCGTTCACGACAAACAGCGTCCCAAAAAATGTCTTGTTCCGCGCAGCCAGCCACTCAGGAAGGTAGATATCGAAGGCCCCTGATCGGTTGATCGTATACCGCGCCGCAATAGTCGTCAGGGGACATACTCCGCGGTTGACAGCCAGCACGGCGCATTCGCCCAGAATCAAGGCCGTTAAAATCAGGGCCCAGTGGAATCGGCCCATCCAGCCAGCAACGGGCAGCGCTACGATACATGCGGCGAAGAAGGCCCAAACGGCTGTGTGGATGAGCTTGACCAGGATGAGCGCCTGCTTTTGTCGTCGAGTCTCCAGAACAGCCGCTCCCGCCATGTCGTCCCTTTGCAGCTTTCCTTGAGGAAAGTTCTTCCCTTCGATACGGAATCATAACGGTCCTGACCGGAATCGCTTGTGAGCCTCGCCACGCGATAGAATGATTTCCATGTTCCGCCGTCTCCTTTTCCGTTTCGCAGTGATCATGGCCGCAGTTGGATTGGCAGTCGGATTGTCCAGCGCCAACGCCCAGGACAACAACAAGCGTGGCCGCAAATACAAGTCCCCGCCACCCACCTCGCGCATTGAGGTCACCATCGTGCGTGACAGTAACGGCAAGCCCATTGAGAACGCCGCCGTCATCTTTCACACCATCAAAGATCCGGGCAACATGGAATTGAAGACCAATGAAGACGGCAAGACTGTGATCGACGTGTTGCCTATCGGTGAAACTGTGCGTCTTCAGATCATCGCCAAAGGCTTTCAGACCTATGGGCAGGACTACGAGATCGACAAGCCGCAGATGGCGATTGACGTCAGGATGAAACGGCCTGGCGAGCAATACTCCATCTACAAGAACCACCCCCAGTCGGCCGACGGCGGCAAAACTCCCGACGCGGCGAAACCCGATCAGTCATCGCCCAAGCCCGACGCAAAAGACAAGTCGGCAGACGACAAAAAGCCGGATGCGCGGCCCAGTCAGCCCCAGTCGAACTAGCCACTCCGTTATCGTCAGTGTTTTTGGCGCAGACTTCACGCCATACACCCCCATCAGATAACCGGGGCGTTCGCCCCTGAGGGAATGCAGGTTTAGTTCATGAGCCAATCGCAAGGCTCTCAGCCCGCGCAACCACTCATCGGCAAGTCGGCTCTCGTTACTGGGGGCGCCCGGCGCATCGGCCGAGCTATTGCGCTGTCCCTGGCGCGAGCGGGCGCGAACGTAACAATCACGTTCCGTTCCTCCGAAGCAGAGTCCGACGCGACCATCAGCGAAATCGAAAATCTTGGACGGCATGCCTTGGCAGTTGCATGCGATGTTCGCTCCGAGTCCTCCGTGCGAGAGGCAATTGGCGCCAGCATCGCTCAATTTGGGCGCCTCGATGTGCTGGTTAATAACGCTGCTGTCTACGAAGACGCAGCGCTCGATACTCTGACGCTGAAACAGTGGGACGCAGTCTTCGAAACCAACGCGCGCGGCCCGTTTCTGGTCGCTCGCGAAGCGCTGCTTCACCTCCGCGCCGTCCATGGCCGCATCGTGAACATAGGCTCGCTCGGCGGAATGCGCGCTTGGGCAACGCACGGCCACTACTGTGCCTCGAAGGCTGCCTTGCACATGCTCACGCAAGTGATGGCCAAAGCCTTCGCGCCCGAAGTGACTGTGAACTGCGTTGCTCCAGGCTGGATCGAAATGGACGAGAACCCGGCTGAGATAGCTGCGCGTATGGCCTCCAAGAATCCCCTGCACCGCAACGGGACCGCCGATGACGTAGCGGACGCGGTCCTCTTCTTCGCCACCAGTGCAAACTTCGTCACCGGCCAGGTCCTTGCTGTAGACGGCGGCCTCGGGCTTTAATTCTTGTATAGCGGCATGGCCATTTTGCCACCGCCTTGGCTCAGCTCACCACGGCGCCAAACCACCCCTTGGTCCGCACTTCCTCCATGCGTTCCTCTACATACTTCCAAAGCGCCGGACAGCCCGCGTTGATTTCAGGCCCGATCCGGTTCATCACGCGCTCGTAGCTGATGCCGTTTTCCCGCCAGCTTTGACCCTCGTTCGACAGGTTCAGCAACACCGGCATGGCTCGATCGACGGCATGCGCAAACAGGGAATCGGCACTCTTTCCCTCTTCAAATTCCTTCCATAGATTCAGAAAGCCCGCTCCACGGCCGTCCGGCAGCAACCCGAAGATGCGCGTCACTGCAGACAATTCCGCCGCCTTTCGCTCTTCCCATCCACCTTGGACGAACACGATGGTGTCGCCAGTATCGATTTCCCCAATGTCGTGTACCAGGAGCATCGCAATCACGCGGTTGATATCCACGGCTGCGTCAGCATAGGGAACCAGCACGGCTGCAAGCATGGCAATCTGCCAACTGTGCTCGGCTGAGTTCTCATAGCGCATCATTCCCACCGGGCGCACCTTTCGAGTCACGCTCTTGAGCTTGTCCAACTCCAGAATGAAATCGATAATTTGCTGCACGATCTACTCCTCTTGACGGTCGTATTCAGACTAATCCCTGAAAAAGAACCGCTGTTCCCAACAGTAGGCAAGTCGATCCGATTATCCTTTGGTGAAGCACCCATTGCAGCTGCCCGGCGGCACTCGTCCGTAGTCAATCGCGAAGACCAAGCCTGTCCGGCCACAATAGGTACAACAACACAGGGGAGAGAACTTTGCCCGGGAAACTCGAAATGATCGTTGGGCCCATGCGCAGCAACAAGACGGCCGAATTACTGCGCAGAATTGAGACGCGCCGGCAATACGCCAAGCAATACGTTCTGCTGCTCAAGCCCAGCGACGACACCAAGGCCGCGTCGGGCCTTGTCGAAAGCCGCAACCAGAACGGCTGTGGAAAGATGGAGGCGGTGGAATTCCGATCCGCAGATCCATGGACGATTCTGCCCATCCTCGCGGTGACCGAGCAGCGCATCGGCAAGCGCGTCGAGTGTATCGCCATCGACGAGGGCCAGTTCGTTCAGCACCTGTTCCCGTTCACAAAGCGGCTGCTTGAGACGGGATACGACGTCATGGTCTCTGGCCTCGAGCTCGACTTCCGCGGTATGCCCTTCGGCGAAATGCTCGATCTCTCCTGGCTCGTCCGCACTTACGCAGGCAATATCACTGAACTGGTGGCATATTGCACCTGCGGAGCCAAGGCCCTCTACCCGCAGCGAATGATCGACGGCAAACCGGCTCGATATGACAGCCCGATCATCATGGCCGGAGACTTTTACGAGCCTCGCTGCGCGGAACACTTCGTGCTGCCCGGTCGGCCGCACTAGCAGGCAGCCCCAAGCAGGCCCCCACGATATGTTCAGCGGGGCATTTCCGCGCCGCCAGAATCTCACCGCATCTCGGCGCGCGGTCTACTTCGTCGCCAGTACCTCAATCATCGACTCGAAGATCTTCCAGCCGTCCGACGAGCCAAGCAGTAGCTCGCTTGAACGATCCGGATGCGGCATCATTCCAAGCACGTTTCTCTCCGTATTCAGAATTCCCGCAATATTGCTCAACGAACCGTTGGGATTAGCTTCCGGCCTGATCTGCCCATCCGGCGTGGCATAACGGAAAGCGATGCGATCGTCGGCCTCGAGCCGCTTGAGTTCGTCTGGTGTGCAGAAGTAGTTACCTTCCATGTGGCCGATGGGAATCTG
>Ga0137385_10005150_pt1 | contig 11460 bp, 11 predicted proteins | sample SagtaG_FD_104921 | JGI IMG/M metagenome (GOLD analysis project Ga0137385, IMG submission 104921) | Vadose zone soil microbial communities from Sagehorn Ranch, Mendocino, California, USA - Sage2_R_80_16 metaG | ecosystem: Environmental > Terrestrial > Soil > Vadose zone | place: USA: California...
AAATTTAACGTACCATGGTAATCAATTTTGTTGATTGCCAATCTGGGATCCAATTGCATCGCTCACAGCAATTATAAGAAATTATAATTGCTGACAATTCCCCTGGTTTTTTGCTGATGAAATCGTTAACGCAGAAGTAAAAGCATGATGTTTATTTTCATAGACACGTGAGGTATATAAAGCAAGCTTAGTAATCAAAGAGTAACTCGTTTCGAGCCCAGCGACTCGGAGGACGTAGTCCTTACAGTGGTCAAAATGTTGGATCATCGAGGTCTACCACATCAACTGCGTGGTTTGGGCGCCACATGCAATACCCTGCATCACAAAGAAACTCGTCTATCTTCTACAACGAGGCGTTTCAGGCACGTACACAGGATGAATTTTGCAGCCTCCTGACGCCCTAAAGCTCTTTGTTTTGTTCCTCTGGCTCTGAGCTTCCTATCGCTCTCAGCCCTCAAATAGGGGTCGTCTGCCTGGATGTTCGTTTGCCACCGGATTTAGAAAGCAGCGCCCACTGGCACGGGGCCGCGCATAGGCTGTCACCGTGTCACCATCAACTTGGACGTACACAGACTCGTGGTTCACCGCGTTCAGGGGAACTGAACCCCGCTGAGCATTGCAACGATAAATAGCCTCTTCCTCCCTGAGACTGGTCTTCAGGCATCACCGTTATCAGAAGAGGATACCCGTACTGGCAATATGCTGACTTTCAGACCCACCGCCTCTGGCCCTTTGGTCGCATTCGTCGCCCTCTTGTCCTTGCCCCTGTATATCCCTGGCTCCTACGCACAATCCCAGCTCCCTGCATGTGCCGTACCTTGCGCCGTGAGTGCAGCCGCTACCGCTGGTTGCTCCCTGTATGACATCCTTTCCCTATCCTATTCCGTTCGTCCTCATTTTGAGCCGCTCCCTCTTTAATCGCGTCTGGCAGCGCCGATTCTGCGTGTATCTGTAGCAGCGACCCTTTCATCGGAGCTTATACCACGTGCATATACCAGCCTGAGAACTGTCTTAACGGCGACACCGCCGACATCCAGCCAGCAATCTCGTTCTACGTCATCGCCTGCGAGGGCGAGCCAGGCCCGGGTAAGCAAGCTCGATGTCCTTGAAACCCGTGCTCTGAGCGCGAACGGCTATACTGCCTCCCCCCTTAGGATTTTCTACGATCGCGGCGCCGTCCTCCACGACGGGCTTGGGCGGGTTCTCGATCCCGAACACCACCCTCACCTTCCCGGGCTCCGTCTTGCCGACCACGACGAGAACGAGGACGAGCTCCACGAGCACGCCCGGTTCTACCTCGGCGTCGACGCAAACCGTCAGTTCGCCGCCGGCCAACGCCGCTGCGAGTTTGCCGATCCACGCCCACGCCGCTGCTGCGTTGATGGCGGGAGGAATTGGCGCGCTTGTAGCCGTAGTGGTGTGATGCTACGATGTTTGGGACAGTCTCTCTTTAGGACATTTCGTTTTAGAACTGTACAATTCTTGGTTCATCCAAGTGTGGGACTTTCTGTACGCTTGAATGCTTAGTAAACTGCAATTTTTGTACCCCTTGTTTTCCTTCCACCTGAATATGTCCGACCCACTCGTCACGCTCTGATTTCAAGCCCTTACTGTAAAAGACCTTATTCTCAAAAAGGCCTTTCTAGTAGTCGCGTAACTCTGAACAGCCTCGAATACCCTTGCAAACCGATTAGTTACTAGTTACGACCAGTCTCGACAAAAGTCTTGGCAAACACTAGCGCACGCCGCACGGCCATCACAAAAAAGGGAGAGAGGGCAGAGGCTATGCAAATGCTTATGCCCATCCCTAGTCACTCCGGACCACGACAACAAGCACCTTAGCAGGCCGATTGTAGATTGGCTCGCCCGGCGCCCTATCCTTGCGCCCCGCCGCCTCTGTGCAGCCCCAAGGTGCAAGAACAGGGACCACCATTTTCTTTTCTTTTTTTTTTGGATCCATTTATATTTCCGGGATACATATCAGAGATCCAGACCGGTCGTAGCGTAACCCACTACATGCAGGGACCACCATTCATGGGCGCTGGTTATTTGTGCTACTGGGACACCCAATCACCCCGAACCCTGAGCCAACCCGATCAATGCATGATCGATACATCATCACCTCGCTACCACCTGCAAGTCGTTCGAGCTACTGGCAAGTTCGGTAATTTCATCATCGTCGCCACGCCGTGGGGTGTACTGTGACTACCCCCCCAATGTCTACATTTAGTATGCCACAAGAACATCAACAGGCGCAAATCCACCTCTAATGGTAGCGCGGCCCCTTTCAAAACGATGCACGCATAGTCGCACCCTACTTCGTCTTCAACTGTCGCGGTCAAAAGTCTGGGTCATCGAGATCTACCGCCTCAAGTGCCAAACGTGGTGTGGGCGCCACACGCAGAGCCTTTTTTTTTGTTTTTTGAAATCACGCGCAGAGCCTTGCATCACATAAAATCTCGTACAACAAGGTGTCTCAGGCACGCACACAAGATGAAGGTCGTCGCCCTAAAGCTCCTGTGTTGGTACCTATGTTTCTAGGCTGGCTGTCGCGCTCAGCCGTCAAACAACTCCTTATATCACTGCCCGACCCATTGTCTGCCTGTATGTTTATTTGCCATCGGATCCAAGAGAACAGCGCCCACTATCACGAGGCCGCGACGCTGTCATATAGTTAATCAACTTGGACGTACACAGACTCGTGGTACACTTCCCCGTCCAGCTGGGATCGCCGCGAGTTCAGGGAACTGAACTTGTAGCAATAAATAGCCCATTCCTCCCCGAGGTGCTGATCTTCACGCATCACCTTCATCATCAGAAGATACCTGCACTGACAGTATGCTGACTTTCATACCCACGGCCTCTGGACCTTTGGTCGCATTCATCGCCCTCGCGTCTTTGTCTCAGTATATCCCGGGCTCCCATGCGCAGTCCCAGCTCCCCGCGTGTGCCTCACTTTGTGCCCCGAATGCAATCGCTACCTCAGGGTGCTCCAGGTATGTCGTCCTTCCCTAGCCTATTCCATTCGCCCTCATCATGAGCCGCTCCCTTTGTGATCGCGTCTGGCAGCGCCGATACTACGTGCATCTGTGCCAGCGATCCTTTTCTCATAGCTTTTACCGCGTGCATAAATCAGAGCTGTAGTTCCGACGACATCCAGACAACATTGACGTTCTACAGCGTCGCCTGCGCCGGCGGGCCAGGTAAGCAAGCTTGATCTCCTTGAAATCCGTGCTCTGAGTGCGAACGGGTATCCCTCCTCCCCCTTAGGATTTTCTACAACTGCGGGGCCATCCTCCACGACGGGTTCGGGCACGTCCTCGAGCACCATCCTCACCTCCCAGGGCTCCATCTTGCCGACTACGACGACCGGCTCTCTGACCTCGACCACGACCTCGACGACCTCGACCACGACGAGCTCCAGGTCGACGACAACGGGCACGGGCACCACGAGCACGCCCAGTACCAGCTCGTCGTCGACGCAAACCGTCGGTTCGTCGCCGGCCAATGCTGCTGCGAGTTTGTCAAGTCACGCCCACGCTGCCGCCGCGCTGATGGCGGGAGGAATTGGCGCACTTGTTGCCGTAGCGGTGTGATGCTACAATGTTTGGGACAGTGTCTCTTTAGGACATTTCGTTTTGGAACAGTATAATTCTTGGTCCGAGTGCGGGACGTTCTGTACGCTCGGATGTATCGTACACCGCGATTTCCATACCCCTTGTTTCCCTACCCCTTGAATATGTCTCGTCACACTTTGATTCCGAACCCTAATCTCAAAATGGCCCCCTGCGAGTAACTTAAGTTAGTCGCGTAACTCTGAACACCTCGGATACCCTTTCGAAGTGCCATGAACGACGGATCTAGCCAGTTTAGAAAAAGGTTTTGGCAAAACTTGCTCGCGCACGCGCACGCCTCGGGCTGTGGGACCCGTGGCCAATTGCGCAGCAGGGGAGACCAGCTCCATAACAAAAGAAGGCGGAGTGAGCGCAGAGGCTATGCAAATGCTCCTATCACGAGCCTACGTGCTGCGCCCATCGCTAGCCGCACCACAACAAGCAGCACCTTGACAGGTCGATCGACTCACCCCCGGAAGCAGATTGTAAAATTCCGCCTCGGCGCACTGCGCGACGTCGACTCTCGACACGACTGAGAGAATTCCCGCGGCACGCTGTGGTGCTCTTCCGGTGGGGGAAGCGCGGACTCGGGCAACGGAGATGCATTATGTGTGAAGCGGCCTTGGCAAGTGTCCCGGGGCCTACCTTTCCGAAAATAGCGGAGCCATGGCACTGCGCACGTTGTGATCGCATGAAGGGTGGCTCCTTGCTTGTCTGACACCTGTTCCTCCCAGTATGGCTTTATAAATACTCGGCCCGAATTCTTAATCTCCCTTTCTCCCCCCTATTCAAGCGTCATGGTCCGCCTCTCCACCGTCCTTGGCTTTGCGTTTGCCGCTGCATCTGTCCTCATACCCGGGGTGCTGTCGCAGGATATTCCTGCGTGTGCTCAAGCCTGCGCACAGACCGCCTCGGATAGCTCGGGTTGCTCCCTGTATGTCGAATTTCGTGCTATTTCCTCGAGCGTCCTCAAGTTTTTACATTCAATCTCGACTTTTTCTCCAGGCAGGACACCAACTGCATCTGCAACAGTTCGGCGTTCGCTGGCGCGGCCGGTCAATGCATCGCTGCACAATGCACGTCCGACCAAATTCAGGCGGCTCAAGCATACTTCTTGTCTCTCTGCAGTGGTGCGTTCGTTCGTCCTCTTTCGCAACGGGCGATGCCTAAAAGAAATACAGGGACTGGCACCACTTCTTCTGGTCCATCCTCCGGTGAGCGATATCCGCCGTGCCGCGGCGCGTCCGCGGTGAAAGTGGAGTATTTTGTCTGACTGAAATTCCCGATTCAGTGACTTCTTCGACCCCGACGGACACTTCGACCCCAACCGATACCACCTCGGTCGTTCCATCAACTACGACGAACACTGCGCCCCCGACCACGACTACGTCGTCGACCACGAGCACCCCTAGGACGACGACGACCCCGACTAGCTCGCGCAGCTCCTCTTCCTCGACGACCTCTACGTCCTCGTCCTCGACGCCCTCCAACCACGCCACGCACGACAAGCCTGCAGGCGTGTTGGGCGCAGGGCTCGCCCTGGGCCTGGCGCTTTTCGCGTGGTGAATTTTGTTCCGGGGCCCACACGGAGCAAGGGGATTGTCTTACGCCCAAAACACACGCACACATGCTGTTGCCTTCCTTACTGTATTTGACACGCCATACTCGGACACTATACGCGGAAAAAAAGTTCGCGCCAAGGCAAGGAACACGTCGTTTCACGTTATTTACGATAGCTCGCCGACTTGACTTGACGCTGTTATGTTACCGGACTTTATCGTTACAATTTACTTCGGACCCAGATGAAATGGACATGACCCTTTTTTCCCCCTCGTGCTGGCATCACCTTTGGCCGGTGTACGGTGTATTGTGCTAGTACGCATGTGCGACGTGGCCCCCGCGCACTTGGACTCTGTTCGCCTCATGGCGGAACCCTTGCGTACACGCATGCGTGATTGACAGAAGGACGACAGCCTCACCCCTCCTTGACTAGCTTGACTTGCTAAGACACGCGTGCAGCGGAACCCACGCTGTCTGTCAATAGGACAGGACCATAACGTACGGGTCCATTCCACCCACCCGTCGAACCCGTTTTGGGTAAACAATATTGCCTTTCTGAACTAGAGAAGCAAAGAAATCTGGAAAGCCTGCACGCAGCACGCACTTGCCTTGCTGGGGGTAGGATGGGGTAAGCGTCCAGGTTCCTGGCGTGCGGGCGTGGGTCCTCGGGTCCTCGGACAAGTCAGTCGGCCGACATATTTTTCGCTACCTCACACATCTTCCTCTCCGCTCTTTCACTCACCTAGTAAGGAAGAAGGTTCAAGACAAGAGTGGTAGTTAGTAATAAATGGCCAATGGCTCGATTATCATGTATCCAGCTATGCCACGGTTGGATTGTTGTTTCATGCTTCTTCCGGCCAAGTACAGTAAAGACCAAGCAAGTCCTGTCCCTTGAGTGCCGGGGCTCGGATAAAGACGGTTGGTAGCCTGAGCTGAGCCATTTATTGTACTTTTACAGTAAAGTGAACGTCCCGTCGTCCATGGATTCGAGAACCGCGGCTGTCACCGTCACTTGTCGAAGTGCTGCCGGCATGCATGTCAAAGTTGCCAGGAGCAGGGAGATACTAGTTGCGACCGCCGCCGCGGCTGCATTGCGATACGATGAGGAACTCGGCCTTACGAGCTCTCGCCGGCGCAGACTCGGAGCAGTGCTGACAGCGTGCTGGTAAACCGAATACTGGAATATCTGGCAGCCGTAAGTTAATACGTGTTACAGTACTTATCGCCGCGCCTCGCGCGTACAAAAAAGGGCTCAGGTTCCGCCCTTTCAGAGTCGTCCGGCAGGACAGGCAGACGGACGCTGCGAGTGAAGTCCTCCCCCTTGCCGCTGCACCGGTTCGAGTGGGGTGACTGACAGAGTTTACGCATCACGATCAGGGCTCAGATTCAAGATTTGAATCACCAGCATAGCACCAGTCTGAAATGTAATCCCAATAACCCTGCGCGGATTTGGGTTCTAATCAATCATGAGAAGAAGAGAATAGAGAAAGAATAGAAGGATATGGCGTACTAGAATTCTAACATTACCGAGACTGGTCATGACACCCCAGTAAAGGGGTGGCAGTATCATATGCGCAGTAAAGAGATGACAGTATCATATAATGCGCACGCGACGCACACATCGTGTCATGCAAACGCGGCCACCCCGCCCTCAAGCTCAAGTCCGATAATCGGCGTCCACAATATCATCAATTTACTACATCAGGATAATTCTTAAGCTGTTGAGAAAATGTGCGGGAAATGGTTCAACAAGCACGGCGTTCCAACTTGAGGTTGGGAGTCCCTGCTGGGAAGGGGGAATCGTTACGATTGGCCCTGCATTCTATTACAGGTTGCAGGAGTCGCAGATGAGGTCGGGGGAAATCGACGTGCTGGGGCGGCGGGGCGTATGGGAGGGGCGTGCGGGGTTGATCAAGGGGGTGGATCCTTCCCGTCCCATGCCTATGTGAGAAACGGCCCACTTCCTCAAAATCACTGAACGGACGGCCATATCATTTAGTCCTTTTCCTGGTGTGCCTTCCCAGCCGCCACAGCATCAGCGACAACAGCACCAGAGGCACCTCAAGGTCCACTGCCTGGTACTGCCTAGTAGTACCACAGGTACAGGGATCCAATTTTAAGTCGATCAGCCTGGCACGCTGCCCTGTGCACGCGTGTATCCACACAACGTTTATTTAACTTTTTTTTAATGAAAACTGGGTCCCAAAAAGTCCCGGTCCCAGCTTCAGCGCTTTTCGTTTCGATTTCGTTTCGATTTTGAGTTCTTCCTTTGTATTCCGGGCCAGCAGCGCTACGAAGCCCGAGTTCCACCGAGATAAATGTTCACCGCGCAGCCCGAGCGTGTGTAGCTGTAGCTACGGCTTTAGATTATTCAGTTATGGATGTCTGTCTCTGTTCGCAGCACAGCTAAGGGTGCGGGTGCTAATCGAATTTCAACAAATGCTGATTGCTTTGCTCGTGCCTGCATGAGCTGATGATTGGTCAATATATACATAAGCTAAGTTCCTTACGAACGGCTGGGTCGAAGCGCCATCACGCACTTGAATTAGCAACTGTCCAACAGGCAATAATAATGCAGTAATAATCGAGGTGTTCGATCTCGTCACCAAGGTCAACCAAAGACAAATACTGTTAGTAATTACCCATTATGGTCATTATTGTTGTTTCTAGGTGCCAGTGACTGCACCGCACCAAGATGACGATGGACTTGATGCCGTCCATCGCTGGCTTCTTACTGATCTCACGACGAGGCGGTCGGCTGTCATACCCGCTATTATCCCTCGACCATATTCAGTTATAGACCCGGCGGGTGCCCCATCCCATGATCCATTGTCTCATTGAAGGAGCGAACGACAACGGGCAACACATAGCAGAATCCGTTTGTATGACATAACATGATATATTCTCTTGCACATTAGGAGGAAGAAAAAGACTTCAAGCGTTGGTTGGTTGTACATAGTGCCACTCACCACACGTCCCCCACACCCCAAAAAGAAGGAAACGAGAGAAAAGGACAAAAAAAAGGGGAGAAAGAGAAAGTGGGTGATGCAATTAGTGTGATGTTCCAACGCTACGTAAAAGGAGATAAATATCACAAGTCCAGGTCGCAGCACGCCGAAGTTTTACGCCCGTCCGGTGTAATGATCGTAAGGAGGGTGGAGTGGGGGATCGGTGGGAATATCACAAGCGCATAAGGGGAACGGGAAAAGAGTACGAGATTAGGGATGTGATGTATCGGCCGCGTGCGAAAGGGAGAGTGGGGAAGAGTGGGGTGTCGACGTTGGAGCGGAGGAAAGAAATAGGGAGGGGGATGGAGGTGTTAAGCATGTTTCAGATGGGTTGGTGCCGCCAGGTTCGTGTGCACCCTTTGCCTGGCCACCCGCGCGGGTCGGTCACTCCGCAGGGCAGCATGCGAATGGCGAACCAAAGGGCACGCACGAGAAAAGCGGGACAAGGTGGAAGAGGCGAGAGGGGGTTGTAAAATGAAGATGCGATGAATAGGTGTGTGCGAATGAGGCAGATATATGGAGACATTGCAGGGCATAAGATGAGCTGCGAATGAAAACAAAAGTCAGTACATTTAATAGAGCCCCGGCGAGGACTTATTGGCGCACCGACAATGGAGCGATTCGTATCCAATCCGTGGGAGAAATAGCGAACATAGAGTACAGAGGAACAATTGGAACTAAGGAAGCCGCGGTTGCCAGGTATCATAGGATACCTGACTCCTTGAGTGCGTTCTGTAAGATCGTCTCTTTTACCGTGACGAAGACTAGTCTGATATTAGACGTGTCGGTGGCTTGCGTGATACTACATTAAGCCAATTAAGCCACAAAAAGTCGGGAGGTCAAATGGAAAGGATAGGCGCACTGTGGGTACACGTTTAAGCGTGCGCGGTTCGCCTGCATAAAACGCCAAAGGATGTATTTGGCGCCCTTGTTGACATCTGCGCCGCCTGTATACTCGGGGAAATATTTATCCAGGGGAACCTGTGGAGACGCCAGGTCAGATGGGACTAAAACGCGGAAACGTCAAAGGAAAGCGCACCTTGGGGAGCTTGTTCTTGAATACATCAATCTTGTTTAGGAAGAGGATGATTGATGTACGCAAGAACCACCGTGAGTTGATGACTGATTCGAAGAGAACGAGAGACTCCGCCATTCGGTTCTGCGGCCGGTCAGTCGGTGAGATGGTGATTTGAATACATTTACGCACCTGGTTCCTCTCCTCGAGAAGGACCTGATCATACTCCGACAATGCAGTACAAAAGATAATACTCGTGACGCTCTCGAAATTGTGAATCCACTTCTTACGCTCCGACCGCTGTCCGCCAACGTCGACCATATGTATTGATAGCTGGCCCATGGGAAACCGAGTTTCGGTGATTGCGGTCGTCTTTGCACGTGCCCGCAGGACGTCCTCCATTGATGGAAGATAATTGCTTGCCGCTATCCGATTTGCTTCGGCAAAAAAGCTGGAGATGCAGAGTAAGCAAGCGTACACGGCGGGTGTCGAGGCAGTTGCACGAAGCCAAAGGACGGCATTTACGTAGAGGAAATACTCGTTCTTCTTCCAATGGTGTTTTTTTTCTTGTGCAAAGGGACTCACTAGGTGGCACTATCCATCAAATAGAACCTGGACGTATAATTCATCAACGCGGGAATGATCTCGTCCGCCCATAAGTTCTGAACGGCTTGGGCGATGTCAGGGCTGAAAAAAAAATGCGGGTCGTCGGCGGCGAGATGATACGCCAAGATACGATCACAGTTCGCCTGAAAGAGATGGACAAGACTAAGATGAAAAGGACGTGGGAGAAAAGAGGCGGCGGCGTACTCTGTTGGCGGGGGTGATAGGCTCGAGGTTGAATTTGGCCAAGGCTTTGACAACGCCATGGGCGCTCTCGTGGAGGTTTTTCCATATGAGCGGTCGGAAAGCGAGAAGCTCTTCTGAAGTGTAACCATTCTGGTGAATAATCTTCATTTGCTTGACTATTGTTGACTTTCCGGACTCGCCAGAACCTAAGCAAAGAACGGTTGAGCGTACATGCGCATATACCGGGCAGAAAACGAATGGGACGAATGGGATGATCGAGAATCAATCCAAAAGGCGACGTGATGCTCCTCGAATCGAATGATTCCTCTATGAAAACATTGCGGTAGAATGCCACGGAAACAAAGGTCATAATCGATCGTCCCGTGACGTGGGAGGTGAAAGGCGTCGCAGCCATTCCATGATCAATTGGAATTTGCCCCCCCGGTCGGCGAAAGAATTTTCTTGTTTTTATGGGGGAGGGAGGAGAGCGGCGGGGGAAGATAGGGAAGGGAGGAAGGGGAGAATACGCACCGAGTAATAAGATCTTGCATTCCCGCTTATATTTCTTTGAGTCCTCCTCGATCTGACGGTCTATCAAATCTGAGCGGGCTCTCTCTTCAGCTTCTCGAGTGTTGGAGGCGCAATTTCCCATCGTGGTAAGAGGGAAGTGGGGGGGCGTTGGAAAGGTAGCGGTAAATTGATCGCTCTAAGGCTTGGTAGGAGTGGGATATGTCGTAGTGGAATGTAAGAAATGAGGGGGAGGGGGTGGAAGAAGGGAGGGATGTGAAGGGGAGTGGGAGAGAGGGAGGAAGATGGCGGAGGGGATGGGAGGGAAGGGATGGGAAAGGAAAGGAAGAGAGGGAAGGGAAGGGAAGGAAAGACAGGATTGGATTGGGTGTAATACGCCCCGCGCGCCATAGCCGGTGCGACACTTGTCAGCTCAGTTCATCTCGTCCGAATCCTTCGCTCAACCTCAACCCAACCCAGCCCGGGCCAACCTATCCCATCCACTTTCGGCGAGCCACTCTATCGGCTCGTCCTCCCCTGGTTACACCTCTCAATTCCCCTTGTATTTGAGTATCGCTCTCCCTGCTCTCTTGTTCTTTCCCCTTGTATTTCGTCACGATCATGATCACGGCCGGCTTTCGGGATCCTGATTCCTCAAGTACTCTACTCGCACAGAAGTTGGGGTGCCCAACATTGCACAGGGTGGCCGAAAGTCGCGCCAAGATCCGAGATCGATCTATGATCAAATCTGGTGTTACACATGGACAGGACTTTTCTCGTCCTTGCAAATTATTCCTCATTTATCCTTATGCACCCGGCACTTCCCCACCATGTCTCACACACGCCTACTCCCGCCTGAACATCGTTAACACCTCAACACAAGGCGCCCATCTAGGCGGGGTCTCCTCCCCCATCCTCTCTGATTCAGTATACCGGTATCGGTACCGATATAACATAAAATTCTACA
>Ga0137385_10005152_pt1 | contig 11460 bp, 15 predicted proteins | sample SagtaG_FD_104921 | JGI IMG/M metagenome (GOLD analysis project Ga0137385, IMG submission 104921) | Vadose zone soil microbial communities from Sagehorn Ranch, Mendocino, California, USA - Sage2_R_80_16 metaG | ecosystem: Environmental > Terrestrial > Soil > Vadose zone | place: USA: California...
CTGCGTTCCTCAGTAAAGGCTGTTGTGTGCCCAGCTCGTACGGAAGCAGTAGAGCTTGACCTTGTCGCGCTCTGCGTGCCCAAGACTCGCGAAGCCGTTATTTCGCGTCAGGTGTTTCACCTGATCTCGAAGGATACCAAGGCGTTTCAACGCGTTGCGTATCCAGGTAATGGAGCAGATCCGGATAAGGAAAAGTACTTCCTTCATCACGAACTGCGCGGATATATCGAAGCCGTTGGCACATTCGACTACGCAATCGCGTCTTACGACAACCTGAAGCAAGCTCAGGAAGTCGCCAATCACGGTCTGACTGCACCTGATGGCTCCAAGTTCGTCAAAATGACGGGCTGGGTGAAGTCAGGTGATGGCTGCACCATGGTGATGGTACGCGAAGGTAGTGATCTGACTCTTGAAAAGAATCTCAAGATTCACTTTCACGGCACGTCGCTGGGTGATGTCGGCAAGTTCATGAAGTATCTCAAGCGTCTCCTTGCAATGTATCGCAAGGTCACGATCGGCGAGCAAGTATCGGTAGTTGATGACTACATGACATTCCGTGCAAACGGGAAGGCGTTCGCCGTGCGCAGCAATTGGAAGTCCCCCAAGGGCTTCAAGGAGATGGGCGGTCAATGTCCAGTCACGCCGCGCTTTGCCGAAGAGTTCTTCGGTCCTAGCGAGCGTCCGGATGGGAAGTGGAAGGTGGGTATGTGCGGCAGAATGACGTTCACTTGCCCACAATACCTATTCAAAGGTCAGTTCGTAATCTGGGACATGGCCGAAGTCGACGCTGGATTCTTCGATCTGAAGACCCAGCTAACCACCGATGATGTGTTCATCGGGTACATGGGACCGTTGCACGCAGGCAAACTGCGTATCAACCTTCAACCTGTGATCAACAGTGGCCTTCAGGAATTCGCTATGGAGATGGCGATGAAGGCTATGAAGTCGATCAACAGATCATTCGACTCGATGGAGTCGATGCTGGACATGTACAACTCCACGTTTGGAGATGACATGGCTGACGATGAAGATGATTGCGACAATGTGGCCGCATTCGAAGCGAAACTCGCTTCTTGGCGGATCATGGGCGCTATCCACGACCAGTTCGAACAGCCGTTCATGGTTCGTGACTTCTTCAAGCGTTATGAGCGTGAGCTCATTGACATTGCCAACTTCCGGGTTGTATTCGAACCGGAAGACGGCATTGCCTGCTACGTGATGTACGATCCGTTCGTGTATGGAAATGATGGTCGTTTCCATGCCAAACGCGCGCGCATCGCTGGCAACCATGTCTACAATTCTCGCCTTGATGATGGCGAGAAGATCGTGACTGCTCGCGATCCGGAAGCTCCTAACGAGTTCCAGATCGTGTACAACTGCTTGCCGTTGAGCGGGCACATTGAATGGGATCCGAACGTCATGTTCGTATCCATCTTCATTGGCCAGAAGTTCGTCGGCGCCATGGGCGGCGGAGACTGGGACGATCGCGTCAAAGTCTATCGTGATCGCCGTATCGTTGCACACTTCGAGAACCTTCCTCGGGCTTACAAGGCCAAGGAACCGATCGAGAAGAAGGCTGCGAAGATTGCTCAGTGGTTTGAGGACAATGTGTTCGCAGAAGCACGTGGACTCGACAAGCTGAAGTTCGATGGTCCTGCCTTGCAGGATCAGATCGCTTTAGCAATGAAGTCAGAAGCCGGCATGGGACAGATTGTAAATTGGCTCATGATGTGCATTTACCTCAGCCTGTACAAGGTTGAGTTGATCGCCAACGGTTATGTGCAGCTTGAAGCTGCCATCGCTGACGGCAACGATGAGCTTTGCGAGAAGCTGATGAAAGCAATCGCATGGCTCGAAACGTACGTCCCGTTCCAGGAGTGGGACATCGCTAACGACCTTGAGGGTGCAATCGATAAAATTGTCATGCTCAAGGAAGAGAACGGCAAGATCGATCTGATCGGTCTTGGCAAGCGCATCCAGGATTTCTGGGATGCTTGCTTGGCAGTGCCGTTCAGCATGACGGTCGGCGGCTTCAAAGGCGGCGGCCGTATCCCTGATCGCTGCAAGAAGAACGATCCTATCGTTCTCGTCGGACCTATCTGTGAAGTACAGAAGGCCATGATGGTGCAGCTCGAGAAGCTGCGCGACGTCGTAAACGCCGCACAGTGGAAGATGGCGAAGAAAGCGCCAGATGCAATCCTCACCGTCCCAACCGACGAGAAGATGGAGGAATTCGCCCGCAAGATGTACAAGATGTGGTGCGAAGACACCAACGCCAAGAACGATGCTCCCATGGATGACAAGAAAGCGGCCTATCAGGCGTTTCGCGACATCTGCAAGAAGCATCGCGCTATCGTGGACCGCATGCCTGCTGAGAAGCAGTTGCAGTTCATGGCTGCCCTGGAACGCAATGCGTATCCTCGTGAGTTCGGCGTGGCCCCGACCTTCGAGTCAGGCCCTATGTTCAATCGCCCGAAGCCTTTCGCTGACGGCTATGTGAACAATCCCGAGTTCTTCCAACTGAAGCGCAAGCTCTACAGACAGGAAGGACTCGTCAACCCGCTGCACCGCGTACCGCTCTATGCGACCGCGGCGAAGCTCAAACGCCAGAAGGATGTTCTGGTCAAAGTCAAGGATCACGTCGTCTATCAGCATGAGGACGGCAAAGTGATCGGCTTGGACACGAAGCTCTCTGATGGCTCCTACACGCTGCGCTACGGCGTCACGCGTATTTCCCTAAGCAACTAAACCGACTCGGCCAACGACAGTGTCCAAACTGTTAATAAGGCCGAAATCCATTGGGAAGTCCAATCCCTATATGGATAGGTAGGTATGCGCCTACCCTGATGACCAGCCGCGAAGCTGGGAATCGGTAACAAACTGTTCGCAACACGCGAACTGCCACAGCACCCTTAACAGGGGGACACTCTGTATGTCGTCCTGTTGAGATCAGTGCTCGAAGCTAGTTCACGTGTATAAAGCTTACTGCCGCCTGTTCCCCGAAAGGGGAGCATGGACGTATCCGGCGGGGGTTATTTTCCCCGGTGGTGCGGTCATGAAGGCGGCAGCAAGCGTTGCGAACAGTGCGTAGATCAAGAGAATGGCTGCCTAGTCAGCCATTCTCTTAACCTCAGGCTGGAATCTCCGCATTGAACATTCTGTCCAATCCCGGAGTACTCAGCCATCCTGAACGGTAAAGTGACAAAAAGTGTCATTTCCCGTTTCCTGACCTCGCCCGTGAGGTTCAGAAATTCTTAATCGATCCGAAACACTAGATAGAAGTGGTCTTTATGGCACTTCGCATGGTGAGTTCGGCTACACCTGGTTCACAAACGTCATATTCCGGCAGTACTTGGCTGCTCCTACAGTTGGGTATTGCTGGAGTTGGCATCACCTGGAGGTTACACGATGGAAGCAATGCGAACGAAAGCGGTGCTCAGCTACAGGACTAATCAGTGTCCTGTCAATCTGAGCATCAGTGAGCAGATCTGGATAGTCAAGGATCTCCCTGACCTGGAGAAGACAGTGGTTAATGCCCATAGCATTATGTCCAAGCATGCTGGTGGTTTCTTCATCTACATGGCTCGGAACGCTAGGGCGTTCCTGCATGAGTCGGGAGAGCGGATCTATCTCGCAGGCAATGGCTGGGAGGTGGAGATGTTCACTCTGGCGTACAAGGAGAAGGCAGACTCTCTCAAAGAAGGCTGTACGTCTGAGGAGGGCATGAAGGCCTTTGCTGTCTGGCTCACTGACGGGACTGAGTATCGTCCTGACCCTATTACTGAACGCTCTGTCCTTTAGGGGACAGAGTCTCTGGAGGTTTACCGATGTTCAAGCTGACGTTTAGAGATGGGTTCGTCCATGAGGTGAAGCCATCTGATGTTCTGGACTGCTGCGGTAATGACGACTCTCGGTATCAGGATGATAAGTATCTGTTGCTACGTGACCTGATGTACAACCTCACGGAGTATGGCTGTGTCATTCGTGGAGTCGGTGATCTTCTTACGATAGAGATGGCTCATGGTGAGCTTGTATCTGTCGTGAAGCTGTAGCTCATATACCGGTGCTGGTGGTTCTATCCGCCGCGGCTCCCGATCGAGTGTACTCAAGGAGGTACTTGTGTCCGTTGATCACGTGTATCACGAAAACTGTCCCAACGCTCGATCTGGAGAAATTGAGACGGAAATGGTCGACAGGAGAGATCCTGACGACGACAATGTCAGGTTTCTATGTCCGCGCTGTGGCACTGTAGTTCGAATCGTTTCATCTCGGAAAGGGAAACTATGTTGAAACTGGAAACGCCTGGCAAGATGCAGATTGGCACCAACGGCTTTATCATTTCGGTCGTGAATCACAGCCTGCTCCTACAGGGTGATACTCATGACCTAATGATCTGGGTCGACGGTGATGAACGTGCTCAAGTTCCACTGAACGGTCTCGACAATGAGATCTGCGGACTAAGCACGGATCAGATACTGGACGTGCTTGAATTTGTCCGCGACTGGTATTCGAAGCCAGGTCTCGATCTGCCAGTAATGGCGTCCTACATCTGTCAGTTGATTGCGCGGTAAACGCTGGAGGCTTGGCGTCTCAAGCCTCAATCCCTTAATTGGAGAATGCAATGAACGCTGACACGCTTGCGGTTGTCAAGAAGTTTGCCAATGCCGAAGAGCTCATCGAGCTGTGCATCGGGCAAATCTGGGACGAAGAACCGTACGGCCATCAGCTCATTAACTGGGCTATGGGCGACATGAAGGAAGGCGTCTCGCTCTTCCTGCGCGGAGCCATTGGCCATCTTCGTGATGAGGACTGCGTCATTGCGCATCCGATCGGAATTTATGAGGACGTTGCATTGTCCGGCCCGGTTCAGTCCGGCCGGGGCAAGCAGCCGATCCATTGGATCAAAGGATTGTGTGCCAAGCCTGGCGGTATGTCCTAGCAGCGTGCTAAGGATAATCGCGGGCGTCGCAAAGCCTCACGCCAGCGCCTCACCGCTGCTATGCGCTCGGGTGAGTTCGATATGATCGAACCGCTCTTGAGACCAGCAGCATAAAACGACCGGTCAGAGGGGAACCGTAATCCCCTCAAATTTTCGGTTGAGCCGAGCCTATCAGGCAGCAGCTCCCAAACGAATGTAATTCACTCAAGGAGAAACAACGTGACGTACTCGGATGACGCTGCAAAGCGCGATCAGGTAGAAGTTCTGACGGAGGAAGAAGTCCCGGTTCAGTTTCGCGAGCAGGCTATGTACGCTCATGAGCGCAGCTCGCAGGCCAATACCGATGCCATCTTGGCGTTTAGGGATTGGCGTCACGAAACACACACGTTCTACTACGCCCGGCCACGGGAGTTGTTCTCGGAGTTCGAAGCTCGGGATCTGGCTGTGAAACACCACTGCACGAGATTGATTCTGGAGGATATGTCCTAATCTATTTCCCATCCCCCTCCCTGTATCACTCTCAAATCAAGTCTCTAGTGCTTGGGTGGTGCTTCTCGCCACCCGATTTTCGTTTAACCCCACATACGCCTCAAGGAGGGCATTGTGTCAGGATTCAGCGTGGTCTCCAGTGCTTATGGCACTGGTATGGTCGAAGACACCTATATGGTGTACCAGCGGATCAATTCAGAACTGATTGCTGAAATCATAGCCAGAAATCTCAACAAAGATGCTCTGGCTAAAGGTCTCACTGACATGGTCTACATGGTGCGACCCTACGATCCGATGTGGCCTGCCAGCGTTCGAGGTTATACTCCGCCGGCGGACGAAGGAACGATTCGTGCTTACGCTTCCCATTGTGCGTCACAGTCCGATTGGCTTGCAGCCTTGGAAACCTTCGAGGGTGAGCCTGAAGAATCTGAAGACGCGGGGCCTGTGCCTCCTAAGTTCGGCGACATCATTGATGACTCCGAAGAGGACATTGTCCTAATGGGACAGTGTGGAGTTCATCGCTCCGAACGATTCTTGAAAGGTATTCCACGTGGCGGCGACCGTCGCGAAGCGAGGGTAGCATGATTAAACTGCATTACTCAGACGGATTGGTGATTGAGATCACCAATTTGACGCAACTCTCAAGGTGTTACAGGCTGGAGGCCTAATCACATGCTCGGATCTACAGAAAAGATCGTGAGTCCCTCACGTACCTACGTCGCCTTGTGCAACAAGGGCAACTTCGATGGGCATTACTTCCGCAAGTTCACGCTCCCGGCTACGCTGGCCGAGGTACCGCAATACGCTCAGGATCTATTCGTCGTCCATCAGATTGTATCGGATGGCAAAGTCAAGAAACCTGAGGGATCCTCCGGCCGCAATGACTGCGCCGTGGCCTCATGGTACTTCCTGAACGTACTGAACTTCTCGGCCTGCATCGATGGCTGCGTCACCTTTGAGGATTACTCGAATCTCAAAGATCAGGTTGACTTGGCAACCAAGATCGAAACCGAAGTTAAGATCGCCATAGGTCTAGCGGAGGCAGTATGCCCTTCGAACTAATCGAACCGTGTACTGGCAATCAGTTCGTGATGCCAGAATCCACCATTAGCTGTCCGCTCTGTGGAGCGCCCGCTGGTTACCTGTGTAATAAGACGGGTTACTTTGAGAAGACGCTTGGAGGTCTTCATCTCTCACGTCTACGCGCATACCGCGGAGATCCGGCACCTATGGAGCCCGTCTTCATGGTTGCCGCTATGGGTCTCGACCACGCCAAGGACATCGCCGCTTGGGGAACCCGAGGCAAGTCTGGCGTCGAGCCATTGCGCTACGTCCTGCTCAAGGACTGCGACACTGATCACCTTCAGGCGATCCTCGAGAACTGCGGATACATCTCATCCGACTACCGCGTGATCATCAAGTCCATCTTGAGTGATCGAGGTGTTGGTGATCTGGTGGCCGCCATCAAATAGATTTACTCAACTTCAACCCAGGCTGGCGTTTAATCGCCAGCCTTTTCTATTGCCCGCAATACAGGAGAATTACCGTGAAAGTTCCGCGTAGCATCTTTCAGCGCAGGACTAACGCCAATCGTGAGATGACCACCACAATGTCGAACGCATGCCTTGCGATGCGTCCGTTACCGACACCAACACCTCAACTCAAGCTGGAAGCAAATAAGGTGAGTGAATGACTCATTCGATCTGGCACTCCCTACTTCTATTGTCAGCCTACGTGCTGTGCTTGGGATTGTGTGCAGTCATTTTGATTGTCACATACGCCGTGTTCCTGAACATCTGGTATTCGCGGCTCGGCAATCACGGAGCCTGGCCGAAGCACGTAGATGAATTCTTTTGGCGCGCCGGAGATGCCCACAACTTGCTCTGGGCAGGAAAACAAGTACGTTACTGGTAAACAGCACAGGCGGAGCTGCGATCCGCCGACCTATTGGGCGTTGAGCGCCAGCCGGCGATCCGCCAGATTGTTGTTCATCCGTATATTCCAAAGGAGAGTCAAATACCATGCAATCGGGACGCACGAAGAGTGCCATGGCTATCCAGCAGTCTCTGGATGGCAAACAAGATGTCAAGCGCCTTATGAAAGAGTTCAGCGCAAGTGTGTCTCGGCACACCAGCAACCAGCACATCAACCTCGCACTGAAGAATCAACAGTTCGAGGAGTTCGAGATTCCGGTGTTTAAGCCGGCAGCGTAGAAGAACTAACCCCTGACTGAATCACTTGAGGGCAGTGTAATGCTGCCCTCGATTTTTCAGGGATAGGTTGAGCCTCGCTCCCTAAAGTTCGAGCTGGCTTAGCAACCCAGTGTTCGAAGGAAGCTGTACCGGAGGTGCTTTATGAAAAGGTTCTAAGCATATATTGGAACTCTCACATATAGAAACCTACGAAAGGCTCAGAATAACTGAGCCTGATGATAAGACCGCTATAAGCGGTCAGGATCACCGATATGTAGCTGACTATGCACAGTGCAGAGGTCAGATCCTTGGAGGATCCACATCACACGCCCTGACGGGCCTATAGAGGTGAATGCACGAATTGGTCTGTTGCAACTGAACAGAATCCCAGCATCACCTCGAAAGTTTGGTCGTTACTCCTATGGCGGCCACCCAGAACGCCGGTGCTTATACTCCCGGCGTTCTTATTCAAGTCCAACGTACCAACGTGTCCTGCCGTTCTGGCAGGCAATCCAAAACAATACAGCTCGGAGGAGCTATGCCTGCTACGAATGAAACACCGCGGTACAAACATGACTGTGACGCCTGCGTCTTCCTTGGAAGATATGGCGTCAACGATTTGTACTTCTGCGCCAGCGAACCAACGCTGATCGCGCGTCAATCAAGCGAAGGATCGGACTACCTATCTGGATTGGAGTTCGGCCTTGTTGCCTTCAAGGAAGGCCGCGGAGGCTATCCGTTAGCGGAAGCCTATGACCGCGTGATCAGGCTTGGGTTGATCGAAGAAGGTCATCCCGTTATTACCTCAGAAACCTGGCACCACTTCGGCGAAGTTACACTTCGCCGGATCATGGGACACCTGTTCGGCATATACGGACAAGGTCGTGACCCGTATTACGGAGACGGTCTCGACTTTATCTTGAACCACATGGAATCCATCAACGCTAGTGTGGATTCCGCTTATCAAGCATGGTCAAAACAAAAGACGGCCTCATGTGGCATCGGTGAGAAAGTATGAACATTATCGGCGACATCCACGGAGACTGGCAGCGATACTTCCACATCTGTAAGTCTCTACCTGATGGCAGCATTCAGATTGGTGACCACGGTCAAGGATTCAAGAACGATGCGACCTATTGCGATGAAAGCCTGCTGAAGCGCAATCATCTGTTCTTTCAAGGCAATCACGATAGCCCTGAACAATGTCGCCAGCAAGCCAACTTCCTTGGCTCTGTTGGCTACCGCGCTCCGGTCTTCTGGATCGGCGGTGGATTCAGCATCGACAAGTGTCTTCGTCGGCCCGGCATTTCATGGTGGGAGGATGAACAACTCACAGAGGCTCAGCGCAAGTATGCGTTGGAACTGTATGAGGTGATCAAGCCTAAGTTTGTGCTGTCGCATGATGCACCAACCATGGCAGCGCGCGCGGTGCTCGAGCCGCTCTTGACGAGAGAGGCTCTAATTGGCGGAGCAAATCCCGGTTACGTCCAGGCCAAACTGGCGGGCGTTGGCCAGAGTGTGCTCAGCGCAGTTATGCAGCAAATGCTCGAAATCCACGCTCCTGAGCGTTGGTACTTCGGACACTTTCATACCAGCAAGAACTTCATGCTGTCAGGCTACAGGACGCAGTTCACCTGCGTGAACATCATGGAAGTCGTGCAAGCTCCATTCGAGTTCGAGAATGAATCGTTCCTCGCGATCGCCCCAGACGGCACGCCTTACGGGCGTGACGCTCAACCCGAGATCTAAACCAACTAACAAAAGCAAACAGGCTTATATGCCTGAAGGAGACCTCCGTGGCTAACAGCCGCCGTCGTGTTGTGACCATCGAGCCTAAGCTGCACATCGAGCTCGTCAGCCGTAACAGCCCTGCTGTAGATCTCATTACTGAGATTGATGCACTGGCCTGCTTGAGCGCACCGCCTGTGCCAACTGTCGTTAAGCTGGCGCGCATTCAGCTCAAGAGCTTCTGTGTAGCATACCTGCCTTGCAGGGAAGATGATCCGTTCTATCAGGACGGATTCGGAATCATGTGCGGCTCCGGACGCGACGGAAACCCGCTGCTTCGTGGCAGGCTGTGCGCCAAGGCGTGCAGGATCGGGGATCCCGATGATGACATGGTTCCTGTCAACGAGATTCAGCCAGCGCAGATCTCTGCGTAATTGAGGCTGACCGGCACCGCAGCGGTATGACTGCGGTACTACCAGCAATACCAATCAACCTGGCACCGGGTAAACGGGCATCGGTACTTCCGAAGGAGAACCACTATGAACTTCAATACACGCCGCAAGGCAGTTGAGCCCGCTTCTTTCAAGAACGCAGAGGGTGTTGTGCCCATCACTTACAAGTTGAAGAACGGTTTCCGCTTCATGCCCGCATCCACAGTCAAGGAGTACAAGGCGTCATTCATCAACGGATTGCCGGTCACGTTCTTCCAGCTCCTCGATCCGACGAGCGGGAGGACGCGCGCGTTCGAAGCGCAGTGCGTGAACCGCGACAAGGTTCATGCGGCATACTCCGCTCTCGAACTCGGAGCTGAGGCGTTTGTCACGTTCATTGAGGGTGAAGTTAAGCCGAAAATGAAGGACGGAATTCCGGTGATTCGCGCTGGTCGCATGGTCATCGAAATCAAGGACGCTCCTGTCGCGGAAGCGGCCAGCCCTGAGGTCCTCGGGGCGGTAATTGCCGGTTCCAGCGTGGGAGCCAGCAGTACCATTCAGTAACTGGATGGATTTTGTGCTGGGCGACCTCTTGATGGGGTCGCCCAACGCATGCCTGAGCGAACGTAAAACAGGTGTTTTTGTATAAATCATGATGACTTCGGCTACAGCCAAGTCACCAGGTCGATCCCGAAGATCCACATAGTATAGCGATTTCTGAAAATAGTGAACTTTTTCACCCGACATCGCTTCTGATTTCATGCCAATGAAGTGCATTGTACCGCTGGGATGATGCGCAAACTGTTGTCGCCTCGTACAACAGGGCATGGATGCTTTGGTAGCTGTGTGCCTGCTGGCACACTTGTCGCATGATCAACACGCTAAACCAAACACGTGACGACCTTCAGAACGCGGCTGATGCCATACGTTCAGCACAGTCGAGGATTCTCGATGGCGCTAACTACGGCTTGCTGCGAGCAACAATCTCTGGATTACTAATCGGCCTGGATTCTCAGGTCGCTGCTGTGACTGCTGCAATCTTGGCGTTGTCCAAGAACCCTGACATGATGGCGCCGCCGGCGCCGGAGAAGGTATAGCCGAATGATTCGTAAAAGCAAGAAAACTCTCTGCGACAATGATGGCAAGCCCATCAAGGCCCTCGTCCTCTACAAGTTCTTTGCCACCATCCTGAACCTGGACGGTTCCAAAGACGGTGAGTTGACTGGCATCCCATTGGATGGCTATCTGCTCGGTAACAGCGCGGAGGCCAATGCCGAGGCACACAATCAGACGGATCAGCTCGAGAAGCAATACCCCGGGCGCAAAGTCACCGTGGTTCCGCACAGCATGGAGTTGGTTGGGCCGCTCGTACAGCAGCAGATGAAGGGCCTGATGGAGAACGCTCAGTTCCAGAATCTGGTCCTGTTCGTACTCGCCCGCGATCTCGCCGAATACAAGTCCAAGGAAAAGCTCGACCTGAACATCGACAAGGACGCTCTTGCGCAGCAGCTCGTGATCGAGGCATACAACCTGGCGCGCGCCAAGGTGAACAAGTTCAAGGCAGATCAGGAAGCTAAGGAGTCCACTGGAATCGTTGGCACCAACGGCGAGCCGATCGCAAGCGAGCCGAAGGAAAACCTCGGCCCGAAGCCGAACTGGATGGATGATGATGAGGCATTGC
>Ga0137385_10005153_pt1 | contig 11460 bp, 15 predicted proteins | sample SagtaG_FD_104921 | JGI IMG/M metagenome (GOLD analysis project Ga0137385, IMG submission 104921) | Vadose zone soil microbial communities from Sagehorn Ranch, Mendocino, California, USA - Sage2_R_80_16 metaG | ecosystem: Environmental > Terrestrial > Soil > Vadose zone | place: USA: California...
CGGGGGAGCGGGCGACTTCCGCCACGTAACGGACTTCCGCGTCGACATCGAACTACCCGACGGCCCGAATTTCGTGAGCGATTGGCAGTCCGAGGAGAGCGAGATCATCTACAACGACGCCATGTACGGCGGGGAGGAGTGACCGAAATGGGACACCTAGACCCTATCGCGTACACGTACGAAGCGGACTATCACTGCGAGGCCTGCACGGCCGAACCGTTCGGCCGTGGTTCGTGCGGGTGGGTAGCCTGTACGCGCCAGGACGACTTGCACGCTAGTGCCCTCGGCGGTACGGAGCATGCGCTGGACATCTTCGCCGAAGACTCCGAGGGTAACGAAGTCCACGCGCTGTTCCAATGGGACGAATGGTGGGAAACGTCCGAGCCGGGCACGCAAGTGCTTGTCTGCTCGGATTGCGGCGTAGAAATCGACCGCCTAGACGGCGACCCTATCGACGGTCCCGAGTGCCGCTGGTGCGAAGAGCCGATCGTTGCGTATGTCCATTCGGAAATGGGACCCCTCAAGGCGTCCGCATGGACGACAATCGGACCGGACGACTACCGCGACCAGCGCAACGGCACGTATTGTTGGTGCAGTCCTTCGTGGCTGCACGAACCGGACGAAGAAAGTGAGGAGTGACATGGACCCTTACGACCAAGACGAAAGCGAGCACCTAAATATCGAGTTTCTTACGCCCGAGGAACTGCGCGAAATCCTCGACCTATGGCTCTACGCGGACAGACTCGAACGTCCCGACGTGGAGCTCTCGCTGGTCGAACGGGATGATGGCGGTTTGTCCGTCGTTTTCTGGACCGAACGCGCGGCATTCGCGGAAGCACTCACCTAGAAAGTGACTACCGGGAGGATAGCGAGCAATGGGCTTTGTGTGAAAGTCCTCGCCCTCCCGGACTTCACCTAGACGAAAGGACGGACTAGCAATGGGACGCAAAGAGGTTTTACGCTCCGAATGCGAGGCGCACGGCTTTACGGTCGATTGGTACTCACCGGGCGATGGCGTCACGCGCTATCGCTTCTTCGTCGCCGAGGACACGCGCAATGATTACTTCTCGGCGCACGGCGACTTCACGGCCCTAGGTTGGAAAGAGGCGCTAGCCTACGCCACTGGGCGCACGCACGGTTACGCGCGCAAGCTCGCAGTCAGGCAGAGTCGAATTCTATCTACGGAAGGGAAGCGCCATGAGCAACTTCGATAGGTACATCCAGGCTAGGCGACGGACCACTCCAGACTTTGACGCGTTCGAGCTATGGCCGCAATTTCGGCCGTACTTCCACAGTGGCCAGCGTGTCAAGGTCGAAGGGCCGATGGGCGTTCGGTTCGGTCGAGTCAGTGTCACGACGGGATGGCGTCCGGCATTTCTCCTTATGCACCGTCAGAACGCCACGGGCTCATGGGACGTGCTAGCGCGGGATGATGTTGTGAGCGCCGTCAAAGTAGGACGAACGTATCGCCCCGTTCGCGACCCAGACCACCTCGACACACTGCCGCCGCTATAGGCCTCATTCGCCTTAGGATTGACGCTCGGGGCCGTTCTGGTACTCGGGTGCCAGACCGGCGTCCCGGGGCTTCCTAGGGTGGAACGCATGGGCGTGATTACACGCTTACCGTGCTTACATGCTTACGGGACTTGCAGGACTTGCAGGTGTTGAGGCGATTACTTGTAATCATTACTTGCGCTTGCAACTACTTTCCCTCTATGTATACCTTATGTAGAAGTGTGTGTGTGTATACAGTGTCCTTCCTTCTAGAGCCCTCCCCGCCGACCGCTGCGCCCCTACGTAGGGGACACCCCCAAAACAAGCACCTCTATTCACCGTTAAATCGGGTATCTATGCGTGCTTGGGGGTTGCGTCCAAGCGGGCTTGGTGGGACAATGGACAGCGGGAGGTGCTTGCACGATGTCAAGCGAATACGAGAAACTGCTAGCTCTAGACCAAGCACTCGAACGCGCACGAGAAAGACTGGCCGCTGCAATCCAGGCCGTCAAAGAAGCACGCCAAGCACGCAATAGAGCTATCTTCGACGCAATCTCGGGCAGAGTAGCCTTGCCATATAAGGACGCTGCTGCCCGTGCTGGGGTCAGTGTCGAGACAATACGTCAGATAGCACACTATGGCGGCCTCGCCGCTCCCCGTGCCCAACACCTAACCACCCCACAAGAACTAGAGGATTACGTACCCGCACCTATTGACAATGGCTTTCTTACCGTGCATCGGGACGAAGACTTACCGCCCGACCGCATCGAGTAGCCCTTACCCTACACTAGAGGTTGAGACTTTCAAACGCGCCTGTCCTGGCCTGCGCGGTAGGGTGCAGCATCAAAGGAACGGGGACCCAAAAACAGTAGCGCCGACTTCGAGGTTAGTCACGGCCTGATCCTGTACTTGCCGTATTGACCGTACTTGAGCACGAATCGAACGTACGTTCTACACAATCCCCGCTCTGCGGGTTGACTTGACTTCACCCCGCGCGTTACCCTCGATAGCCAGTGAAGGGTAGTGCGCGTCCTTACGTCGATTGGAGCGAGCGCCTATCGGGGTGCGGGGACAAACAGCACTACCCTTCACTCAATAGCCGCTACACAAGACTACTAAGGTGAGAATGTGCATGGAGCACTGGGGGCAACTGCGTACCGCCATCGAAGCGTGTGGGGCTATCGGCATTAGTAGCAAAGTCAGACGAACAAGCAATGTCGAACCTGGCGGCGGAAATGCACCACGGTGCGACGGTAGACAACTACGATCCGTTGATGGCAGCAAACTTTGCAATCTGGGAGAACTGTATGCGCGTCGTAGGGCTAGAGGCAATGGCGTTCAATGACGACGGTACGGAAAGGTGCCCATTGTGCTTTATGAACGAGCAACATTTAGTTGAATGCAAAGACCCCAACTGTTCGAAGAACCCGAAAGAGTTTGACTCCTGGATCGAACACGCCACGAAAGATCAAGTCAGGGTCTGGAAGGAACTCAATGAAGCGAGGTGAAAAGTATGAGCGAAGAGGGCAAGCCTACAGCGGGGCAGCAAGAACGGACCGTAGATCAACGGTTCGCCGAGATGATGGCGCGGGGCGTTGACTTGACCAGCAACGACTTGACGAAGCGGGTGCTAGAAGAGGCCGAGGTGAAAGCGGCTTCGACGCTTGTGGCATTGCTGGAAGTGGATATTTCGCCGAGCGTTCGGTTCAATGCGGCGAAGTACATCCTCGAACTGACCGGGCACGCGCCTGGCGGGGCAAAGGCGAAAGAGGGCTATGAGGCCCTGCTGGAAAAGCTCGCACAGCCGGGGCCTGTGGAGCCTTTGTTGGGGGAAGAGGGGGAAGAGGACGAAGGCTTGGACGTTGAGGAACAACGGCTGAAGATCGTGAGGGACATAGTTGAAGGGGGTGCGGAGGAGGAGGCGGAGGACTAGTGGGATTTCGTAGGTGGTTCTTGAGGCCGGTACTAGAGCGGCTAGGGTCTATCGAGGCGGAGGAGGATAAGATCGTGGCTACAGAAGATGCTGTGAATCAGGCGCTCGATCAACTAGTGGCTGACGAGGCAACGCGAGACGCGGCAACTACCAAGGCGTTTCAAGACCTAGCAAGCGAAATCGCGGGCTTGAACGCGGCTGGCGTTGACGTTGCTGCGGCGCAAGAAAAGCTCGCTGCACTTGGGCAAGCTCTTGCGGCAGGTACCACTGAAGCTCAAGCTGCTGATCCTACACCGTAATACTACTATAGGGAGATGGACGAGCGCGACCGTGAGGAGATACGGTTAGAGATTCGGGCGGATATACGGCGGGAGATGAACGGCACCTATGTGCGTAAGGACGTGAACGACGAGGCCACTAAACTTATCCTAATGACGCAGGGCTTTATCGGCGCAGATGTTAAGAATATCAAAGAACAAATGGAGCGCGACAATGCGCGTAAGAACAGTGACAAGCGGATGGTGCGGGCGGCGCTTCTTGGCGCTTTGGGGTCATTCGGGGCGGCAACAGGGGTTTTCCTTGTCGAAGTCTTTATCAAGGTGCATTCGTGAGACTCCTGCCGCATTTTCGTCCGAGCGAGCGGTTCTGGCCTAGGTTCGAGAAAGCAGTCTATATCATGCAGGCCGTTGGGATGGTGGTCGTCGTTGGCGCGGCGGCAGTGTTTATTGGTGCGACGGTTGCCGCTTCGAGCCGCACGACTACCATTGCCGCGAGGAGTGCTGCTAATGCGACACAGGCGAATCGGGCCGCTATAGCGCGCTCTCAACAACTAATTCTTGAACTTCGCGCCGACCTTACTGCCTCGGCGGAGTTGAACCGGCACTACCTATTGTGCATCGCGTTTATACTTGCTCAAGAAGCAAAGATGAATGGGCAGAAGGTCATGGGACTCCCTAAGATTACGACAAGTTGCCGCGTCCTAGTGGTTCCTGTGCAACTTCCGCCAGTACAGCCGACGACACCGGCTCCGAGCCCAAGTTCAAGTCCAAGCCCTAGTCCAAGTGCGAAAATCGCGATTCATCATTGCCAGCGACTTCCTAACGGGAGGTGCAAGAAAAAATGAGGGAAGGGAACCCGTGATTCGTTGGCGGGGCGAGTGGTGCAGCTATGACCTAGTGTGGTGGCCTGCTGTTGGCGGGTGGGTTCAAGTGAGGGACGTTGGAGGGAGGATGGAACTATTGCCAGAACCGTTTAAGCCACGTCAGGAAGTTAGCTCCTACGAAGGAGGAAACTAGAGTGGCAACAGAAGCGGAACTGCTTGGACAGATGGAGGAGTTGAACAAGGAACTCGCCGGGCTGCTCGATAAGAAGCGGGCTCTTGCACGACAGATCGAAGAAGTGTCGAAGGCGACAGGCCCGGAAAGGGAAGACCTGCCTGAGACGGCGAGCGAGGCAGAAGCTACGACGCTAGCGCCGGAAGGGATCGAAAGCGAGGAGGCTGTTCAGAATGGCTAATAGTTTGTACGACCTCGCACGGCAGTCGTTCCTTTCACAGAACCCCGCGCTCGACTGGGACTCGGACACGATCAAGGTCATGCTTATCAAAACGGCGCAAAGCTTTTCAAACGCGCACCAGTTTGTTTCGGACCTGACTGGCGCGAATATCGTGCAACGTTCGGGGGCGCTTGCTTCCAAGACGGTGACAAATGGGGTTGCAGACGCGGCAGACGTGACATTCTCGGCTGTCACTGCGGGTTCGACCGTTACGCTCATTGTGTACAAAGATACAGGGTCCGACGCAACTTCGCCGCTCATTGCATGGATCGACACAGGGACAAACTTGACAGGTGGGGTCGCGACGAACGGCGGAGACATTACTGTTTCGTGGGACAACGGGGCTAACAAGATTTTCAAGCTCTAGTTTACTGAGGAGGAATTTGAAGGGATAGGAACATGGCTAGATCGCTATATACATGCCTCACTGAGGGGGATGTTGCCTCCGCTGCCGCAAGTACGGCAAAGACTATCATCGGCGTGAAAGCGCATGCGAACTCGGGGATAGACCTGCAAGGATTTTGGATTTCGCAGAGCGGCGTTGTGGCATCTGACGGACCGACACTTATCGAAATTTGCTATTGTACGTGGGCTACTAACTCGCCGGGAACGAACTCGTCTTCGACTACACCGAACCAGATTAGCGGGAGGGTATTGACCGCAGGGTTTACCAGTGGTAAGACGTGGACGGGAGAGCCCACAGCGCTGACAGTCCTGTGGGCATTTGCTCTTGATCCGAATAAGGGGCTTTTCGTGTATGACTTTCCTCTTGGCGATTCACCGGACTCGGCACTTGCTGAAGGCTTTGCTATTAGGACAACTGTAGCATCGGGTGGAGGAGCGGTGAACTTTAGGGCAGCATTGAAGGTGTGTAGAAACTAGGGGGAAACAATAGTTGGCACAGCCAACTAAGACCTCGTTCGACAACGGCTCGACGACCACTAATGCGTCGAGTTACGCTACTACGTCCAAGACGTTTGTGGCGAATCGGCTATACCTAGTCTTCTTCAACGGGACCGCGGCCAATATCGTCACACCGACCTCGGTGAAATGGACGACTAACGGGACCGCTTGGACACAGATGAAGGTTAGCGCTAGCGGTTCGCAGGCGGCTCAGATTGGGTGCTACGCCGCGATTGGCCTAGCCATTACCGACACGGTGACGGTTTCTTATGGAGCCCAGAGCGTCACTGGATTCGACTGGGTTATCGTCGAGAGCACCGGCTTCGCTGCCGGCCTGGCGAATGCGATCCCGACCGGCCAAATCGGAATTGCTGGTCCGACCTCTTCTGGTACGCCGAGCGCGTCTCTTGTAGCCGCGCCGCTTGTGGACAGCTTGACCCTAGGGTTCTCTTACCAAGAAACGAATGCAGCATTTACCGCTGGAACGAACTTCACCAAGCTTCAAGAGACGGCAGGCCACATTAACCCAGGATCGAGGGCTGCTGTTGAAGCCGATAATGGTACAGCACAACAGACCTGTAACTGGACCATTACCTCGGCGACATGGTTCGCCATGGCAGTTGAGGTGAGGGCGGCTACGGCGCGTAGTCGTTTGTATGTGTCAAATGAGGCTGTACGTAGAGCGTCGAGGTGGTAAGTGGCTAGACTTGGACGTGGGCAGCCTATAAGGGCACAGGCGCTTGCCTCGAAGTATCGAGGTATCAACCACGATGCCGACTCGACGGCCAAGAGTGTTAGTTCGGCCTCATTGGCATGGTCACACACGGTAGGGACCTACAGTGGTAATAGGTTTCTTATCGTTGGTGTGTCCTTGCTCAATGCACTCGGGCAAACTATTACAGGTGTGACCTTCGGCGCTGCAAACCTAACGAAGCTTGGTGCGCTTGCAAATGGCACGAGTGCGCGTGTGGAACTTTGGTATCTGAAGAATCCGAATACTGGTGCAGGTACCATTACCGTCACGCCGTCTGCGGCCGTGGCGCTCGTGGCCGGTGCTACTTCATGGTTCGGTGTCGATCAGACATACTCACCACTAGAGTTCGATTCGCTCAGTGGTAGCTCGTCGAATCCTGCCATTACTCTTGAGGCGAATCCTGCACAGATCATTCACGATGCTGTGGCTACGATTGCAGCGACACTCACCGTTGGAGCGGGACAGACGCAGAGGTGGAACGACGGCGTGGCCGGGATTGCCGGTGGGGGCTCGACCGAACCAGCGCGCCCTGGGACTGAAACGACACAGTGGACGGCTTCGTCTGCACTTGCATGGGTGATTGCGGCCACGATTCTAAACTCTGTAGGGCAGCTTCCTGCGGAATACTCGCTTCCTGACAACATATCTACTAGTGAGGCGTTCGGCACGTTGGCTGTTAGTTCTACCGTTACACTGAGCCCTAGTGGTATCGCTTCTTCTGAAGCCTTCGGTACGTTGACTATTAGTTCTACTGTCACGCTTACGCCAGATGGTATTACTACTAGCGAAGCTTTTGGAACGGCGGTAATATCCCCCACCGTTACAGTTACACCCGACGGTACTGTTACTAGTGAAACTTTCGGGACAGCTACGATCAGTTCTACCGTTACGCTTAGTCCGACGGCACTAGCCTCTAGCGAGGCATTCGGGACGCTGACTGTTAGCCCGACAGTCACACTTAGTCCTGATGGTATCACTTCTGGTGAGGCATTTGGCTCACCGCCGATCATAGGAGATGTTCTCGACCAGAACTTGACCACCACAGGAGCTACGAGCTATTCCACAGCTTCCGTAGTTCCTACGGAAGGGCGCATTGTTTACTTGATGATTCGAGCGCATCGGAGTGGTACGGGACCGCCAATACCAACTATCACGGGAACGGGATGGGCGAGTGCAGCGGTTTGGACGCAGATAGACACGCAGCTAGATAGCGCCACAGCAGCCCGCGACATTGTTTTCTGGACTGTCTGCCCTGCAAGTCCCACAGCCGGTGTTGTCACATTCACCTTTACAGGGGGTAACCTCAATCAGTGTGGTTGGTACCTCTTCGATGCTACTGTAGCGAGTACGATTTCGCCTGTTGCACAATTCCATAGCAAGGGTGGATTGCCCGGTCCCGGCTTCACGGGTACTAGTTACTCGGACGATCTTACTAATAACGTCGATAACTACGGTGCCATCTATGCCTTCATTGCGCATAACTCGGCTGAGGCTGCTATTGTTGGTGCCAACTTTATAGCTATCGGTGTAGAACATCATGGCGCGGCAGGCGGCTTCATTGCAGAACATTATGATGCAGCGGTTGGTACGAAGACTGCTGCTGCGTCGTGGACGACTTCGGTATCGTACTCAGGCGTCGAATTCGAGGTGTTCGGCGGGCAGGTAGCTCTAGCTCCTACTGTTACACTCAGTCCAGACGGTATCGCTTCTACTGAATCTTTCGGCACGCTTGCAATTTCTGGCACAGTTACTATCACGCCGGATGGTATAGTTAGTTCAGAAGCCTTTGGCACGCCATCATTAAGTCTGCTCTACACAGCATCGCCAGATGGTACAATTTCTGGCGAAGCCTTTGGGATGCCAACGACTAGCACGACAGTCACAATAGTGCCAGACGGTATAGTGCCGAGTGAGACATTTGGCACCCCAACGATTTCTAGTGCTCTTACGATCACTCCCGACGCTAGTGCTTCTAGTGAAGCATTCGGTACTCTCGCGATTGCCACCACTATTACACTGAGTCCAGATGCTATTCCTTCTGGTGAGGCATTCGGGACGTTAACAATATCTTCGGCTGTTACAATCTCTCCTATTGCTATCGACGCCTCAAGAGACATCGCGAGACGAAACAGCTTTGAAGGCGGGACGCCTGGCGACGTAATTACTCCCGCGAACTCAGGCGGGGATAGTGGAGACGCTTTCCAGGACACGCCAAACAGCGATACTGGCGTGACCTACGATACTGTTCATACTGCGTTTGGCGTTCGGTCCATGAGGGTCGATACTGTCTCTGACAGTGGCCGCGTCGAGTGGGACTTTACGCCTATGTTCGCGGCCACAACGTACATCCGTGCTTTCATCACTCTGTCCGCATTGCCATCGAACAACTCAGATGTAAGTTTGTTTGACCTAATTTCGCCCTGGTCGGGTGGCATAATACACACGCTAATAAGTGTTTCGACGGGGTTTGGTGGCGCTACGGCGGGGCTGCTCTACACAGCGCGCTCGGCGCAGTTAACAACGCCCGTAGTGGCCGGACAGATGTTCCGCCTAGAGTTCAAAATGGACTCTAGCGGCACACAAACATCCGAACTACGGCTCTTCCTCGACCCGTACTCTGACACGCCGACAGAAACCGTTATTGCTGACGACGGTGGCACATCGAGCATTAGCACGATGCGGGCCGGTATCACGACCGATGACAGCTTTTTCCCCGAACTGGCCTGGTATGACGATCTTGTCGTCTCATATGTTGACTGGATAGGGCCACGCATACCATCATCGTTCGGCGCACTAACAGTTAGTGCAATTATTACTGTTATACCTGACGGTACTGCCTCAGAGGAGGCATTCGGCACACTCGATATTCTGCAAGCAGGTCAGGTTGTTCCAGACGGGCTTGTTTCAAATGAGGCATTCGGCGACCTAACGATCACCACTGGTGCTACAACTGTCTCGCCTGACGGAAACTTCCCCGATGAAATATTCGGTACACTCAGCATTTCGACGGTCGTAACTCTGTCGCCAACTGGGATACCTACCTCAGAGGCGTTCGGCACGCCTGTAATTTCTAGTGCCGTCACGCTTACTCCTAATGGCATAGTTACCTCTGAGGCATTTGGCACACTTGCAATTTCTGGCGTTCTTACGCTTGATCCTAGCGGTATCACATCCTCTGGGGCTTTTGGCACGCTAGCTGTTAGTGCTACTGTTACGCTCAGTCCTATAGGTATAGTGTCAAGCGAGGCGTTTGGCGTTCTGCATATCTCAACTACTGGACCGACTACTGTTACACCTGACGGCATCGCTTCGCGTGAGGCTTTCGGGCTACCCACCGTTAGTGTGCAAGGGGCACCGATAACGCTCAGTCCTTCCAGCATCGTTTCGAGCGAAGCATTCGGTACGCTTATCGCTCATATCAAGTACACGATGCATCCGAACGGCATCGCTAGTGGGCAAGTTCTAGGTGTTGCGAGTGTCACTACTGTTGTTACCATACGACCTACTGGTGCTGTGTCGAGAGAGGCTTTCGGGCTGCTCAAGATTGGCGGGCAACTCGCGCTCTCGCCGGTCGGGATCACGTCAAGCGAGGCTGAGGGCGCACCTACAATCCTTCCGTCCCTCACGGTTGCGCCTGTGGGGATTGCTTCTGAGGAGGCCGTCGGGCTTGTGTTGTTGTTGGCCTCTGTTATCCTTCATCCCGACGGGGAGGCGTTTGGTGCGATTGGCGACCCGAGGATTTACCGTATCTATCGTGATTTGGTCGTGCAAGTCGGGGAACCTTTGACTAAGTGGCTCGTTCATATGCCAACGGCGAAGTGGTTTATGAGCGAACCAAGAGCTAAGTGGACTACGAGGGAGTTGATAAAGTGATACTGAGGATTCCATCGAATTCGCTAGAGTATATCCGCGTTCCTGTGCGTGCTACAGAGGACGGCACAGAGGTTGACCCGACTGGCGACGACGTATTTATGACATTCACATTGACGGAGGATGAACCTAGTGATTCAGACTGGCAGTCTGCGGAATGGGAAACGAATGGCTCGATTTACTATGCTAGGATACTCGTAGGACCGTCGAGCGATGCTGAACTTGACGACGGTGAATGGTTCGTTTGGGTGAAGGTGATAGACAGTCCAGAGGAACCGGTGAGGCGTGCGGGGAGTGTGATCGTGGAATGAATACGTATCAATACGCGACTGGACCTGGTGGTCCACTCTTGTTGGATGAGTACCTTCCGACTAGTTCTGGTCCATTCCCTGTTGCAGTCTGCATCCACCCCGGCGGTTGGGTCAGTGGGAGCCGTATAGAGTGGGACACCAAAGCCGCGCACCTCGCCTCCCTAGGCTTCGCCGCCCTCGCCATCGACTACACGCTGGACCACGTTGCGCCTTGGCCGCAACAGCTTACGGACCTCGATAACTTGATGACTTGGATCGGAACACGGCCCGAACTCGACTCTAATCATATCGTGTCGGTCGGGGGATCATCGGGAGGACATCTTTCACAGGTGCTCGCCACGATGGGTTCTCGGCCACTCAAGGCGGCTGTCACGTCGTCGGGGCCGTCCGACCTCACGACGATTGCGGCCCAAGTGTCGGCGGTCTACGCGGCAAAGGTGGACAACTTGGTCAACGCTGAATTTCCGACGGATGCGCTTAAGTTCACGGGTTCCCCGGTCAAGAAGGTCAGTTCGAGTACCTGCCCCCTAGCAATCTACAACTCAAGCGCCGAGATCATCCCGGCGGCTCAGGCTCAAGAGCTTGCAGACGCTTGTACAAAACAGGGCGTTGAGCACACCCTCACCATCGTCTCGGGAACG
>Ga0137385_10005154_pt1 | contig 11459 bp, 14 predicted proteins | sample SagtaG_FD_104921 | JGI IMG/M metagenome (GOLD analysis project Ga0137385, IMG submission 104921) | Vadose zone soil microbial communities from Sagehorn Ranch, Mendocino, California, USA - Sage2_R_80_16 metaG | ecosystem: Environmental > Terrestrial > Soil > Vadose zone | place: USA: California...
CGGACACTGTGTGTGATCCTCAGGACTTCTGTAAGCGCCATCCGGGCCTCCTCTTGTGTTAATCTGTCTAGCTTCTTGAGCGCATCATCCAGATCTGTCCTTCCGGCCAATTTCTTCAGGAACTTTTCTACGCATACGTCAGTGGAGATTGAAGACAGCAAATCGGAAACTCACTTGCTGATCCCCGCCTTAGCTCTTTCGTTGCAATCCCAAAGATCGTAAGCACTTCCACCATTATCTCCGTGATTATGTCTGTCATCGCCGCAGTCGGTGTCACCTCTGTATAAGTTTCGAGCCGTTTGAAAAAGAATCCCATGCGTTCGAAGAGCTCTGCGAGAGCATCTTTACTTGCCGCAACATCCTTGGCAGCCTATAAGACCTTCAACGTGAGAATGATCCGCCCAAAGGAATAGATAGGATACTTGCTAAAAGGAAGACACCAATACCTGCAAAGATCGCTTTCGCAGGCGAAAATACCTACAAAATATATATCAGAGGAAGCTTCAAGGCTTACATTAGCTCAAGTGTCGAGACTCACCAGACCGACGCCGTCGGAGACGGCGGCAGAAAACGCGTACAGGACGTTCACAGTTGGGATCAACCACTTGGTCAATCTCTCATCGCCACTACGAGATTCGTCAAATTCCCGAACTTGATCTTGAAGCACGGCAACGAGGGCGCCAGCAGAGTCGCATGTTCGCAACTGGGAGGCAAGTGGATGTGCGAGAAGGTCTTTCTTGGTCTGCTTTTGGTACGATTTCAATGCAGCATTGAAAATGGCTTGGAAGCGTGAGGATACTGCAGCTGTGGTTGGTGTCTGGGACATGACAAGAGTGGCGATCGTGGACGGACCGATCAAGTTATGCGGAGGATGACCTGCCTACAGGTAAAGGCGGGGAGGAACATGGACTGTGGGCAGATGGTGTACACCGCCTCATGGTCAGGCCCCCCAGCAAGATGTCGGCGACCGCCGACGCAAATATGGACGTGACGATAGGCGCGAAGATAGACGCGCGGACAGACTGGGATGCTGTCAGGACAGCAGTCCCAAGAGATGTGGAGGAAATAATCAGCCGAGGGTTCGCCGTTGTGTCCAACCCGATTGATTTGGGATTATACTCAAAGTGAAGAACAATCATAGATCGCGGAACACAGGAGGTCACGGTGGTCTGAAACGGCCAGCAGGTACTTCCACTGTGTATCAAATTAAGCGGACGATGCCGATGTGCTCAAGTCCAAACATTACATAACATAGAATTCGCACGGGTGGCCGTAACGAGATTGCGAGCGCCTGGTGTTTATAAAGGATCAACGCCCAGGCGCATGCATGACGCTTACACACTTGCTTACACATTCCTCACGTCCTTGATCTGATCGCTGGAAAATCCATTGTGACTAGATGTAGTGCCTGCGGGCGGCAGCGCGTGCAGTATGTGTTCTCCGACTCGGATTAGCGTGGTCGTAATGCCAGCCATCAGCAACATGAGAAGCCCAAAGCACCTGGCCAAGCTTGCGACAGTATCACTGGCTGCCCGTTGCCACCTTTGACTCTATCGTAGCACTCGACAATCACGAAACGTGATTGAAATAAAATTCCCTGCTGTATGTGTTAAAAAGAACACCTACATTACAAGTCTGACGCCGACGCCGGAACAGCTTCTCATCACCCCAGCATTGTTCGTGATACCCACCCACCTCCTTTCATATATACCTTCCTTGTATGCCAATACATTGTATATCCACATTCGCACTCTCCCATGGCCTACGACCCAATGCGCGACATCCCAGACCTGACGGGTAAAGTCATCATCGTCACCGGAGCAAAGTAAGCTATCCAAATACTCCCTTCTGCTTTCCCTTCCGAGTTCTCCACACATCCTACACACATACTGGAGTTCCTACTGACCTACACACACACAGCTCGGGCATCGGCTTCCACACCGCGAAGCAGCTCTACGCGCGCGGCGCGACGGTCTACCTGGCCTGCCGGAGCGAGGCGCGCGCTCATGCGGCGATGGCGGAGATCGAAGGGGAGGTAGGGGTCGCGCCAGCGCAGAGCAGGCTGCGGTTCCTCCAGCTCGATCTGGCGTCGCTGCACGCAACCAAGACTGCCGCGGAGGAGTTCGCGCGGCGCGAGGAGAGGCTGGACATCCTGAGTGGGTCACGGTTCTCCTCCCCCCTAGAATACTTTTTCTGATTTTTGTGTTGAACGCAAGTCAATAATGCTGGGAAGCTGTACGACGACTATGTCGTGACGGTGGACGGGCTCGAGCAGACGGTCGAGGTCAAGTGGGTCTCCTGCATTCTTGCCTGCGTGTTCGCGCGTGTACTATGGATGGGTCTAATGGTGACTGGTTAGCCATGTCGCTTTGTCCGTGTTCACGCAGGCGCTACTTCCGCTGCTCAAGACCACAGCAAGCCAGCCGGGGAGCGACGTCCGCATAGTGGTGGTGCGCACATTTACGATTTTCTCATCAGTCTACCTCAACCCGCCGTTTGTGCTCCCAGGTCAGCTCCAGAGCGTACCTGTACTCTCCGTCGACGCTGAAGTTTGGAGGCCTGGACGGCTTCAACGACCATTACGGCACACCGGGTAGCACTTGGTTCTGGCCCAAATTCATGCGCTACTGTGAGTGCCCGCGAGCGCGGGGAGTCTTCTGAGCTGCTCGTTAAAAGGCATTATGCGTCCCTAGGCGTGTCGAAGTTGATGAACCTTCTGTGGGTGCCCGAGCTGCAGCGCCGGCTGGACGAAGAGGGTGCTCCGATCACCGTGATGACGGTTCACCCAGGGACCGTGTCAACCGGTACGCGTCCCCTCCATCTCGAAACGCAACAACATGCTGACGAGACTGCACAGACGCGCTGAGAAGCTACAGTCCGTGGTGGCTGAACCTATTCATTACGCTGACATGCATCCCGCCGCCCAAGGGCGCCTGGACGACGCTCTTCGCAGCGACGAGCGCGCAGGTAGCGACGGAGCGCGAAAAGTACAAGGGGGCGTACATCGAGTCGTTCGGGAAGATCGTCAGGCCGGGGCGCAAGGAGGTGCACGACCGTGCGCTCGCGAAGCAGCTCTGGGAGGCGACGGACCGCGTGGCCGGCGAGGTGTTGGCGCGGTCGCCGCGGCCATGAGGCGCGAGCAGCCTCGCCTGCGGTCCGAGTCCAGGCGTCCGTGGACACCAGGCCAAAGCTGACGCGCTCGATTCGGAAATCCCTTTGTCGTAGTTTTAGTGTGCACGTGGCGGGCCACTTTAGGCTTTTCTGTCGAAGTCTGGTTTTGGATTTGTACCTGAGTGTTGGGTGGCGCGGTTGTGTGATCTCGTCTGTCATGATCATGTTATTTTAGTCTGGAGAGTCGAAAATTATGAATGATTTGGTTATTCAGCTAACCCAGCTGGGGAACAAGGACAATGGGTACTATGGTCTAGTTTGGCATCTCGGACTAGCGAGTAGCGAGGAGGGATCTTCGCGACAGTTGCGTAATTCCACGGTGACGACTGTGTATCTGGGTGCTATCATTTCTTCTTTTCTGTGGCGCACCCCGTGGTGCAAGCTGTTCCCAGGCACAAACTCAGTGGACTAGTAAGTCGAATGTTGTGTGAGAAACCATGGAAATAAGGTAAAATAAACAAAGCGATGATAGTACAAGGACTAGCGATTCTTGGAAAGGCAAAGCTTGAAGGAGGAGTGCTAAGTCGTCGAGTGTTGAGTTTACAAACAAGGCAAGCCAAAGCGAGCAACAAACGAATTCCCAAAACGGCGCGAGTCGCCTTGTAGCTTTTCGCAACGCTCGCATATTCACCTTCAACTTGTCTTATATTTAACCACTTGCCCTCTTTGCCTTCTTCGTACTTTGCTCAGGAAGCGATCTCTTCTCTTGTTCTCTCCTACCGACCGCGTATTCAACCCGACCCTTCAAATCCTCTTCAAAACACTTATACGATGTTCCACGTTTCTGCTCGCCCATCACACCAACAGCACCACGAAATGTATCAGCACCAACACCCCGCCGCTCCTATCCCAAACCTCCAGCTCCCGCGCACGCTCAACCGACCCGCATTCACAGAGGTGCAGCGCGACGCCATTCTTGCCGTGGAGCCCAACCTTGGGCAGGTGCCTTTCGAGTATATCCGGAAAGGCCTCCACGCGCGGGGCGAAGAGTGCGTTCCCTAATCATTCATTCGATCAGTTAGCAGCGGTTCCTGACCGAAATCCCCCTTTTTTTGTAGGCTCATGGCGTCCATCAATGCGGCCAAGGTGCCGCCTCAGCTCCCGCGTACCCGTCTCCCGGCGTCCTTCGACATCGCGCCGACGCACGGCACCCCGCCCCCGACGCACATCCTCGCCGTGCAGTCGAGCCCATCCTCTGGGCGCCCAGTCTCGGACGCGGTCTTCCTCGTCCCGACGCACCACATCGTCCTCGCCGCGCACTGCGCGCACATCCCGCGTCTACCCGTCTCGCGTCCGCAGGCGCGCTCCAGCGGCGCGCTCGTCGTGCCCGTGATGCCCCTCGTTGTGCCGCACGCCGAGGCGTTCGCCCCGCTGCACGCCTTCATCGTCGCGCACCGCCTCGACCGCCTCATGGCCAACCTCCTCCCAGTGCCCCCCGCTATGCTCGCCGCCTCCCGCGGCGGCGGTGCCAGCGCGGCGGCGGGTCCCTTTGCCCACGTCTCCGCGCCCCAGGTCGCCACGTACCTCGCCGCGAGCGCTGCAGGCGACAAGATGAGCGCCCTCATGGCGCTCACGCGCACCGTCAGCGCGATCTGGCGCAATGCGTGCGCACTCGGCGTGTTCGACCGCGACCTCTGGGCCGCCCTCGACTTTTCGTGGGAGGTCATCCTCGGCGCGATGAACATGGTTGCCACCGGCGCCGTCTAGACCCATATGCCCCAACAACAAACGACGCATCTCTGTTTTCTGCTTGCAAGATATTTCTTTTTTTAGACTCTGTTTCATGGGACCGCCGCGTCGTGGCCTCACGCCCTGGCGGCGCCGCGCGATGGACTGGGCACATGCGATAATCCTTCCCAAACTGCTGTATCTCTAGCTCTTTTTCTCCTCGTCTCTCAAACTCAAAACTGCCGGATCTCTTTCTCTCTTATATACCTTTCGTGCACAGGAAGGCCACAGCTTTACATCTAGCCCCCAATACCCTTCGCTCACACACACTTAATATCGATCTACACACCACACTTTCCGCGCTGCCTTCTGCTGCCACCCCCTCTCTCCCCTTTCCCAACGTGCTACTAGTAGCTACTACTTATAACACATCACTAATTTATCGTGTATTGACTTTTGGCACATAAAGACAATCAAAAACTGTATCCTCTTTTTCCCCCCTCTTCACCCATATCGAGCGACCTTGGAACCACAAGCCCTTCGTTATCAGTAAGTAATCTGCGTCGGAATCAAGGGCCAGGGACCGCATACATAGGATAGGTGTCGACTGACCAATCCTACGTTTTTTTGACAGATGTGCGCCCAACTCGAGGAAAACCGCGTTGTCGGGCACAGCTGCCGGATCCAAGTCACGGGAGGCCTTCCAACGTGGTGTGGCCTTCGGCGTTGAGATGTGGCCTCGGGCGTTACTCAGATAATTCAAACGGGTTTATCGCATTGATTGTAGTTTTCATAATGATGGAGCGCCCAGAACCCACCCATACCTCTCAGCCTATCACGGTTAGGGAGGCGACTGTAAATAAACGAAGCACAGAGTCGTGACCGTGTGAATGTTCAGTACTAAACTGTATAGAGGGTCGTGACGCGTGATGCAGTCACGTCCAGTATGAAGTAGACTGCAAATCATTGGCACAACTCTTAACACGCGTCCAGAATATCCGATTTTCGAGGTGACATGGGCCTGGGAGATGAACGTTTAATGAACTTGCAATGGGCGCGGCTGATTCGCCCTCCTCGCTCGTATATACAAGAGATATAGTACAGTTGGAAGATCTCAGCCGCGGGGGGACCGAGCTTATAAGGGGATACGAAGCACCAACCAAGGGCACTGTGATCGCATGGCCCCAATTCAGGCACAATCCAATTAAGTTGAATTCATTGAATTGAAAGGCCAGGCCTGGCACCCACACGTGACAGCAAAAGAATGAGCCGTATGGTTTCTGTTTCCATTTGTAGCAGAGTCTCCGATTCGGACTCGGAGTCGTCATGCTATTAGGGACTGTCGTCTACACGGCGTAGTACATGGTAGTACACGCTGGCCACTCCGATGCTTCCAAATCCAGAAGCCACACTACATTTGTGTCTTCGTCCCGGACCCAGCATTCGTCTTCCCAGTACGTAGAACTAAAGAAATCATCTTCCTCATCCAAGCAGAATCCCTTCTACATTGCCACGAGTCGGCGTATTACGCTCCACCCCTAATTAGCCTCTGCTACCTGCTGTGCTTGCGCCACCCGACTTGCCGCTGTTGCCTTCGCACTCGCCTTCCTATGTGCCAACTTGCACCGGGATTCTCAGACCGTTGTTTGTCTTGCTCCAAAAGTAAACAAAAAAAGATGTGGCGCTTGACTGCTTTTGGGTCTATCGTTTCCTCGTTGGTCATGCACAATATATGCATGAAAAAATCGCTTCAGGCCGACAGGGTTGTCTCATCCCGGTCAACGGCGACGCGACTCCTCCTTGATCTGCCACCACCACCATCATGGGAAAAGCTCGGTACCTTCTCATTAATTACGAACCCAAGCCTACCTTCGGAGAACCCCTCTTTGAGTGCTTAGATCCCAAAGACACGATTCACGATCTGAAGATGGAGATCAAGAAGGGTGCGAGCATGAGTAACCTCACCGGCATTACCGCTAACAGGTTGCAAATTTGGAAGTGCAAGAGCTTGAAGCTATCTGCCAACGACTCCTTTAACCGAACGAAAAAGCTACTCAAAAGCATCAAGTTCTCCCACGACGAGAACAGTGACGTCCAGCATCTTGCCCCGGCGCAGATTGTGAGGGACCTTGGACTCGCGGCCGATGAGCTGTTGCTTGTGCTAGTACCCGACAAAGGTATTGTATGCGGCGTGGTTCCTCTGCTTCATGTTCCTTACTAAGTTTTTCCTATGTCCCAAATAGCTTCAATTTATTAGCGAATATCATTGTTCTCTGTGACCATCGGACTGCGCTGTTCCGAGCGTCTTAACTCGCTGTGCATGCGCCGCTGTAGTTCTGGCCCATAAACTCTTCTCAATTGCCTTACTATTCAGCCAATGTTTCACCTTTTGTTCTCGTAGTCCTTGCCGTGGGTACATAACCCTATGTAGCACTATTACAGATCAATTTCTCACTAGCTCACTGCCTGAATCCTCTCCCTTCGATCAAGGTTTGTTTCAAGTTCTATTGGAGTAATACTGCTGCAAGTGGTAACGCTACTACTGTCCCCTGTCCCCTCCTTCCTCCTTTGTGCAGAAAGTGATTTACGGGATGCGAACTACCGGACTACAATATAAAGTAGAAAGAATTAAATCAGTAGAAACTGAAGCGCATAAGATAAAGCAAGTCGTTTGAGGTAATCGATCTAAGGATTATGAGATGTGTGATACGCTACAATGTGGATCCAGACTCGATGTGAGGTATAATGGTACAGAGTGTTCTAAAGCTTTCGAGGTAAAAACAAAGGCGAGAATAGACTAATGTCAACAAGGAAGAGAAGCCACTGTTCATGACGATGAACCAAGCGGGTGGGCATCGGCGTGCCTAGTCGTAGTCGTGGCGGGCGCGCCTGCTCGCCATGCGGATTTGCCCGCCGTACTTGTAAAGTAGAATGGGAATTGGAATAAAGGCGCACGAGAGAAGAGCCAGGAGCGTGCTCGCCCATCCTACACCGAGGTTGCGGTACATAGCCCCGGCGAAGAGGGGGAACCCGGCGCCAAACATGGATCGAATAAAGTCGTTTCCGGCAAGCACGCTAGCCGCGTAGGTGGGGTAAGCGTCGGCGAGGTAGTTCAAAACTGCGTTCTGTGGTGGTTGTACGATTGGGGGTCAGTTAAGACTACGAAGATATTGACAGAAGAACGGCACTCACGAAAAGAAGCAGTGCCGCGATACCGAACAGGCTGGAACCGATGATCGGGACAATCCAGTGCACGCTTGCGCGCGATGTCCATCCAAACCATAACAGACAGACGGGGACGATGAACGCGCCAAATATCGCGACGGGCATCCGCTCCTCCGGCTTGAGTTCGCCCTTGTCGTTGTACTTGGGCTCCTGAACGAAATATAGGTACGCGAAGAACGGGGGAATGATTACGAAGACGCCGACAAAAATGCCAAGGAAGGATAAGCCAAGCATCTGCTCACGCCAGTGGTAGATGCCGACGAAAACGATCGGGAAGGACTCGAACCAGATGTAAAGAAGGGCGTATATGAGACCGATGTAGACGTTAAGGATGAAGACGATCGGCTCTTGGAAGTTGAGGGCGAACGGGCGCACAAGGATGTCGACGGCAACATCTCGGGGTGTCATAGATGCTACAGCGATCTCGGAAGCCGACTTGATCGAGGGATTTCCGGTCACCTTGCGAAGACGCTTGGCTCGACGGTAGAGGATGTTGGCCGCGGACGTCTCCGGAAAGAAGAAGAATAGCAAGACGAGGGTGGGACCAGAGAGCCACATGATCTCCCAGATCGTCCAACGCCAACCTTCGACGTGGGCAGCGAAACCACCGACCAGCGGACCGAGGCTCGGTGCGCAGGTAGCGAAAAGGCCCCAAATCGTCATTCCATAAGCCCGCTTCTTCGGAGCATAGATATCGGCGATAGTCGCTCCACCCGTCGCAAGGATCGGCGAGCCAAAGAAGCCGGTAAGAAACCGGAAGGCGATCAGCATACCATAATTGGTAGCAAGAGCTGTAGGCACTTGTAACACGACGAACATGGCGAGGGTGAAAATATAAATAGGCATGCGACCAATTTGCGGGACTTCGCTCAAAGGAGCCCAGACCATTGGACCTACATTAATTTCTGAGTCAGAAGACAATGACGGAAATATAACGGCCTGTTATACTGACCAAGTCCGTAACCAGCCACAAAGGCTGTCAGTCCGACAAGCGCGGCGACGTCGCTGACATGGAACTCTGAGGTGATACCGGGTATGCCAGCGGTGTAGATGGCAGAGCCAAGGTACACGGCGAAAGTCAGAAGGCACGCCTGAAACATGACCCATGCCTTCTTCCAACTCGACCAGTTCTGCGGATTCTAATGCTTTATGAGAGGCAATGCATTTGCAAAAAGAACGAGCCGATACTTACATCTGGATCCGTGGGCCCATACCAATCTACCAGCAGCGTATCCTGACCCTTTTCTGGATCTACCTTGGCTGGGGTATCTGCGATCATGGTCGCCTCCGAAACTATCGACCTGACGTCAGGACTGGGAACGTCATTAAGGGTGAACGGTATGGAATCCCGAGGAGACGCCTCTGTTGGACGCTTGCTTTGCCAGACTGCTGGGAGCTCCCTCTCGTCGGGGTGTGGAAAGATTCGCGACCCGAACGCCAAGCGGGGGGTATAAGCAAAGAAGGTATCGTGAAATGCTGCCGCTGCGAACATCAGGAGACAGATCTAGTAGAAATGAAATGTGTGGGGAGGGGATTGTTCGGTGAGAGGGAATGAGGACCAAATTCCGAGTCCATCTTTGGTGGTTAAATAGTGAAATTCTACGTTGTTTTATGAGAAGGTATATGTAGATGTGGATTCGTCATGAGGTTGGCAGGAGTCGGTGGGCCATTATGGATACCCTAGCAGACTACAAGCGCCCTGAAGTGAAGTATTTTCCTTTTTTGTCGAAGGTCTACCGTAAAAGATCCACTTGCAGGACGGCTTATTGAGCACCTGCCGGCATGCTGACCCACCCTCACCGTCTGAAGGCCCACTTGCATTACAGTACACAGGCACAGGTCCATTGTTCCCCTGACTCTCGGTGACATCTCATTCCATCTCATTCCAGAACCTTTCCCTACCACGCATTCATCCCGACTATATCAGCCACTTCGGAGTTACACACGTTTGTACATTAAGCAACTTGAAGGCCCCATCCCCTTAGCTAACGCCGACCGCTCTCGGGCAGGACTGAAGAGAAACGCTGCTATTCTGCATGTTCAGCACATCCCAGGGCCCGGTGTCATAGTGCAGAGTGAAGGTACGTGACTATGGCCTGCTCGAAACCTTGGCGGGTGTTGATATCAGCACGCTTTTGGACCTACTACCTGAGCCGTCTCTCCACAAGTTAAACGGAAATAATAGGACGTGACCCTGAACGAGTTCACACATTTTTGCATTAGTGGCTGGTCTGAGGTAGAGTAAGGCACGAGCGGAGCCTTAGAGCTATGTCTTTGTGTGAGCGGGCGAGGTGGCACGTGCTCATTCCTCTCTTGCGTGCCGCTACCTGTCCGCCCACTTTTCCAACCGGTCTAAAGAACCGGAACTCCTTTATTATTTACATTCTCAAACTCCCTTTCCCACAACCAAAGCCTTATCTGAACTGTCTAAGACATGCCTCGCATCGTTGAAGACCCGACTCAAGCAGTCTGCCCAAGCTTTGAACGTGAAGAATGGAATTTCCTGCGGCAGTCGGTGATAAATGGCCACCAGGGGATCAACCCCCTCACTGAAGAAGAGGCCACCCAGCAGATGAAGGAGGCCTGGGCGCGAGAGAACAGTAGCAAAGTTGCTGCTTGGAATGCTCAGCTCGAGCATGACCAAGCTGAACAAGAAGAACAGGACAGGCTGGCGCAAGAGGAGGAGGCTGCCCAGCGTGCCCAGCGCGAGAAGGAAGCCGAAGAGCAGCGCAAGGAGGCCGACAAAAAGAAGCCCAAGATGAATGTCTTCAACCCAGATCGCGGTATCCCTGACTGGGTCGAGCCGAGGCCAGCGCAATACGCCCTCAACAAAATCAGCAGCCTCGAATATATCGAGCTTGACTACTTCACGGCAAGAGGTTGCAAGGCAGCAGGGGCTGATACCAGCAAATCCATTAGCCACGACACCCTAGCCTTCACCCAGTTTGAAGACACCATTGCCATCCGCCCTCTGGCGGCTGTGAGGCCTTCCAGGAACATCAGAAACGATGAAGACCTAAGCTGGGACGAGATGATGGATGCCAAGAACACCATGCTACACTTCATCGCAAAGTCCGGGGTCTGGCCGTCGGCCAATGCACAGTCCTTGGCGGCATTCTATGTCATTTTGGACCTACACCCGAGAAGGCTGCAGGTGAATGGCAGGCAAGCCCTCCTGCTATACCAGAGTCGAGCCAGGCGTGAATGGTTTGACGCCCTCAAGCGTGACGAGGGTTTCAACATTGAGATAATCAACGAGAACCTCCTCCGGACCCTCGCGGATGGCCTAAACGATAGGATCCGAGACAAGAAGATTGACCAGGTGTGAGCCAGCCTATTCTCCATGCCAGAATGTGCACTAACTTTCCTCCCCTCCTCCCTCTCCGACCTCAAAA
>Ga0137385_10005155_pt1 | contig 11459 bp, 6 predicted proteins | sample SagtaG_FD_104921 | JGI IMG/M metagenome (GOLD analysis project Ga0137385, IMG submission 104921) | Vadose zone soil microbial communities from Sagehorn Ranch, Mendocino, California, USA - Sage2_R_80_16 metaG | ecosystem: Environmental > Terrestrial > Soil > Vadose zone | place: USA: California...
AGCGTCACCGGGCCGCGCCAGAGGGCGTCGCGCAGCAGCACCAGGAGAACCAGGAGCGCCAGCGCGGTCAGCCCGGCGGGCGCGGCGTGCAGGATGCGCGGCGTCTGCGCGGTGGGCAGCGGCGGATGCCGCAGGCCGTGGAATGCACTGGCAATCTGCGCGCCGCCGTAAAAGGCGACGACCAGCGCGGCCAGGTAGACCCAGTAGGCCACGCTGGCGGCTTGTTTCTTCGTGTGGCCCCGGCGCAGCTCTCGCAACAGCGAGAGGGCAGGCTCGGTGCTGTCGGGAACGGCTATGGCCTCGCGGGTGACCATCACCGGATCGCCGTCAGTGTCTGGGCTGGTGCCCCCTGCGCGATGACCGCGCCGTCATTGAGCACCACGACGTGGTCGGCGACCGAGGCGGCAAGCTCGGTGTGGTGGGTAGCCATCAGCATCGCGGCCCCGGCCCGCTTCTCGGCGCTCAGCAGGCCGGCCAGCCAGCGGCGCGCCGCGGGGTCCAGGCGCTGCTCCGGCTCGTCGAGGACCATCAGCCGGCGCGGCCGGACCAGCACCGCGGCCAGGTGCAGGGCTTGCAGCTGGCCACTGGACAGCGAGCCGGGCAGCGCGCCGCCGTGGTCGGCCAGGCGGCACTCCGTGAGCGCCGCGTCGGCCAGGTCGCCGGCGCCGCGGCCCGCGCCATGCGCGACGGCGACCAGCTGCAGGTGCTCGCGGACCGTGAGATCCGGGTAGGCGCTGACCATGTCACCGACGACGGCGATCTCGGTCCGCACCACGAGATCGTCCTGCGTCAGCGCGCGGCCGGCGTAGCCGACCTGGCCCGTGGTGGGCGTGTCCCGGCCGGCCGCGATGCGCAGCAGGGTGGTCTTGCCCGACCCGTTCGCGCCGAGGACAGCGACGCACTGCCCGCCCGCCAGCGTGAGGTCAATGGGGCAGAGCGCGAGCCGTTCGCCGAAGCGGCGGCTGACCCCGGTCAGGGCAAGCAGGGGCGGATTCGGCGGCGGCACACTCAGAGTTCACCACACCGTTCTGGGCGGCGTGCGCCTGCTGATCGTCAGGCAGGCCGCCCACGGACGGCGATCATCGCCGATGATCTTACTGTCGGGATACGCTTCCTTTACTGCTGCTTGACCAAGCGTCCCGCAGAGGACTACTGAGGAAAACAGGTCTCCGGCGCCGTGGACGCCTAAGGGGTGTGCTCGCCTAGCATCGGTACAGTCGCAGCAGCAGGTGGCCTGGCAAGTAATGGCGCTGGTCAGCCTGCTAGGGGTGTCCTTGGCGGACGCGCTGCAGGTTCCGCCGCCGGACGGGTATCAGCAGCTTTCTGGGGGTTCAAATGCTGTTGTTCAGCATCAAGTGCCGGTTATCCCTGCTCGGCATCGACGCGCCGTCCGCGGGCGCCGACCGCCCCGGGCGGCCGGATGTATCAACCGCACCCGTCTGTGCTCTATGTCTCAGACGGCAATTGCACCATTGTGCCGCCTCGCCGGCACACGGTCCTGAACGCGCTGGCTGAGAGCGCCGGGAGCGCGTGGGTACAGGTCAGCTGATGTAACTGCACTGGCGAACGGAGGCGGGGGAGATGGGGTCATTAGGCTCAGCCGCTCAGGCACCGGAGAACCTGGCGGCCCAATCCGCGCTGAATCAGCCCCAAACTGGTGATGGGCAGGAGCCGGCGGATGGCGAGTGGGCTGTCTGCTGCTCTGGTGGCGGAATCCGTTCCGCGGCGTACTGCCTCGGGGCACTGCAGAGCCTGGATCAGGGTGGGCTGCTCGCGAAGGTCAAATGGATCCTTGGTGTATCAGGCGGCAGCTATATTGCCAGCTCCCGTGCGCTCGTGGCGAGCAGGCTTCCGGTCGGCGCAGAGCCGCACGCATACGCTCCTGGCACAGCGGAGGAGCGGAACCTCCGTTACGACACCCGCTATATCGCGCCCAACGGGCCGATCCTCCTGGTCGGTGTTCTCTCGTTGCTCCTCGGCGCGATATGCACGTTCGTTATCGCCCTCGCCCCCCTGTACGCGGCGGCACACGCCTGGGGCTGGCTGCTGCGCTGGCAGAACATCCTGGTTCCGGCCGGGCCGCGCGCGATGACCGCTTCGGTCACCGCGCAGGGCTGGTGGCGGTGGCCGGCGATCGCGGCCGCCCTGATCCTGCTCGTCATCTTCCTTTACTGGTGGGGGACGCTGGAGCCGGGCGGGCGCCGGCCCCGGGGCCCGCTGCTGCGGCTGAAACTGGACAACCGCGATCGCGGGGCCGACCGGGCCTGGCTAGTCAGCCTGGCGGCCACATTGACGATTGGGCTGGCCCTGGCGATGCTCGCCGTCCCTCTGCTGATCTCGTGGCTGACCAGCAGAACGGGATTGCTGGGCACGATCGCGCATTTCGTGGGGTTCGGCGGGCAGCCGACCTGGTCGTACACGGCTCTGGCAGGCCTGATCGCCGCCGTGACCGCGGTGGCCAGGTACTCCAGGACCGGGCTCGCCAAGTGGACGGCGACCACGGCCGCCACCAAAGGCAAGAGCGTGGCGGCTCCGAAGCCGAGCTTCCTGGCCCGGCAGGCGACCCGGATACGGCAGCTGCTCATGCCCTGGCTGGCCAGCGCCGTGGTTGTGCTCCTCGGCGCGGTCCTGGTGCTGCTCTGGATCAGCGACGGGGCCAGGGACGGATACTCCGCCGGCCAGCTGCTGCCCGTCGCCATCGCGCTCGCGGTGACGCTGTCCATGCGCGCCGCCGTGAACGTCAACCGCCTGTCCATGCATGACTTCTACCGGTGGCGTCTGGCCGATGCTTTTGCCGTCACCCGGGAGGCGGCAGAGGCCGACGCGGCGGGGAATGACCGGCAACAGGTGCGCACGATGTTCGCCGAGGCCGCGGCCACCCGGCTGTCCCAGCTGCCGAGCGGGCGGCCGGGCGATCCGGGCCTGGTGATCTGCGGGACGGCCAACATCAACGCAGTCCGGGAGGCGCCGCCCGGGCGAGGCGGCTTCTGCATCACGTTCGACCCGGAGCACGTGATCCTGCACCGGGAGAAGGGCCTGGATGCCGAGCGGTCCCAGGCCCGGACGTCGGATTACGAAGCTCTGGTGGGGTACCGCCGGACTACCTTGTTCGATGTCTCCGCGATCAGCGGGGCCGCGGTCTCGCCGCTGATGGGTGCCGCGACCCGGCATGCCTACCGGCTCCTGTTTACTGCGACCAACGTCCGGCTCGGCGTGTGGCTGCCGCACCCGAACGTGGTCAGGGACGCACGCAAGTGGATCGACTTCGAGCAGGGCCAGGCCGGCTCCGGGAAGAGCGAGACCGACTCCTGGTGGGTCCGGCACCCGCTAATGCTGCTGTCGTGGTACCTGGCGCCGCACCGGCTCTGGGACCGCGACACGTGCAGGAACAGGAAGCGGGAGGCCCGGCTCTGGGCCTATGTCCTCACGCTCAGGCTTAAGTCCAAGAGGCGCGGCGCCCTCTGGTACCGGCTGATGCAGCCGACCCTCGGGCTGCTGTGGGCGGAGGCGGCCGGGCAACTGAGCTACCGCGCCACCTGGATGTATGTCACCGACGGCGGCCATTACGACAATCTGGGGCTGGTCGAGGCGCTGCGCCGCGGGGCCAGGAAAATCCTGGTGATCGACGCCTCCGGGGATAAAGCGGACACGTGGTTCACCCTCGGCGGCGCCATCGCCCTGGCCAGGTCCGATGCCGGGGTGCAGATCCAGCTTGACCCGACCACCATGGTTCAGGGCGGGTGGCATCTGGCCCCGGGCCAAGTGGTGCGGCCGTGGGCGCATGGCTACTTCACCCGGCCGAAGGAGGAATCCGGGCCGCAGGAATCCCGCCCGCAGAAATCCGGGCCACAGGAATGCGAGCCCCTGGACGACACCCAGCCGGCGCTGGCACCGAAGCTACCGGAGCGAGGCGAGATCTGGGTCTGCAAGCTCGGCTGGTGGAAGGGCGCGCCATGGGACGTCCTGGCCTATGCCAAACATCATCCCACCTACCCGTGCGACCCCACGCTGGAGCAGCTGTACGACGCTAACGAGTTCAGTGCCTACCAGCAGCTCGGTGCGGCCGCGGTCCTTGATGCGGCCAGGCACGACAGGTCCCCGAGCTGGCAGATGCCCCCGCCGGTGCCGCCGCCGCCCCTCAACGGGCAGGCCGCGAACGACGGCGCTCCCTCCGCAGCTGAACCTGCCCAAGGGGCGCCGCGCATGTAATCGAGGAGGACGCATGAGGGTCTATGAGGCCATCGTCAAAGGACTGGAAAGCATCGGGGTGACGGCCGCTTTCGGCGGTGCCGGAGAAAACGCCGCCGGCCTGATGATCGCGTTGAAGCACTCGGAACGCATCCGCCCGGTGATCGCCCGGCATGAGCAGGCGGCATCGTTCATGGCCTGCGGCCACGCGATGTACACCGACCAGCTGGGTGTCTGCTTCGCCACGGCCGGGCCCGGCGCGTTCAACCTGTTCTCCGGGCTCGCCGTCGCGATGTCCGACTCCTACCCGGTACTGGCGATCTCGGGCTACTCGTCGCTGGACTGGCGGGGACGGGGATCGCTCAACGAGACCTCCGGGCTGAACCGGACCCCGGACTCGCAGGCCATGTTCGCGGCCACCACCAAGAAGTCCTACCTGCTGGACGACATCGCCGACATCTGCGACGTGCTTGAGCAGGCGGTCAACCTCGCGTTCGATGGACGCCCGGGCCCGGTGCACATCCACGTGCCGGAGAACCTCACCGAGCACGGCCTGAAGGTCGAGAACTACCGCGACATCCGGCTCAACGTGGCGCCGGTCCGGCCCGACCCGGAACGTGTCGAGGAGATCGCGGCCGTCCTGGCGGACACGATCGCCAGGGGCGAGCCCATCGTCGCGCTGGCCGGGTTCGGGGCCATCCGCAGCGGGGCCGGCGACCAGGTGCGGCGCCTGATCGAGCGGTTCCAGATTCCGCTGATCACCACCCTGGACGGCAAGGGCATCGTCCCGGAGGGACACCCGCTGTGCGTGGGCGTCTTCGGCGACAGCGGCCACTCCAGCGCCTGGAAGGCCTTCCGCGAGGCCAAGGTGGTGCTGGGCATCGGGAACGCGCTGAACCAGCACGCCACGTTCAACTACCACGACGGGCTGTTCGACGGCAAGGTGCACATCCGCATCAACATCTCGGACACCGAGATCAGCAAGCTGAAGGACGTCTACCCGGCCGACTACGCGCTGGTCTCGGACGCCCGGCCCGCGGTCGAGGCGCTCATCGACGCGCTGGAGGCGAAGGTGGGCGAGGTCAAGACGGCGCACGTCGACGGCCAGGACTACGAAGCCAGGCACATCATCGATGTGACCAGCCTGATCCACCCGGGCCGGCTGGCCCAGTCGATCGGCCGGATGCTGCCCCGTGGCGCTGTCCTGCTCGCCGACGCCGGCGCGCACCTGGCCTGGCTCGGCTACTACGTGGAGCTGGCGGAGGGGCAGAACTTCCGCAAGGCAGGCGAGTTCGGGCCGATGGCGGGGCACGTGAACGGCGCCCTCGGGCTCAAGCTCGCGCATCCCGAACGGACGATCGTGGTCGGGTGCGGCGACGGCTGCTACTCGCTGTCCGGCTTCGAATTGATGACCGCGGTCCAGTACCAGATCCCGGTCATCTGGGTCGTTTTCGATGACGAGGAATTCAAGCTCATCAAGCTCTATCAGCTGGAGGCCTATCACGAGACCGGCCTGGTCGAGTTCCAGAACCCGGACTTGGCCGCCTACGCACGCGCGTGCGGGGCGGACGGTTACCGGGTGGACACGCTCGAGGATTTCGAGGAGGCATTCAGCGCGGCGCTCGCCTCGAACCGGCCGGCTGTTATTGACGCCAAGATCACGCGATGGGCAGTGCCGCACTACAGCCCGTCTCCTGACGGCATCATCGCCGGGCTCGTCGAGGCCATCGAAGAGAGGTTCAGGACCAGATGATCAAGAACTTGCCTCCGCGCCGTGGGCATCGGGGTGCGCGGCACGGACGTCCAGGAAGCAGCATGCCGGGACCGTGGACAGAGACCATGGCCGGGGGCAGCCCCGAGGCCGAGCGGGCCGAATTCGACAAGCTGGCCCGCGACATCATGCGGGTCCAGCTGAAGACCGCGAAGACAGCCAGCGCGCACGGAGTACCGCACCCGGTCGACCGCGCGGTCCACGCCAAGCCGACCCTCGCCACGGACCGGGCCGAGCTGACATTCCCGGACCTCCCCGAGGATCTCCGCGCCGGCTTTGCGCAGCCCGGCCGGACGTACCCGACGGTGGTCAGGTTCTCCAATGCGTCACCCACCGGCCAGCCTGACGTCAAGCAGGATCTGCGCGGGGTGGCGCTGCGCGTCCAGGTGTCGCCCGAGGAGTCGCACGATCTGCTGGCGACCAACTTCCCGGTGTCCCACGCGCGCAACGCGCGCCAGTTCGTCGAGTTCCTCAAGGCGACCACCGGCAGCCCTCTTTCCAAGGCGCTGGGGATGCTGCGGCTGATCTGGCTGTACGGCCTGCGGGAGACCGTGCGGATGCTGAAGAACGTCCTGAAGGGGCGTCGCCGCACGGTGAGCAGCGTGGCCACCGAGACGTACTGGAGCCGCGGCGCGTACCGGTGGGGACCAACCCTGGCGGTGCGCTTCCTGCTCCGGCCCGCGCCGGACACGGTGCCGGCTCCGGGGCCGCCGAAGGACGACCCGAACTACCTCTCGACCGAAGCCGCCCGCCGGCTTGCGCAGGGTGACGTCCGCTTCGAGCTGTGCATCCAGAGGTACGTCAACGAGGAGTCGACTCCCATCGAGGACACTGCCGTCGAGTGGACAGAGCGGGTCTCGCCGCCAGAGCCGGTGGCGGTGCTCACCCTCGCCCGCGGGGACCAGAGCACGCCCGACGCGCTGGCGCAGGCACAGATCATCGCCAGGATGGCGTTCAACCCGTGGAACACCACCGATGAGTTCCGTCCGCTCGGCAACCTGAACCGGGCCCGCAAGGCCGTCTATGACGCCAGTTCGGCACACCGGCTCGGCTACCGCTGGGAGAACCAGCCGCCGGTGCGGAACGTGCTGATCGGCGCCGCGGTGCGCAAGCTGTTCGATGTCGTCAACCGGTACGTCCCGTGGTACCGGCTCCCGGTCCGCCTGGGATTGCTCAACCTCGAAGCCTTCCGGTCCGTCCTGCGGGCGCGGAACCTGTTCGACAGCGAGATCCGGGAGGCCCCGCCGGGGGCCAGGCCGCTGCCGCCTGCCCCGCCCAATGAGGAAGTCCGGGTCACCAGGACGTTCGACGGGACCAGCAACGACCTGTCCGCGCCCGCGATGGGCTCGGCGGGAACAGCGTTCGGCCGGAACCTCCGGCCGGACCTCCGGCCCGACCTGTTCGACGAGCCCAGCCCGATCGCCGTCAGCCAGCAGCTGCTCTACCGCGAGCACTTCCTGCCCGCGCTGTCGCTGAACATGCTCGCCGCGGCGTGGATCCAGTTCCAGGTGCACGACTGGGTGAACCATGCCCGCTACCCGCTCGGCCAGGCCGATGTGCGAGTTCCCTTGCCGAACGGCATGACCTGGTCAAACACGCCCGGCGGCGCGCCGGAGCCGGAGATGCGGATCGCCGGGAACATCCCGTTCCCCGACTCCGGGTCCAACGGGATGGGCCCGGTGTTCCCGAACCACACCACGCCCTGGTGGGACGGGTCTGAGGTGTACGGCGCCGACCAGGCCAAGAGCTGCCAGCTCCGCGAGGGCGCAAAGCTGCGGCTGACCGGCGGATACCTGCCCGAGGACACCAAGGGTTTCGAGATCACTGGCTTCAACGAGAGCTGGTGGCTGGGACTCAGCGGCCTGCACACGCTGTTCGCGCGCGAGCACAACCTGCTCTGCGACGAGCTGCGTGCCCATTACCAGGACTGGAGCGACGAGCGCGTCTACCAGACGGCGCGCCTGATCGTCTCCGCGCTGATCGCCAAGATCCATACGGTGGAGTGGACCCCGGCGATCCTGGGGACCGAGGTCATCGACATGGGCCTGAAGAGCAACTGGTACGGGCCCCCGGCGCACGACTGGCTCTACCAGCTGGGCCTCTGGCTGATCGACAGCCACGCCAGCGTGGGCATCCCCAAGACCATGCCGGACCACAACGGGGTGCCGTACTCGCTGACCGAGGACTTCGTGACCGTCTACCGGATGCACCCGCTGCTGCCCGACGACTACCGGTTCGTCGACCACAGGACGGGCACGGTCCTCGGCAATCGCACGTTCCCTGATATCCAGGGCGCGAACGCGGATGGGGAACTGCGGGGCTTCGGCCTGGAAAACACGCTGTACTCCTTCGGCCTGTCCCACCCCGGCGCGATCAGCCTGCACAACTACCCGCGTTCGCTGCAGAAGCTCGAACGCAACGGCGAGATGATCGACTTGTCGGTCGTGGACCTGGTGCGCACCCGTCGCCGCGGCGTGCCCCGCTACAACGACTTCCGGGCCGGGCTGCATAAGCCGCGGATCAGGCGCTGGGAGGAGCTCTGCGAAAACCAGGAGTCGGTGCGCCGGATGAAGGAGATCTACCGCAGCGTCGACGAGGTCGACACGATGGTGGGCCTGTTCGCGGAGACACCGCCTGAGGGTTTCGGGTTCTCCGACACCGCCTTCCGTATCTTCATCCTGATGGCGTCGCGACGGCTGCAGAGCGACCGATTTCTCACCGTCGACTTCCGCCCGGAGATCTACTCGCCATTCGGCATGGACTGGATCGCTAACAACGGTATGACCAGCATCATCCTGCGGCACTGCCCAGATCTCGCGGCCGTTCTGCCCCGCTCGGCGAGCGCGTTCGCCCCGTGGCGGCCGGTCGTGGCATCGGAAGCAGGGCCGGGGAGCGCCGCAGCGAGAAAGGCAAGGAAATGACCGACGCGACGACCAAGCTGGGGCATGCGGGGCTGGACGCCCTCGCCGGCCGGCCCCTGCTCACATCGATCTGGCGCCGCCGCACGCACCGGGTGAGCCGGGGCAGCTCCATCGAGGCCGGGTCGATGAGCTGGAAATCGCCCGAGCCGCGCGCCCCGCTGACCGAGCTGGAGGAGGCGGTGCTGATCTCGCTGACCGGATGCACCGGCCTCACCATGCCGGACCGCCCGCTGGAAGACCCGCGGGATCACAAGCCGATCATGGCCAAACCGAACCTGAACATGGTCGGCAGGGCCGCGGGCAGTCCCGACAACGCTCAGGGCACGCACTTCTTCATGATCAACGACACTGGCACCTATTTCCTGCGCAAGCTGCCCCCTCCCGAGGACGCCGCGGCGTCGGTGTTCGATCCCGAGACCCTTATCGGGCGCGCCGCTGCGGCGAAAGTCCGCCTGCTCGACCACCGGATCGACGTGCCGGGAGGGGACAGGAACCGGGACTTCCCGGCCTACCTCGACTCCAACCGCTTCCTGTCCAACCTGCCCGGCACCACCGTGCTGTTCCCCGTCGTAGACCTGTCCCGGCAGTACATCAACGGGATGATGTACCTCCTGACCCAGCCGGACGGCGCCCGGCCCGCGATCCTGGACGACCGGAACTTCTACCTGCCCGCGGGGGTGAAGAAGTGGATCAAGTCCGGGTTCCTGAACAAGGACATCCCGCTGCCGCTCGGCACCCTCTGGTCGATGCGCACGCAGATCGAGGCCGACTTGCTGCTGCAGAACCTCATGCTCACCGCCGACGCCATGGGGCTTGGCGCGTGGATCCACGCGTCGGTCGCGCCCCCGGTCCTGCTCGGGGACCCGAAGTTCCTGCCCAAGTACGGGCCGATGCTCGGGTTCGAGTGGAGCATCCCCAAGTGGAAGCCACTCGACGCCCTGCGCTGGCAGGTGCTCCTGCAGTGGCACGCCAACGTGCGGGCGACCACCGTTGGCCTGCGGCGGGGTGGCGAGCACCTGATCAAGGCGATGTGCCCGCCGAACTACCCCACGATGGGCGACGCCGTGGACGCCGTGGTGGCCGAGAAGTTCGGCCGGGGCGGCATCTACGCCGACGAGAGCCTGTTCGCGCGCATCTACCGCGGCGAGTTCGGCGCCCAGTACCTCAAGCAGGCCAGCAACTACTCCGCGGATGTGATCGCCTGCGCTCGTGACGTGTGCACCTACCTCTACGAGACCCACGGGCGGTTCCCCGCGCACTGCGACACCCTGCACGTGCCCGGGGTCTGGCTCCAGGCCCACCACGTGGAGGAGGCGTACTACGAGAAGTTCTTCCGCAACGGCCTGACCGAGGAACACCTCCTGCACGACCAGAGATGGCATCCGGCCGGCCGTCAGGGGTAGCGGGCGCCGTTGACGTTGACGCGGATGGAGTACAGCGAGCTGGTGGCGCAGACGAACAGCACGTTGCGCTGCGGCCCGCCGAAGGTGAAGTTGGCGACGATCTCGGGGAAGTACAGCTTGCCCAGGAGCGTGCCGTCCGGGTCGAAGCAGTGCAGCCCGTCGTGGGCCGCCGCCCAGATGCGCCCGGTGTCGTCCAGCCTGATGCCGTCGAACGAACCCGCGCTGCTGGTGGCGAACACGTCCCCGCCGGACAGGCGGCCGCCGTCATCGTCGGCCACGCCGAACCGCCGGATGTGCTTCTCCCGGCTGTCGACGATGTAAAGCTGCCGCTCGTCCGCGGAGAACGCGAGGCCGTTGGGGCCCGTGAAGTCGTCAGCGACGATCCGCAGCTCGCCATCCTGCGGCCGGACGCGGTACACATGGCAGGCGCCGATCTCGCTCGGCGCCTTGTGCCCCTCGTAGTCGCTGTCGATCCCGTAGCTCGGGTCGGTGAACCAGACCGAGCCGTCGCTGCGCTCCACCACGTCGTTGGGGCTGTTGAGCCGCTGGCCGGCATACCGGTCGGCGAGCACGGTGATCGAGCCGTCGTGCTCGGTTCTGGTGACGCTGCGGGTGCCATGCTCACAGCTCACCAGCCGGCCCTGGCGGTCGACGGTGTGCCCGTTGGCGTAACCCGCCGGGTGCCGGAACACCCCGACCGTGCCGGTGGTCTCATCCCAGCGCAGGATCTGGTCGTTGGGGATGTCGCTGAACACGAGGTAGCGGCCCGCGGGGAAGTAGGCCGGGCCCTCGGTCCAGCGGCAGCCGGTATGCAGCCGCGCGATCCGCTTGTCACCCTTGAGGCCGAACCGCTCGTCCAGGGCCTCGAACCGGGTCTCGATAGTGTCGATCATGCTCGCTCCAATCCGCGGGCCAGTATCTCCTGCATCGCAGCGGGCATTACGTTCAGGGATAAGACTTTCGAGCCTGGAGTGACGATGACCGCAGCGGACCCGCCGGATTTCCTCGTGCACGCCGACGGTGACAGCGTGGCCGTGGCAGTGCGGGACCTGTCCCCGGGGCCGGTGCAGGGCGGGTCCCTGGCCGGGTCTGGTGGGCGGGCGGGGCCGGGTGGGCGGGAAGGGCCGGGTGGGCGGGAAGGGCCGGGTGGGCGGGTAACAATACAGCTCACCGAGC
>Ga0137385_10005156_pt1 | contig 11455 bp, 10 predicted proteins | sample SagtaG_FD_104921 | JGI IMG/M metagenome (GOLD analysis project Ga0137385, IMG submission 104921) | Vadose zone soil microbial communities from Sagehorn Ranch, Mendocino, California, USA - Sage2_R_80_16 metaG | ecosystem: Environmental > Terrestrial > Soil > Vadose zone | place: USA: California...
TCCACGTTCGCCATCTTTGCGGCGTCGTTCTTTCTGCGGCCGTTCGGCGGCATCGTCATCGGCCACCTCGCGGACAGGCTGGGCCGGCGCAAGGCGCTAACGCTGTCGGTCGCGGGCATGGTCGCTGCGAGCGTTCTCATCGGTTTCATTCCGGCATACGAAGCGATTGGCGTGGCGGCGCCCGTGATACTCGTGCTTCTGCGTTGCATTCAGGCATTTTCCGCAGGCGGTGAATTGGGTACGGCTGCCTCCTATGTGGCCGAGCAATCGCCGATCGATCGGCGCGGTTACCTCACTGGCTTCGTCAATCTGGGGACGGTCTCGGGCACGCTGCTCGCGTCGTTCATCGTGGCGCTCACGCGGGCTCTCGTTGCAGAGACGGATTTCGCAACGTGGGGCTGGCGCATTCCTTTTCTTGTTTCGCTGCCGCTCGGTCTCATCGCATTGTTCGTGCGCCTGCGCATGGAGGAGTCGGTCGCGTTCGAAGAAATCGCCAAGGAAAAGGAAATCAAGCGGGCGCCTGCGCTCGGCGTGCTCAAGGCGCGGCCCACCGCCGTTCTCGTGGTGATCGCCCTGGCGTTGACGTCGAACGCGAGCTACTGGACCGTGTTCACCTATCTGAGCACGCTGCTTCAGACCCAGCACGTGGTGGATGCGAAAACGGCGGCATGGGCGACCACGGCGACGCTCGTGCTCGCGGCCGTATCCATGCCGTTCTGGTCGCGTCTTTCCGACCGCTTCGGCCGCAAGAAGATCATGGTTCTGCTTAACGGACTGTTCGTTGTGAGCGCGTATCCGCTCTTCGCGCTCGCCACGCATAGCGCGGTCGTGGGCATCGCCGTGCAGCTCGTCCTCGGACAGATCACCTCGTGCTATCTGGCGAATCTGCTTGCGACGCTCGCAGAAACGCTGCCTGCTTCGATGCGTGTCAGCGGTTTCGCGCTCGGCTACAACATCGCTTCGATTCTCGCGGGCGGCTCGGCGGGCTACATCGCGACCTGGCTCGTGGCCAGCACCGGAAACCCGGCATCACCTGCGTTCTTTGTGATGAGCGCGACGGGCGTCGCGTTCGTCGCCTCCGTCCTGATGCGCGAGACTGCGAATCGTCCGTTGCTTCTCGACGTCTGACAGCGAGCGCGAACGTAGCAGTCGTCACAACAACGTAGGAAGCGGTGGGTTCGACTAATTCATATCGATCTGTTCGCAGTATATTTAATTAAGATTACTTATTATGAAGCCATTCGATTCGCTTCCCTTGAAACGCGCTGAAGGCGGTTTGCGCATGCTGGAGGGCATTCGCGTACTCGATCTGACGACCTCGATCGCGGGCCCTTACGCGACTCAATTGCTCGGGGACTTGGGCGCGGACGTGCTGAAGATCGAGAAGCCCGGCGCGGGCGACGACACACGGGCATGGGGGCCGCCGTTTCTCGGCATGCAGTCGCTCTGGTTCCTGAGCGTCAACCGGAATAAGGAAAGCATGACTCTCGATATTCGCCGGCCGGAGGGACGGGATATCGTCGATCGGCTCGTTGAGGAAAGCGACGTCATCGTACTCAACATGGTTCCAGGCGTGCAGGCGAAGCTAGGACTTGACGAAGCGCGGCTGCGTACGCTCAACGAGCGCCTGATCCACGTTTCGCTGACGGGCTTCGGCCTCACGGGCGCGCGCGCGGACTCGCCGTGCTACGACCTCATTGCGGAAGGCTATTCGAGCGTGATGGATCTGACCGGCGAGCCCGATAGCGGCCCGCAAAAAGTTGGCACGCCTGCGGCGGATCTGCTCGCGGGGCAGGACGTCGCGCTCGCGACCCTGGCGGCGATCATCGAGCGGCAGCGTACCGGTACCGGCAAGGCGATCGACGTTTCGATGGTGGAAAGCATGGTCCGATTCATGTCGCCACGCATCGTGCCTTGGCTCGGGAGCGGCGAGGCGGTGACGCGATCAGGCGGGCGCGATTCCGTCATCGCGATCTATCAGGTGTTCGATACCGCGGACGAGCCGATCACGCTCGGCCTGGGCAACGATGTGATCTGGCAGCGCTTCTGGCAGGCGGTCGAGCATCCCGCGTACGGCCAGCAAGCGCGTTTCGCGACGAACGCGGCACGCAGGGAGCAGCGCGCGGAAATCGTGGCCGAGGTCAGCCGCATTTTTCTCGCGCGTCCCCGCGCGCACTGGCTTGCACTTTTCGAATCACACCGGATTCCCTCGGGACCGATCAACCGTGTCGAACAGGTCGTGGCCGATGAAGTGCTGCGCGAAAAAGGCATGTTCTACGCGGTCGAGTCCGCGGACGGGCTCGTTCCCCAGGTGGGTCTGGGTATTCGCTTCAACGGCGTCAGCAACGTTCACCGACGGCCGCCACCCGAACTCGGTCGCGACACGGAAAACGTGTTGCGGCAGCGTCTTGGGTTGGCCGAAGCGGACGTTGCCCGTCTCGTCGCGGCAAAGATCATTTGATGGAGGTTTCCATGGCTTACGAAGAGATTCTGTATGAAGAAGATGGCCCGATCGGGACCATCACGCTCAATCGTCCGGACGACGGCAACATGTTCACCGAGCGCATGTGTCACGAGATCCGCGATTGCATCAACGACATTCGCCGCGAGACGCGCACGCGCGTCATCGTGCTCACCGGGGCGGGCGAGAAGTTCTTCTGCACAGGCGGTCGCAAGGACGGCATGCAGGACTCGAAGCTCTATGCCGGCGTGCTGCCCGTGCTTGAGATGTACGAAAGCATCGACCGCCTGCAAAAGCCGGTTATCGCATCGGTCAATGGTTTCGCCGTGGGCGGCGGAAACGTGCTGCAGGTCGTTTGCGATATCACGATCGCGAAGGAAAGCGCGATCTTCCGCCAGGTGGGACCGATGGTCGGCAGTTTCGATGCCGGCTACGGCACGTGGTACCTGGAGGATCTCGTGGGCAAGAAGCGCGCGAAGGAAATCTGGTATCGCAACCAGAAGATCACGGCGCGTGAAGCGCTCGAAATGGGCCTCATCAACAAGGTGGTGCCGGATGGCGAACTGAAGAGCACGACGCGGGAATATGCGCTCGAAATCGCCGAGCGCGGCGCATTCGCACTCGCCGCGATCAAAGGCGCTTTCAATGCGCGGCACGGTGGCGTCGCGGGTCTTTCGCGAGTGACGCACGATCTGCTGCTGCGTGGCTACATCGGCAGCGAAGAACAGGATGAACTTGCGCAGTCATTCGCCGAGCGCCGTTCTCCCGACGCGGGCCGCTTTGGTCATTGAAGGGGCGAGGCATGAGCGTCGAACTTTCATTCCGTGAGGACGTCGCATTCCTCACACTGAATCGCCCAGAGGCACTCAACGCGCTCAGCTTTGGCGTTCTGCGCGAGATCTCCAGCGCGATCGACGAAGTCAAGGTGTCCGGCGCGTCCGCGCTGGTGGTGTCGGGACAGGGCGACAAGGCGTTTTGTGCGGGCGCGGATATCAAGGAGTTGACCGCGCGCTGTCTGGTCGAGCAACGACAGGGCGCGAGCTTCGGGCAGTCTGTGTTTTGCAAGCTCGATGAACTGTCGATCCCGTCGATCGCCGTCGTCAAAGGTTATGCGTTTGGCGGCGGCCTCGAGCTTGCGCTGGCGTGCACCTTCCGCGTGGCGATGCCATCCGCGAGGATGGGGCTGCCGGAGATCAAGTTGGGCCTGATTCCGGGCTACGGCGGCACGCAACGCCTGCCGCGCATCGTCGGTCCAGCGCGTGCGCTGGAACTGATCATGTCGGGCAAGACGATTGACGCCGTGGAAGCCGAACGAATCGGCCTCGTCAGCCGCGTCGTGGATGAGGGCGATCCTCATCAGATTGGCGACGCGTTCAGCCGCCAGTTCACGGGACACAGCAAGATCGCCTTGATGCTGGCGAAGCAGGCCGTCCAACGAGCATTTGATTCCGCGCTCGAAGAGGGGCTGCGTATCGAAGCGGACCTCTCGACTTTGGCGTACCAGACGAACGATGCCGACGAAGGCATGCGTGCGTTCATCGAAAAGCGCAAGCCGGAATTCAGGGATTGGTGAGCGCCCCACGCAAGCACATGCAAACAACCTAGGTGGAGTAGACGTGACAAAAGTGAATACAGTAACAGTCGCTGGTAGCGGCACGATGGGCACCGGAATCGCGATCGTGGCGGCACGGGCGGGTTTCAGGGCAATCGTGTTCGACACGCGCCAGGATGCGCTCGACCGAGCGCGGGACCAGACCGAGGCGTTCCTGAAGAAGTCTGTCGCGCGCGGCAAGCTAAGCGCCAGGGAGCTCACGGAGATTCTCGCGCGATGGTCATCGACCACCAGGCTTGAGGACGTCGCGTCGAGCGACGTGATCATCGAGGCGGTCTTCGAAGATTTGCGCGTCAAGCATGAGCTCTTTTCCGCCCTCGACGAGATCTGCAAACCCGAGACCATCTTCGCGTCAAACACCTCGACCATTTCGATCACTGAAATTGCCGGCGGGTCGGGCCGGCCGGATCGATTCGTCGGAATGCATTTTTGCCTGCCCGCGCAGTTGATGAAGCTGGTCGAAATGTCGCCGGGCCTCGCGACGAGCGACGAGACGTGGCAGCGCGCGTGGGACTTCGCCGTGCAGATGGGGCAAATGCCGGTCAAGACGAAGGACACGCCTGGCTTCGTCCTGAACTACTTCCTGATCCCGTACAACAACGACGCGATACGTCTCGTCGAAGCGGGCGTCGCCGAGCCGGCTGAGATCGACAAGGCGATCAAGACGGCGCTGGGATATCCGATGGGGCCGCTCGAGCTGCTCGATCTGATAGGCATGGACACCCAGCGTCTACTGTGCGAGGCAATGCACGGCTTGACGAACGAGGTTCGGGCCGCGTGCCCGCCGCTCGTGAAGCGCATGATCGCGGCGGGCTGGCTCGGCAAGAAAACGGGCCGTGGATTCCACCAGTACACCGATACGAAGATGTTTGGAGCCTGAGATGAGCTATTGCATCAAATGGGCCGGCGCGAGCCGGTCGTTTCCCGAGCGCCACGCGTTCCTCGACAACGCGTCATCCGAAGGTGACTGCCAGGTCTACCTGGGCGAGTGCGCGGGCGAGGAGTACGGCGCCAATCGTGTCTGCCTTCGCGCAGACACGATTGTCGCGATCGAACTGAAGGACGAGTGTCTTGGCGTTTATACGGATGAAGCCGAGGCGTTGCTTGACGCGCAGCGTGCGTCGAAGCGGGTGTTCGGTTTCGCGCGCTTTCGTCTCGGTAAGGCCGCGCCCACGCAATTGATCGAGCTGGTCGTGTCGCGCGAGCATGACGAGGCGGCTTTGCAGGTGCTCAAGGCGCTGTTCGAGAATGCGGGCTTCGTCGTGGCCATCTGCAACGACTTTCCGGGCCGCATCGTCAACCGCCTGATTCGCCCTTATTACAACGCCGTGCTGCGACGCTACGACGAGAAGCTTGCCACCGCCGAGGATCTTGACACGACGCTGAAGATGGGACTGGGCTACCCGGAAGGTCCGCTTGCGCTACTCGATCGAACCGGCCTCGCGGAACACGCGGAAACCGCGCAGGCGCTCTACGAAGCGCTGGGCGATCCGTCGTTCGTACCGGCGCGACTTGCCGCGAATGCGCGGCTCGCCGCGAATGGCAAGTCATAGCGGGCAGGCCTGCACCGCTATGCGTTGCACGACAAAATTGGAAAACCCGAACCAGATCTGATGAAAGAAGATTTCATGACACACGCGCTCGGCATCGTCGGATCCGGTGCGATGGGACGTGGCATCGCGCAAATCTCCGCGCTGGCCGGCATCGACGTGCATCTCTACGACATCAGTTGCGATGCGGTCGAAGCGGCGCGCGGGTATTTGAGCGACACACTCGCGATGCTCGCCGGAAAGGGGCGCATCACCACCACGGCGGCAGCCGAAGCCGTCGCGAGAATCAAGCCCGCGGACTCACTCGAGGCGCTGAAAAACTGCGATGTCATCGTCGAGGCTATCGCGGAGAATCTGGAAGCGAAGCGGGCGCTGTTCAGGCAACTCGATGCAATGGTGCGCGACACGTGCATTCTTGCGTCCAATACGTCGTCGCTCTCCATCACTGCGATCGCCGCGGCGTGCTCGAAGCCCGAACGCGTCGCCGGCTTCCATTTTTTCAACCCGGTGCCGTTGATGAAGGTCATCGAGGTTGTCGATGGTCTGCGTGGCGCGCGTTCGACGGGTGACCGGCTGGTTCAGCTCGCGCATCGACTGGGTCACACACCGGTGCGCGCGAAAGACATGCCTGGCTTCATCGTCAATCACGCCGGGCGCGCGATGAATACGGAAGGGCTGCGTATCGTCGGGGAAGGCATTGCGGACTTTGCCGATATCGATCACATAATGCGGGAGCAGGCCGGATTCAGGCTTGGTCCGTTCGAGCTCATGGATCTCACGTCGCTCGACGTTTCGCATCCCGTCATGGAGTCGATCTATCATCAATTCTATGAAGAGCCACGATTCCGGCCTTCGCCGTTGACGGCGATTCGTCTCAGCGGTGGGCTGGTGGGGAAAAAGACCGGGGAGGGCTTTTACAAGTACGTGGGTGGCAAGCCGGTACTGTCGCCAGAAGACGGCATCGCGGCGGACCTTCCGGAGCGGGTCTGGGTGAGTGCCCGCGATGCTGTCGCGCACGCGCAGATAGCCTGTTTGATTTCGACGGCCGGAGTCACGTTGGAGAAAGGCGAGCGGCCGTCTGAACATGCGTTGATCATCGTGGCGCCGCTCGGCAAGGACGCCACGACGGCCGCGATCGAAGAAGGACTCGACGCGACGAGGGTCGTCGCGCTCGATTGCCTGCTTCCTGTCGACGAGTGCTCGAGCCGCACGCTGATGACGACGCCCATCACCGAAGCGCGGTTCCGTGAACAGGCTCGCGCGCTTTTCGCGCACGACGACGCAGCCGTGACGGCGATACGCGATTCCAACGGATTCGTGGCCCAGCGCATCGTGGCGAGTATCGTCAATGTCGGGTGCGATATCGCGCAGCAGAGAATTGCGTCGCCGGAGGACATCGATTGCGCGGTCACGCTCGGGCTGGGATATCCGAAAGGTCCCCTGGCGCTGGGCGACGCGATCGGGGCGGCCAGAATTCTGGAGATCCTGAACAATATGCAAAGCGCGCTTGGCGATCCGCGATATCGCCCTTCGCCCTGGCTGATGCGGCGCGCGCAACTCGGAGCATCGTTGACGCACGCGGACACCTGAGCGCGACGGAACTCAAGCGAAAGGCATCAAGCGGCGGGAATCAGGCGCACTCACTTCCTGTCGCTAAACAAAAGCAATAAAAAAGAACACGCCGTGACATTAGTACACCATATCAATTACGTGAAGTAAGGAGACAGCATGAAGAAGAGTTATTTCTGGTTTGGTCAGGTCATCGTGCTGACGGCTGCGAACGCAGCCCACGCGCAGAGTTCAGTCACGCTTTATGGATTGATCGACACGGGCATTAACTATACGAACAGCGCCCAAACCGGCAAAGGCGCGAATGGGGCCCTCGAAGGCAGGTCGCTGGTGAACATGACGGACGGCTCGACGCGAGGTTACGGCAGCCGCTGGGGTCTCAAGGGATCCGAGGATCTCGGCGACGGACTTTCAGCGATCTTCACGATTGAGAATGGCTTCAACATTGCGAATGGAGCGCTCGGGCAAGGCGGAGCGATGTTCGGCCGCCAGGCTTTCGTGGGGCTCAAGAGCGACAGGCTCGGCACAATGACTTTTGGGCGGCAGTACGACTCGCAGGCCGACTTCGTGTCGAACTATTCGCCGTTCCTCGTTGCGGCGATTTCCGGCACGACATCCGGCGACGTGGACGGTCTCGGCCACACGCGACGCATCAACAACGCGCTCAAGTACTTGAGCCAGAATTATCGCGGTCTGACGTTCGGCGGCCTGTATTCACTCGGCGGCAAGGCTGGCGATTTTACCGGCGGACAGGTGTTGGCGCTTGGCGCGAGCTATGAGACGGGCGGTTTCTCCGCTGGGGTAGGGTATTTCAACGCGCGCGATCCTAATCTTTCCTCCTTTGGCGATAACCCGAATTCCGGTGGCGCGGGAACGAACAATATGGGCTCGCTCGGTTCGGCGACCTCGCCCGAATCCAACCCGATCTACGCGGGCTATGCCTCCGCGCATACGTTCGAAATCTATTCGGCGGGCGCGAGCTACAAGCTCGGCAAGACGACGCTGGCGGCATCGTTCAGTCATTCGGCATTCGAGAGTCTCGGTGATCTGGAGGCCGGTCCCAATCCGTTCGACTACCGTGACACGGCGGTCTTCAACACGGCAACGGCAACGGTTTCCTACTTCGCGACGCCCGCTCTCCAGTTCGGCGGAGGCTACAGCTACACGCATGGCGGCGGCGCCGGAGGAAATGGCTCGGCGAACTATCATCAGGGGATTTTCTCGGTGCAGTACTTCCTCTCGAAACGGACCGAGCTCTATTTCTATGGTGTCTATCAGGTTGCGTCTGGTACCGATTCGCTGGGCCAGCCGGCAGTCGCGAATATCGACCTCATGACGCCGTCGAACTCGAACCGGCAGTTCATCGGCCGCGTTGGCATCGTTCAGCGCTTCTAAGGCGTTCTCGTTGCGTGCGGCGTGAATTCGCGTCGCACGTACGAGGGCGAGAGGGTGGAGGAGTGAGGAGGCAGCCATGCGAGAATCCGCACAACAGAGAATTGACGCGTTCATCGATGCCCAGTCGGTATCGGCATTTCAGCGGGGGATCATTTTTTTTGCTTCCTTGTCGCGTCGTTGGACGGATTCGACGCCGCGTGTATCGGATTTGTCGGACCGGCGATTCGCGCTCACTGGCAGCTCTCCGCGGTAGCGCTTTCGCCGGTATTCGGCGCTGGTCGAAGGCGAGCGGGGGTTATACGTCGGAAGCCGTCGTTGGGGGCGCGCGAAATCGAACGACCGCTCCGGGTGTGCGCCGTGAAAAGGCGGCGCTTTCCAGTGGGTGTAAGTCCCACCCGGCAACCGCTCCAGCCGGAAGCAACCGGAGCAGTCATGGAGGTAACGAAGTGGCTGAAGCCTTCGGCGAGGCACTGTCACGTTGACTTGTTGAGTGCGCAAAACTGGAGACGTGTGTTTGCTCAGAGAGCGGACGGATTCTGGGCCAGCTCGGTAAAACGATGTTACGCGTCAAAACGCTGAACGAGCTGTTTGCGGTAGAGAGAAGCGCGCAGCAAATGTCGCTTGATCGCGAAGTGCTGCCGGATCGGTCCGAAGTTCGAGAGAAACGACTGGGTACGCTTTGGGTCGCGAAACCCGCGCAAGCGCCGCTCACGTTCACGCGTAGGTTGAAGGCTATTTTCAGCCCGATTGTTTACGCGGGCTGCAGCCTTGACGAACACGTGTCTGACGTTTGCCAGCTCGGGGATCCGGGACTTCGCAGCTGAATAACTGCGCAGTTGGTCGGTGACGATCCTGCGCGGCACCGGGCAGGAACGAAGCGCTCGCTTGAAGAATCGTTCGGCTGCGGCCGAGTCCCGCCGCTTCTGCAGCAGGATATCGAGTTCGGCGCCGTGCTCGTCGACGGCTCGCCACAACACATACGGTTCACCGCGCAGCACCACGAACATCTCGTCGAGATGCCAGGTCCTACCCGGTTTGCGTCGAACGACCTTGACGCGATGCGCGAACCCCGCGCCAAATTTATCGCACCAGCGGCGAACGGTTTCGTAACTTACCACGACGCCACGCTCGAAGAGCAGCTCTTCAATGTCGCGCAAGCTCAACTGAAACCGGAAATACCAGCGAACGGCACAACTGATCACCACCGCCGGGAAGCGATGACCGTGATAGAGAGATTTCGTCTTTTTCATCTCCCGATTTTACGCGACCACCTCGGCAACGTGATAAAGCCCGCTTCAGCAAAGTACGGACTTAGGTGCGCGAACTTTGCGCCGCAACTCCTCGCAACCCAACACTGGCACCAAGAGCGGGTGCGGACTTACTTGTGCACTCACAATAGGCGCAGGCGCACTATTCGAAGCAACGTCCAACGCCCACACGTAATCGAGCGGGGCAGCGTTCGCCAGCGCCGCCGTAAGTGGTTATCTTACGAGTTTGCTGAGGTAGAGTTGCGCGGCCCGCAGGACGTGCCGTTCTGCGAGCATGGCAGCCAGCGCTGCGTCGCCCGACTGTACCGCGCGCAGAATGGCCGCGTGCTCTTCCCACGTCATGCGTATTTCCTCGTCATTCGAGTTGACGAACAACATGCGCGTGCGATCCCGCAGCGACCGCATCAGATCCGTGAGCATGGAGTTGGCACCGGCCGCGTATAGCAGATCGTGGAAGCGCGCATTGAGGTCGAGCAGCCCGGCGGTTTCGCCCTTGTTCACCCGGGCTTTGCCCTCGTCGAGTACCTGCTCGATTTTCGCGGCCAGTTCCGGCGTGCAGTGCTCCGCGGCGAGGCGGGCGTTTAAGCCTTCCAGCGTGGCACGGATCTGCACCATCTCGCGTGCGGACGACGGCTCGAGCGAAGCGACCACCGCGCCATGACGCGGCCGCACTTCGACCAGGCCTTCCGCCGCCAGCGCCCGCAGCGCTTCGCGCACCGGCACGCGGGACACGTTCAGGTCTTCGGCAATGCGTCCTTCCACGAGCCGGTCGCCCGGTGCGTAAGCGCCTGACGTGATGGATTCACGGATGCGGACGAGCACGAGTTCAGACAGTTGCTTGTGCTGAATCGGAGCAGATCGCGCCTGCTTGCCTGCGAGGGCCGGCGAATCCGGGTGGCTACTCATTGTTTCTCCATGCGCTGGGCGCCGCCGGCGGCGCCAGCGGATAAGACATTTTAACCCAGGGACAGAACGTTGTAGACAGTACACGTCATACCATTGTCGGCTTATGTGATGTTTCGCGCCATCCGCCGAATGACCCAGGACGAAGAGCCGCCGCGGATCGAAGCCCGTGCGCGCCGCCCGGGTACGGCGCCTCGTCGGCCAACCGGTACTCGACATTGAAGGCGACGATGCCCTGATTGGTGAACCAGTGGCACGCGTGGTCGTAGATTTCGCCGTTCACGCGCCCGTTGCTTCGGACAGCGCGCCGGACGGCTCCATGGCGGAACCGGCCTTTACCATGACACGCTTACGTCGCCCTTGACGAACGTCTGGCACGCCATGCGATAGCCCGCTGCAAGCTCTTCCGCGCTGAGATGGCGTTTCTCTTTGGCTTTCACGGCGTCCGTGTTTTCGCGTCCCTGCTCGACCTTGCATTTGCAGGTGCCGCAGAGTCCGCCGCCGCATTTGAACGGAATGCCGCCGTGCTCGCGCAACGACACGCGCAGCAGGTTGCTGTCGGGCGGCGCTTGCACGGTTTTGCCGCCGTTCGTGATGAAAGTGACCTGAATCATGAGGTGAACCTGTTCAAGAGGCGCTGGCCGTCTCGTCGAGCGGCACGATCTGCGCGTCGGCGTGGCTCGCGCCCGCGAGATCA
>Ga0137385_10005166_pt1 | contig 11446 bp, 6 predicted proteins | sample SagtaG_FD_104921 | JGI IMG/M metagenome (GOLD analysis project Ga0137385, IMG submission 104921) | Vadose zone soil microbial communities from Sagehorn Ranch, Mendocino, California, USA - Sage2_R_80_16 metaG | ecosystem: Environmental > Terrestrial > Soil > Vadose zone | place: USA: California...
GTCACGCTGAACGACCTCGCGCTTCAGGACCCCAAGGACCGCAGCGGCATCACGCGCCTGACGATCGACAGCGTGCAGGCCGACATGTCGCTGTCCAGCGTGTGGTCGGGCCGCCCGAAAATCAGCGAGATCATCGTCACCCATCCCGTGCTCTACCAGCCGCTGCTGCGTGAGCGTCTGCCGAATGCCGACACATCGCCGAAGCCGCTCGCGTTGGATCTGGATGGCGCGACCATCGACCGCATCAAGATCACCGACGGCGAAGTCGCATTCTCGCGCGTGCGCGATCGCGTCGAAGGCCACATCAGCGCCATCAATGCCGACGCCGTCATGGGCCGCGACCGCAAGGTCAGCTTCACAGGCACTGCGCGGGTCGGCGAGCACCCGACCAAGTTCGACATCAAGGCCACCGCGCCGGCGCCGCCGATCGAGCGGCAGATGATCCCGGTGGATTTCGCCATCGACATGCCCGACGTGCTGACGTCGCAGCTCGCGGGACATGCCGAGCTGCGGCTCAACAGCGGGGTCGTGATGATCAACGGCGTCAATGGCACGCTCGGCGATGGTGCGTTCAACGGCTGGGCCTCGGTCGACATCGCGAGCAAGCCTTTGGTGAAGGTCGATCTCGACTTCCAGCGGCTCGCGATCCCGCTGGCGAAATCGCCCGAGGGCGCGTCCGGGCAGCCCTGGAGCGATGCGGCGATCGACGTCTCCGGCCTCAACTATGTCGACGCGCAAATCAGGATCTCGGCGAACGAAGCCGTCATCGGCGAGGCGCGCCTTGCGCCGCTGGCACTCGATGCAAAGCTTGCCGGCGGCATATTGAAGGCAGGCACTGCCAATCTCGGCGCCTATGGCGGCCAGGTCTCGGGCGAGGTGATCCTCGATGCGACCAGCGGCGCGCCGAGCTTTGCGATGCATTCCGACCTCGTCGGCGTGCGCGCACTGCCGCTGCTCCAGGGCCTCGCCGAATTCGACCGGATCGACGGCAAGCTGCAAGCCAAGCTCGCCTTGCGCAGCGCCGGCACCAGCCAACGCGCGCTGATGGCGAACATGCAGGGCACAGCCTTCGTCAGTTTCCAGGACGGAGCCATCCGCGGCATCAATGTCGCGCAGATGATCCGCTCGCTGACGTCGGGCACGCTGTCGGGCTGGCAGGACAGCCAGGAGCAGAGCACCGACCTGTCGCAGCTCTCCGCCTCCTTCCGCATCGACAAGGGCCAGGCGGTGACGACCGATCTTAACCTGATCGGACCGCTGGTGCGCGTCACCGGCGCCGGCACCATCGCGCTCGACACCAAGATGATGGGTTTTCGCGTCGAGCCGAAGCTGGTGATGACGACCGAAGGCCAGGGCCGCACCTCCGACCCGGTCGGCTTCGGCATCCCCGTCATGATCCAGGGCTCCTGGTCGCAGCCGCGGATCTTTCCGGACATGGCCGGCATGCTGGACAATCCGGACGCCGCCTATGCCAAGCTGCGCGAAATGGGCAAGGGCCTGTTCGGCCCCGATGGCGGCGGGCTCGGCAATATTTTGGGCGGCCTTGGTGGTAACCTTGGTGGTAACCTTGGGCTCGGCGGCGCCGCGCCGGGTGGCGGCAACGCCGCCGGCACTGCCAATCCGCAGACGCAGCAGCCGGGGCAGAACAACCCGCTCGGCGGGCAGCTCGGGGAGGCGATCGGCAATCTGATCCAGCAGGGACTTTCCAACGGCGCTGGAACGGGCGCCGGCCGCAGCCGCAGCCTGCCCGCAACGCCGACCACGCCAATGCCGCAGGCTTCGCCCGCCCCCCCGCAAGACCCGCCCGCGGCGCAGCAGGACAGCCAGCCGATGAACGACGTGATGCGGCAGCTCTTTAATCGGTAGTTTGCGGACCAACGCTCTGGACTCCGAGGCGGTCTTTACCACCAGCCCCCCGCCCACTTCTTCCTCCGAACGGATGAGGAAGAAGACGGCTGCGACAATTCACCACCCTTTCGGCGGTCCGGCGTCCCCCGGCGGGCAACCACGTGGGCGCTCCACCGGACCCTTGCCGGTCCCTTGCCGATCCCTTGGCCCAAATTGTGGTAGAAGGCCGTAAGGGCCTGTGCGGCCCGTAGCGCTGGCATTGGTGGCGGCGCGAGAGGATCCGGATGGCAGGAGCGAAAGACAAGACCTGGTTTCTGCGCGAGGGCCTGTTCGCCAAATACGTCGTCTCCCTCGTCGGCCTCGTCGTGTTCGTGCTCGCCGTCAACGGCGCGATGGAGACCTGGATCTCCTACCGCGCCACCAAGACGTCGCTGACCGACGGGCTGGAGGACAAGGCGCAGGCCGCCGCCCGGCGCATGGAGCAGTCCGTCTCCGAGCTCGAGCGCCAGATCAGCTGGGTAACGCGGGCAAGCCAGGACACCCTCGAGAAGCGCCGCGCCGACTACGCCCAGCTCCTGCACCAGGTCTCGGTCGTCTCCCAATTGTTCCAGCTCAACGGCGAAGGCAGCGAGGTGCTGCGCGTCTCGCGCCAGTCGACCACGACCGGCAGCAATGCCGACCTCTCCCGCGACATGCGCTTCACCGACACGGTCGCGCGCGGCGTCAGCTATGCGCCGGCCTATTTCGTCGATCAGAAGCCGATGATGTCGATCTCGGTTGCGCATTCCGGCTTCAAAGCCGGCGTCACCGTGGCCGAGATCGATCTCAGCTTCCTCTCCGACTTCCTGTCCGATGCTCAGGTCGGCAAGGCCGCCTTTGCCTATGTGGTCGATCCGCGTGGCCGCGTGCTCGCAACGTCGTCGAAGGGCCCCGACGTCGGCAAGGACCTGTCGAAACTGCCGCAGGTCGCCGCTGCCATCGCACCCGGCCGTGAGCCCGACACATCCGGCACCGACTTCAACGGCCATTCGGTGCTGACCGCCGCGAGCACCGTGCCGAAGCTCGGCTGGAGCGTCTTGTTCGAGCAGCCGACCGTGCAGGCGCTGACGCCGATCCGCGACCAGCTCGTGCGCATCGCGCTCCTCATCGGCATGGGCCTGATGGTCGCGATTCTCGCCGGCACGCTGCTGGCGCGCCGCATGATCATCCCGATCACGGCGCTGCGCGACGGTGCGCACAAGCTCGGCGAGGGCGATTTCAGCCACCGCATCGACGTGCACACCTCCGACGAGCTGGAAGAGCTCGCCGGCCAGTTCAACCGCATGGCCGGCCAGCTCCAGGAGACCTATTCGGACCTCGAGACCAAGGTCGAGGCGCGCACCCGCGATCTCGCGCAGTCGAACAACGAGCTCAAGGTGCTGGAAGAGGTCGGCCGCGCGGTCGCGTCCTCGCTCGACCTCAACGCCGTGCTGCCGACGATCGCCGCCCGCGCGCTTGCGATCAGCCACGCCGATGCGGTGCTGATCTACGGCTATGATGCCGAGAAGCGCCGCTTCAACCTGGTCGAGGCCAACGGCATCGACAAATCGGTCGATGGCGCCCATGTCACGATCGACGAAGGCGAGAACATCCTGAGCGATGCCGCCGCCAGCGGCGAGCCGATCGCGCTTCCCGATCTCGATCACGCCGCCGAGCAGCCGCTGCGCGACGTCGCGGTCAATGCCGGCTTCCACTCGGTGCTGGTGGTGCCGCTGGTCGACCAGCAGGGCACGCTCGGCTCGCTCGTGGTGCTGCGCCGCGCGGGCGGCGAGTTCGCCGGCAGCCTCACCGGCCTGATGCGCACCTTCGCCAACCAGGCGGTGCTGGCGATGCGCAATGCGCGCCTGTTCACCGAGGTCGATCACAAGAGCCACGCCCTGGAGGCGGCGAATGAGACCGTGCGCGCCCAGGCCGACAAGCTGCGCGAGCAGACCGAGCAACTCAGGAACTGGAACAAGTCGCTGGAGGAGCGCGTCGAGACCCAGCTCGGCGAGATCGAGCGCATCCGCAAGCTCGAGCGATTCCTGGCGCCGCAGGTGGCGCAGTTGATTGCCTCCTCCGACAGCCCCGAGGGCCTGCTCACCAGCCAGCGCCGCGAAGTGACCGTGGTGTTCTGCGACCTGCGCGGCTTCACCGCGTTCACGGAAGCGACCGAGCCGGAAGAGGCGATGAACGTGCTCCGGGAATATCACGCCGCGCTCGGCACGCTGATCTTCAAATATGAGGGGACGCTCGACAAATATGCCGGCGACGGCGTGATGATCCTGTTCAACGCGCCGATTCAATTCGAGGACCACACCCGGCGCGCCGTGAAGATGGCGGTGGAGATGCGCGACACGATCGGCCCGCTGACCGAGCGCTGGCGCAACCGCGGACATAGTCTCGGCTTTGGCATCGGCATTGCGCTCGGCTACGCGACGCTCGGCCAGGTCGGCTTCGAGCAGCGGCTGGAATATGCCGCGATCGGTAGCGTCACCAACCTCGCCTCCCGCCTCTGCGGCGAGGCCCTGCCCAACCAGATCGTGGTGAGCCGCCGCGTCTATGGCATCGTCGAGCCCTCGGTCGAAGCCCGCGCGCTCGACGATCTCCAGCTCAAGGGATTTAACCACCCGGTGCTGGCGATGGAGATTTTGTCGTGGCGCGAGGAAGTGGAGAACGTGGTGGACGCGTCGGCGGCAAGGCGGCGGATGTAGGCGCTCGCTCCCGCCACACGCCAGTTGCGTACGCTCGCCCCTTGCGAAGGATGGAGCAACGTCAGTCTACATCCAAGAATCATCCATGACGCTAACGAGTTCTCGCAGGATCAGTAGTCAAGGAATCCTTGACTACTGCCTCTCGCGGCCAGCGTGCACGGCACTCCCAGCATTTGCTTCATCCGCGATGATGTGACCATCCAACAAAAATGTCGAAAACAACCCCATGCACAGTAGCCGATGCGTGCGGGATCAATGACTTACCGCCGGGTGACGAAACCGCTTTTGACACGTCGGGCAAAACACTGGCAGGATGGCATCATCGGGCGATCAGGCCAGTTTCTCGCCGAGTACCTTCGCCACGTTGCGGAAACGCTCCAGCGCCGTTTCCAAGCTTTCGACGATTTCAGCAGCGGCTTCGTCCGGTGTGGGCAGCAGATCGGGATCGTCGAGCGCATGATCCTTTAGCCAGAAGATATCGAGATTGACCTTGTCGCGCGCGAGCAGGGTTTGCAGCGGGAAGCGCTTGAACTTCTCGGCTTCCTCACGTTGCGAGCGATGGCCCGGTCGGTAGCAGGCGACGAAATCGTCGAGATCTGCGCGAACCATCGGCCGCTCCTTCAGAGTGAAGCGCTGATTGGTCCGAAGGTCGTAAATCCAAAGGTCCTTGGTCGAAGCTTCTTCCGAGGGCGGCTTTTTGTCGAAGAACAGCACGTTCGCCTTCACGCCCTGCTTGTAGAAGATGCCTGTCGGCAGCCGCAGCAGCGTATGGAAGTCGAAATTTTGCAGGAGGCGGCGTCGGATGGTTTCGCCTGCGCCGCCCTCGAACAGGACGTTGTCCGGAAGCACGACGGCGGCTTCACCGTTCGGCGCCAGCACGGTCATGATGTGCTGCAAGAAGTTAAGCTGCTTGTTGGACGTGGTGACGAAAAAATCCTGCCGGTCGTAATCGTCCCGCTCGCTGTCGATCTCGCCGTCGTCGCGGACGATGCGATAGCTCTGCTTCTTGCCGAACGGCGGATTGGTGAGCACGACATTGTAGGTCTTGCCGCCTGCGCCAAGGAGGGCATCCTTGGCTTCGACGATGGAATCGACGCCGGTGATGCCGTGCAGATACAGGTTCATCGCGGCCAGGCGCACGACCTCGGGGACGATATCGACACCGGAGAACTTGTTCTTAAGCGCCGAATAGACGGCACGGTCACGCGCCTTCTTGTGCCGTTTCATATGCTCCCAGGCAGCGAGCAAAAACCCCGCCGTGCCGCAGGCGGGATCATGCACGGTCTGGTTCGGCTGCGGGTCGACGACCTCGACCATCGCCTCAATCAGCGGCCGCGGCGTAAAATACTGGCCGGCGCCCGATTTGACGTCCTCCGCGTTACGCGCGAGCAGGCCTTCGTAAATGTTGCCCTTCACGTCGACCGGAAGTCCGAGCCACGTCTCGCTGTCGATCAGGCCGACAAGCCGCTTGAGTCTGGCGGGATCCTGGATCTCGCTCTGCGCCTTCAGGAAGATTGCACCGATGATGCCGCCCTGCTTCGACAGCTTCTCCAGCAGCTTCGCGTAGGTCTCGCTGAGCGCTTCACCGGACAGGTTCTTGATGTCCTCCCAGCGCGCACCCTTGGGCAGCATCGAGGCTTCGCCGATCTGGGTGACGCGCTCCTCGTCCATCTTGAGGAACAGGAGATAAGAGATCTGGCTGATATAGGCCTGATAAGAAACGCCCTGGTCGCGCAGGACGTGCGCGAAATTCCAGACTTTGGCGACGAGGGATTGAGCGTTCACGGCGCGCTTTCAATGAAGGGATTGACGATGGTGAGTCCGCCGAACTTGCGGCCGTGCTGCATGTCTTCGGTCAAGACGGTGTCGCAGCCGGATTCGAGCGCGGCAGCGACGATCAGCGCGTCATAGAAGCTGACACCGTGATCGCGGGCAAACGCGAGCGCGGCTTCATGGGTCGATAGCGCGATCTGCTGCACGCGGCCCGACCGGCTTCGCACCAGCGCGAGCATCGCCTCGATGTCGGGCCAAGGCCATTTGAGCTTGGTTCGTGCAACGTTGGCGAACTCGTTCAGCACCTGGACGCTGATCGTGCCTCCCGCCGCCAGCAGCCGTTCCGCAACTGGACAGCGCGGATCATCCGACAGCGCGGCATAGACGAGAACGTTGGTGTCAAGAAAGGGAGTCACCGCGCGTTGGCGTCGCCACGATTCCAGACGAAGTCCTTAGGCCGGGGCTTTTGCAGCGCGCGTAGCTTGCCCAGGAAATTGCCCTCGCCGGCCTTATCCTTGGAGACCACGATGGTTTGCTCGTCCACTGAGGTGACATTGACGTGGTCGCCCTCGGCGAGACCCAGCTTCTCGACCAGCTTCTTGGGCAACCGGACCGCGAGGCTGTTGCCCCATTTGGAAACCTGCATCGTCTACTCCCTGATCTCCTGTCAGGAGATGAATATCATAGTGAGGATATCATTTCCTTCAAGAGGCCGCAGACGCCCGTGTTTTGGCCCTGACGCGCGCCATGCTTGGACGGACCGGCGTATCCGCGAGCCGGGCCAGGAGGGTGCTTGCAGGCTCTTCCGCAGGATCTTGCGGCGCGAGACGGCCCTCAAAGGCAGACTTAAGGATGGATTGCTTCAAACGGGCTGCGTCGGAGGCTTCGGCATCAAGGATCGCCAACACGTCGCTCGCAGCGGCCTCGCTATCGCGAAATAAATCGACGATGACTTGCTGCTCCGCTTCGGGTGGAAGCGGAAACTCCATTACAACAAACCGCACTTGCGTCAGATGGCCGATATTCGTCGTGATTCGGCTTTCCCGCTTGAAGCGGCCGGAGTGCATGTAGTGTCTAAACACGATCAATGCGTATTCCGGCAAGACGCCGTGCTTTGCTCGAAATCGAAGCAGAGTTTTCTGGAAGCAACATCCAGCAATTTCTTCGCGATACATCGCCGGGCGCCCGAGCAGGTCCGGAGCCTGCCCCTCGTTCAACAGAATATCGCTTGATCGAAGCTCAAACGTCTCGAATTCCGCGGGAGTGAAGTTCATCCACTTCACATCAGACAAATCCAGACGATCCTCGAGTACGTTCGCGACCCGCAAGTAGGGGCGCATATTGTCCCCGCTGTGATGCTGTGGTGCTCGCTGGCGTCCAAGCTGGACTTCACCTGCCTCTTCAATTGCGCACCACGTCCATTCTGGCGGCAAACTCGGCAATCCCTCTTTCGGCTTCCATCCAGCTTTGGTTGGCGAAGCATTCGGATAACGGCTACGAAGGTGAGCGATGATCTCCGTACCGGATTTCGCGGATCGGTTCGCAGCACGCCAATCCTTGGTCAATTCGCCTGTGACGGCCGCCTTCAGCAATGCGCGGCGGAAAGTTTCAAGCCCCTTGCGCGCCTCCGCCAGCGCCGCTTCGCCCTCGGCGATCTCGGCGAATAGCGCGTCTATTCGTGCGACGATACGACGCTGTTCCCCAAGGGGCGGAACGGGAACGATGATGTTCTTGAGCTTGCCTCCTGAAACTCGTTGTCTAGTCGTTCCACTAGATTCGGACGAGATGGACTTGCGACACTGCAAGGAATTGATCGTATGCATAAGCCAGCGAGGATCAGTCGTCTCTGGATCACCACGCCAAATGCAAACGTCAACAACAGTCACCGCGGGCTGCGGAAGAACCGAATAAACGCAAGCGCGACCGAGCGGTGAGGCCATGCGTGCGATGAGCACATCATTCTCTTGCAGTAGAGTGCATCTCAGGCGCTCTGCTGTTGCCTCCGTGAGGAACCGACTCGACTTGTCGAGAAATCGCCCCTCACCGATATCAGCCAATTGAACCAGGCGAATCTTTCCGTCGGGGTCTTGATCTTTGCTTTCAACCCAATCGCCGTCGACCATGAGGCCACGTGAGCCGGTAAGTTCGTTCAGCTTGGCCACCCCCCAGCCCGGGGGCAATCGCGAAAAGCTATCCGGAGCGTCGAGCTTCTCGATATCTTCCCTCACAACAAACGGAGAATCCATTACGCCACCAACACGTCCGTCAGCTCATCCAGCAATGCCGGCAGCCGCGCGCCGAACAACGCCCGCGCCCGCACGATGCCGCCGCGCGCGGAAAATTCCGGTGCGTCCATCATGTCCTCGACCCGGACTTCGATGTTGACCGCAAGATGATCGCGAATGCCCATCAACCAGCTCCTCTGCTCCTCGCTGTAGCTACGCCCCGCCTTCTCCTCGCGTCCTAGCCACAGATTGAAGCGTCCGGCGACCAGCGAAGACAGCGGCTCCAGCGACTCGCTCTCACCGATCGCGTAGCGTACCAGCATGACGATGTCCGCAAGCGTGCCGGCGGGATTGCCGCGGACCTTGTCGGAAGTCAGTCGCCTGTAGGCGCGCCAGATGTCGGGAGGTTCCAGAAGCCAGGGCGGACGCTTCAACGCCTCCTTCAAATCATCCACGGCCTCGTAGGTCAATCGCCGCTGTGCATAAGGCAGGCGGTAGAGAATCTGAAGCGCGGTGAGTTCATCACGGCGCTCCTCCAGGAAGCGCTTGAAGCGGGCAACGGTATCAGTCGCCTTCTTCTCGTCCCAGCCGGACGACACCACCGCATCGGTCGAGACCGTGTCGATGCGGATGTCGGCAGCGGCCTTGACTTCCTTGAGCAATCGTCGGAGCGCGGGGTCATCGAAGACGGTCGCGGCCTCATCCTTGGCGGCCTCGCGCGCCTTCTTCTGCTCTGGTTCGGGAGCATCCTTGGGCACGCGCGCCGCCAGCGCATCCGGATCGATGGCGTTGAGAAGCCGCGCGGCGAGACCGCCGAGATCGACGCCACCTGAGGCTTTGGCGATCGAGGCACGGTCCTTGTCGCCGATGCGACGATCCAGGGCGGCCAGACGTCCGGCCAGCGTTGCGAAGGCATCGTCATCGCGCCGTCCGGCGGCGATATCGTCGATCAGCCGGTCGAAGGCGACGGCGCGATGGCGCTCCAGGGGCTGGGACACCGTCTTGAGGCTCTCGGTGACACCGACGGCGTCGATCAGCACGAAGCGCGTCTTGGCTTCGGCGTCCGGCGTGACTTCGCGCAATTTCTCGATCGAGATCGTCCGCGCGCCGCGGCCCTTCATCTGCTCGAAATAGAGCTCCGACTTGACGTCGCGCAGGAAGATCACGACTTCCAACGGTTTCACGTCGGTGCCTGTCGCTATCATGTCCACCGTGACGGCGATGCGCGGATTGTAGTCATTGCGGAACGCGCGGATCAATCCCTCCGGATCGCCGCCGTCAGTCTTGTAGGTGATCTTTTTGGCAAAATCGTTGCCCTTGCCGAAGACCTCGCGGACGAGATTGGTGATCTCTTCGGCATGGTGATCGTCCTTGGCGAAGATCAGCGTCTTCGGCACCTCGCTGCGTTCCGGAAACAGTTCGGTGAACAGCGAATCCCGATAGGCCTCCAGTACGGTCCTTATCTGGTTCGGCACCAGCACCGAACGGTCGATCTGGTCGGGAGTATAGGTGAAGTCCGCGTCCAGCTTTTCGTAGCGTTCCGCGCGCGTGCGCTTGTCGCGAACGGGCAGGTCATAGCCGGCCTTCACGGTGCTGCCGCGCTCGCCGATCTCGGTCCGGATGCGGAAGATTTCGAAGCCGACATTGACGCCGTCCACGACGGATCGTTCATAGGGGTACTGCGCGACGAGATTCCTGCCGAAGAACCCGAGCGTGTGGAGCGATGGCGTCGCCGTAAGACCGACGATGAAGGCGTCGAAATAGTCGAGCACCTGGCGCCATGTGCCGTAGATCGAGCGGTGGCATTCATCGGTGATGATGAGGTCGAAACTCTCGATCGGAATCGACGGATTGTAGACGACGAGCCGTTCGACGTCGCTGCGCGAGGCTTCGAAGGACGAGGCCTCTTCCTCATCGTCCGCCAATTCCCTGCCGGTCAGAACGGAATAGACACGCTGGATCGTCGCAATTACCACTTCGGCGTCCTTGTCCAGACCCGCAGCGCCGAGCTTCTGTACGTTGTAGATTTCCGAAAACGACCGGCCCGTGCCAGGCGGGCGATAGGCCAGATATTCGTCACGGGTCTGGCGCACGAGATTGGCGCGATCGGCGAGAAAGAGAATGCGCTTGAAGCCCGCATGCGCAAGCAGGCGATAACTCAGGGTGCAGGCCGTGAACGTCTTGCCCGCGCCGGTCGCCATCTGCACCAGCGCCCGCAGCCGGTTCTGCTTCATCGAGCTTTCAAGGGCAGAGACGGCGTCGATCTGGCAGGTGCGCAAGCCGTCCGTGATGACGGTGGGCATAGTCTGAAGCCGGCCGCGGAGCGTGGTCGGTTGCTTCAGCCAGAGTTCGAGGGTTTCCGGCCGGTGGAAGGAGAACAGGCGCCGCGACGCCGGCTCGGGATCGGCATGGTCCCGGAAGATCGTCTCGGTTCCAGACGCCACATATTCGAACCGGACCTGCCCCTCCTCCCGCACGAGGTGTTTTGGAGCACCGGCAATGTACCGGGAGGCCTGCTCCGAAAATCCGGCTTTGCTTCGATGACCCCGCAGAGCTTGCGGCCGACAAACAAGGCGTAGTCGACCGGGCCAGAATCGGTCTGGAATTCGCGAACGGCCACGCCGGCCCCGGCGCCGAGGTTCATTTCCTCCCTGGACTGGATGATCCACCCGGAAGCGGCCAACTGCCGGTCAATCAGCGACCGCGCCTTGTCCTCGGGGTGGAAGGCGGATTCGTTCATCAGCAACTTCTAGGCGAACCGGAGCCCGGCCGGAAGCCCCTACCAAAAGACCCCAGCTTTCGCCTGGGTCTTCGAATTGGGTGCAGGGCGGGGATTTGAACCCCCTGACGTGGTATCAGCGAAATCAC